>ERZ1292630.5533-Hain-H41-02um-R3-5533-length-10318-cov-6_pt1 | contig 10318 bp, 9 predicted proteins | sample MGYA00564408_ERZ1292630 | MGnify/ENA primary metagenome ERZ1292630 (study PRJEB36523, sample SAMEA6512641) | groundwater metagenome | collected 2019-01-08 | study: AquaDiva: Metagenomics assemblies of 32 groundwater samples
AAGACGTAAAATCAGTATTTAAAAAATATCTGGTTAAAGGCAAGCCGGGATATACTCCGCACGAATGGGCGGCGCTCAGTGATGCGGTAAGCTGGATCTGCGGCAGCGGGGGGTGTGCAATCATCGCGCATCCGGGGCGCTATGATTTGGGCAAAAACGTACTCAATGATTTACTCGATGAATTTTGTGCGCTGGGTGGATCGGCCATTGAGGTAGTCACGTCGAGTCACACGCCTGAGCAGGTTCGTCACTTTGCGCAACATGCGCAAAACAAGAATCTGATGGCTTCATGCGGCTCTGATTTTCATGGTCCGGGCGAAAGCTTTCACGATCTGGGACAATTACCCGAATTTCCGCAGGGATGCACACCCGTCTGGCATCACTGGAAAAACACAATAGCAACCGAACTTGTATAACAATTGTTGATAAACTGATAACACTCATTTAATCCAGATACAGTCCTTACTGTGGCCCAATTTTTTTCTATTCACACCGACACACCGCATTTACGCCTGATCAAACAGGCCGTCGCAATCGTTCGCAGCGGCGGAATCATCGTTTACCCCACGGATTCCTGCTATGCCCTGGGTTGCCATCTCGGCGATAAAAACGCGATGGCGCGTATCCGCACTATCCGGCAAGTGGATGAGCGCCATCATTTCACGCTGGTGTGCCGGGATCTGGCAGAAATTTCAACCTACGCAAAAGTCGACAACAGCCAGTACCGGTTACTCAAAGCCACGACGCCCGGCAGCTACACGTTTATTTTACAGGCAACGCGGGAAGTTCCGCGCCGCATGCAACACCCGAAACGCAATACCATCGGCCTGCGCATTCCCGATCATCCAGTCGTTCTGGCGCTGCTGGAAGAACTCGGCGAGCCATTACTGAGTTCTACGTTAATATTACCGGAAGACGAATTTCCGCTGAATGATGCGGAAGAAATCCGCGAACGCCTGGAGCATCAGGTTGAACTGGTCATGGATGCCGGTTCCTGCGGTATCGAAATGACCACCGTGATTGATTTGACGACTGATGTGCCCGAATTGATCCGGCAAGGTAGAGGCAGTCTCGAACCCTTTGGATTCAGTCATGGATGAAATTATTCAAGGCATTGCCATTTATGCCTTACCGGTCATTTTTGCCATCACCATGCACGAAGCGGCGCATGGTTATATTGCCAAACATTTTGGCGACTTTACTGCCTTTAACGAGGGGCGCATCAGCCTCAACCCGATCCGGCATATTGACCTCATCGGCACGATTCTGGTACCACTGACGTTATTCGTTCTGAGCAAGATGACGGTCGGCGCGGGATTTTTATTTGGCTGGGCCAAACCGGTGCCGGTTAATTTTTCCAACTTGCGCCAGCCGAAACGCGACATGCTGTGGGTAGCCGCAGCCGGCCCCGGTGCCAATCTGCTGATGGCGATTTTTTGGGCTTTGATGATCAAATTAGCCATTACCCTGCCGGAAAGCAGTTTCGCAAGACCGTTGGCGCTAATGGGAATCGCGGGGATCGAAATCAACGTCATCCTGATGGTGCTCAACCTGCTGCCACTCCCGCCTTTAGACGGTGGCCGCATGGCCATCAGTCTGCTGCCACACCGCATAGCTTACCCGTTCTCCCGGATCGAACCTTACGGCTTTATCATATTATTGGGATTACTATTCAGTGGTGTGTTGGGTGCTGTGATCGGGCCAGTGATTACTTGGGCCAAAATAATTATCGTGTCAATTTTTGGGTTATATATCTAACAACGTTTTACATTTAGGATATCAAAATGTTTGCTGATCGCGTTTTATCAGGCATGCGCCCCACCGGCAGCCTGCATTTAGGACATTATCATGGCGTATTAAAAAATTGGGTGAAATTGCAGCAGCAATATGAGTGCCTGTTTTTTGTCGCGGATTGGCATGCCTTGACCACCCATTACGACACGCCGGAAATTATCGAACAGAATGTCTGGGATATGGTGATTGATTGGCTGGCTGCGGGCGTCGATCCTTCGCAGGCGATTTTATTCATTCAATCCAAAGTACCCGCGCACGCCGAACTGTATTTATTGCTGTCGATGATGACACCGCTCGGCTGGCTGGAACGCGTGCCTACCTATAAAGACCAGCAGGAAAAACTGTCCGAGAAAGATCTCAGCACCTATGGTTTTCTTGGCTACCCGCTACTGCAAAGCGCGGATATCCTGATTTACCGCGCCAATCTGGTTCCCGTCGGGGAAGATCAAGCGCCGCATCTGGAATTTACCCGCGAAATTTCACGCCGCTTCAATCATATTTATGGCAAAGAGCTCGGCTTTGAAGAAAAAGCCGAATTAGCCATCAAGAAGCTGGGCTCAAAGAAATCAAAATTGTATGTCGAGCTACGTAATCTGTATCAAGAGCAGGGCGATGAACATGCGTTGGAAGAGGCCAGATCATTACTGAATGAGCAACAGAATCTCAGTCTGGGCGACCGGGAACGCTTATTTGGTTATCTGGAAGGCGGCGGCAAAATGATTCTGACCGAGCCGGAAACATTGCTCACCGATGCATCCAGAATGCCCGGCCTGGATGGTCAGAAAATGTCCAAATCCTATAACAACACCATCAGCCTGCGCGAAGACCCGGAAAGCATCCGGAAAAAAGTCCGCACCATGCCGACGGATCCGGCACGGGTTCGTCGTAGCGATCCTGGCGATCCTGCCAGGTGTCCGGTATGGCAATTCCATTTGGTTTATTCCGACGATAACACCCGCGAATGGGTACAGCGCGGTTGCAAGAATGCGGAAATTGGCTGCCTGGATTGCAAATCGCCCATCATCGACAAGATTCTTGCTGAGCAGGCGCCGATGTATGAACGCATTATGAAGTACGAAGAAGATCCAACCCTGGTGCGCAATATCATCGCCGACGGCTGCGAGAAAGCCAACAAGCTGGCGGAAGAAACCATGCGTGACATCCGCGAAGCCATGGGACTCAGTTATTCCTGATAAACCTCTCAGCCGGGCAATTGAATCGATCACCCAATGAGCAACAGGGGCAGCAGTGAATTCCGTTATTGATTCTGTTGAACCCCAGCCGTTCGCTAAAATCTGCGGCGAACCGTTGCTGGAGATTCCGCAGGATTTGTATATCCCCCCTGACGCACTCGAAATTTTCCTGGACACTTTCCAGGGCCCGCTGGACTTGCTGTTATATCTGATCCGCAAACATAATCTGGAAATTCTGGATATTCCGATGGCCGAGCTCACCCTGCAATATATGGCCTATGTTGAAATGATGCGCGTTGATCAACTGGAACTGGCAGCGGAATATCTGCTCATGACCGCGTTGCTGATTGAAATCAAATCACGCATGCTATTGCCCAACCCAAAGACTGAAGCAGAACAAGAGCACGATCCGCGTGCCGAGCTGGTAAGACGTTTGCTCGAATACGAACAAATGAAAAAAGCCGCATTACGCCTCAATGAATTGCCGCAAGTTGAGCGTGACTTTAGCACCATTCAGGTGTGGATCAAGCAAAATACCGTCGCACAATTACCCAATATCCACAGGGATGATTTGTACCATGCCTGGGTCGCCATTCTGACGCGCGCCAAAGTCAATCGCCATCATCAGATCAAGCGTGAAACCCTTTCCGTGCGCGCCTATATGAGTCAGGTTCTGCGCGATCTGCGCGGGCACAAACAGGTTGAGTTCTATGATTTGTTCAGCCCTTCAGCGACAGTTGCCGAAGTTGTCGTCACTTTTCTGGCGATCCTGGAACTGGCCAAGGAATTGTTGCTGGAAATTTCTCAGGCTAAAGATTCCGGAATTATTTATGTCTGCGCCATTGATGCCACTTCACCAGCCTGACCCATTGGATTCGCTAAGTCCTGCGAAAACCAGGCAGATTCTGGAAGCGGCATTGCTGGCGGCACAAGATCCTTTGCCCGTCAGTGAATTAAGAAAGTTATTCAATAATGAATTAAGCGCTGCGGTGCTCTCCAAATTACTGGAAGAAATCCGCGAAAAATGGAGTGATAGCGGCGTTGAACTGGTCACGGTAGCTAGCGGCTGGCGGTTTCAGACCAAAGCGGCCATGCAACCGTATCTGGATCGGTTGACCCCGCAAAAAGTACCGCGTTACTCACGCGCGGTTCTGGAAACCCTCGCCATCATTGCCTATCGCCAGCCCGTGACACGCGGTGATATTGAAGAAATCCGCGGCGTGGGTGTTTCCAGTTCGGTGCTCAGAACACTCATTGCGCGTGGTTGGATTGAAGCTGTCGGACATCGTAACGTACCCGGAAAACCGGAATTGTTTGCCACGACACAGCATTTTTTGGATGATCTGAATCTGCGTGCTTTGGAAGAGCTTCCGCCACTGGAAGAGATGAAATCCTTAATTGACTCCAGCGACAAGAATCAGGACCTGCCTTTGGAAGAGCCGGAAGAATCCGGTCACTGAGATTTTGCCAACCGCTGCACTTCGATTAACGCGGGCGTGAGATGCGGCCCAATCACCTGTAGCAATTGTCCGAATATTTTTGGATTGCCTGCAATAATTTGTCCGCTTTCCAATTGTGTCTCATTGCCTTCCAGGTCACCGACTAATCCACCCGCTTCGGTAATCAGCAGACAACCGGCGGCCATATCCCATGGCGCCAAACCAATCTCCCAAAAACCATCATAACGTCCGTTCGCCACATAAGCCAAATCCAGCGCAGCAGAACCCGGCCGGCGGATCCCCGCAGTGCGCGGAATAATATCCTTGAACATGGCAATATAAGCATCCAGATGCGTCAGATCACGAAACGGAATACCCGTACCGATCAAGCAATCTTCAAGCCGGGTGCGTTTACTGACTCGAATCCTCCGATCATTCAGAAAGGCGCCGCCACCCCGGCTAGCCGTAAATAATTCATTATTGGTTGGATCGTAAACCACTGCATGACTGAGCACGCCTTTGTGCTTCACTGCAATGGACACCGAATATTTGGGAAAGCCGTGCAGGAAATTGGTCGTTCCATCGAGTGGATCAATAATCCACTGATATTCTGAATTTTTTTCATCGCCCCGGCGACCACTCTCTTCCGCCAGAATCGCGTGATCGGGATAAGCTGCTAACAAAACTTTGATAATGGCGTCTTCAGCCGCGCCATCCACTTCACTCACATAATCACTGTGTGATTTTTTCGACACATTGAGCAAATCCAAATTTTGTGAAGCCTGATTAATAATACTACCGGCACGGCGTGCGGCTTTCACCGCGATGGTTAGCATTGGATGCATATTTTTGATTCAGAATTTAACAGAGAGAAGCGCGATTCTAATATGAATCCACCTTGCACGCTTGATTTTATAGATTTGCAGATAATCAGCCGCGATCAAGGAATTTGTCTGCAACGCTGCAAGAATGTGCCAGAAAATAAAAAACCCACATTTCGATATCGAAATGCGGGTTTTTGGAGAACACCTGCAATACCTAGCTATTTCTTAGGTATTTTTTAGCCCTGCATACGACGGCGTGCTGAGAAACCGATTAAACCAAGACCAGCCAGCAACATGGCATAGGTTTCTGGTTCTGGAACAAGAGATATATTCATGGTTCCAGCGTATGATGCAAATTGCCCGCCAGTAGCTCCACTATGACCGGTCACTGTCAGGATTAAAGGACCATTCGCAAAAACGGTAGCGGATAAACTCCCAGACTCGACGTCTCCTGTTGGACTAAGAGTCAAGGGCACACCATTCAGGGTGGCACTAGTGAAGTCAATGTTGTGTACACTACTCAACAAATTAGTAGTACCCAAAAATGCGTCTGCTAACCAGGGGGAGTTCGATGGCGATACATTAAAAGTAAAGGTATCAGTAAAATCAAAACTGTCGGTATGTACGACCCCAAAGAAATTAGTGCCTCCCGAAGCAGTAATGTCATTATCGACATCATTAGCCAAAGAACCAGTTGATGCGAAAGCTAGCGCACTAGCAACTGCAAGTAGTTTAATATTAATATTCATAAAATTTCACCTATATCAAATAAAAAAAACAAAAAAATCAACGGATATAATATAAATATTAAATTCCGTCAATCACATTATAAATTAATTAAGATTTTTAATCTCTAAGCATTTTGCTTATTTTTTAGAAAACTTCCTTCAAAAAAACCGCATCGAAACTGAAGCGATCACCTCGATACATTCTCAGAAAAATTTCTTTGGGATTCTGCTATTACCGATCTGAATAATAAGAACGATAGCGATACCCATCTCTTTTCCTTGCTTAGCAATCTGCAATTGCTTAATAAAATAGCAACAAAGCAAGTATCTCCAGCTTTAGCTGTATTCAGATTAACCAAGCTTCCAGATTCAATATGATTGAAAGATCACATAATAAAATACGTATACTCGTCGCGGAGGGCTTTGAGCTTGTTCGCATGGGTTTGCGCGCTTTATTTGAGAATCATTCATCAGTGCTCTTGGTTGCAGAGACCAATTCTATTGAAGGTTTATTCAAGCTAGCAATACAGCATAACCCTGATGTGATTCTTATTGATTTGCAGTTGAGTGGTGACGATTATGCCGAACATATTTCCAAATTGCTGCATGTCTGCCCGCAAAGTAAGATTTTGGCTTTATCACAGCTTGATAACGAGCATGCTTATTTGCAAACATTTCATTCCGGCGCATCAGGCATTATCAGCAAATATCAATCTTCTAGATTGTTATTGAAAGCTATCTATGCAGTTCACGCGGGATATAGCATGTTTGATCGCCAACTCACCAAGCTGGCGCAGCAAATTCCACCCACCCCCTATCTATCAGCAGCAACACAAACTGAAGACATCACATTGCAGCAAGTGAAATTGAGTAATTGCGAACGCCGCATTGCCTGTTTAGCCTGCAAAGGTTTATCGGCTAAAGAAATAAGCTTACAACTGATTGTGACAGAAAAAACCGTACGCAATAAACTATCCGCAGTTTATAAAAAAATTGGGGTTAAGAAACAAATTGAATTATGCCTGAAAGCCCCTTTCTATAATTATTTCAAATAATCCTACATGATCGGGATATTTTGTCAGGAAATTACTCAAAAATAGCCCTATTTTCGGGACAAATGACATCTATTTGTCATAAAGCATATTTGATACAATATTTATCCACTAAATTAAATAGATAGCAATAATAAATCGTTGCAATCCATTTATCGCAGAATGAATCTCGGAAGATTACTATCCTCGGACAGCCTTCTAATACACAGAGGTTTCTCATGTTATTGGCTTACCCCCGCAAATAGGGCTTTACAAAAGTTAAGCATACCAAACACATGGTTGATCAATCCACCCCTAAAATACGCATACTGGTAGCTGAAAGTTTTGAGCTTGTGCGCATGGGCTTGCATTCGCTTTTTGAGAATCATTCTACGATTCAATTAGTTGCAGAAACTAGTTGTATAGAAGATTTATACAATTTGATTACACTGCACAAGCCAGATGTGGTTATGGTTGATTTGCAGTTGAACAACGGCCATTGTGTCGAACATATCTCCAGACTGCTGCATGCCAGCCCGCAGACTAAGGTGTTGGCATTGTCCCATCACAATAGCGAACAAACCTATCTGCAAACATTTCGTTCAGGCGCGGTGGGTATTATCGGCAAACATCACTCCTCTGAGCTGCTATTAAAAGCTATCTATGCAATCCATACAGGCCAAATCTGGTTTGACCGCAACATTACCAAGTTGCTATGGCAAGCGCAGTTTGCTTCCAATCCATCAACTGACATACAAACCGATCCCGGAGCATCCCCTAAACTCAAATTGAGCGACAGTGAACGTCACATTGCCTATCTCGCCAGCAAGGGCTTATCGGCCAAAGAAATAAGCTTGCAACTATTAGTCACAGAAAAAACCGTACGCAACCAACTCTCTGTAGTTTATAGAAAAACAGGGGTTAAGAAACAAATTGAACTGTGCTTGAAAGCACCTCTGTATGATTACTTTCAGGAATCCTATTTAGCCGGGACATTTTACCCGCAAGATACAGAAAAATAGCTACATCTTAGGGACAAATGACATCTATTTATCGTCAAATAGTTTTGATAAGATTCCACGGATCACTAAAGTAAATAAATAGCGCAAAATATAATACCCTATCTTAAAAACTCCGGTATTGTCCGGTACGTTTACAAAATCGCACCGGCGCCGCATTATTGCTATCTGCCAGCGCTCTCTCAAATCACAATAAACTAACAAATTTGGCTTACGCAACGAAGAATCTGGAAATTATGAGTCTCTACCTCCCATTGCGCGGTAGATAAACCACTCTCAGTCTTGTGTAGACTCGTCGTATGGTACAGTGGCTATGGTATTTTTTGGTTAGTGACGGTGATGATTGTAAAATAAAACCGCCAAACCGGACCCGGTTAGCGGTTTTATTGCTGAAACACAGCGTGTCTTTGCTACATTATTAGGGAACAGGATTAAGCTGAGCTGCTGTCAAATTTGCTTTCCAATGATCTGGTAGATTTTGAACCCATCCATTGTAAATATTAGGAATAGCATAAATACCCTGGCCACCCGTTCCGGCTAATTTAACAATTTTATCATCAGCGGGGACGCTATTATCGGAGACCATAGAAATCCGGCCAGCTATACTGGAATTAGCAGGGTTATTTAGGTCAACATCAACAACGATCAATTCGTTAGAGAATTTACTCGTCACATAGGCATAATAACCACCACCCTTTTTGGCTCCAAAATTGACGCCATGACAGCCAGGATCACAAGGCAACATCGCCACAACCTTATCAAGATGGGTATCAATAATTGTGATTGAGCCACCTGTGTTTGCAGTGACTACCACACGACCTGTCGGATCGACGGGTGTTTGGATAGGAAGTACGCCAACAGTAACTAGACCATCCCCATCACGATCTTTGACTGTATCAGGGCCGGTTGGACTGACGGGATCATAATCGGCGATGAGGTTAATAGTTTTAATTAATTTGCCATGAAAATCAGTAATATTCATGGAGTGATCTAACAGATTGGTCGTATAGACTTTATCCACACTGACTCCAACGGCAAGCGGATGAGGCGCTGCAGGGAAAACACCACCCGCAGCTGTTCTCGCAACAATACCGCCGGTGGTTGTATCATAAAGACCAATCTCAGATGTATTTGTGTTCGGCGTCACAATTAACTTACCATCAGGTGTGACCCAGTGACCATGCGGGCCTGCTGCCGTTTGTCCCGGAAGCTGGGTCATTATCATGGGCTCAGGCTCCATTGTTCCTGCCGGAATGATTCGGACTCCATTCTCACCATTGATAGCCACCGTAAGATCATCATTGGTGGGTAGGGTTACGACATGCGATGGTGTATTGCCAATCTGAATGTTATTGATTAGGCTGCCATCTTCCCGGTTAATAAATGTTAATTTATTATCAAACCACTGTGTTTGAAAGATAATAGATTGATCTCTATTACTCCACATATTATGGGGATTATTCATATTAATTTTAGGTAAAGCAATTTTACCTTTAATTTTCCAGGTCGAAGCATCCAGCACAGTAATGGTGCCCGGTTTTGTTTTACCTGCAGTTTTTTCAAACTGTGTATTAATCCATACTTCACCAACACCTGGTGTGGTCGGGTTAAACAAGCTGGCGAGTTTTATGTCTTGCCCATACCTGCTTTCCAGTACTGTTTTTAAATTAGCAACTGCACCACCCGATATGCGAACATCAACATCGGGGTAGTTGGGATGCCAAGGTTTGGATGATGTATAGTCCTGCCAGTTTTCTTGAACAGTAGCCACAAAGAAGGTTCTTAATAAGCGCGTTGCCAAATCACTACTGGTAGGCAAGTTATTAATACCGGTTATGATATCGATCGATTCGCCCAAATCAAGTCCGCTGGTCGCAGGATCATCAACGATTACTGCACCAAACATGTACGGATGTACTTTACAGGTAAAAACGTACAAGCCTGGTACATCCAGCTTCAAAATACCGCCACCCTTATACGCTTTAGTCTGATTAAATGGAATCACACGGTGATCACCATGGTCTGGATCATCAGCATCACTTGGCCACAGCAGCGAGGTTATCGTATGCACAGCATTGGTATCTGACATGATGAAGTGAACACTGCTACCCGGAGGAATAATCTCAAGAGATTTGGTTTTAGTAATTGGACTTAGTGCGTCACCACGAATACTTCTAAACCACTGACCTGGTTCGTCAGAAATCTCAAAAGTTACAAGCCCGGGCGCGTCTGATGGATTAAGAAAAATAGAACCGCTAGGAGAAGCTCCTGCAATACTATTGGCCGATTC
>ERZ1292630.5539-Hain-H41-02um-R3-5539-length-10304-cov-6_pt1 | contig 10304 bp, 4 predicted proteins | sample MGYA00564408_ERZ1292630 | MGnify/ENA primary metagenome ERZ1292630 (study PRJEB36523, sample SAMEA6512641) | groundwater metagenome | collected 2019-01-08 | study: AquaDiva: Metagenomics assemblies of 32 groundwater samples
ACGAATGTCTCCGTCAGGTTTGGCGAACAGGCAAATCCGACACGGCCGGTCTCCCACGACACCGCGACGAGCGCCACTTCGACCCCGGCCGCGGATGATGGTGTTGATGCCGCCCTTCGCCTCGCTTCCTCTCGAACGACATGTGGAAGAGACAAGAAGCGGCGCAGAGCGGCTCCACAGGCCGCAGTGGGGTCACCACCGTTTCTCCGCATTTGATCAACGGCTACGAAACACAACGGAAACGTCGAGATAAAGTCACCCTCGCCCGTGGCGACGCAGCCGCCCACCAGCGCCTCGCCGTAGAGGCCGGACCCGATCAGCGGGCTGTCCCCCACGCGGCCCCGGTGCTTGTGCTTCATGCCGCTCGTGCTGCAGCCGACGGTCATTTCGCGCGCTAGGGGGTCGAACATGACGACCCCGACGGTGTCGTGGCCACGATGCTCCACGACTGAGACGGTCGACATTGGGGACGGAGATGGTTGCGACTGCCCCGGCGTTGCCGAAGCGGGGTGGGTTGCGACGGCCACAGGCGGCTCGTCGACTCGGGGTGTGTTGCCGACGGCGAACATCGAAGGGGCAAGGCCACCACAGAAGGCCCGCGCGCCGCATCCGCTGAGGTACGTGTGGCTCGACAAGCACATGACCAACATGGCAGCATCGATCGCGCCGCGGGAACCCTCCAACGCCATCACGCCCCCGTGCCTGACGTCCATTTCGGTATCCATCGCGCCATCCAGACGTTGAGTCAATGGCCGCATCTCAATCAACGCGGCGTCTAACTGCAACTGGCCTGCGGCGTTCGGCCAGCTGAAGTCGCCCACCGAGTGCACATCGCGATCGTGCTCGACGTGGCGAATGGCTTGGAGGACGCGCAGGGTCGTGTTCGTGACGTCGCAGCGCCGCTGCAACGCGGCCGACGATTCCCCACCCAAGGCACTCAGGAGCGATGCGTCCAACGACGGGGCGTCCATCGTCGCGGCGTCCCGCACAGGGCGTACCGCGAAAGGCCACGTGCCCACCCCGATGGCCGACGACGCCATGCGAACCAGGTCAACGGTCTCACGGAAGGACTGGCGAGAGAGAGAGAGAGGAGGGGCACCCAATTCTTGTCGTGATGACATTCATCATCTTTTTGTTTCAGGTGATGCACACAAGTCGTCAAGTTGACAATCGGGTACAGAGCACAAGAAAAACGTCGCATCATGCGGAAAGCAAAAAGTGGCCGGACTCCTCCAGACGGAAGGGACCCTCTCTCCCCTTTCCTTTCCCATCATCATCGGCCCCCCGAAGGACTAAATGAAAAGCACTTCCCTCCTTTGGCTTGCGGGAAGGGGGATAACGCCGCCAACACCACCGCCGACGATGGCGGCGAAAGGCCTACTCGGTGGTACGGCCCCCCATCGGCATCGCTTGGCGCCGCCAGAGGCACAGGGGAACATCCGCCTCTTCCCCCCGCTGGGTGTGGCGGCCCGTCTTTGTTGTGGTTGCCCAGGGCCGTCGAAGGCGACGCCGCCGTCGTTGATGAGGACGACGCGGCGTACAGTGCCGGGTCCAACGCGCCGTATCTCCCCAAGGGACCACCTCGGCCGCCTGAATCGCTCCCGGCGTCCGAGGCAGTCATTGAGCGCTGCGACGACCCACGAAGCGCGGCGGACACCGCCCTTCCCATTGGGTCCTTCGACAAGTCCGTGTGATGCTCCTCAAACCGCCGCCAGGAACGAAAAATCGCCGCCACGGCGGAATCGTGGCGTGCAATGTCCGAATCCAGCTGTGCGACAGAGCCCTCGAGCTCCTTCAATTTCGATTCCCCGCGCTGCCGCATCACCTCCGCAGTGCGGAGGGAGTCGTTCGCCAGCGCGCGTTCGAGTCCCATGCGTTCCGTGTCGGCGAGCAGTTGCGACTGAGTGGCGGCCTGGCGCTTGACCGCGTCGGCAGCCGCGAGTTCCCAGTGTCGGAATTGATTGTCCAGCTCGTTTGTGATACGGTTTTGAAGGGTCAGCTTCTCTTGATGGCTGCGGCGCACTGGTCCTTCTTGCTCTTCCAGCGCATGCTCAAGATCTGCAATTTCGCGCTCCAGCAAGACGGACTGCTCCTCGCAGTTCTGACTCAGATCCCCCATGTTGGCGACGTTCGTGAGGAACGCGTCGGACCACTTCTTCCATTGCACGGGATCGCGAGTCGCCGTATGTTGCTCCGCTCGCGCCTTGAGCTGCCGAAAATGGCTCACAAACTTGTTGCGGTCGGCCGCGGTAGAGGCGCGATAGAACACGGTTGTGGCGGGATCTTTGCATACGAGGCCGAAGTGATAAAAATTCGGATCGCGACATTTTGGATACTTCGTGGGATCAGGGGCGTCAATAATTTCCGTCACAAGGAACTCCGTGCCGTTGCTCAGGAGACGGCTCCCGCGAGGCTTGATCTTCTCGTCTGAAATGCTGTCGGGCTTTCGTTCCGTGTCGTACCAGTCCATGGCCTTTTCCGTCACGGTGAAGTAGCGCTTCTGCCAACGCGCCAAGGTGCCGCCACCGAGCTTCTCCAGCCAACCTGACACCACGTCGGCGTCGAGTAACATTGGCTTGGTATGGCGGTCCACTTGCACCGCAAACGGGGTGGTGGCGCAGACTAAGTTCGTGCAGGGCTGGCACATTTCAACATAGCGAGGCTCCTTGTCGGTGAGTTGCGGCTCCGCGTTCGGGTCGGCAATGAATGCGCGCTGCATGTCCTGCTCGCGACTGTACTTGGCCACAAATGGGAACCAGCCGCACTCCATGGCGACGTAGTACTCATCGTCCTCCCCGTCACTGCACTTCGGTGGCCCTCCCGCTTCGTCATCGGCAGCCGCATCGGTGCCCGCCGTTGTCGTCGCTTGAACGGCTGCGGGTCCCCGTGGCGACAACGTGCCAGGCGACGACTTGCCCGTGGCGGGGGCGGGGGCAGCGTCCGATGTCTGCCTTGGCGTGGGCAGCGGCGTGGGATCGTCGTCCTCACCGACACCTCCTCGAGGCGACATGGGCATATAGGTTTGACGTCGCACCATGCGGGGCGAGGGCGCCGCCGTGCTAAAATTCACCAGCGCACCGGCAAAGAGCTGATTCTCAGCAGGCGTTTTGCTCGCTTGGAGCTTCGCCGTGCCTGAGGTCAAGAAAATGCCATCCAGCGATGCGGGCGCGACCGGCAGCCGCAAGGAAGTGGCGAGGGCGGATAGCTGCTGCGGGTGGTTCAACGGCAGCGCTTCGCTGACGATCCAGACGCCGTGGACCGAGCGGCGATTCGCGAAAGGCACCGACTCGTCAATGAAGACCTTGATGAGCATCGATCGACAAAAGAAAAGAAAATAACCGCGTTGACCCGAACTTGCGAAAATAAAACGATTGGTGCTAGTCCTTATATTTGGACGCTGTCGTCTTTTGCTCGGTGAATTTCAAAGGGATCGCAAGAACCCTTTCGGGAACATACTCGAACGTTCCCGTTGGGACGTCTTTTGAATTTTTTTGGAGGGACCCTCCTGCATTATTTGCGATGATATCCAAAACGACGGAAATGAAAAAAATAGTATTGTGAATGAGAAGGGCCTCCAGACGGGACAGAACGAACAGTCGTGCCAGCGGGACGTATCCTTCACGCGGCAGGCGAACATGGCACATCATCGTCCTCGTCGTCGTCATCCGCGGGGTGAACAACGGGCACAGCACATCCCGTCCAGCAAAAGTACACACCGATCAATCCCGACGCAAGCCCGGCCCACGCGATGAGCCACGTGGGGGGCACGTAGCGAGGATTCCACACGAAGTAGACCAACATGTCGCAAACGTTGCGTGTCAACCCCAGGAGGGTTAACCGCAAGCTGCGACGCAGCTGCATCTCCTGGGTCGATATTGTGGGTGAAGCTGGCTTGTCGGACATCTCGGTCGCTGCGGTCGCCGCAGCGGCTCGGCGTCGCGCAGCGCGGGCGCTGGCAACCGACTGCACGCACTTCAGCGTCTCCGTCAGTTTCATGACGTCGAGCACCGCCGAGAAGCCTTGCGCCCAGAACTTCCAGAACCGATAGTGCCACAAGGCCCGGTCGAACTGGGTGGTGAAGAGCGCCGTTAAAACGTACCGCAGCGTCAGCATCACGTCACCCGCGAGTTGCCCGTTGCCACGACAGAATGTGATCACAACGGTAACCATTTCGCGGAAGAGCACCGTAAGCGGCGGCGGCGGCGGCGTGGACGCCTTCGTCACGGCTGCTGTGTTCGCAGCAGCGACTAAGGCAGTCGAGGCCGCTGCCGGAAGCGGCATTGGGGCTAGCAAGGGTGCGACGTATTTGCCGTGGAGCACGCCAAGCTGTTGCACCACGGAGCGGTAAGACTCAAAATGTTTGGCGTAGCCAAGGTACGAACGGCACTCCGTTGCGGCGAGTCCAAGGTTGTTAGCCCGGGTGAGCGTCGCTGGTTCGCTGACCATGTTGCTGGCCGCGATGACCTTCACCGTGTACGCGACCGTCTTCAGCGACATGTTCAGCCCTGCCCCTTCGTTGCGGAAGGCGAGGAGATGTGCGGCCCAGTGCGGATGCGGCTGCCGCAGCGCGTTGGCCAGTTGAACCGGTCGATCATGGGCGGAGAGGCTATTGAGCCATTCTAATATCGCTGGGATGCTAGGAATGCGAGTCGAGTTTCTCGTTCTGTCGGTCGAAGCCGACGACGACGCACAAGGATTTTCCACCTGCGCATTGGACGGCTTGACGGCCATGGTACAAAACGGAAGGAAACGAGAAGAGGATCGTTGGACTGGCTGTTCCCTCTTACTCTCGACTGACTTGGGGTGTGATAAAATTGCATCGAAAACATCCTTGACTTAACAGTATACGTGATTTGTGGTTTGACGTGTGCGTGGATGCCTCTGGTTAATGCGGTCGAAACACAAACTGTCCTTTGGGAATGACCGACCAACGGCCTGTTCGCACCTCCCTCTGATTATCGGTCACACGGGACACCTCACGATGTGGATATGAATACCACTCCCCACCCCATTCTATGACTGCGACGTGCGATGCCTTCCCCAGTCCTTCCACTGTGGATTCGACCCGACGCGCGACTCTATGCGGTCGACCCAAAGACTCGGTCGACGTCTCCTTTCGTCACTCACCAGTTTCCCTTCCGCCTCGTTCGTTTTCTTCGTTGCCTGAAGGGACAACGCGTCGTAGGGTATTGTATTGTAGTCTGTCGCTCAAATAGAGACGCCCACGATATTTATGTTGACTTTTGATGTTAACGTCCAACACGACCAGTCACAAGGGAGGTTTTTTTGTGCCCCCCTCTCGCCCGCGCAATTTACTTGCTCCCGAACGCCAAACGCTGCGGGGGAGGGTCGGCGCCGCCGTCTCCGTCTCCTCCCTCGGTGGTATCATCGGCGGCGGCCTCCCGTTCCCGCTTCCTCAGCGCGGCGAGCAACGTGCTGGAGGCCGCTGGCGGCGGCACGCCGTCGGCGTCTCCCTCGTTGGGCGGAAACGACAAGCGGACGTTGATCGCTGCCGCTGGTCGGACCGCGGCGGCGGCGTATTCGACTGGCATGGGGACGGCAGCACCGACAAACTCAGTGCCGTCGTCCGTCGCTGCTTTGTCATATCCCCCATCGATGGGGGGGTTCCACATCGCGTCGCCATTGGTCAGCGCGTTCGCGTCCAACACCGCGCGGTAGCTGGCGAAGGGATCCGATGCGCAGCGCGGCATTTGGTCACTGGCGTCGTCCGTCGTTCGCTGAGTCGCGACAACGTTCGTGGGCACTTCTTCCATCGCCCCGCCCGCGAACACCGCCTTCCGAGCACTGCCTCCTTTCGCAGGCGAGAACTTCGACACTTTCGGAACGGCGGTAACCGTTGAGGAGGAAGCCTGCTGATGCGGCGCTGCGGTACGCGTCGTCGCATGCGCTCGCGCTGCTGGGGCCGCGACGGTGCGAATAGGAGACGACTGAATACTCGTGGTGACCGTGGCGGCAGAGGCCGTCGTGACGAAAATGGAAGCGGCTGGCGCGGCAAGGATGGGAGACGGCAGCGGGGGCTGATGAGCAGCCGTCGTACTCGCGTCCACGGCGGCGAGCGACCGGCCGATGGGACGTGGCTTACCCACTAGCGGGTTGTAGACTTGCGCGGCTGGACGCTGTGCCGGCAAGAGGGCCGCCGCTGACGCTGATGCGAGTAACGGATCCTCCTGCGTGGACGTCGGCGTCACGAGGCTCATCCTCTGCGTAGTGGGGCGGAGGGGCGGCTGTGGCGGCGAGGGTGCTTGCGGTACCGCGTTGGCCGTCTCAGCGGTCAGGGTCTTGCTGACCGTGGGCGGCACCAACGACAAGGGACGTTCACCACCTCCGTCGCTCATCACTGGGGCCGCACCCGCGGCCACATTATCGGCGGTTGCCGCAGGAGGGCCTGTGGAAGGCAACACGTGCGGACGTGAAGCGGCGGCCGCGATCGACGTCGTCGCGGGACCGCCAGCATTTGCCGTGACGCACTCTTTGGCATAGCGGCGCAGCAAGGCATCCCGCTCACGCTCCGCGATCACCGTGCCAGCTGCGGGTAACGGACAGCGGCGTCGTTTGCGCGATTTGGTCCAAGAATCGATCAGCTTCATGATGCGGTCCGCGACCAGGAGCTGCTTGGCCTCGCTGGCCATGCGGGCGGCGGTTCCGAGCGAACTGAGGAGCTCGAAAGACGTAATCAAGTCCAACGCACGTTGCGGTCGGTCGTTTTTCAGGGCTGTGTCGAACGCAGAGAGCAACATCCGGTCGAGCTCCGCATCGGCCGCCGACAGCTCGTCGGTGTACTCGACGGCCGCCGACTTGAGCGTGTTCGCCTTGGCGCGGCGCCACAAGTATTGCTGCCGCAGAACGAATGTTCGGTCGATGGCGCCGGTCGGGTTGGTCGGAAGGATCGGCATTAAAAAGTGAACCGCGTCCGCAACGGGCAATGCGTCTTCGACCGGCGGGTAGTTCGTGCCAGGCGGGCATTTCGTCGCCCACAAGCGATCCTCGCCGATGCCCCAGAACCACAGCCGGGGTACGGCGGCCGCGTTGGCCGCGTTCCGCTTCAGTCGACCGTCGTAAATGGGGATCCAAGAGGTGCCGTATTCTTGAACCAACATCCGCACGACGCCACCAGTGTCGGAGACGCACAGGAACCCATCATTCGACCACCCGATCCATTCGATGTGAGCGACGGCTTGATTCGGGAGCAGCAGCGGGTACGGGTCGATGCCTTGATCGCCGTTGCTTGCCGCGTGCCGGTGTGTGAGCGGCAAGAAAACGCCTTGGCTGGGCCCCCCCGCCGCTCGCCCGCTTTGGCTACCAAACGGCGACGCAAAAGTGATGTCGACGCCATGGTGCTCCATGTCGTAGATGAACAGCATGTGGTCGCCTTGTTTGCTCGTTTGATACACGACGGCGAGGGGATCGCTTTGCACCAACGTCTTGTACTGCGGGCACATGGTGTTATTGAGGCCTACGGCGGTCACCACGTTTCGGTTGACGGACGTGCACGTGGTTTCGAGGCCACTGGCAGCCGTAAAAATACGCAAAAACATCGTCGTGAAGACGGCCACATGTCGTTTGCCCACGGCCAACACGAGCACGTCCTCGCCATCATTCAGTTGCACCATCCAATCTTGCCGGCCGCCTACGAAGGCTTGAAAATGCCGGAAGTAGACACGTCGGCGATGTGCGTTGCTCAACGTCCAGTCGTCCATTACACTCGCAGCTGCCGCCGCGACGTCCGTTGCCCCCGACGCATCATCGCGGCCACCCCCTTCCGCACGGTTCGCTTCAGGGGCGCCGAGGACAAACGCTGCGCCGTGCGGACCCAGCGCCGACATCAAACACGCGCCTTTGACATTCAAGCGGTACGGCGTCGACATGGCCCGGTCGTGAAACAAGACGGTCACGGCGCCGTCAGCGCCCTTGCGCACCGCGCCGATCGCGTTATAAGCGAGCCACTGGCTTCCATCGTCTGGGTTCACGGGCGTTTGACCTGGCTGGCAGACGTACCACGGCACGATGCCCGCGTCGGTGAGCACGTTGCTGATTGCATCGTAGGTGACGGCGGCGGACAAGGGCTTCGAGCCGTCCGCCGTGCCGCGGGCCCCTTCTTGCCCATCGTCGTCGTCGTCGTCATCTTCGGTCATCTCGATCGATTGCTCATCGTCCACCAGCCGGCGTTTCCCCCCCGGTTGACGTCGGGGGTCGGCGCCGTCGATGTCCACGTGAATGCCACTGGGCTCTTCGTCGTGGGCGTCGTCGTCGTCGGAGTCGCCGCTCTGCTCCTCCGCCTCGTCGTCGACAAAGTCCGCTTTTCCACGTGTGGCTTCGGCCGCCGCCATGACGACTCGCTTGGCATGCTTCTTCCCGTGACGCGCCTTGCGCTTAGCGAGGAAATTTGCGTTGCTGTCTACCAGGTCGTCGACAATGTCCTCCAGGTCCGCTTCTGACGCTGTCGAACGCGTGTCGGCTCCCGAAGTTGACGACGACGAGGACGAGGACGACGACACCGACGACGAGGAGCTCCCATCCGACGCACTGCTTGAGGCGGCGTCATCCGGCACGATCACGGCCTCTTTTTGACGCGTCGACAATGATTTTGAAGACACTGCCGGTTTGTGGCCGTCGTTCTCGTGCGGCTTCTTGGTGGATGATTTTTGACCTTGAAGCGTCTCACCGAGCGCAGGCGGTTCTCCTCCACGTGGATGCTGGGAGGCGGGGGGATTCATCTTCGTACCTTGCGTCACCTCTCCAGCGACCAACAGCGACCGTGAAGAACGCGAAGCACCGGTCGACTTGAGCGACGTGATCGCGCCGGTGCACAGCGTGACGTCGCCGCTGGTCGACGCGAACACAACGCTTCCGCTTTCGACGTCCACGTCGCAATCGCAGAGGGTGCCCCCCGCGGCGTCGTTCACCGTCCAGGAGGCTTGTTCCTTGACCAAGACCCCTTTCTTCGGATCGCGCAAGCCGCTGGCTTTGACGAGGGCCACATGCTTACTAGATGACGACGCCAGCAAGGCAAACACCTGCAGCTTCGAGCATGGAAACAGCGTTCCAACACAGAGATCCGTAATGCCGTTGAACACGACGGCCGCGACGAACTTGAGCGTGGGCTTGTTGTGGAGGCCGCTCTTGGCGACGACATAGACCCGGATGCCTTCCAGTGACGGGACCGCGAGATAGATCGCTGGCGGCGTGACCGCCGGAGACATGAGAGTGGCGGATGGCTTCGCCGCCGGTGCGGTTCCGGGTGGCGGCGGCATGTTGAGAACTGGCGGCGATGACGACGTCGAGGCCTCGTGCGCCACGAACCAGTTCATCCGGAGCATCGCAAGTTCATCCCGGCGACGGCTCGCGCCCAGCGCTTTTTCAATAACAAGTGGGGCGATGCCGCCGGTGTTAGGGCTGTCGTCGCGTGGCAGCGGTTTGGTGGGCGCCTTCTGCTTGAGGGTGTGGTGGTCCGCTTCGACTGGGGCACGAGTTCCACCCGCAGTGTCGTCAGAGATGGGAGAGTCCACGACGAGCGAAGAGGGCTGCGTTTCGAAATGGTGGATGATGCCCGACGTCGGAGCGGGGCAGCCAACTCCGCCAGCGTCGGCCAACCGTTTCAGCGCCGTCACGTCATCGGTGCCGTTTCCAAGAACGAGGGGTCCATCGTCGTGGATGAACGCCGATCGCGGGAGGGCCACGATGCCAAGGCAGCCATTACCCGCCGACGCCACCGCGACGCAGCGATAATCTGGCGCGACCGCGATGCCCACGATCGGCGGCGGCACGTTGAGCGGCAAGTTCGTCACCGATGACGTCGCGAGTGACAGGAGCCGCAAACTGTCGCCGCCTAGGATCACGGAGAGTCCATCGGGACCGCCGATCCACACGGCGTGAACCTCACCCGTGACGCGGCACACCAACGTCGGGGTGGGAGGCGTCCAGTCATTGCTCGTCCCGGTGGGGGCGGCCGTTGTCGCTGAGGTCGGTGGAGGTGGCACGACGTTCGAGAACGCATAAATGCATCCGTCGGCGCCTCCGGAAATAGCCACGTTCGAGATGGGACTAAATGCCACGCAGTTCACCGCTGCGGGCAGCTGAGTCGTGGCGTGCTTGTGAACTTGCGCGCAGGTCCAAAGCGGGGCGCTTTGCGGCCAGCGGCGCGTGGGATGCAAGCTGACGTCTCCAGTGGACGTGCCGATGAGCACGTGGCCGCCCGCCGCGGCAATTCGGAGCGTGCCAGGCCGGTCCACCACGGACTTGGAGCGAAAGGCCATGAACGTTGCAAGCAATAGAACGAACTATTG
>ERZ1292630.5542-Hain-H41-02um-R3-5542-length-10300-cov-5_pt1 | contig 10300 bp, 4 predicted proteins | sample MGYA00564408_ERZ1292630 | MGnify/ENA primary metagenome ERZ1292630 (study PRJEB36523, sample SAMEA6512641) | groundwater metagenome | collected 2019-01-08 | study: AquaDiva: Metagenomics assemblies of 32 groundwater samples
GCCGGTATTCGAGGAGTTGCGATAACAACGCCGTGGCGCGTTGAACATGGCCGAGATGAATCGCGTGAAACCCCGGCGGTCCGCCCGCGCCGCCGTTGGGCGACTTGAAGCGCACGCATGACACGACGCCGCGACAGGCATTGAGAAAATGAAACGGCACCGCGATCAACGAATGTGTCTGCACGTCGAGCTGCGAGTCGAGCAGCTTGCTTTGTTGTGCGTTGCGTGGGACTTCGTTTTCGAGGAACGGCTGCTCCGTGGCGAACACCATCGAGATCAGGCCCGAGCCGAGGGGTTGTTTGAATTGTCCGACAATTTTCTCGGCGTGCGGCCCGACCGTGTGCGCGGGTTCGAGCGATTCCCCCGCCGCATCCACGAGCCAGACCGTTCCCTCATGCGCCCCGGCTTCCGTAAAACCCTGTTTGATGATTTCGCGGAGCAGCGGATCCAAAAAAGTCGCAAACTGCGCCGCGTGGATTTCCGCGCCCAAGCGCGCCATCCGCTCCATCAAGAGCGGTTGCAATGTGGCGAACGCCGGATCAGTGCAAAGATTCATTCGTGCCGACATAATTCCTTCAACCTGGTTGCGGCCCGGTATTGCGCAACGCTTTCACTTCCGTCGCGAGAAACGCGACCCAGTCTGGGTGCTGGCCCAGTTGCTGGATGATTTCGCCCTGCGCCGGGCCGCCGAGTTGGCCCCGGGCGAAGCGCCGCAGTTGATCCGCGACTTCCGGCGGTAGCGGCGCGGTCTCTCGACCTTCGACCTCATCGCCGTAGCGCGCGAGGAATCCAGCTAGTATCTCAAAGTGGTTTGGCATAGCGGCCTTTCAAGGGAGCAGACGAACTCAATCCGGGAACTTGCAAAATATTGTAGCCGCCGACGTAAGGAGGCGGATTCTGGTATTTGCGGGAGAATCCGCCTCCTTACGTCGGCGGCTACCATCGCAATCGGCGCGCGTTGTTTCATAGAAATCCAATCCGATGGGTTTCACACAGGTCCACAAAATCCTGCCAGGTCAGGTCGAGCCACGGGTCTTTTTGCTTCAATTTTGCGAGGGTGGCCTGTTCAATCTGTTTCATTGCATGGGATAACTGGCGGCTCACCTTGGATTCACTCCAGCCCCACATCCGCATCAATTCGCGCTGTGATACGCCGTGGAGATAAACCAACCGCAACATCAGCATGTCCGCTGGCGGACAGGTCGCAAAGGCCGCGTGCAAGCTGTCGCGCAGCAACTCAACGAGCACATCCTCGCGATGTTGCGAACTGGCGGCGGGCAAGCGTTCCAGTGGGTTGTTTCCCTCGTCATCATGTGCCGACAAAGAATTTTCACCGCGCCGGGTCTGCTTGCGTTTCAGATCAATCCATCGCCGCGTGGCCACGGTGGCCAGCCACGCTTGAATCGAACATTTGCCGCTGAACTTGTCGAGCAGGCAGGGTTGGTCGTCGTTGGTCGGAACGCAATCGCCCCACAGGTCGGCCAGCAATTCCTCCGTTTCGTCCATGCTGGCCCCGCGGGCGCGGAGGATGTTCACGAGCGAGGGATGATGTTGGTGGCGCAAGTCCGCGATCGCGGCGGGGTCGCCCTGTTGACACCGGTGGACCTCCAAGCGTTCGTGGTCCAAGTCGCCGGGTGCGGAACTCATTCGCGCCAGTGTAGCGAGTGACGGCGACTGCTTGGCAATCTCAAACTACGGAGCGCATTTGCTTGTCGGGGGGGTGTGATCAGTACGAGCCTGTTGAAACTGAATTTCTGCAAGAGCGGAGGTTTGGCGCGTTTACCTGCTATATGAGCGCGCAACAAATCATCTTCCGGTTATTTGAGTTGCGAATCCAAACCTTGAATCTAACCTCGCGCAACTTTATGGCTCAGAGGGGTCAGCTCGTCAGTCGCCGCTGTGGGTCTGCCGCTTCGATTCGGCTTTGGCTCCTGCTAATTCTTTCTCTCGGACAGTTCACCACCGGCGCGCAATCTGCCGAGCAGGGCCGGGTGCTCTCCACGGAAGGTCAGGTGCAATACTCGCCCCAACGCGCGACCTGGGCAGTAGCCGTCACCAATCAATTGCTCCAGCCGCAAGATCGCCTGCGCACTCTCACCAACAGTCGCGCCATGGTTCAACTGGTTGATCTCGGACGCGTGCGCGTGGACGAACGCACCACGCTGGAAATTCTTCCGCCGCGCAACCCCAAGTCCAAGGGCACGCTCGATCTCAAGGCGGGCGCGATGTATTTCTTCACACGCGACCGTCCGCGTGAGTTTGAGATTCAAACCCCGCAAGCACTCGCCGCCTCGCGCGGCACGGAGTTTCTGGTTTCGCTGGAGCCGGATGGGCGCGAGTTGTTCGTTGTGTATGACGGCGAGGTCGAATTAACCAACTCCTTGGGCAGCGTGATCGTTTTGCCCGGCGAACAAGGCATCGTCGCCCCCGGTCAGCCGCCGCGCAAAACCGCTGTCATCGAGAGCAAGCGCATTGTCCAATGGTGGCTCTATTATCCGGCGGTGCTGGACGTGAATGAACTTTCCTTCTCGCCAGCGCAACAGGTCGCACTTACCAATTCCCTCGAAGCCTATCGGCAAGGCGACTTGCTCAACGCTCTCAAAGAATATCCCGCCGGGCGTGATCCTGAGAATGACGATGAACGAATTTTCCACGCCGCACTCTTGTTGTCGGTCGGCCAGGTATTGCAAGCCGAAGCATTGCTGACGAATGTGAACGCAACGTTGCCCGCAGTCCGCGCGCTGCGTTTGATGATGGACACGGTGCAAACCCGCGAAGTGTCACCGCTCCCAAATCCGCAGACCGCCACGGAATGGCTCGCCAATTCCTACGCGCTGCAAGCCCGCTACGATCTCGCCGCCGCACTCGCCGCCGCGCGGAAGGCGAGCGAGCTTTCTCCCGACTTCGGTTTCGCGTTCGCGCGGGTGGCGGAGTTGGAATTCAGCTTTGGTCGCACACCTGAGGCCACTTCGGCCCTCAACTGGGCACTCGCCTTTTCCCCGCGCAACGCGCAGGCGTGGGCGCTGAAAGGATTTCTGTTGAGCGCGCAGCGGGATTGGTCGTCGTCTGCCGAGGCGTTTGAAAAGGCCATCACCCTTGATCCCGCCTTGGGTAACGCCTGGCTTGGACGCGGCTTGCTCAAAATTCGTGGCGGTGATCGTGAGGGCGGTCGCAACGACCTGCAAACCGGTGCGGCACTCGAACCCAATCGCTCGGTCCTGCGCAGTTATCTCGGCAAAGCTTTCGATCATGCGCGCGATGAACACAACGCCGACCGCGAACTCGATCTGGCCAAACAACTCGACGCGCAAGACCCGACCCCGTGGCTTTATTCCGCGCTGATTCTCCGCCAGCAACTCCGCTACAACGAAGCCGTCGCCGACCTGGAAAAATCCGCGCGGCTCAACGACAACCGCCAGGTTTATCGCTCGCGCATGATGCTGGATCAGGACCAAGCCGTGCGCAGCGCGAGTCTTGCGACAATTTATCGCGCCGCCGGCATGGACGAGGTGAGCGTGCGCGAGGCCGCGCGGGCGGTGACTTACGATTACGCGAATCACTCCGCGCACCGGTTTCTGGCGGAGAGCTTCGAGGCCTTGCGCGATCCCACGCGGTTCAACCTGCGCAACGAAACCGTCTGGTTCAACGAACTGCTGCTGGCGAACATGCTCGCTCCCGTCGGTGCGGGAAATCTATCGCAAAACATTTCGCAGCAGGAATACTCCCGGCTGTTCGCGGGCGACCGGTTCGGTCTGAACAGCGTGAGCGAGTATCGCAGCGACGGCCAGATCCGTGAACTCGCCTCGCAGTTCGGCACAATAAAAAATTTCAGCTACGCCGTGGACGTGGACTATCAGAAAAATGACGGCGTCCGTCCGAACAACGAGCTTGACCGATTGGAAGCTTACATCACCGCCAAGTATCAATTCAACGCGCAGGACTCGCTGTTTCTGCTCGCGAAATTCCAGGACTATTCCTCCGGCGACAATTTTCAATATTACGACCCCAATGCGACGAGCACGATTCCCGGGCTATATACCAATCGTCCCCTGGTGCGCCCCAATTACTCCTTTGAAGAATATCAACAGCCCATCGTGGTCGGCGGCTTTCATCGCGAGTGGTCCCCCGGAATTCACACCTTGTTTTTGGGCGGACGACTGGCGAACGATCAGCGTTTCAGCGATGTCCAGACTGACCAGCTCATTTTCCTGCGCTCGCCGCCAACTCCGACAACGACCGCGCTGCAACTGTTCGACGTGAGCCATCGCAGCGAACTGGAGATTTACACGGCTGAACTGAACCAGATTTTTGAAACCGAGCGCCACGCCACAATACTGGGTGGCCGCTATCAACATGGTTCGTTCGACACGGAGGAGCTGGTTACACTCTCAAATCCCAGTCTCGCGCCGTTTTTTCTCAGCCCCCCGGCCCAGGCGGATTTCTCGGACCCATTCGAGCGGATGTCGGCCTACGCGTATCACACTTGGGAAGTGTTGCGAAACCTGCGCCTGACCGCCGGAGTTTCTTACGATCACATCGAACATCCGCTCAACCACCGGCAGCCGCCGATCCGTTCCGGCACCCGCACCGACGACCAACTCAATCCCAAGGCCGCGCTGGTCTGGAGTCCGCGCGAAGCGATCACCGTGCGCGGCATTTACACGAAGTCGCTGGGTGGTGCGAGTCTTGATGAAAGCTTCCGGCTGGAGCCGACACAACTCGCCGGATTCAGTCAGGCGTTTCGCACGTTGATTCCCGAATCCGTCGCGGGCTCGGTCAGCGCTCCAGCTTACGAAACGGCGGGCCTAGCGCTTGATCTGAAATTGCCCACGCACACTTACTTCGGATTGCAGGCGGAACTTTTGCAGTCGGAGGTGAATCGTGAAATCGGCGGGTTCGAGTTTCTGGGCGTTCCGCCTGCGACACCGTCCTCCACCAGCGAACGGCTCGAATACACCGAGCCTTCCGTCACCGCGACCCTCAACCAATTGCTCTCGGACGAATGGTCGGTGGGCGCGCAATACCGTTTCGCCCGCTCCAAGTTGGATCGTCTCTATTCGGAAATCCCCGCCGCAAACCGTTCCGAGGAAGCCGATCTCCACCAAGCGCGCCTGTTCCTGTTGTGGAATCACTCCTCCGGCTTGTTCGCCCGCGCGGAGTCGCTCTGGTTTCAGCAGGAGAATCGCGGTTACACTCCGGCGTTGCCCGGAGACGACTTCTTCCAACACAATCTCTACGTGGGCTATCGCTTGAAACGTCAGCGCGCCGAACTCAGCCTCGGCGTGCTCAACCTTGCGGACACGGATTACCGCCTGAACCCGCTCAACGCCTACGCCGAATTGCCGCGCGAGCGGGTGTTTCTCGTGCGTTTGAAAATTAACTTTTGATGCCGCCGCCGTCTTCCACGCGTGACCGCCGCACGGCCCGACTGGGTTTGTGGCTCGGCATCGCTCTGGTGATGGGCGTTGGTTTGTTATTGCGGCTGCCCGTCGGCGATGGGTTGGCGCGCTGGAGCTATGACCTGCCGTTCCTGTGGGCGAGTCGCGAAGTGCCCGAAGAGTTGGTGATGGTCTATCTCGACCCGAAGGTGAAAACCAACCTCGGTGAACCAGCCGACGCCCCGTTGCCCCGGCGTTATTACACGCAACTCCTGAACAAACTCACCGCCGATGGCGCGCGGCTGGTGTTGTTCGATTTGATCTTCGATAGCCCGGCAGCCGATTCACAAACGGATGAGGCCTTTGCTGCCGCCATCAAGCGACATGGGCGGGTGGTACTGGTGGGCTACACGGTAAAACAGTTCGGGGAAAACACTCTTACCACCGCGTCTGTACCGCCGACGGAAAGGTTGGCGAATGCTGCGGCGGGCTGGGGCACGGCAGAAATCACGCCGGATGCCGCCGATCAATGCGTGCGCTTGCTTGAAACCGGCCGTGAAGATTCTCCTTCGGTCAGCAGGGCTGCGGCGGATGTGATCAATCCGTCGCTGAGCGCACGACCCATAGAGCGCTGGTTGAACTATTATTGCGAACCTACGCAACTCCCCGCCGTCACTCTGGATCAAGTATTTTTGAAAAATGGGCTAATGCCCGGATTTTTCCGCGACAAAATTGTAGTAGTCGGTGCGCGTCCCGGCAGTGGTGGTCTGGCGGGAGCGGAACGCGAAGAGTTTCCCACACCGTATTCGCGCTTTGGCGGTCCGAATTCTTCCGGTCCGGCAATCCACGCACTGAGTCTGTTGAATCTATTGCGCGGCGATTCACTTACGCGGTTCAGTTCCAAGGAGGAGGTCACAATTATTGTGATTTGGGGCATCTTTTTGGCGGCGCTGCTCACGCGGTTGCGTCCGTTGCCCGCCATCGTTATCGCTCCGGTTGCGTTCGGAGTGCTGGCGTTCGCAGCAGTTTGGGTTCAAGCCCGCCACCAAGAGTGGTTCAACTGGCTTGTTCCTGCCGCTGCGCAAACTTCCGTCGCGTTGCTGTGGTCGGTGGGTTTTCAATACATGGTGGAGGCGCGGCGGCGGCGGAAGTTGCGGGGCGCGTTCGCCTCGTATCTGTCGCCCTACATGGCGGATCAGATTGCGAACAGCGAGTTTGATCTGTCACTCGGGGGCAAGGAAGTGGAGGCCACGATCATGTTCACCGACCTCGAAGGATTCACGAACATGAGCGAGACGCTGCCGCCGACAGAGGTGTCGCGGATTCTCACGTCCTACTTCAACCAAACCACTCGCGCTATCCTCGAACAAGACGGCACCATCATCAAATACATGGGCGACGCCGTGCTGGCCGTCTGGGGCACGCCCATGCCCGAACCGCGCCACGCTGAGCGCGCGGTGTTGGCGGCGTGGGGAATGTTCCAGTCCGGCCAAAAGGAAATCGCCGGACGAATTCTGCGCACGCGCATCGGCATCAACACCGGCATGGTGCTGGCAGGAAATCTCGGTTCGGACTTTCGCTTTGATTTCGCCGCCATCGGCAACACCACCAACACCGCCGCGCGGCTTGAAACGCTGAACAAGTATTTCGGAACAAACCTGCTCATCGGCGAAGCCACGAAAGCCCAACTCAGCAATCGCATCCGCACGCGCTCGCTCGGGCGTTTTCTCCTCGCGGGAAAAAGCCAGCCGGTGATTGTTCACGAAGTGCTCGGCGTGGACATCGCTCCCGCGGAAGAACTCGCGTGGGTAAAATCATTCGAGGCCGCTGTGCAAAATTATACCGGGGGCAGACTGGACGAGGCAGAACAACTCTTTTGCCAGACGATCAAGCTTCGCGGCGGTCAGGATGGGCCATCTGAATTCTACCTGAAACAAATCACCGTTGTGCGCCAGAGTCCACCATTGGTGCCGGAGACTTCGTGGGATGGGGTCATCCAAATCTCCGCGAAATGATTGGGCGCGGGTCGCCACGCGCTTCAACTTTCGAACCATCCCAATTTCTGAGTAAAGTCTCGTCCTCGCGTATTAGGGCGAGGACGAGGTCATCACTTGACGGCAACCAGTTCTTCCCCCACCTCCTTGGCGTCGGAAATCTCTGCATCGTCTTTGGCCGGGATCGCTTCACGCTCTCCGGCGTGCTCCTTGGCGATCAAAACATAAATGGCCGGAATCACCAGCAAGGTGAAGATCGTGCCGAGCGCCATGCCGGCGACGACCACGATGCCGATGGAATTGCGCGCTGCCGCACCCGCGCCGCTGACCATCGTCAACGGGAAGTGGCCGCACACGGTCGCGACACTCGTCATCAAGACCGGGCGCAACCGGACCAACGCCGCTTCGCGGGCCGCCTGAACTTTGGTCATGCCGCCGCGTTGGAGTTCGTTCGCAAACTCGACGATCAAGATGCCGTTCTTGGACACCAGGCCGATGAGCGTCACGAGGCCGACCTGCGCATAGATGTTCATCGAGGTGGTCCAGCCATCCGTCCAGAAGTGCATGTTCGGGTTCGGAAACTTCAGGAACGTGAAGATCAACGAGCCGAACATCGCCAGCGGCACGCAGCCGAGAATGATGATCAACGGATCGCGGAAGCTGTTGAACTGCGCGGCGAGCACCAGGAAGATCAGCACCAGCGCGAGGATAAATGCGGGCAGGAACTTGTTCCCTTCCGAGCGTAACTGCCGCGACTCACCCGTGTAATCCACCTTGTAACCTTGCGGTAAAATCTTCGCCGCCTCGGCCTCAAGGAATTTCAGCGCCTCGTCGAGCGGACGGATGGCCACGCCGCTGATCTTTACCGCGTTGAGTTGTTGGAAGCGGTTCAACGAACGGGGCGTCGTTTTCTTTTCGAACTTCGCGAAGGTGCTGAGCGGCACGAGTTGGCCGTTCGGGCCGGTCACGTAGTTGTTCTCCAACTGCGCGGGGTTCAGCCGCTCGATGCGTTTCAACTGCGGGATGACCTTGTAACTGCGGCCATCAAAGTTGAACCGGTTCACGTAATTGCCACCCACCAGCGCGGCGAGATCGGAGCCGACCTGCTGCATGCTCAAGCCCATCGAGGCGACTTTGTCGCGGTCCAGCACGAGTTCGACTTCCGGTTGATCCACCTTGGTGTCGAGCAACGGCGGGAAGGCGAACATCCCGCTGGCCGCGGCCTTCTGCTGCAATTGCTGGGCGAACTCGAGCAACTGTTCCGGTTCCGCCGTGGAGCACACGAGAAATTCCACCGGGAAATCACCACCACCAGGCAGCGCTGGCGGCGTCACACCCAACACGCGAATGCCTGGAATCGTATTCACCTTGGCCTGGGCTTCCGGGGCGATCTCGAACACGGTGCGTTTGCGTTCGCCCCAAGGTTTCAGGACCAGCCCGCCAATACCGCTGTCGGGCATGGTGATCTGGAACGTGCGGTCCATCTCGGGAATCGTCGCCCACTGCCGGTGGACTTCATCGGTGTAAAAGCTAGTTTGATCAATCGTGGCATCCGCCGCCGCTTCCACAATGCCCAGCACAAACCCCTGATCTTCCACCGGGGCGAGTTCCTTGGGAGAATTCATGAACATCGGCACGGACAATAGCGACAACGCGATCCAGATCACGTAGATCGCCGGACGCGCGTTCAACGTCGCATCGAGCACGCGACCGTAAGTTTTTTTCAGCCGTTCAAACCCCGCGTTGATTTTTCCGGCCAGCCCGTGGTCGCCGGTGTGTTCGTTCAGCAGGAGCGCTGACATCACGGGCGACAGCGTCAGGGCGACGATCCCGGAGATGGTCACCGCCCCGGCGAGGGTCATGGCAAATTCACGGAACAACGAGCCGGTCAAGCCGCCTTGAAACGCGATGGGCGCATACACCGCTGCGAGCGTGATGGTCATCGCGATGACCGGACCGACTAGTTCCCGCGCGCCGAGCAGCGCGGCATTGAGCGGAGATTTTCCTTCGCGGATGTGGCGCTCGACGTTTTCGACGATGACGATGGCGTCGTCCACCACCAACCCGACGGACAATACGATGGCGAGCAACGTGAGCAGGTTCAGCGTGAAACCGAATAGCTGCATCAGGAACACCGCGCCGATGAGCGAAATCGGAATTGCGACCAGCGGCACCAACACCGACCGCAGCGAACCGAGGAACAAAAAGATCACGACCGCGACGATGAGCAACGTTTCCGCTAGCGTCTTGATGACTTCGTTGATGGCGTCATCAATGTATTTCGTGGCGTCATACGCGACCCGCCCGCTTAGGCCGCTGGGTAGGTCCTTTTGGATGGCGGCCATTTCCTTGGTGACGCGTTTGATCACATCGAGCGAGTTGGCATTGGGCAACACCCAGATGCCCATGAACACGGCGCGCTCGCCAGTGAACCGCACTTCGGAATCGTAATCTTCCGCGCCCAAGGTCACGTCTGCGACATCCTTGAGACGGACGAGCGTGTCGCCGGATTTGCGGATGACAAGCTCGCGGAACTCGTCCACGGAGCGGAGGTCGGTGTTGGCGGTGAGATTGACTTGAACCAGTGAGCCTTTGGTTTTGCCGATGGCCGCAAGAAAGTTGTTCGCGGCGAGGGCTTCGCGGATTTCGTTCGGATTGATGCCGAGCGCGGCGAGGTTGTCCGGCTTGAGCCAGATGCGCATGGCGAAAGTGCGACCGCCGAGCAGATCGGCGCGTTGTACGCCTTCCAACGCGGCGAGGCGCGGCTGCACGACGCGCACGAGATAATCGGTGATCTGGTTCGCTTCTAGAATCTCGGAGGTGAAGCTCAGATAGGCCGAGGCGAACCGCGAGTCGGCAGATTCGATGTTGATGATCGGCACTTCGGCTTCGGGCGGGAGATCGTTGCGGACTTGATCCACCTTTGAG
>ERZ1292630.5543-Hain-H41-02um-R3-5543-length-10300-cov-4_pt1 | contig 10300 bp, 7 predicted proteins | sample MGYA00564408_ERZ1292630 | MGnify/ENA primary metagenome ERZ1292630 (study PRJEB36523, sample SAMEA6512641) | groundwater metagenome | collected 2019-01-08 | study: AquaDiva: Metagenomics assemblies of 32 groundwater samples
ATAGGGATTAAACCCAAGACTTATACCCAAATCTTTATGTACTAGCCCCGTAGAAATGGCTACCGAATAATATCCATAATCAAAATCCTTCATATACATTCGAGAGTTTAATCCAAACTCAGCTTGAATATTAGTCCAAGTGGTCAAAAAAGGAATGTTGACAGACCTTTTGGCATCTAAAGTTAGACTCCAATCTCGATCTATATCAAGACCGGGAGCCAGCTTATCAAATTGGTTACTACGAGCCACGGCAGGATAAGTCGTAAACGGATGATAGAGCGCTTTAATGCTAATATCTGTGTTTTTTTCTGCGTCTGTCCCGGCTAGCGGTTTTATTTCTATACCAACGCCGATTTCTCCATTACCTTTTTTGTAATTGTCAGCCTGCCCCTCCAGCACTAATCTTAACTTAGAATTTAATTCGTATTTTAAACCCAGACGACCAGTAACATACTCTGAAGTATCAGAAGATAGGGCCGTTTTTTTTCCATGAGTGCGTGAAAGCATCAATTCATAAATAAACCGTCCCCAAGTTGAGGCGACCTGTATTCCGGTTTCTGTTGCTTTTTGCATGGTTTCATCAGTATTAAAATGCTCCGGTACTTCTCCGCTATAAAAACGATTGACCGATTTGACCGAAGTAACTTTAAATTTCTTTGAATACTTTTTATCCTGAAACTCCTCATCTAGATAATCGGGTTCATCAATTGGAATTGTGATATAAACCATACCCGTAACTACACTTCGGTCTGGACTTCTTAAAAAATTAGAGTCCTCACCATGAATCTCAGCACTGTAAATAGTTTTAAATCCAACGATATAATAATTGGGATAGCGTATCTGAAAACCAAATTCCAGATCCAGAGAATCCCCGTCATCGGTACCAATAGTAGAACCATTAATTCGGGCTTCAGAATAGATTTCAAGCTTACCATAGGTTTGTTTAAGAAATGGTAAAAACTGAGGAACTTTATCAGCAATTTGTGCAGTAAAACCAGCGCGCACAATATAACCCAGAAGCAAACCCGGATCGTTACCTGTAGGAGAATTCAATCTACGTAGCAGTGGCCAATGGGGATTATTTTGCGACACCGTCTTGACCACATTAGCTTCTTTGGCATTTAGCTTAATCAAGTCGTATTCAAAATAAACATTAGATCTGTATTTAAGTGGATCCCGCAAATTCCAACGTAAAACATAAGAATTATATTCGTGTTTTTGACAGTGAGTGTTGCCAAAACAGTTCTGATTATTACTGTCTTCATTAGCAAAGTCCATATCAGTTCTTTTTGCTGATAAATAGAGATCGCCCAATTTTAATTTGATTGCAGTAATTTGACTAACGGATTGATCGTAATTATCAAAATTTGTTATGTCGGTAAAGGTTTCAAGTAAAACTCGATCTTTTAAAAAATTGGGCAAATTATTTCTACCGATTAATAATGATAAGGTATCCACAACCGCATTGGCCTGAACATTTTGACCAGCATAAATATCACGTACATCCGGATTTTGCCAAAAAGAGCCATAAGCAGTCGACACATTTGCAGACCTTACGGATTCCTGAATGCGTTGACTAGCCCCCAATTTTAATTGCTTGATCAAATTCTCTTGCACCACTTGCGGAGCAGGTTCTACTGAATTTAACTTAATGACACCTGACTTAATCAGCTGGGCATTTTTTTTATCAGCCCATCTTTGTATCTTTTCTTTAACCTCAGCGGCCTTAGGATCAAATTTTAACTTTTCAGCTAAATACTGCTTGTACAATTCTTCTTTAGTTCGGGCTTCTTTAATAGTACCACAGTTGTTTTTTGCTGTTTGTTGAACCCGCTCATTGGTATCTGAATAAAACAGCGCATAATGTTCTGCGACTCTGAGCCTAACCAAAGCTTCCAAATCAATTTCAGCTTGTGCATCACACACTTCTTTTTTAATTAAAAATGTGTACTGATGAACACCGTTTCCAACCGCAGTGGCAATCAAAGCGGTAATAGCAACTTCTTGCATATTATATTCGACTGGCAAATCATTAACGACTTCGATTTTAGTTTTTTTAAGCTCTTCAACTTCTTCTTTGTCCACGCCATAATAAGTTAAAGAAAAAGCTCTCTGTAATTTAGAGACACAAATGTCTGTTGAGTTTTGAGCCTGAGTTTGTAGGGAAAATAAACAGCAAAATAAGAAAGAAAGTCCAAAATGAGTCAGTGGCCTTAGCCCTGCCAATTTAGACGACAACTGCCCAATATGTAACATCTTATTCCACATAAACTAATTCAATGCGACGTTTATGCCATGCTCTAAGTGCTCTGATTTAGTTATAAAAAGCCAAATGCTGTATAAATTCTTTACAGTGCCGTAGCAGGCTTAATGAAATAAGCCTGCTCGAGAGATTTTTATTGCACTTCTCTGCCATACTTTAGTAAAAAAGCCCCATGAAAACACTATTATTCATTTATTTAGCTTTAGTACTCATAACTTTATCGGCCTGCCAACCCTCAGGAAAAGAAGCCATAGTTTCTGGCAACAACATCTGTATTACAGATCCTGTTGCATGCAATGCTACGGCGCCAATTCAGGGTACTGGTTACACCAACCAATACGGCAACCAAAATAACCAAGGTTACTACCCCTATGGTGGCGGTTATGGTTACAACCCAACTTTCAATTACTACAACAACAATGCTTACTTATGTAACTGTCCAAATGGCACAGTACCTACCTACCACTCTGGAGCCGGTTTGGGCTGTGTGGCTGCCAGCTACTTAAGCTCAACTCATGTTGGTCTTTCAGGTTATTTTTACTTAAGCTGGGGACAAAATCGATGGAATACAATGCCACAGCTTTATAGGTACAACTACGGTGGTAGCTCTAATACTTGCTATAACGGTGCTGTGCAATCCTGTGCGCTTAACCAGGCTGACAACTGCCCCGCTGGCTCTATATGCCGACCAAACAGCACAGGCTCTAACTTGGGACTTTGCGTAGCCAGTCACAGATAACTTTCGACACGTTTTTACCCCCGTGATATTAATCTTCTAGTTGTATTATTAATACAAATAGGAGATTCCAATGCCAAGCCAGTCCAACTCTTTGCTCAAGCCGTTAATCCTTAAAGACCACGCCATACCATTTAACGAAATTAAAGTTGAAGACTATTTACCGGCTATTCACGAAGCCATCGCCGAGGCTAAAAAAAATATTGCATCCATTAAAGAGCACAAAGAAACATCCTTCGAAAACACGATCGCCGCGTTAGAACAAGCCTCTGAAAAAGTAGATCGCATTTCAAATATTTACTTTAATTTATTTTCAGCAGAAGCGAATGAAGCTCATCAAGCGTTGGCACAGCAGATTTCTCCGGTGCTCTCAACTTTTACTTCGGATGTATCATTAGACGAAGCCATCTTTCAAAAAATTAAATTCATTTATGACAATCGCAATAAACTGAATCTTAAAAATGAAGATCTTAAGCTGACAGAAAAAATATACCAAGATTTCTCACGTAACGGGGCCTTGTTAGATACTACAAAAAAACAGGAACTCCGGCAGCTAGATCAGGAGCTTTCTGTATTAGGTCCGCAATTTTCAGAAAATGTTTTAAAGGCCACAAATTCATTTGAACTTTGGATTGATTTGGAATCTGATTTAGAGGGTCTGCCTGATGGAGCCAAAGAAGCCGCAGCACAGGCTGCCGAGTTAAAAGGCCAAAAAGGCAAGTGGCTGATCACGCTGCAAGCCCCATCTTTAATACCCTTTTTAACTTACTCAGCTCGCCCGAATTTGCGTGAAAAACTCTGGAGAGCCACCTCTGCAAAATCTTTCGGTGGTGAATTTGATAACCAGAACATCATCAAAAAAATTATTACACTGAAAAACAAAAGAGCCCTTCTTCTGGGTTATAAAGATTATGCCGAATATGTCCTTGAAGAAAGAATGGCCAAAAATTCCGAAACCGTTTTTAATTTTCTGAATAATCTACTGGGGCCTTCTAAAGCCGCCGCCAAAAAAGATTTAATAGAAGTTCAAGAGTTCAGAAAACAGCTTGAGGGAACAGATGTGATCAAGCCCTGGGATTTTGCCTATTACTCTGAAAAACTGAAAGAACAAAAATACGCATTTAATGAAGAAGAGTTGCGCCCTTATTTCAAACTTGAAAATGTAGTCGAAGGAGTTTTTGAACACTCTCGTAAACTATTTGGCCTGAACTTTAAACCGGCCCCCCAAATTCCCACCTATCACGCCGACGTCAAAACTTACGAGGTTTACGATAGCGCAAACAACTATGTGGGCCTGTTTTATATGGATTTTTTTCCACGTGAAACTAAAAAAGGTGGCGCATGGATGACCAACTATCGCGAACAGGGAATGTGGTCTAATGAAATCAAGCGCCCGCATGTCAGCATCGTCTGTAACTTTACTAAACCCACGCCGACAAAACCTTCTTTGCTTTCTTACGATGAAGTCAGAACTTTATTTCATGAGTTCGGGCACGCCTTACATGGTTTGTTATCTCAGTGTAAATATCGCAGCCTAGCCGGAACCAATGTCTACTGGGATTTTGTAGAACTACCTTCACAAATCATGGAGAATTGGACTGAAGAAAAAGAAGGTTTAGATTTATTTGCAAGGCATTATGAAACAAATCAGGCGATACCCGCAGAGTTGGTAGCAAAAATAAAAAAGGCTTCTCTTTTTCAATCCGGTTGGGCTAGCCTGCGCCAGGTTTCTTTCGCACTTTTAGACATGAAATGGTACACCACTGCACCTTCAGAAATTAAAGATGTTGATCAGTTCGAAACCTCTGCAACAGAAATCACCCGCTTACTGCCAAAAGAAACCGGCACCAATATGTCGTGCAGCTTCAGTCATATTTTCGGTGGAGGCTATGGGGCTGGATACTACTCTTACAAGTGGGCTGAAGTACTAGATGCCGACGCCTTCGAATATTTTAAAGAAAAAGGCCTCTACAACAAAGAAGTCGCAACAAAATTTAAAGATGCAATTTTAAGCCGCGGTGGCACAGCCCACCCGATGGATCTTTATAAAGAATTCAGAGGCCGCGAGCCAGACCCGAACTCATTACTTAAACGTAGCGGTTTGCTATGAGGCTATTATGAGATTTGGTGAACAGTTATGTTAGAAAAAAAACTGACCTTAAAATCAAATAAAAAAGTAGCCATCGTTTACCGGCTTTATTCTTTAGAGGCCGTTAAAATGGCAAAGAAGCTGGCCACAAAACTTAAGGCCAAACGCTACAAAGTATTTACCGCACCCGAACAAAAACAAATTCCAGGAACTGCATTGCTCGTCAGTTCAAACGAACTGAAAGAAATGGCATTAGTGATTGTACTCGGAGGCGATGGAACCTATCTTCGCGCTGTAAGACTTTTAAAAGGGCACTCTGTTCCCATTCTTGGTTTTAATATGGGATTTTTAGGTTTTTTAACAGTCCATTCAGTCAATGAAGTTTTTTCAACTGTTGATGAAACCTTAAAAAACAAAATGCTTCTTCACACCAGGAGCCGCCTGCACGTAGCGGTTAAACTAAAATCCGGTAAGCGCGTAACTTACAACGCATTAAACGACGTGGTGATTGAACGGGGATCGTTTTCACAACTGATCAGCACCGCTCTTTACTTTGATAAGTCTTTGGTTAATCACATTAAAGCCGATGGTATTATCATTTCATCACCGACGGGTTCAACAGCCTACAACCTTGCCGCTGGCGGCCCCTTATTACATCCAGATGTTCATGCAATTGTGGTTACACCGGTGGCTCCGCATTCACTATCAACCCGCCCGATTATTTTTCCTGATAATAAAAAACTAGTCCTGCACCTAGATAAAAACACCAGCTTGGCGCATCTTATTGTTGATGGTCAAAAAGTAGTTGAGCTTTCAAGCGACGACGAAGTTATTGTTACACGCGACAAAATGAATCACTACATGATCCGCAAACCTCACCATAATTTTTTTGAACTACTTAAAGAAAAATTAAAATTCGGAGATCGTTATGTTGCAGGAGCTTAAAGTTTCTCAGTTTGCCATTATCGATAACTTACACATTGAATTCCAAAATGGCTTAAATATCATTTCTGGCGAAACCGGCTCTGGTAAATCAGTCCTTTTAAAAAGTTTAGCTTTGCTTATCGGCGAAAAAGCCTCGAGCGATATTATCCGCACTGGCGCCCAGCACGCCTCTGTTGAGGGCTCATTTGATTTGCATAACCGCAAAGATATTAAAAATGCTCTTCAGGCAATTGGTATTGATACTTCAGATAATTTATTGATTGTTAAAAGGTTGATTGCTCATTCAGATAAATCCAGAATATATCTGAATGGCAGCCTCTGCACTGCAGGTCAATTACGCGAGATTGTTTCACCCATGATAGAAGTCGCTGGCCACAATGCTCCCCTGATAGAAATGACAGGGCAGCATGATAATCGAAATTTATTATCAAAATCTTATCATTTGGATTTGCTTGATCAGTACTCAGGCCATTTTACCAAACGACATCAGTACGAGCAAAAATATGAACAATTAAATGAACTTAAAAAACAAATCTCGAATTTTGAAAAACAAACACAGGAAAAATCTCAAAAACTGGATTTTCTTAAATTTCAACTGGCGGAAATTGAAAAATTAAATCTTAATCCTGAAGTCGACCTTAAGCTGGAAGATGAAATTAAAATTTTAAAAGGCTCACATAAAGTTTTAAATTTTGTCGACGAATGTGAAAATATTTTGTTTGCCGATAATGATTCGGTTATTGCACGTCTTAAAATTATTCAAAAGAAATCGTCTGATATCACTAGTCTGAGCCCCGCCATGAGCGATAAAATTGCAGCCTTGGCACAGGCCAGCGATCTTATTGAAGATACATTTTTTTCTCTGAGAAAAGAACTTAAGTTAACACAATCTGACCCTCGCGCTCTTGAAGAAAAAGAGGCCCGCCTCAGTCAAATTCGCAAATTGCAAAAAAAATATGGCGCAGATTTAAATGAAATCATCTCGGCATTTGAAAAAATTAAAACAGAAGTTTTTGAATTAGAAAACTCAGACGCCCATCTTGAAAAAATAAAAAAAACAGCCCTTCTGCTAGAACTTGAGCTCAAAAAAATAGCGGAAGACCTGCATTCAACTCGCGTCCAATTTTCAGTGAAATTAACAAATTCAGTTAATAAAGAATTACTAGACCTCAATATGAAAGGTGTTTCTTTTTACATACAAGTAGGAAAAACCGAACTTTTGGGACCGTCTGGAATCAGCGACATTGAATACCAGTGTCAGATCTCCGATAAAGAACCCAAACGACCGATTTCTAAAGTGGCTTCGGGCGGAGAACTTTCTAGAATTTTACTGTCACTTAAAAAGGCCCTTGGGGAATCTGAGCTGCAATCTGAATGCCCTCGCACTTATTTATTTGATGAGGTCGATACCGGTGTGTCGGGTGTTACTGCCGAAAAAGTCGGAAAGAAATTAAAAGCGATTGCTAAGGGCCAGCAGGTAATTTGTGTAACGCACTTACCACAGGTCGCCGCTTGCGGAGATGTTCACTTTTCGATTAACAAAGCCATAACGAATGGTCTAGTTAACATGAATGTAACTGAGTTAAAATCCAAGTCTCGCATTCAGGAAATTGCCCGCCTGATCTCAGGAGAAAAAATTACCAAGACCTCGCTTGCACACGCAGAACAATTGCTAAGTGAAAAGTAAAAAATAAGTGACTTTAAATTGAATCAAAGTCACTTTTTTAAAGATTAAATATAGAGCGAACTTGTTATTTACCAACTATTGTTGGTTTAGTAGAGGCCGCAATAGCCATTAACTCGCCAGTTTCTTTAGCTGGCACATTTAATTTTTTTAAGCTGGCAGCTAAATGACCTGCAATTGCAGTAAATTCAGCATCTGTGATTTTCATACCAGTGTGGGTAGCGGCCATATCGCGGCCAGCATATTCTTTCGGGCCGCCCGTTGCCATCGAAAGAAAAGTAACCAAATGACTTTTAAGACCTGTTACATCCATGCTTTTATATTTATCACCACGAAAAAAATTTACTTTTGGATCGGCTGCCGCACGCGGCACGAAATCATCAACAACAGCTGCAATTGCAGCTTTACGACCCAAGCGCTCATAAAGCGACTTCTCAGTAGTCTTAGCAGCAGTTTTTGCCATTGCGGCCGGTTTTGCGGCTTTATCGGTAGCAGTTGGTGCTGTTGTAGCAGTTGTAGTTGCAGTAGTTGCTGCTGCTTTAGTATCTGTTGCAAATGCTGAAGCTGTTAATAAAAGAGAACTGAACACAATAACTAGTTTTTTCATAAGACCCTTCTTAGCTCGCTAGAGCTGTTAATTTAATAGTTTTTAAATTAAACCTCTAGTGCATTTTAAAGTAAAGTATTTTCTAAACTGAACACCTATGGGATTGAATCTTTAAAGCACGGCCAATGTCTGGTCCAGAGTTGCGCATTTTACAAGCCTGCTTCATCCTAATATTGAACAACTTGAAAGGACCATACATCATGAAATCAACTCGCTTAACTTATATTTTTCTACTGAGTTCTATTTTAGTACTCTCTTTTTCAAACGAAGCCTTTGCCGCAATGAAAAAAAAGGGGGGTAAGGGTGCCTTTGCAGGTGGATCTTTATCTGTTGGTTTTGGCTTAGCGCTTGCTACTGCAGATCAATCGGGTATCAACAGCTTAATTACTACTGCAAAAGCAACTACAAATTCAACTGCGGGCAATTTGAGTGCCGCTACTGAATATGTGGGCTATTTAACTTTTAGATTTTCTAACAATTTTGTGGCCTTACAATTAAGACCGACTTTATTCTCACAAAGTTCTTCAGGCTCAGGCTCAGATGGATCTCATAGCTACCAATTAAGTGGCCTAACTGTGTTCCCACTGGTTCGGATCATAGCTCTCAGCAACGAATTAATAGATTTTTATCTGCAAGGCGGCCTTGGTTACGGTAAACTTGATGGTACCATCAAAAATGGCGCAACAAGTTCAAGCTTCAGCGGATCGGCCTTCGGTGCACAGATAGGTTTAGGCTCAGAATTTTGTTTCGTGCCCGACCATTGTTTTAATATAGAAGGCAATTACCGTTATTTACCAATCTCTAGAAATATCGTTTCAAGTGGCTCTGGGCTTCCTGCCGGCGTTTCACAGAATACTCCTGATCGCGAACTTGAAGACACCAGCGGCACCGACGTATCCACATCTCTTTCTGGTATTTCGGGCTTGCTAAGTTATACATATAATTTTTAGCAACCCATTGAATACGGTAAAAAAATATAGCAAGTACTTAATTAATGCGGGCATTATGTTCGTATTAATTCTTGTTCTCTATAAAAAACTGCCAACTCTTTATAACAACTATATTTTAGAAAATACAAAATTAGACAACACTTCCATTCGTAGATTATCTGACGAAGAAATTTCAGTGCCAGATTTAAATAATAATAAAATATTATTATTTTGGACCACCTGGTGCGGAGTCTGTTACAGCGAAATGAAAAAACTGAATGAAATGCTTTCACAAGGTCATCTTAAAGCCGAAGACTTAATTGCCATAAGTCTGGATGAAAACAAAGAAGAGGTTTTAAAGTTTATTGAAAAAGAAAATTATCAGTTTGTAGTAGCTCATGATTTTGATGGCAATTTAGCCCGTAAATTTAAAATAACAGCAACTCCGACTATTGTTTTTGTAAATAAAAATACAACAATCGATTGGGTATCAACCGGCGTTACCCCAACATTAGAAAAAAGGATTAAAGCTTTTTTAAAAAAATAAACGCAATGGCTAAGGCCATACTTCGGTCGAGTTATAAAATAAATGGGTGTTCATCATAAATTTAAAATCACCGCGTATTTGCGCATCTGATTGCACCGAGTTGTAAATACGAACCTCATCCATATCGCCATTATAATTAACAGGTGTGCCACCCGTATCGCCGATTTCGCCAAGTAAGTCGAAGTACGTTGTTTTATTGCCGGTTTCAGAGTTCGCTGTATTTTGAAATACCCCGTTAATAAAAAATCTTACGGCACCCGTTCCAGAAGTCCTGTTCATTGTTACATGTCTCCAGGCGCCGTTATTAACAACAAATGTAGATTTTGCATTGGCGCCATTACCTGCAGTAATACCAATTAAGCCGCCAGCATCAAGCCAGCCAAAAAAGATGTCATTACCGCCACCTGCTTGCTCAATCCCCGTTAGGCCTGGAGCTTGCCACATGGTATTATTGCCGACTTGAGTCGTTCGCATCCATGCAGAAAAAGTACTTGTTACAC
>ERZ1292630.5544-Hain-H41-02um-R3-5544-length-10299-cov-16_pt1 | contig 10299 bp, 12 predicted proteins | sample MGYA00564408_ERZ1292630 | MGnify/ENA primary metagenome ERZ1292630 (study PRJEB36523, sample SAMEA6512641) | groundwater metagenome | collected 2019-01-08 | study: AquaDiva: Metagenomics assemblies of 32 groundwater samples
CTCAGAAGGCCCTCGTTGGACGCGCGCAGTGGAAGATCAATCAGGCCCCATCCCTCAAGAGAGAGCAAGTGAACCTGGAGGGATCATTTAGAGGAATTTTTACAAGCCCGTCAAGTCTCAACTCAAGCAACGACTCCGTCCAGAGATTGGCGGTCTGTCGCAGGCGGGACTGCCAGGCACCAGATAGACATCGAGAAAATATTCCCTTTTCATTTTCTGGGCACTGACTTTGACTTTGAGACTATGGGACCACTAGGATTGCCCCACAACTTGCGCGGAGCACTCTTATGGCTACGGTGACGCGGTTACTTCTATTCTGTGCCGTTGGGATATCGGTTCTTTCACTTGTCTCTTGCTCAAAAGATGGGGGAAGTCTCAATACCTCTAACCCTCCACAGGGAAGTTCGTCTGCTTTACCATCGATTCAGTTTCTTGCGGAAGTCATGGATCGCTACCACAGCCGGTTCCCTGTCTATGATGATGTCAGTTCTGCTGGTAATCATTTTGTGACTTTCGGAAAAATTCCCAGCGGGAACGCCCTGGTATCTGTGAACGGATCGTGGACCAGCAATCCACACTCTGGTGCAACATGCATTCGCTTCCAGTTTTCGGATTCCCAATTTGCCGGTTTCTACTTTATGAACGGGGTTCTGCCTGCCGGGGCTTTTGCGCCAATTACGAATTTTGGAGATATTCCCAATGCCGGCATCAATCTTTCCGGAGCAGTTTCTTTGACGCTATGGGTGAAGGGTGATCGGGGAGGAGAGCTTATTGACTTCTTCGTGGCAGGGGTGGGGAGAGATGCTCAGAGTGGCCAGCCTATAAATCCTTTCCCGGACTCCTCACGCCGACAGCCGGCGCTTGGGAATAAGTTTCAGCTGACGACACAATGGCAACAAATCACGATTGATGTAAGAGGGCTTGACCTTTCTTACGTGCTCGGGGGACTAGGGTGGGTTGCGACTCCGCAGGACAATCCACAAGGAGCGGTATTTTACGTTGATGACGTTCAGTTCAACTTGGGGCCTTCCGCTCAAGCGGCTCGCCTGAGCCAGCCACGTTTCCTCACTAGTTTCGACACACTGCCTCTTCAACCGAACCCCTTTGATGCGAATACTGATGACGACATTGACTTGGTCTTGCGCAATCTTGCTTTTGTATATGACAACGCACTTGTACTACTGGCTTTCCTGGCTGATGGCACCCCTGATGGCTTGCGAAGGGCACGACTTCTTGGGGATGCGTTTGTCTATGCAACGGATCACGACCGATTCTTTACGGATGTCCGACTTCGCACAGCATATGCCGCAGGTGATATATCCCTCCCGCCTGGGTGGACGCCAAATGATCGTCCTGGGACTGTTCCGATCCCAGGGTTCTACTGGGAACCACAACAGAGGTTCTTCGAAGTTGAGCAAAGTGCAGTCGATGTAGGAAACAATGCTTGGGGCATGATCGCACTATTGGCCTTGTATAAGGAAACGGGAGAACCTGGCTACCTGAATACTGCTCGACGGCTTGGTCAATTCATTCAAACATTTCGCAACACGAGTGGTACTTACCAAGGATTTCTGGGTGGGATTGAAAACCCGGAAAGCTCGTCTCCTTCAATGCGGGCATATGCGAGTGCTGAGCATAACATTGATGTGTATGCAGCCTTCCAAGTCATGTCGGAACTATTTCCAGGAGAACCGCTATGGAGAAATGATGCAGCCCACGCAGAGCTGTTCGTCGAAGCAATGTGGTCCCCTGGGCAGGGTTGCTTTCTTGCTGGGACTACCAATCCCACCACCCGCAATTCAGTACCGGGCCAACTTCCATTGGACGTCCAGGCCTGGAGTCTTTTGGGTAAGCTTCCGTTTGCTTTACTAAACTCGGCTCAGACTCTTGCATGTCCTGAAATGAATCACCGAACCCTGAAGGACGGTTTCTCAGGGTTCGATTTCAATGAAGACCGTGATGGTGTCTGGTTCGAAGGAACTGGGCAGATGGCTGTTGCCTATGCTTTGGCGAACAATGCTCAGAAGGCTACAGAACTAAGGAATGAATTGCTTCGAGCCCAAGACTCCCCTGATACGGGTAATGGGATGGGAATTACGGCAGCAAGCCGGGATGCACTTACTACAGGATTTGGGTTCAAGTATTTTCGGAGACTTCATATCGCCGCTACAGCATGGCATGTGTTTGCACAGCTAGGATTTAACCCCTATTACCAAACGGCTATAGAGTAATTTGCAATGGCGGTACTCCATAACATCACATGTGGAGAAGAAGCGGTGCCAGCCCCAGTTTCGCGCCACGCGGATCCTATTATTGAAGCAGCTGAAGCATGCAGACCTTTCCCATAAAAGAATTAACACGGAAGAACACGAGTAGAGTAAGGATCAGGCCTGACTATTGGCTTATTGGAAGGACGCAGGTTCGCCAAAACTGGCCGATCATGCCGTGTGCGGTCGAGTTGGGCGGCAGTGGCGAAATTGCTGAACCGCGTCGTGAGCGCGGCGCGCGGAGCCGTGAGGATCCGAGGCGTACACATGCGGTACATTGAGGGTCCGAAGGGCGATCCGCTGGTCGAAGGCTCGTTGTAGGAGTGGATTGGTGATTGTAGCGGAAGTCTTCATGAATAATGCGGGCTAGAGCGTGCAGGACACTTCATTAGGTGCGACTTGACGAAGAGCATGAATCGGCTGAGAATCCGACCCGCTTAGTCATGCTTTCTCGCACCGGCGGTGCGACCTAGCACGAATTATAGGGTGAGCGATGCGCTTAGGGGTTCTCACGAGGTGGGACGTATACTGGAGGATCACATGATACGACGATGGATGGGGATAGTGTCGGTGCTTGGGTTGATACCGATGCTGATGGCGATGCGGTCGGTGGATGAGGATCTGCTCAAGGCTGCCTTGAAGGGTGATCACACACAAGCGCAGGCGTTGCTTGGGCAGGGAGCAGTTGTTAGCGCAACTGACAAGGACGGCGCTACGTCCTTACACATCGCCGCGCAGGAAGGGCATCGCGAGATTGTGGCGCTCCTGCTGAAGCAGGGAGCCGCTGTCAACGCAGCCGCGAAGAACGGCGCCACGCCCCTGTACATGGCTTCACAGCAGGGTCATCACGAGATCGTGGTGCTGCTGCTGGAGAAGGGGGCACTTGTGAATGCGACCATGACAGATAGCGGCACGTCCTTACACATCGCCGCGCAGGAGGGACATCGCGAGATTGTGACGCTCCTGCTGAAGCAGGGGGCAACTATTAATGCAACTGAGGCAAAGGGGGCCACGCCTCTGCACTTCGCCGCCGAGAACGGCCATCACGAGGTCGTGGCCCTGCTACTGAAGCAGCGGGCCGCTGTCAACGCAGCCACGAAGGACGGCGCCACACCCCTGTACATGGCCTCGCAGCAAGGCCATCGCGAGGTTGTGGCGTTATTGCTGGAGCAGGGGGCCGCTGTCAACACTGCCAAGAAAGACGACGGCGCCACGCCCTTACACATCGTGGCGCAGCAAGGCCATCGCGAGGTTGCGGCTCTATTACTGGAGAAGGGGGCTGCTGTCAACGGAGTCGATAAGGACGGTGCCACACCCCTGTTCATCGCCGCTAAGGAGGGCCATCGTGAGGTTGTGGCGCTGCTGCTGGAGAAGGGGACCGCTGTCAACACCGCTAAAAAAGATAACGGTTTCACCCCACTGCTGATCGCCGCCCAGAACGGCCATCGTGAGGTTGTGGCGCTGCTGCTGGAGAAGGGAGCCGCAGTCAACATGCCGACGGAGATGGGGGCAACGCCTCTGCACATCGCCGCGCTAAAGGGCCATCGCGAGGTTGTGGTGTTGCTTTTGGAGAAAGGGGCTGATGTTAATTTTGCAGCGAAAAATGGCTGGACCCCCCTCGACCTCGCAACGAAACAGGGGCATGCGGCAATTATCGAGTTACTTCGGAAGAAAGGCGGCAAGGCAAGTAAGTAGCGAACTCAATGGTGTGGACAAAACTGTGAGAACTAAAGAGCCGCAGTACACACAGAATGGGAGTCAGGTCTGAACGCAGATAGAGGGGTCGGCCTGAGTATTGACTTATTGAGGATAGTCCTCGCCCGCGCATGGTTTTGCTCATCAGGGATTCCTAATGGAGATAAAGGTGTCAGCAATCATTTATTCGCCAGAATTCACCGCCGTCAATTCAAACAATGGTTCCTGCACCTTTTTATTCCCCAGAGGGAGCAGGCAGATTGTTCTTCACTGCGCGCATCGGACGAGCACATTCTTATCGTGCGCGTTCTGCGAGCAAGAAGAACGGTCTGCCTGCTCCCTCGAATCATTCTGAGGCCGCGCGTTGCGCGAGCACAGAAGATCATCAGGCTCCATCCCCTCCCTGTTCTGCGAGCAAGAAGGGCACCTGGCCGCTCCCCGCTCCCTTTTTCAACATCCTCACTCCCCGCTACCAGCCATGTCGTCGATGAGCGGCCTATTGATATCGGTGCACCCGACGCAGATGGCATCGAAGAGGGTCTCGGCATCCGCGACAAAATTCTTCTCGTCGGTGAGTTTCTCGGCCATGACCTGGGAATAACAAGTGTCGCAGAGCATCATCAGCCCACGCGATACGCCCACTGTTTTTCTTCCGGTGCTCCCAGCCATGACGGACTACACCGACCCCTTCTGCCTCGCCAGCCAAAAGTCTTCAGCTTCGAGGTCGATCCCGCACACGGCGCATTCGTAGATCTTCTCGTCAGCCGGAAGTTGGATTTCTGTCCGATCAATGCGCCCTCGGCAGACATGATAGAACCGCCCGCGCGCGTCATCGTTATCCAGCGGATCACTTTCATATATTAGCACCATCAGTCTGCTCTCCCTGTTTAGTGGCCTGAGTATACTGGCGGACAAGATCGATCCGCAACGGCCAGCCATCCGTCGATGGCGCGTGAAGTGCGAGACAAGCGAGACAGGCGCGACTGGTAAGCAGGAGCATCGTGCCGGGTAAGTGCTTGCGTATGACGTTCGGAGGTTGAAGTTCCAAAAACCTCGAATTTTGGACCTCGAACCATTACCCCTCGCACCCGCTCCTCCCCTAACTCAAAACTCAGAACTCAACACTCAAAACTTCTTTTCCCGTCTCGCCTTTCCCGCCAGTCTCGCCTGTCTCGCGCGGCTGTCCGCCGCTAGACCTGGAATTGAGCATCATACAATCTCGCATACACCCCTTCATGCCCGATCAATTTTTCGTGGGTCCCTTCCTCGACAACACGGCCGTGGTCCACGACAATGATTCGATCGACGCCGTGGATAGTGGAGAGGCGATGGGCAATGATGATGGTCGTCCGCCCTTTCGTGAGATCGTCCAGCGCCTCACGAATTTTCACCTCGGTCTCCGTGTCAATATTGGACGTCGCCTCATCGAACATGACGATCGGAGGATCCTTCAGAATCACGCGGGCGATCGAGACACGCTGCCGTTGCCCGACTGATAGCTTGACCCCGCGCTCCCCAATCCAGGTATCGTATCCGTCCGGAAGAGCCATGATGAAGTCATGCGCACGGGCTACCTTGGCCGCCGCCTCGATCTCGTCCTGGCCAGCCATGAGATCACCATAGAGAATATTCTCTCTCACCGTGCCATTGAATAAGAAGGGCTCTTGCTGAACCAGCCCGATTTGGCTCCGAAGAAAGGCCAGGGGCAGGTCGCGGATATCGCATCCGTCAATAGTGATAGCCCCCTCCGTCACATCGTAAAACCGCATCAGCAATTTGAGGGTGGTGCTCTTGCCCGCCCCGCTCGGACCGACCAACGCGACGCGCTCTCCTGCTTGAACGGCTATCGTGACGTCGGTCAAGATCGGCCTATCCGCTCGATAATGAAACCCGACGCGATGAAAGCCGACCTCTCCTCGCAATCGAGCGACCGGCACGAGCGCCTCTGGACGATCCTTGACCTCCGGAACGAGGTCGAGTACTTCGAATACCCGCTCACTTGCGGCCAAGGCATGCTGCAGCATGTGATTGACGGAGTGGATCTGATTGATCGGCACATAGAACAGCGCGAGATACGAGATGAACATCACGAGCTCGCCCACGGACAGACGGTGCTGCAACACTTCGGCGGTGCCGAACCAGAGCACCATGGCCCCGCCAAGACTCCCGATCAGCATCATGCCTGGGGAATAGTAGGACCAGAGATACATGGCCTTCAAGGTATCTTGCCGGCAACGATCGCTCTTCCGATCAAATCGCTCCTGCTCGTAGGGCTGGCGATTGAACCCCATTGTCTCCCGGATGCCTGCCAGCATGTCTTGCAAGAGCGCGTTCAGTTCAGCCGCCCCTTTTCGAATCGCGCGATAGTGCCCATGGACGCGTTTGGTGAATAGCGCCGCTCCCAACACCAAGAGGGGAATTGGCACGAGCGCCAACAGAGCCAGTTTCCAATTGAGCATGAACAGCATGATCATGATCCCGATCAGCGTCAGCCCGGCTGTAATGATTTCTTCGAGCCCGTCGACGAAGATGCGCTGCATGTGCTCGGTATCATTCAATACCCGTGACATGATCTCGCCCGTCGGACGATTCTCGTAGAAGCTGATCGATAATCGCTGCAGCGCGGAAAATACCTGGACGTGCAGATCATGTACGACTTGCTGCTCCAGCCCATTGTTCAGTCGAATCCGAATCGATCCGCAGAGGTTCCGCAGTACATAGGCAGCACAAAGGGCGAGAAATACCCAGACCAGAAGCTCGGTCTGACCGGCTTGGATCACGTCGTCGATTATGACTTTGATCAGCCACGGAGGGACCAATTCAAACGCCGTTGCCAACCCGGCAAACAGGAAGGTGCCGACCACCATGGAACGGTGCGGGCTGAGGTACTGGAGCACTCGCAGCAGGGTTTTCACAAGCGCGGGATCTTCACGGCAGGTTAGTTAAATGACAGGAACGGGATCGTGTTGCCAATACTTAGTAAATTCTGGAAGCTGTGTGAGCGTGGACATATCGGTCATCCGATCCAAAAACAACTTGCCGATCAGGTGATCCATCTCGTGCTGGATACAGACGGCATAGAGGCCGGTTGCTTCGATATCCAACGATTTGCCATGACGATCCAGCGCTTGCACTCTCACAACTGATGGCCTCGTCACCTTTCCCCGCAGGCCATCCACGCTGAGACAGCCCTCCCAGTTTTCGACTTGTTGCGGACCATAGAAGACAATCTTGGGGTTGATGAGAACTGTTTTAGGAAACCCATCTTCTCCTTCACAACCCATCACGACCAGTTGAATCGAGCGCGACGCCTGGGGAGCCGCCAAGCCGATCCCTGGTTCATCCAGCATCGTCTCAATCAGATTGTCGATGAATTGCTGCAGGTCGTACGTGCGAATGTCGCGAGGATCGACCTTGGCCGCAACCTGGCGCAAGATGGGATTACCGAGCTTTGCAATCGGGAGCTTGGGCATGGACCCTACCTATCATCCTTCTCTGACACGCGATGACGAAAGCACAAACCTCCAAAATATAACACAGGATTTTTCACCCTAGCAAGGCGCACCGAAACTGGTTGATCTGGTTTGTTTTGTTTGTCTGGTTGATTTGGTTCATCTGGTTAGTTTTGGTCAACCAAACAAACGAGACAAACCACTATTAACGAGATCGCGCGGGCCGTTTCGGATCCGACAGTTCGAAGCTATCCTTCTGGCCATTCCACCATTCCGACCACTCGACCGTCCACTCCTGACGGTCTTGGCTGGTCGACGTCTCCCAATCGTGAAACTCCGTTTCATGCCGGGTCAGAATCCAGAGCGACTGCACCGCTGAGAGTGAGACAAAACGTTCGGCATCGGCAATCATCCCGATCAGAACCGGCACCACAGTTTTCTCTCTGACATACCGAGATTCGAACGCAGCAGCCTTCCGAATCGACGAATTCTGATCTTTTGCCATCACCTCAATCGCATCTACGGCTTTGGCCCCATCCAATCGAACAGCCACTCGCAAGGCATGTTCACGCACCCGCGGGATTTCGTTCGGTTCCTTGGCTGCTGCGATGAGGGACGGCACCGCCGAAGCTGCCTTCAACATCGAAATCGTTTCAATGGTGTTGTAGCGAATACGCGGCCCCGGCATGGTCAAGCCTTTGACCAGCACCGGGACGGAAGGCTCGCCGAGATGCACGAATTCTCCCATTGCCCAAAACTCTTGCGCGCCTTCCAGCAATGGCAAGAGCGCTTCCGCCCGCTGGACTTCGGCGGCTGTCAACGGTTTCGTATTCTGAGGGACAGACTCAGCCGACAGATCTTGTCCCTTTGGAGGCGCCTCATAGGGCACCTGGACTTGGATGACCCTCCCCTGCTCTAGGGACTCAGCCCACAGGGGATGAGCCATCCCCAACAGCACAACGAAAAAGACGATCACTCGGGAATAAACATGTCGTGGCTGCACAGTTAACCCCTTTCTCCATCTTCGCTATTACTTACACCTCGCCGGTAAGACGGAGGGAAATTCGAAGTCCGAAGTTCGAGGTTTTTTTGCGGACTTCAAACATGGAACTTCGAACTTCGTATCCCGCCTATCGCGCACATTTTGCTTGTCTGCCCAGATTTCACGAACGACCTATGCAGCGGGTGGGCTCGCGAGAAGAAAACGACGGCGGGCGATCGCCAGACTTAGGAGTCGAGGCCTACCTTGGAATTGGAGTTACGAAGATGCTTGCGGACCCGGACTTGCGCTTGGTGCTTGCGCAGTAACTGCCGCCGAATGACGTCGCGATCTTCGGCCACAATGCGGACCAATCGATCGACATCCTCCGCATGCTCACGGACCAACTCTGACAACGTCGCCATTTGGTTCTCAAGATGCTCTAGCCGCCAGATGGCATCTTTACTGCGGTCCACGGCCGGCTTCTGAACCGTTTTCTGTTTCACCAGCGACGTGACCAGTACATCCCGCTTCATAACTCGCTCCTTTGCTCGAATACCCACGAATACTCCTAGGCTGACCTGCCTAGTATCATCCGAGATTCTTGCGATGTCAACGAGTCTGCTTTCTTTCTATTTCCTCAACGTCCTGCTACAATTCGCCGCAATGCAAAATATCTTCACCATGGTGCTGGCCGGCGGGAAGGGCGAACGTCTCCAGCCCCTCACCGAACACCGGGCAAAGCCGGCGGTCCCTTTTGGTGGGAAATACCGTATTATCGATTTCACACTTAGTAATTGTCTCCACTCCGGGCTTCGAAAAGTTGCCGTCCTCATTCAGTACAAATCCCACTCACTCGACCGTCACATCCGCTCAGGCTGGAACGTCTTCAACGCCGAACTCGGCGAATTCATCGCTTCGATTCCACCCCAGCAGCGGATCAGTGAAGAATGGTACCAAGGCACTGCCGACGCAGTCTATCAAAACCTGTTTCTGCTCGACAGCGAACAGCCGGACTATGTGCTCATCCTTGCCGGCGACCATATCTACAAGATGAACTACATGGAGATCTTCCATTGGCTGATTGCCAAAAGCGCCGATGCCGTGGTCGGCGCGATCGATATTCCGATCGAAGAAGCCCATCGATTCGGCGTGATTGGCGTGGATGAGGATTTCCGCATTACGAACTTTGAAGAGAAGCCGGCTCACCCACCGGCGATCCCCGGCGATCCGACCCATGCTTTTGCCTCGATGGGCATCTACCTGTTTCGCACTAAAATTCTCCGCGAATACTTGATGGCCGACGCCCAAGAGAGCGGGAGTCACGACTTCGGAAAAAATATCATTCCGAACATGATTCGCGATCGACGTGTCTATGCCTACAAATTTGTCGATGCGAATAACAAAGCCGTGAAGTATTGGCGAGACATCGGAACATTGGACGCCTACTGGGAGGCGAATATGGACCTCGTCGCGGTGGATCCCCTCTTCAATCTCTACGACCAGTACTGGACGATTCGAACCTATCAAGGGCAATTCCCGCCTGCCAAATTCGTTTTCTCTCAAGATTATCAAGGCGGCAGAATGGGCGTGGCGCTGGATTCCATCGTCTGCGGCGGCTGCATCGTCTCCGGCGGCCGGGTACAAAACTCCGTGCTTTCGCCGAACGTTCGCGTGCAAGACCATGCAGACGTGCGGGAATCGATCGTCATGGAAAACGTCCTCATCGGTGCCCAGAGCCGGATCAGGCGGGCCATCATCGACAAGGATGTCATCATCCCGCCCAACTCAGAAATCGGATATAACCGAGAAGCCGACGCCCAGCGATTTACCGTCACCGAATCCGGCTTGGTCGTGATTGCAAAGGGAACGAAACTGCATGCCTCCCTCGATTCATCCGGTTGAT
>ERZ1292630.5547-Hain-H41-02um-R3-5547-length-10298-cov-9_pt1 | contig 10298 bp, 12 predicted proteins | sample MGYA00564408_ERZ1292630 | MGnify/ENA primary metagenome ERZ1292630 (study PRJEB36523, sample SAMEA6512641) | groundwater metagenome | collected 2019-01-08 | study: AquaDiva: Metagenomics assemblies of 32 groundwater samples
CCTGGCGTCGCCGCAACTGGTAGCCAAGGCCGGTTGGGCGTCCGGGCTGCCTACATGTTGGTGCGGAACTTTGCCGGCGTGCAGGGATTGAGCGTGAAGGCCGGTCGTCAATACATCGTCTTCGGGAACCACTCCCTGTTCGGCCACTTCGACTGGGCCAATACGGGATTCTCCCATGACGGTGTGATGTTGCAATACAGCACCAAATCCTTTGACAGCTACCTGGGCTGGTTCAGAACGCAAGAAGGTGATCTCGGGCAGGCTCAACCAGTCGGCAGTATTAACGCCAACGTGACGGGCGGTCTCGCGGGACAACCGGGGGCCACTTCCGATGCCGACATGTTGATTTTCTACAACCAGATCAAGTCGGTGCCTGGCTTCCTGATCGAACCCTACTATTTCCTCTACAAGAACAATAATCCTACCGGCGGCAGCGTCCTTACGGCCCAAGGTCAAGGGTTGGGGACGAACAAGCACGCGAACCAGACCCGCCACAGCATCGGAAACCGGATCGAGATGCGTAAGGGCAACTTCGATGCGATCAACGAAGTGACCTACCAGTTCGGGGCTATGGGTGACTCGGGCGGTCAGAATGCTGCTGCAGGGGCATCCAATCAGAAGAATCTGCACATCAGCGCCTTTGCCACCAGAAACTGGATCGGTTACACCCATTATCAGTCAGCCTGGAAGCCGCGGTTGGCCTTCAACTTCGACTATGCCTCGGGCGATGGCCGGGCGAACTGTACGTTAGCTGGTTCTACGGCCACCGGCTGTAAGACGGCGAACACCTTCGAAAACATGTTCCCGACCAACCACATCCACATGGGTTACATGGATGTCCAGGCCTGGAAGAACATGATGAGCCCTTCAGTGAACTTCCAATTCCGGCCGTCGAAGGATGACCACATTGAGTTCTGGGCGACCAGCCTGAACCTGGCCAATGCATCAGACAACTGGTACCGTGGGTCACAGGGCGTCTATGTCTTTTCGAAGAACGGGAATACCAAGAAGCACATCGGCGACGAATTGGACTTCTCCTGGACCCACATGTTCATGGATGGCAAGTTGGCCTTCCAGGCGACCTACGGTCACCTGTTTGCCGGCGGCTACATCCAGGAGAACCTGGGCACCAGCACCAACCAGGACTGGGCCTATGTCCAGCTTTGGATGAATTTCTAAGAAGAAGGCACGAGGCATAAGGCTAAGGGCGAGAGGATCTCTCGCTCGGCTAAGAAAGAAAGCCCCGCTGGGAAGATCCCCAGCGGGGCTTATTTTTGCTTCGTTGAGGGCTGTCTGTCGGTATGGAGGAGAGTTTGTCACTGTCCGATCCATGCAGTACACTTGCAACCATCACGCGTCTGCTGGCCTTCCAGGGCAATAGGAGAAATTGTGATGAAGCTCCACGTACTTATTGAGCAAGATGAGGCCGGATACTATGTGGCTGAAGTGCCCGCCTTGCCTGGTTGCTTGTCTCAAGGCAAGACGCATGAAGAAGCCCTGGCCAATGTGAAGGAGGCCATCGCGGGCTGGCTGGAGACCATGAAGGGCAAGGCGGAGCTTGATTTGGACCAGAGCGTCGAGGTCCTAGTCTGATGGGAGCGTCCCGATTGTCTTCCTCTCATCTTGAAAATCTATTTCTTGAAAACCGATAGCTGACTGCTTTCTTCTTCCCCTCCTTCGTAAGGAGGGGCAAGGGGAGGTCGCTCTAAATTAGACTGCTACGATCAACGTTTGGTCGAGGACAGAGACGCTTCCCCTCCTGGCCTCCCCTTACAAAGGGGAGGAATAGTTCAAAAACCATCAACTCTCAGCCTCCAAGGCCATTTCTTTCAGAAGCTGATAGCTGAAGGCTGAGAGCTAGTGGCTGGTTTTCTTAAGCGTATGGGCCGTATCTTACTTGACGCCCATATGAATGTCCGGTAGGGTATGGGCTGAGGTTGCATACAGAGGGAAGAAGGGATTATGAAGACAACCATCGAACTCGATCAGAATCTCTTGCGGCAAGCCCAGAAAACGCTTGGAACGGACACCATCAAAGGGACGGTGGAGGCCAGTCTTCGCACGGTCATTCAACGAGGCCAGTTACAGCAACTCGCGGATGCACTCGGCACGATTCCACTGGATCTTACACCCGACCGGCTCCGCCGGCAGCGGCAGAAGCGTACGCCTCATGTATCTCGTTGACACCTCCGTCTGGATTCATGCGCTCCGTCCGTCCGGTCATCCCGCCATTCAATCCCAACTGAAACCCTTGATCGTGAACGGCGAGACTGCCATTACGGAATGGATTCTGCTCGAACTCATGACGGGTCTGACGAAAACCGAACGGCCGGAAGCGTTCTTGCGGTGGTTTCTCCCTGTGGCGCGATTGTCCTTTCACGCAGCCTGGTGGGAGAAGGCGTGGCAGCATGCTGCACAGCTTCGTCAACATGGAATTTCTCCTTCAGCAGCGGATTGTTTCATTGCAACCGTTGCAGTGGAACATTCGGCAGTGTTGATCCACTGCGATCACGACTTTGAAGCGATGAAAATCGCGCTTCCTCTCCAGACGCTAGATTGGACCACGTGCCTCGTTTCCTCCTAATCGTGCGCCACTCCGATTCGACGACAACGACCGGCATATCGATCGAGGGTTGAGACTCTACCCCTCCTGGCCTCCCCTTACAAAGTGGAGGCATGCAGCAAAGTTGTCAGCTCTCACCATCCGAGACCTATTCCGTGAGAAACTGATAGCCGACTGCTGATGGCTAGAGGCCGCGACTCCGGCTTGCCCGTCGTACGTCAGTCGTCTATACTTCTGGTTGTTCTCACGCTTCACCACCATCCTTCCGATTAATCTCACCGTGGATGATCTGACCAAACAACTCAGTGAACAATTCGGCTTTGCGACGTTTCGGCCTGGCCAGGAAGAGGTCATTCGCGCGGTGTTGGCCGGGCGTGATGCGATGACGGTCATGCCGACCGGGCAGGGCAAATCGCTCTGCTATCAATTACCTGCGACTCTCCTGCCAGGGTTGACCCTGGTGATTTCTCCGCTTATCGCCCTCATGCAAGATCAGGTGGCTGGCTTAAAGCAGCGAGGGATCAAGGCGGCGGCGTTTCACTCGGGCCTCACCGGCTCTGAAAAGCACCGTGTGATTCAAGACCTCAATCAGAAGCGGCTTCAGTTGCTCTATCTGGCGCCTGAACGGATGCAGCATGAGGGGTTTCTCCAGCTCTTGCGCACCCTCTGGGTTTCATTGCTGGTGGTCGACGAAGCGCATTGCATCTCTCAGTGGGGCCACGACTTCAGGCCCGACTATCTCAAAATCGGCAGACTCCGCCAGGAACTGACCAATCCTCCCTGCCTCGCCCTGACTGCCACTGCCACCACCCGCGTTCAAACAGATCTGTGCAAGCGGCTGTCGCTCCGCGATCCACTCAAATTGGTCGCAGGCTTCCGTCGGCCTAATCTCGCCTTGTCCGTCCGTCCCTGTCAGTCCCGCCAGGAGAAACTGGCGACGTTGGAGCGTCTGGTGCGCGAGAGGGAGAAAGGCACGATCCTGATCTATTGCGCCACGCGCCGGGCGGTCGAAGAGGTGGCGGAATGGCTGGGCCAGTCTCACCAGTCGGTCGGCTACTACCATGCCGGTCTCTCGGATGAGGAACGGCAGCTCGTGCATCACGACTTTCGCCGGGGGACCGTCAGGATTCTGGCTGCGACGAACGCCTTCGGCATGGGCATCGACAAGTCGGATGTCCGGCTGGTCGTTCATTTCGATATTCCGGGAAGCGTGGAGGCCTATTACCAGGAGGTCGGTCGGGCCGGGCGCGACGGACAGCCCGCTGCCTGTGTGTTGTTGTTCCATGAGCGGGATCTGGCCACGCAGGAATACTTCATTCAACTGGCGTCAAAAGATCCCGAAGGCTCAGACCGCGCCGCGCGGATGAGAACGCTCCTTCAAGAAATGCTGGGGTACGTGTCGGTCTCCACTTGCCGGCAGCTCGCGATTCTCGACTATTTCAGCGATGAAGCCGAGCGGGCCTTGGGCCCCTGCGGTCTCTGCGATCGCTGTGTCGCTCCGGTGCGGCAGACAAGCAGGGAGGTCTCCCACGATGATGCCGCCTCCGCGAAGGCTGTCCTAGAGACGGTGTCCTGGTGTATGGGGCGGTTCGGCGTGAGTCGCATCGTCGAGATTCTTCGCGGGAGTCGCTCGAAAGCGCTGTTGGCCTTTGGCGGGGAAAACTGTCCGACCTACGGGATTTGTCGTGCGCTCTCGAAGCCATCCGTGACTGATCTGGTGAAGAGTCTGATCGATTCGGCCTATCTTCAGGTCGAAGGTGCGGAGTATCCCACGATCGATGTAACGAGCAAAGGACAGGAGATCCTGCAAGGGACTAGTGCCGTGGTACTGAAAGTTATGGAGGAGCGCCAGCGAGAGGCTTCGTTGAAGAAGGCGTCCCGCGAGAGGGTTACACCCGTGGTGGCTTTGCCAGCATCTCCGGCTGACCCGCAGCTCTTTGAACGGCTCCGGCAACTCCGTACGGAGTTGGCCGAGGAAGAGGATGTCGCGCCGTTCGTGATCTTTCACGACAAGACATTGAAGGCCATTGCCAGCCACAAGCCTGCGACGCCCGCTGCCCTGCTGGAAATTCCCGGCATCGGCGAGCTGAAGGCGGAACGGTATGGCCGGCGTGTGCTCGCGGTGGTGAATGGGGATATATAGCAATCAGCTTTCAGCTGTCAGCTTCTGAATAAGGGAGGTCAGCATGCGCTTTACCTCCGTGACTTGCTTGAAGAGCTGTTGGCTGACTGATTTATTGAGATAACACAGGTTGGTTGAGAGAATAATATGATATTCGAGTTCACTTGCCGATCCGAGCGCAATTCTTAAAAATCTGGCCAACTCTGGTTCGCCGCTCCTTCCACAACCTTCTGCAATGTTCGCTGGTATCGACACTGCGGCTCGTCTTAGCTGGCTGGTGAGGCCAAACAGTTCCTGTTGGGGGAACGTCGCCGTAGCGTGATAGATTGCCAAAGTTAGCTCGTGAGCCTTCTCCCAAACTTTAAGCTGCCTGAAGTCCCGCATCGTGCTTGGTTACCTCTGAGGCTGAAAGCTGATCGCTGAAAGCTGACAGCTACTTCAGATTCCCCGCCTCTGCGAAGCGCGCTCGTAGCTCTCCATACGTCTTCGTCACCGGAAACTGCGGGAACTCCTTGGGAAGGTGATCAGGCGGACAGAAAAAGAACCCCGCGTGGGCCTCTCCTAACATGGCGGTGTCGTTGTAGGCATCGCCGGCGGCCAGGACGTGAAAGTTGAGGGACTTCAGTGCCGCCACCGAATGTTTCTTCTGATTCTGCATCCGCATGTGGTAATTGACGATGCGGCCGGCTTGATCGATCTCGAGTTGGTTGCAAAAGAGCGTCGGGAACCCCAGCTGGCGCATCAGCGGTTGGGCGAACTGATAGAACGTGTCGGACAAGATGATCACCTGGCAGCGCTCGCGAATCCAGGCGACAAAATCGATGGCCCCTTCCAGCGGGCCCATCTTGTCGATGACGCTTTGGATATCGTGAATGGTGAGCTTATGCTGATCTAAAATGGCCAGACGCCGTTTCATCAAAGCATCGTAATCCGGCATCTCACGGGTGGTGATCTTCAATTCATCGATGCCGGTCTTGAGCGCCACGTTGATCCAGATCTCCGGCACCAACACTCCTTCCAAGTCTAAACAGACGATGACGGGACTCTTCATGTTTTCTCCTTCTCACTCAAATAGAAAATGGCATGGGGCGAGTGGCGTGAGGCGAAGGGAAGAACCTATAGCCCCTTGCCGCTCGCCCCACGCCTGTTCGTAAACTCCTGGCTTAGAAATCGCCACATGTTGTCGAGTACCTGGTCCAAGAGGGACGAGCCAGACCAGGTCCGTCTGGACTCCTCTTCATGTCGCTCGGCCCATTCTAAGGCCATTGGGAGCGGGATGAGTCGAGGCGGAGAGTTGGTCAATGTTCCCCAGACCAGTCCCAGGATGGAACCAATTCGCATCGAGACCGGCAGGGGCGTGACAGGATTCTGCACCAGATCCTGACACAGTTCCGCCGGTGAGGTGACGAGGAGCTCACGGCAGGCGGCCGGTCGTGCCTCGTAGATCGAACACATCTCATTCTCCAAATAGGGACAAGGGATTCTCAATGCATAGTAGGACCGGTTGATCGGATCGAGTTCTTCATCCGGCACCGGCCTGGAAGCCTCCGCCACGTTGTTGAGCTGATCCCACAGGCCCGCTTGTTTCAGGCGATCCTTCGTGTCGCTGAGGCGGTTCAGTAGAAGGGTACGTCGATCTGTCGGCAGCTGCTCCACATACTCTCGCAGCGCGAACGTTTCCGGCGCGGAGAGCGGGACCAGCATGCGGCAACAGGCGGCGCAGCCCATCCGGCAGGAGATGGACTGGCCTGCAGCAATGGCCTGCTGGACTTCCAGTTGTGCGGCTTCCTCCCCCAGGCGGCGCGTGACGGGGACAATTGCCGTGATGGGGATGAATCCCGTCGGCACGTCGATGGCCGTGGTCAGACGTCCAGCGGGGGTGTTCAGCGCCACTTCAAATCGTTCGACCATATAATCCCCTTGCCTCGTACCTCTGGCCCCGTGCCATTTTCACGTCGGCATCATAGAGAACCGTTCAGCGGCTGGTCAACCGCACGGCCCGCGCAGGCTGTTGAAAAAGTCCGCCAGCAGAGGGGGACGGCCCGGTGAGTCCCCTGTGCTCGCGCAACGCGCGGTCTCAGAAGACCCTCGTTGGACGCGCGCAGTGGGGGACTCAGCCGGGCCATCAGGGGGGTGACATAAACGAGCAAGCGTGGAAGAGCTATCTTTGGTCACTCGCGCCGGTTCTTGCTCCCTCATTGCCATATCCGCATAATGATGCGGGAAAAGGAGAAGGGCATGGCTTTGTCCGGTCATGTGGTGGGTTTGCTCAAAGAGTATATGCGGGATCTGGTCGAGCAGGCGAAGCAAGAGACGGCGGCCCATGCATCATTTGGCTTTTCCGCCGCGCCCTATCGGCCGGATGAGGCCCTGTCGGACTTGTTGGCTATTCTGGACGATCGTATCGAATCCGAAGGAGTGCAAGTTGGATTGCCGGACGGGTTTCTCCACCAGATGTGGGAGTTTTGTAACGACGCCCGGGCTCAGGTGATGGAACGCGTGTGGTTGGATATGAACAGCAGCGACCAGCCGACATCGAAGGCTAGAGTTCGAGAGCTGACCTATCGCGCATTGCTCGCTGCTCTCGAGGTTCCGAGTTAGGAGGAGCGATCAATGAAGTTTGCCATGATGTCCGGTGGCCTTGGGGTACTGCTGCTAGGTTTTCTGCTGTGTTGGCCTGCGGGTGCGGCTGAGACGGGCGGTCGTGTGACGGAGCCGGAGGTCGATCTCGTGCCAGTGGTTGCCAAAGGTCTTCAATCGCCGGTCTATCTGACCCATGCAGGCGATGGGTCTGGGCAGCTCTTTGTCGTCGAGCAGCCTGGAACGATTCGGGTTATCGTGCGGGGTATCCTTCAGGATACCCCGTTTCTCGACATCACGAATCGAGTCTTGTCGGGGGGAGAGCGCGGATTACTGGGGCTGGCGTTTCACCCGAATCACCAGAAAAACGGCCGATTTTTCGTGAACTATACCAGGAGCGATGATGGCGCCACGGTCCTCGCCGAGTATCGTCGGCAGGGCCTGAGTCTATTGGCCTCGACCGAGGAACGAACGCTGATGATCGTGCCTCAGCCCTATGCAAATCACGATGGGGGTATGGTGGCATTTGGACCGGATGGGTTTCTCTACATCGGTCGAGGCGACGGCGGCTCAAGCGGCGATCCGCAGAACCGGGCACAGAACCCGGCGGAGCTGTTGGGGAAAGTTCTCCGCATCGATGTGGATGGTGCGCCGCCCTATGCCATTCCATCGGATAATCCATTCGCGCGCGCGGGTGGCCGTCCTGAAATATTTGCCTCCGGGGTTCGGAATCCCTGGCGATTCTCCTTCGATCGTGAAACGGGAGCGCTTTGGCTTGCCGACGTCGGGCAGAACAAGTGGGAAGAGATCGATCTTGTCACGCGAGGGGGCAACTATGGCTGGCGTATCATGGAGGGAAAGCATTGTTTCCTCTCGGAGAGGGACTGTCACATAGAGGGGCTGATCATGCCGGTCTTCGAGTATGGCCATGACCAAGGCCGGTGTGCAGTGACGGGAGGCTATGTCTATCGAGGCCGGAATCTCCCAGCGCTCCAGGGGAGCTACCTATTCGGGGACTACTGCAGCGGAGAGCTTTTTGCTGTTCCTATTGGGAGCGGCGTTGCCGCAGGCAGTGAGCCGCATGTGCTACGAAAGAGCGGAATGAAGATTTCTTCGTTCGGTGAAGACGAAGCGGGCGAAGTCTATGTGGTCGATCACAGGGGCAGTCTGTACCGTCTTGGTCCTTCTCCCGCACCTGCACGGCCTGATCGTTAGCAGGATGTTCAAAATGCAAACTTCTCACCCGCCGAGCTCTGGCGCGCCTTGTCCCAATCAAGGCCGCGGCGAGTGAAGGGCAAGGAGGTACAGATCGCACTTCGCGTGGGCCGATCGCTCGGTGAACGGGTCTTAGCGATCGGAGAAATCCCTTCAGCCCTTCAGACATCCGAGAATCTTCTTCGGTACGTTGAGGGGCTGAACGATGTGAGAACGACACCTAGGAAAATGTGCGCCTCGGTGCACAGGGGGTAGGCGGGTGAGACGCGCGACTGTCGTCCCAGCATCCTGTTAGATCAGAGTTTCCCTGTCAGCCAATAGATCACCATACCGGCCACCTCCGTGACTGCTTCCGTCGTGTGTTGTAACGCGGTATTGTTGGGCAAGAAATCAAACAGGTCGATGTCGTTCCAGCTCTCTCGCGGCAGGTTCCGTGAGACATAACCGCAGGGGGCCGGCGTGACGCGGAAACCCTGTTTGGTGAACACCTGGGCGGCACGTGGCAGATGACTGGCGGAACTGACGAGGAGAATCGCGGCAGGTCCGAGCAGCTGTTTGGTTCCTGTCGCGTTCTCATAGGTGTTTCGGGCTTCCGTCTCGATCATTGTGGCGGACTCGGGAACGCCGAGGCGGACGGCCCAATGTTTCATTTCGACCGCTTCTTTGGGGCCCGCGCCGAAGACTCTGGCATCTCCCCCCGTCAGCACCAATGTCGGGGCATAGCCCTGTTGGTAGAGGTCCACGCCGCAGGTTGTTCGATTTCTGGAATAGGAAGAGGGCTCAGTCGTTGGTCGAAGCGAGCCTTTCTCGTCGATGCCTCCCCCCCAAGACCACGATCGCATCGAAGCGATCGGATGGCGCCAGCTGTGGGGGTTGGTACCAGGATTCGAGCGAGCCGATCAGCGGGTTGGCGATCAACGGACTGGATATCGTTACGAGGAGGAGGAGAGAGGATACGACGAGCAGGCGCACCCACCGCAGGCGTTTCGGTGAGAAAGGGAAGAGGACCAAGACCGTCGCCGCGCTGAGCAGCAACACCACCCACGTCAGTGGAAAGAGGCCGTACTTGACGAACTTATATAGACCAAAGAAGAATGGAGTCAGTTCCATCGGCAGACCTCAATCGAACACGAGGCATCGCCGACAGCATACACGGAGTGAGACGAATGACCAAGCGGGAAGAGGTGACGCGATGACACAAGGGCGCCGCTATTGGCTGATGAAATCGGAATCACGCGTTTTTTCAATCGACGATCTCGCACAATCTCCGAGACAGACCACCTCTTGGGATGGGGTGCGGAACTATCAGGCGCGTAACTTCATGCGTGCGATGGCCGTCGGCGATGGGGTTCTCTTTTACCATAGTAATGCCGAGCCGCCGGCTGTGGTGGGGATTGCGGAGGTCGTGCGAACTGCCCACCCCGACAAGTCGCAGTTCGACAAGACCAGCCATCACTATGACCCGGCCAGCATTCCCTCTGCTCCACGGTGGGATATGGTGGATATTCGGTATCGTCAGACGTTTAAGACCAGTCTGCCGCTCGACCGACTGAGGCAGGAGCCTCAACTGAAGGACATGGTCTTGTTGCGAAAAGGTTCCCGCCTCTCGGTCCAGCCAGTGACGGAGGTTGAATGGGCTGTGGTGCTGAAACTTGCCGAGGCGAAGGCCGGCTAGCGGAACAACTATTTGTGCATTTCAGAATTTCTTTGGCCCCGCACATATGGGGCAAGAGGAGAACATTTCGCGGGATGCTCAAAAAGTTCGTCCAGCAAGGCCGCAGGCGAGTCGAAACCGGAGGCGTACCCTCAGGGGTACGT
>ERZ1292630.5548-Hain-H41-02um-R3-5548-length-10298-cov-6_pt1 | contig 10298 bp, 12 predicted proteins | sample MGYA00564408_ERZ1292630 | MGnify/ENA primary metagenome ERZ1292630 (study PRJEB36523, sample SAMEA6512641) | groundwater metagenome | collected 2019-01-08 | study: AquaDiva: Metagenomics assemblies of 32 groundwater samples
TGAGCGTGATTTTGAAAGTATCAAGGGCGTTGAAGGCTTCGGCGAGCAAACTGGTGGCAACAGTAGAGAGGCAACTGTAGCACTATCAGAGATTTCTCCGTCGGAACGCAGTTCTTCACTTCACAAAACCCCAGCCAGGACTCCTCCCCAGTACTTTCCCCGCCCTGCTGTTGCCAATCCAACACTACCCACCTAGAATACACGCGCTGTCGACGTATGCAGCCGCTGGATTGGCTGGTGGCAAAGTTTGTCGCAATCCGCCTATACATTTTTAGCCCGACAATGAACTGAACCAGATGGATAAGCAGGTTATCTCCAAGCAGCGTGTTGCAGATCATGGCGAGGTATTGACCGGAAGGCGGGAGGTCAACGCCATGCTAGATTTGGTGAAGTCCGAGACGGAACGGATCGATTCGCGCTTCCTCGAACCTGCCTGCGGAACGGGCAACTTCCTGGCCGAAATCCTCGAACGCAAGCTCCGCATGGTCGAGGCACGATACGCTAAGAGCCAACTTGATTATGAACGCTATGCCATCTTGGCCGTGTCCTCCGTCTATGGCATAGACATTCTTGAAGACAACGTCCGGCAGTGTCGCCAGCGACTATTCGGGATATTCGATCTGACCTACTTGCGCTTGTTCAAAGGCAAGTCACACGACGACTGCCGTGAATCCGTCCGGTACATCCTCGAGCGAAACATCATTCACGGCGACGCGCTTTTGCTAGAGACCGTGGGGGACAATGCGAAGCCGATTGTTTTTTCCGAATGGTCGCCAGTCAATGGCAGCATGTTGAAGCGACGGGACTTCACCTTCCACGGTTTGCTCGCGCATGAAGGGACGAAGGAAATGCCGCTTTTTTCTGACATGGGAGAAGATGTATTTATCCCGACTCCGGAGAAGGAGTACCCGCCGACACACTTCTTGAGGATGGCCGATGTTGTCACGCAATAATCACAACCCGGACGTCCTAACATGCATTGCCAATCTGAGCAGTGACGAAGTGTTCACGCCCCCTCAACTGGCGAATCGGATTCTTGACCTGCTTCCCGCGGAACTCTGGAGCAACAAGAACGCCACGTTCCTAGATCCCGGCTGCAAATCCGGTGTCTTCCTGCGTGAAATTGCCAGGCGACTCGACAAGGGACTGGAGAAGGAAATCGCCGACCGTCAGGAGCGGATAAACCACATCTTCAGGCACCAACTCTATGGACTCGCCATCACGGAGTTGACCGCTCTGCTTACGCGGCGGTCCGTTTACTGCTCCAAGACGGCCAATGGGAAGTATTCCGTCTGCGGGGCCTTCGACAACGCCGAAGGACATATCCGCTTTAGGCGCGTGGAGCACACCTGGGCCAAAGGGCGATGCAGATCCTGCGGAGCCAATGAGAAGAACTATGAGCGAGGGGCCGATCTGGAAAGCCACGCCTATGCCTTCATTCATACCGACAAGCGGGAGGAAATCTTCAACATGAAATTCGATGTCATCGTCGGCAATCCACCGTATCAACTGAGCGATGGTGGGTTTGGAGAAAGCGCGCGACCGATTTACCACCTATTCGTCGAGCAGGCAAAGAAATTAAACCCCCGCTACCTGACGATGATTATTCCTTCCCGATGGTTCGCAGGCGGAAAAGGATTAGATGCTTTCCGCGATGCCATGCTCCATGACCATCGCATTTCCCACCTCGTTGATTATCCGAAACTCTACGACGGATTCCCAGGCGTGAAGATCCGAGGGGGCGTCTCATACTTCCTATGGGATCGGGACTACAGCGGTCCTTGCTCTGTGCAGACGATGTGGGACGGTGAACCGCTCGGCCCGCCGATGCAACGACGATTGGACGCCTACGACGTTCTAGTCCGCCGGAACGAGGCTGTCTCGATTCTCGAAAAGGTCCGAGCCTACCGGATCCGTGGCAAGCCTGAGCCGACACTGGATGGGCGGGTGTCCAGCAGAAAGCCCTTTGGCTTTCCTACGAACTTCCACGGCGCCAGTTCGTCCAAGGGTTTGAAACATCCGGTCAAACTTTACGGATCTCAGAAAATCTCTTGGGTGAAACGCGCAGACATCAAGAATAACCGGCAATGGATTGACGACTGGAAGGTCCTGATGACACGAGTTCAAGGCACCAGTGCTGCTATAGAGACGATGTTCCTACGCAGACCCATCATAGCGAGGCCGAGAGAAGCGTGCTCGGAGACGTATCTAGTCGCAGGACGGTTTGACGGAGAAAAGAAAGCCGAACGGTACGCGAGATATCTGAGAACGCGCTTCGTCCGCTTCCTGGTTTTCTTACGTAAGGCAACACAAGACGCTGCAAAGGACGTGTATGCTTTCGTCCCCGACATTCCTCTGAACCGCGAGTGGACCGACGATAAACTTTATGAACGGTATGGACTGACCAGGGACGAGATCGCGTTCATTGAGTCCATTGTGCATCCCATGGAGTCGGAGGGTGAGTGACGTCTTCTTCCCGCCGCGCCCTGCAGCGCGGCCCACGATCTATGCCTACGAGGATACGAACCCGCAGTATGAGGGCCTGCTCAAGGTCGGCTACACGACCGTGAACGCGCAGAGCCGCGTTGCTCAGCAGTATCCGACCAAGAGGCCCGGCAACCCGCCTTATCAGATCGTTCTGGAAGAGCCCGCGATGCGCAGCGACGGGACGGTGTTCACCGACCATGACGTACACCGGATGCTCCGGCTCAACGGAGTCAAAAACCCGGAAGGCGAGTGGTTCCGCTGCACGGTGGCTCAGGTCAAATCAGCGGCCATCGCCGTGCGGACCGGACAACTGGACGAGGAAAATCGGTCGCTGGATTTCAAGATGCGGCCGGAGCAAGAAGCGGCGGTCGCAAAGACACGCGCCTACTTCGCCAGTTGGCGCACGGGAAATGGCAAGAAGAGCAAGCCGCCACACTTCCTGTGGAACGCCAAGATGCGCTTCGGCAAGACATTTGCGGCCTATCAGTTGGCAATGAAGATGCGCTGGCGAAAGGTGCTGGTTCTGACGTTCAAACCGGCGGTGGAGACTGCATGGGAGGAGGACTTGAAGTGTCATGTGGACTTCAAGGGTTGGCAGTTCATCTCCCCATCTGGGCTGTCCTACGAGGATGCTGACAAGAACAAACCGTTCGTTTGTTTAGTTCGTTTCAGGACTACTTGGGCCGCAATCCGAGCACCGGAGGCATCAAGGCCAAGAACGAATGGGCTCACACCACGCACTGGGATTGTGTAATTCTGGACGAATACCACTACGGCGCATGGCGGGAGAACGCAAAGGAGTTGTTCGAGGCGGAGGACAAGAAGGAGATCGAGTTTGGTCAGGGGGAAGGTATCGAGGTCTTCGACGAGGACATCATGCCGATCACTACGGACGCCTATCTCTACCTGTCGGGCACTCCCTTCCGGGCCATAGCATCCGGCGAGTTCATTGAGGAACAAATTTACAACTGGACTTATTCGGATGAGCAGCGGGCAAAGCGAGACTGGAAAGGTCCAAACAACCCCTACGCCGCGCTACCCCGGATGGTGCTGTTGACGTATCAGATTCCGGATGCAATCCGGGAAATCGCCATGCAGGGCGAGTTCAATGAGTTTGACTTGAATGTCTTTTTTTCCGCCGAAGGCATCGTCGAGCAGGCGAAGTTCAAGTATCAGGACGAGGTTCAGAAGTGGCTGGACTTGATTCGTGGCGCGTTCCTTCCGACCAGCGTTGACAACCTGAAGCTCGGCGCGCAGAGGCCGCCCATGCCGTTTTCAGACGCGCGGCTTCTGAACGTGCTCTCGCATACGTTCTGGTTCCTGCCCAGCGTGTCGGCGTGTCACGCCATGCTCAACCTGATGGCGAAAAAACAAAACAGGTACTACCACGACTATAAGGTCATCGTGGCGGCGGGAAACGCCGCGGGAATCGGCGTGGCGGCTTTGCCGCCAGTGCAGGAGGCGATGGACAATCCCCTCACGACAAAGACCATCACCCTTTCTTGCGGCAAGTTGACCACGGGCGTGACCGTGAAGCCCTGGACAGGTATTTTCATGCTACGCAACTCCTCCAGCCCCGAGACCTACTTTCAAGCGGCCTTCCGGGTGCAGTCATCATGGACGGTCCTAAACCCGGACGGCGCCTCCCCGAACGAAGAAAAGATCATGAAGCAGGAGTGCTACGTCTTCGACTTTGCCCCCGACCGGGCGTTGAGGCAGATCGCCGACTACAGTTGTCGGTTGAATATCAACGAGGCAAGCGCAGAAAAGAAGGTGGATGAGTTCATCAGCTTCTTGCCGGTCCTGGCCTATGACGGCAGCTCGATGAAACAGATTGACGCCGCTGAAATTCTCGATATGGCGATGAGCGGGACGACAGCCACCCTGTTGGCGCGGCGATGGGAAAGCGCCTTGCTGGTGAATGTGGACAACGATACCCTGCGCCGCTTGATGGGGAACAAGAAGGCGATGGATGCCTTAATGAGCATCGAGGGTTTTCGCACTCTGAATCAAGAGATCGAGACGATCATCAACAAGTCGGAGGCCGTGAAGAAGGCCCGCAAAGAGGCCAACGACAAGGAACTATCCGCAGAAGAAAGGAAGACGCTTACCGAAGAGGAGAAGGAGTACAAGAGCCTGCGGAAACAGATCCAGGAGAAGCTCATAAAGTTCGCCACGCGGGTTCCCATTTTCATGTACCTCACCGACTACCGGGAGCGGACCTTGAAGGACGTGATTACCCAACTAGAACCAGGCCTATTCAAAAAAGTCACGGGCCTGACCGTGAAGGAGTTCGAGATGCTGGTCAGCCTGGGGGTCTTCAACAGCGCCCTGATGAACGACGCGGTTTACAAGTTCAGGCGCTACGAAGATGCCAGCCTGAGCTACACAGGCATCAACAAGCACGAGGGCGAAGACATAGGTTTGTACGACACCGTGTTGAGCCGTACCGACTACCAGGCGACCTTCGTCAATGAGCCGGCGGAAACGTACCGAGGCACGAGACAGACTATATAAAGAAAAGGCCCAGCCTAAGCCAAGACTCCAATACTTACGAAATCACGCCGATGTAAGAAAGGATTCGAACACGAAATCATGAGAAGCCCGAAAAAGGATTTGAGCCAGTGCAGCCGTGGGCCCGAGTAACATCGTGTGCTAATCCGTTGTCCCCTTTGCCATCCGCTGCCCCATCTCAATAATCCTTCCCAGTCGTTCCAGCAGGTTTTGTGACTGGTGCGAGGTCAGCCCGTGCTTGTTCAGCAGTGCGAGGATGTCGTCGATGATCGTGTTCTCGGTCTCCGTCAACAGGTACGGCTCAGGGAAGGCTGTATCAGGAATCTTGGCACGGGGATTCTTGCGGCGGAATTCGGAGATGATGTCGTAGAGGTCTTGTTTCGTGCAAAGGCCCTTTCGTTCGAGTACTTCCACGATGGCCGCGATCTCCCACATGTTGGAGACGGTCGCTTCTTCGAGGGACATAGTTTCTCGCTTGGGGCGGTCGGTGCTCATCGTGTGGCTCTTCACTCTTTTCTGTGGCACTCGCAGGTACATTCTAGCGAGCGGTTCCAATCGTCTACATCGAACCGAAAACATTCTGCGTGCTGATTAGCTTACATTCGGTTGATACGCGACGTTCAGACACAGGTTCGGGAGCGCGGCCGGGGCGGCTAAAATCCATTGCTGGCATAATCACTCCTCCTCGATCATACCTGTGGCATTTAGGCATTTGGATATGCCTCTGGGGTGGCGTATTGTAGGAGGGAGGCGAAGGACGGCGCAAGGGTCACAGAAGAAATGACTGTGGAGGAGGTGCTAGGCTAGCCGTTTGTTGATCCAGAGGATGCCCTGAGTGGGCCTCGCCAATAACCGTTCGCGTCTATGACGGGCACGTTGTCCGCATAGAACTGCATCATGTAGAACGCTCCGTCAATCAGCCGCACTTCGAACAGCATCTCCCGTCTTGCCGTCTCGCCCTTGAACCAATACCAACCCGGTACGGTTGGGGGAGCAGGCAGTTGTTCCAGCGGGATTGGGGGCATGGTGTCACGGTAATGCGCCGGATTGGCGTGTGTCAATCCGGTAGCTGCCCACGGTAAGATGAAGAGATGAGCGTTTCACCATTGATCCGATTCGGTACTTCCACCTGGACCTACGAAGGCTGGCAAGGGCAGGTCTACAAGAAGCAGTATGCCAAGAACAAGTTTGTACAGGAGTGTATCGGGGAATATTGTCAATATCAGTACAATGGTGAGCCGATCTTCAGAACCGCGGGCAATGACGCGACGTTCTATCGTCCCCCCACAGCCAATCAGCTTCGTCAATACCTGAGCCAGATTCCCGAAGACTTCGAAATGTGCTTTAAGGTGTGGGAGGAGATCACCATAGCCAGCTTCGCCAAACGGCCTCGTTATGGCCCCAGGGCGGGTCAGCCTAACCCTCGCTTCCTCGATGCGAAGCTGTTCAATGAAATGGTGCTGACTCCCTATCGTGAAGCCAATTTCGCGCCGCATGCCGGACCTTTTCTACTCGAAATTCAGCGACACGGGATGTCGACGGAAGAGTTTAGTTCACGACTCAATCGATTCTTCAGCCAGCTCCCGCACGACTTTCGCTACGCCGTAGAGATTCGCAACACTGGTCTCTTGGGCCCTGAGTATCACCAAGTGCTTGAGGCGCACGGCGTGGCACACGTTTACAACCACTGGACCTACATGCCGCCACTGGCTGAGCAGCATCAGCGGATGGGCAGTTTCACTGCGCCGTTTACGGTGCTGCGACTCCTCACGCCACTCGAGATGACCTATAAAGCAGCAAAGAAGCGGGCTGAACCGTACACAAAGATTATTGGCGAGCTACCAGAGATGAGGCGAGATACGGTGGACCTCATTAGAAAGGCCGTCGCAGAGGGGCGGCGAGCGTATGTGCTGGTGAATAACCGTAGTGAGGGTAATGCGCCGCTGACGATCCAGGCACTGACCGATCAACTCCTTGAGGCGCCGATATGATTGAGTCGTCCTTTTGTTGCAGTGTTCACAGGATGGCGTACAGATTTGCACTATAGTGCTCTCAAGACGGCGCTCAACTCTTTCCACCTGCCTAGTCATCCCACGCACGAGTCAAAAAAACTGCTCTCCAAGTCAAGAGGGGATAAGTCGATTTTTATAAGGCTTTGGTGTATCCTTCCGCCCGTCTAAAAAAGCCCTCTCTGTTTCTCTCCTGTCATGACTAAGGAGATTATCCCAGTGCCAGCTACACCCACGTCAGGTCCCACTGCCTCTGCTCCAAAAGATCCACAACCGAGCGTGGATCGGATCGACGAGCTTGCTAGACGGATTTTAGCCGCCGACATCCTACTGCCGAAATTCCAGCGCAGTTTTGTCTGGGAAAGAAATCAGATTCTGGCGTTGCTTGACTCGGTTGCACGCGGCTATCCTATCGGAAGCGTACTGCTGTGGCAGAGTCGCCAAGAATTGCGCAGTGAAAACAGGATTGGCGACCTGCATATAATGCTGCCCAAGCCCGACTATCCTGTGAACTATCTCCTAGATGGCCAGCAACGGCTTTCTACGATCTGTGGGGCTATGTTCTGGGCCGGAGGCGAAGCAGACAGTCGTTGGAATCTTGCGTATGACCTTAGAAGCCGTGAGTTCATGCATCTCTCCTCCATGGATGACCCGCCACTGCACCAGATTCGCCTAAACAAGCTCTCCGATCCAACAGCCTACTTTAAGCATGTCGCCGCTTTGGACACGCTGCGGACACCTGATAAGGCCGACATGAAACTCCATGCGGAACAACTCTTCAATAGGTTCAAGGACTACAAGATTGCGACCGTCACCTTGGGTGATATGTCTATTGCGGATGTCGCACCTATATTCGAGAGGATAAACAGCACGGGAACACCACTGACAATCGTGGACCTCATGCGGGCGGCAACGTGGAGTCCCGATTTCGACCTGTTCGATTCAATCGAAGCCATTCTCTCTGACTTAGCTGAGAAGGGTTTTGATGGAGTTGAGAAGAAGGTTGTTCTTCGCGGTATCTCTGCGGCAGCGGGTGGAGGATTCTCTACAGACAGCATTGACCATCTTCGGAATTACACGTCAGATAAACTCAAGGGAGCTGTCACCTCAACGTCCGCTTCGTACAAGAGAATGGTGGATTTTCTTTCAACTCACATAAAGGTGCCGGGCGCAGAGATCATTCCATATTCCAACCAGTTCGCAGTCCTCGGAGAGATATTTCGAAGTATTACCTCGCCTTCAGCCGCGCAATTTGCCGCGATTGAGCAATGGTTTTGGAGAACGGCGGCGGCTGGCTACTTCGGTGGCTGGAACACCGGGATGATGGCGACCGACTTGAGGGCAGTGGCCGAGTTTGCCGATGGCAAGACCGACCAGATCAAGGTCGATCTCACGATTCCTGTGAAAGACATCTGGGCGCAGCGGCAATTTCGTGCCAACAATGCGCACTCAAAGGTGCTTGCCATAGTATTGTCCTACCAAAATCCCAAGGACCTTCTCACAGGGCAGAGCATTGATACAAAGGCCGCATTGGCATGGCAGAACGAAAAAGAATACCATCATTTTTTTCCGCAGGACTACCTGAAGCAAAAGGGCCAAAGTGCAGCTCGAATAAATGCACTGGCAAACATAGTCATGCTAACTTCAGTGAGTAATAAAAAAATCTCCGCTAGGTCACCGAGTGATTACCTTGCGGACGTTGAGAAATCGGCTGGAGCACTGCTCGATGCGTGGTTGAGATCCAACCTGATTTCGCCCGCCGCGTTCGCTGCCGCCAGGGCGAACGACTATGACGCATTCCTATCTGAGCGTGCCTCGACTATCCATGCAGAGATCAAGGGTCTCGCCGCATGGTAGCAAAGAGGTGATTCACAATATTAAAACTAGACTCCTATTGGTGATATTGTGAGCGCCTTATATGACTGCTCACCGCCACCCCTTGGCCAGGTAAGTACCTCTGCACAATGATTCGAGATCAACATGCAATGCTTAGACCGACGGTCGTGGGAATTGATGTAGGTGGTCAACGGAAAGGATTTCATGCTGTAGCATTGCAAGACGGTACTTTTGTGAGCAAGATTACATCTACCGCTCACGACATCATCGTCACTTGGTGCCTCGATCACAAAGCCAAGGTGGTCGCGGTGGATGCGCCATGCAGGTGGAGTCAAGGGGGATCATCCCGTTTGGCCGAACAGGAACTCAAGATGTTGGGTAAGAAGATGCATTGCTATGCGACGCCGATACGCGCACGAGCTCTGGTAAGCGATTTTTACAAATGGGTATTTAATGGGGAGGAGCTTTACCGCCAGTTGGTAGCTCAATACCCCCTTTTTGAGGGGCAGTGGACAGAAAGACAAATGTCTATTGAGACATTTCCTCATGCCGTTGTGTGTGCGATGGCAGGGCAGGTGGTTTCAGCAAAGCCCAAGGCGACAGTGCGTCGTAAAGCTCTACAGCAAAGAGGCTACGACGTCAGCACCTTATCCAATGTTGATTTCGTCGATGCCGCACTCTGCGCAGTAGCTGCCTACGAGTTCCGCAACAATAACTATCAGCTGTATGGCAACAGTCACGAAGGCTTTATTGTGGTGCCAGCATCCCAGCATCGTGTGCCAGTGAATTTACTTCCTCACGCAGTCACGATGCGTTGAACAGTGCAATTCCCTATGCCCAGTTCTCGCGCTATCGCTCTCATGCCCCGCCCTTGCTTCCGTAGAGCGACCACTTGAGCCTCCACGGCAGCACTCACGCGAGGCCGACCCAAGACCTTACCCTCAGCCTTGGCGCGCTTCAGACCAGCCTTGACGCGCTCCACGATCATGCTGCGTTCAAACTCTGCGAATACTCCGAGCATTTGGAAGAGTAGTTTGCCTCCTGGGGTGGTCGTGTCGATGCCTTGCTTGTGGAGGTAAAGGTGGGAGTGCTTGCTATGGAGTTCGTTCAGGAAGGCTACGAGATCTTGCAGGCTGCGACCGAGCCGATCCACAGACCACGCCGCGACCAGGTCGAACTCGCGGCGGACAATCCCCTTACAAAGTCTATCGAAGGCCGGCCGGCCCTCTCGACCCTTCGCACCGCTGATTCCCTTATCGATGAACCGTTCTACCACTTCCCAACCCTCTTTGACCGCTACCGCCTCCAGGTCTCTGAGTTGGTTCTCGACTGACTGCCCGTCGGTGCTGACCCTCGCGTACAGCGCCACCCGTTTCGCCATGATGCCCTCCTGTTGTGAAGTGTGAACGGAGTCTACCAGGATACTGTCCTATAATCAACTGTATTTAGGAC
>ERZ1292630.5553-Hain-H41-02um-R3-5553-length-10291-cov-8_pt1 | contig 10291 bp, 6 predicted proteins | sample MGYA00564408_ERZ1292630 | MGnify/ENA primary metagenome ERZ1292630 (study PRJEB36523, sample SAMEA6512641) | groundwater metagenome | collected 2019-01-08 | study: AquaDiva: Metagenomics assemblies of 32 groundwater samples
TCGCCTCTTCGCTCGCTGCGGCCTTGCTGGACAGCCTTTTTGAGCATCCTGCGGATTGTAGCGTCATTGCCATAGGGTCGCTCGGAAGACAAGGGCTTTTCAGCCTTGCACACCCGTTGCGTCTTTCACATCCCGCGCACAGCGGAAACCCATCCAGTTCATCTTGGTACTGGGATCAGTCCCGTTCCGTTGAGCGGTCCGCACGCTCGGCGTGCTGTCGATCCAACCCCCGCCACGGAAACTCCGCTGCGTTCCCTGCTCAGGCCCCTTAGGATTCTTATCCGGCGCGGTCGCGTAGTACTTGGGGTCATACCAGTCGGCCACCCATTCGGCCACGTTACCCGCCATCTGGAACAGACCATACGGACTCACCGCGTTGTCGTATTTATCCACAGAAATGATCGGTGGATAGAGCAAGAGCCGTTCGGGACGATCGCGTACCGGACCAGACAAACCGGTCCGGCCGAAGTTCGAACGCGACAGGCCGGCCGGCTGATTGCCCCAGGGATAAATCCGCCCATCTTCCCCACGCGCCGCCTTCTCCCACTCCGCTTCGGTTGGAAGTCGTTTGCCCGCCCACGCGCAGTAGGCATCGGCATCGGCCCACGACACGTGCATCACAGGATGATTGACCATGGTCTCCTGGAAGTTACCACCGTCATACTGCCAATCGATGAGCGGCGTCAGGTCCTTGGCGAGGATGAACTTCAGAAATTGCACGGTGGTCACTTCGAATTTGTCGATCTCGTAGGCGTCCAGATAGACCTTCCGTTGGGGAAACTCTGCAGGATAGGCATTGCGGTCGATCTTCCTGTCACTCCCCATGGTGAACGAACCGGACGGAATAAGGACCATCTCGTCGTGAGCCGGTAGTTTCACCCGTTCGGCGGCAAGTTTCTTTCCTTCGGGGGTCCATTCCCGGACGACGTCAGCCACGTCCAATGCGTGAACTGAGCCGCCCATGACCATCAATCCCGTTACCACAAGGCCCGCGATGATTCCGAGGACTTTCACAATCCAGCCTCCTTGTTACGTTACATGCCGGGCCCAAGAGGCTCCGGCACTTCCTGTTTTTTGAAATCTTCCAGCGGCTGAAAGTTGACCGGCAGGTTGAAGAGGTAGTCTGAAACCGACCGCAGCTTCACATGCTGGTACTCGACGATCCAACTCCCATCTTTCCTCGCCAACTTCATCGGGAAATGAATATCCGTCGCGATCCACTGATAGTACACCTCGACCTGTTCCCCCTGCTTCGTCATCACCTCGTAGAGGACCGTCAGATGCCCCTCGCGCATTTCTGTCCCAATCTCCTGCCTCGACACTTCCCCATCCAACTTTTCACTCACCCTGAGATCGTGCTCTGGACTATAGGGCATCGTTTTGAAGTGCTTCATCCGCGAGAGCAGCAACCACACGACCTGTTTGTCCTTCCGAACAATACTGACGTTGACCGGGCCCGTTGAATGGTGCTCGATGCGCCACATCTGATCGCGATAATAAATGTTGGCTTTGTGGATGCGGCCATCGATCTTCGTCACTTGATCGGCAGTAAACTCCAATGCCCAGGCCGGCAAGCCAGTGAACAGCAGGCAGCACCCAACCCAGAACACGAGACCGGTCTGACGCATAGCGGGAAATCCTACCACACCACCATGCTCGCGTTCTCCTGGTAAGTACGACCCGACTCCAGAGATAGAAGTTCCGCCATCTTCTTGTAGGACGTTGTCTCCCTCGTTGTGCCCCGTTCCCTCGTTTCTCTCCTGCGATGGTACGGCAGTCCTGGATGTCCCTGTCCTGCTATAGAATGCCCGTGCGAAGGCAGAGAGCTAATTTTTCTGTTGAAGTAGATGGAGCAGCGCCCCTGCCGCGGTGGCGCGTACGGCATCATTTACATCGTGGAGGGCCTCCTTCATGAGGGGAACCAACTCACGCCCCCCCACATGCCCGAGTGATCGAAGCGCTACAATTTTTGGACCAGGAAGCGGATCGTCCGTCAAGCTGATCAAAAGGGAAACCGCGCCCGGCGCATTGGCTCCGGTCGCCTTCCCAAGGGCATAGGCAACAGAAGCACGCATAGCCATATCGTTTTGTTGGGCCAGCGATTGTGCCGTGGCGGCTACCGTCGAGTAGGGCTGGCCGAGTTGAAGTAACGCGGCAACCGCTGAAGCGCGCACGGTATGGTTTCCGTCGCTGAGCGCCCTATTCAGTGCGGGTACCGATTCCACTCCTCCCAGTTCTGCCAAGCCTGTCACCGCAGATTCACGAACGGCGGGCACAGGATCTTTCAATAACTGCTCAATCGGTCCCCTCGCCTCTTTGTGTCCAAGATGCCCGAGACCTCTGGCCGCAGTCCCACGAACAGAGGGTTGCTTGTAGGTCAAGGCCTCCATCATGACGGTGGCGCCTCGCTGGTCTTTCAACTCAGCCATCGTGCGAATCGCGTCAGCTCGATCCTCCGGATTCGGCGAGGCGGCGGCCTTCTTCAATTCGGTCCACACCTCTTTCTTGCCGAGCCTGATCAGTGCGCCATAGGCCGCAATCCGAACCGTGGTGAGCTCGTCCTTTGTAGCAGATTCGACTAACGGCATCACTCCTGGATCCCCCGTTTTGCCGAGCGTTTTCACGACGCGGGCCTTCACCGATCCTGCTTGATCCTCAATCGCTGTACGCAACCTCGCCGACTTCCTCCCCATCTCAGATCGTCCGAGCCCTTCAACAGCAAGCGCACGGACTGGTCCAGACCCATCGCTCAAGCCATCCTCAAAATAGGGCACCATATCGTCCGAGTCTATTTCTTTGAGCGCCGTGTAGGCCGCTCCACGCATTTGTTCTCGCATGTCCTTCACCAAAACGACGATGAATCCCAATGCCACCTCTCGGAGGAGCAACTCATCATCTTGCTTTAGCGCCGATTCCAGTCGGTCATATTCGCCAAGTGCATCCTTGGGGTTACCGAGTTTGAGAAAGGAACGGATCTTCAGACGGCGGATCTCAGGAACAGCGCCCTGCTCCTTCTCCAGCTTGGCTAACTGCTCAAGCACCTGTTCATACTGTTGCTTGTCGAACGCCTCTTGCGCACCCTTAGGCACAGATGAGATGGTCCCGGCAGCCAGCAGCAACTTACCTGTTCCACTCCATAGAGAGAACCAGGCCACTGCAACTGCGGCCAGCAGAGTCCAACGAGAGGAATGGCTGAGCATGAACAGTCCACGCATGTTCTTTCTACCTCTGTCCTTGCGGCACAGAAGTAGACATGCGCCTTTTGTATCCCAGAGGTTCTTCAAAGTAATAGGCAGGTTGAGGCGACTGTCTGAACCGTTCATACTCAAAGGCCCATTCTCGATCTAGACTGACAAGCTTCAAGACCACTCCTGTGTCCAGATCTACCCACTCGTAGAATCGTTCGACTCGACCATAATGGTCCGTCTCAACTTCGAACAGTTGGGTCGCACGACCAGCTGTCGTCGCATTCCCAACCAAGACTCGACCACGCTCCCCCGGTAAAAGCGGGTGAAGTGGGAGTAGATCATTGGGATCCAGCTCTGTCACCAACAACTCTTTCTGTTGCGCCAGCAGATACCAGGCCTCGGACTTATCCAACCGGATAATTTCGATTGCCGCATATCCGCGTTCGGTTCGAATGGCATACTTGTACTCCAGACGCACACGATCTCCCTTCGCATAGACTTGCGCATGATACTGCCGTCCCTTGACGGTCTTCACCAGCGAAGCGGAGAACTCTGCGGTGGGAGCGGCTGGATCATCAGCTGCTGCGTAGCACGGTAGACCTTCCTGCCCCGCCCACAGAACGATCCCAAGGCAGAGCCCCCATTTGCAGGCCTTCTCCCCTGCGATATAGGACATGGCCGTTCAGTGCTGATGCTCGACAAATGGCTGGATGTCGACTGAGTATCCCAGCGTGTCTGGACCGAAGCGAGGATTATCCATCACCTTGTAGGCAGAACGGTTTCCTTTCGGAGCGAGGAGGGAGAGATGTTCGACCAGTTTCCCATCGGATTGAATCGTCACCATCTTTGTGACGCCAGGACCAGTCTGAGGATGCCACACGACTAACTGATAGGTGCCTGGCGGGATGTTCTCGATGGCAAATGCCCCGCTCTCATCGGTCAGCGTGTAGTAGGGATTATTGACGGCCATCGCCCAACTTTCCATGTAAGCGTGGAAACCGCATTGCATATAGAACGTCCGCCGCCCCCTGTTCAAATAGAGCGGCCCAACCAATGACTTACCCGGTGCGTGGTTGTGTATCGCATGGATGTCACCGCGGCGGTGCTGATGATTCATGACCAAGGGCGTATTGAATAACACGCGCGCGCCGGCTTCGATCGAAGTCTCATAGCCTTGGATATCATGCATGACCGGATCCATATTGACGACTTCCACGGCGTGGCCGTTCCGAACAATGGTCATGAAGGGGGCAAACTGACAGTCCCTTGCTTCGATCAGGGGAACGGATAGTTCGAATGGTTTACCGGCCTCAACGCCTTCCAGCAGCACAATGGCATCTTTCAACCCGCCCCGTTGATTCACTACAAAATCGTGAAGGAGTCGCCAACCTCGCCCATTGGAAATACGCCCACAGTAGGCTGGATCGGGAAACGTGATGAGGTTGAAGCCTTTGGGTTCCGGCACGTCGCCATCGAGCCTCACTGTACCCTGGACTGTCCCTCCGTGCTGAACATCCATGACGTCGTAAGCCAACGACAGCCCAGCGCCGCCTGTCATAGCCGCGAGCATCGCCACCACCACGGAGCCTTTGATCCATTTTCTCATGGTTTTACTTCTCACGTGTCACTCCTCATGGCTTCTGCAGCTCCAGAGTCGGTCTGATATCGACAGATTTACCCAACGAGCCCAGCCCAAAGTGGAAGTGGCAGCACGTTTTCTTATCGTATCAAAGGCTGCACCAAAGAAAAAGGGGGAAGCCCTGGCCTCCCCCCTTCTCCTGGCTCGCTGCAACCTGCGCAACGCAGGATGCTCGATCTTACTTCGCTGCGACCGGGATGACCTGCACCGGTTGCTCAACCGATGCGCTCTTCATGCCAGCACCGGCGCCGGTGAGAGGCAGCAACCGTGTATCGCCTGCCGGCAACACACGCACATATCCCCATTGCCCAGACTGGGAGTACGGCAACCGCTGGTTGCTGTACACATAATCGCCTGGCAGACGATAGGGTCCGCCGGCCGAGGGCAAGAAGGCATCTAGCACTTCGGAACCGGCAAATTCGACTACGCTGATCAGATCCGCGCCGCGCATGAAGGGCTCGATCGGCCACTCATGCTTTTCGACGCTGAACATCCCGTTCTGCTCATTGCTCGCCCCGATCACATGGATACGCACCGGATCACCCGTGTGGGCTTCGATCACCGGTGTGGACGGGTCCTCCGGTTTATCCACCTTGCAAGGCTGGAACATCTTGCCCAGAGAGCAACCCTGTTCCTCACGATACTTGTACGGCTCCGACCGATAGTTGACGCCGATCAGACCCGCCACGTTTTGCACATAGGGCATAAAGCTCGTACCGATGATGTTGTCTTCGTCCTGGAAGAACAACGCCACGTCGCGATAATTGGCCCGCATCTCGTTGCCAGGAATCGAACGATCGATGATCACGTCGGCAGCCCAGGCATTCTTGTTCGTGAGATCGGCACCGGTCTTCGGATCCCGATACTTAGCCCCCTTCGGACCGACTACTACGGCTCCGAACAAGCCATTGCGGGGATTCGTCATCACGTTGCCCCAATCCCATACCAATGACGTGGTTTCACCGTTGAACGGATCCGCGTAGTAGGTATAGGTCCGTTCAGCTCCTGGAGCGATCGTCTGATCGCCCAGGTTGTTGCCGATATTGGCGCCCATCGAATCCTTGGGATCGAAAGCCAGCCCGATTGCGGAGAAGGAAGCCTTTCCCTCCTTCATCTTGTTCTTCAGATTGACCTTGACGCAATCGCCGATATTCACGCGGAGCGTAAGCGGCATCGGATGTGCCCCACTCGCCACCTTCGCAGTGTCCTCTTCCAAGGCATAGATCTTCGCATCCGGATTCGTGATTTGGATCTTCCGCTCGAAGTCCACCTCGATAGACTCCGGCGCCTTGGCGTTGAACTTCATGGACGGATAATCCAGAGCCACGACGTTGAAGCTCTTCACCGGCGCGTCAGCTGGGCAGACCGGTAATGCCTTGGGAATATCGCCCTTAATGGAGAAACCGGCCGGGAGCTTCTTCAAGTCAGCCTGTTCCTTATCGTAGACGCGGAGAATGCCCCACGCCCCTTCGGAGAACTTCGAGGATCGGCCGTTGAAGTGGATGTAGTCACCTGCTTGCAATCGCGGTCCGCCGGCTTGCGGAACCACGAGGTCGTAACGTTCGGCGATTCCGACGTGCATCGAATTCTTCCGGTTCGCATCGGACGCATACCGTTCGCTTAAGAAGGTATGACCGGCAAGGGTCCAGGTCATCGTCTCGTTCATCAACGTGTGCAGAAGACGGAACACCATCGTGTCTCCCGTATAAGCGCGTAGCAATGGTGTATAGGGGTCTCCGTGGATCTGGCTGTTGAATGCCTGCGATACGTCAGGGTTGGTGGCCAACCGCTGGGCGATTGGACCGGCCCTGAAGTTTAAGCCGCTCCCGGTAGTGTGAGTCCCGCCGTTCAAAAACGGCATCGGGGTCATATAAATCTTCTCCGGCATCGCGAATGACACGGTCTTCCCTGCCTCAAGCGCCACTTCAATCGGCTGCCCAGGCGGATTACCTGCCGTCACGATATTGACGGTATGCGGCACAGTGTCATGTACCTGAACCATCAATTCTCGGAAGCTGTTGTTCACCCCATAACCGATCGGCTCGACTGTGTGAATGTCCGCGACCGGACCGCTTCGAATCGCCTTCCCAGTTTTCGGATCATGATAGGTTGATCCTACCGGCTCCGCAATGAATGTGCCAAATCCGCCGTGCGGCCAGGTGGTCGCACCGAATGCGTGGTCGTGCCAGAACACCGTTCCCACATCCGCATCGACCCAGAACCGCTGCCTGACGAACTCGACCGTCACGATGTCTTTCGCCGGATGATCGTTCTTGAGCCCCTTCGTCAAGGTAATCGTACTACCCTGGATCGCCTTAATCCGAGCGATTTCATTACCCTTGACGTTATCGGCGCCGACCAAGATCAGCGTACCGACATGGTACTGGCCGGCATTCTTCACTGCGAGCGAGGTCGCACCCGCTTTCACCGGCGCAGTCAGCACCGTGTTCATCGGGAGCGGCAACCCCTTCTTGTTCTTTTTCTCCAACATCGTGAACGGGCGGACCGACTGTTCGTAGGAGAAGCCGGTGATCACACCGTCAGAGGCTTGGTTATCGAACTGGAGGAAATGCCAGTGGGTATTGATCTTCGACGACTGGAAATTCGTGTAGTCGTCGTCATCCCACTCACTGGTGAGGGTCCAATCGAGACAGTCGTAGATGTTGCCACGTACGACCAAGGGATACTTCAGATCGTCGTTAGTCCGGATGGCCGCCTCTTCTTCATGGAGCACGTAGATCAATCCGTTCGGATCGATCACCGGTGGCTCCTTGCCCTGAGCCTTGGCGATCTTGATCGGCAATTTAATAAAGTGCACGTTGAAGCTCTTGCGTCCGGCATTCTCCGGACAGAGGCTCCAGACGCCGTTCTCACCCGGCTTCGCCTGGTCATTGCTCTCATCCCCATTCACATCTCGGCGGATCATCTCTAGCCAAGGCGCACCGGAGTGATTCGGGGAAAACATCACCCGCTTGCCGAAATGTGGCGTGAGATGCGGCCAGGCCACCTTGCCGGTCAACGGCTCAAACATGATTGGATGCCGCTTACCGGGATGGCTGGATTTATACTTGGGATTGTCGGTCGTGCTCTCCTTCTCGCTCATCGCACGATTGCCTTCCCAGGCCCAGTCCAGGACCGTGGCATCGTAGGACACGAGCTGACCCTTCTCATCATCTTTGTGGCCAGGCTTGCCCATTGTCGGCATCTGCATCGTGACCCAATCCTTCACCGTGATGGTGGCAGGATTGGTGGTCCAGTTGCTCTTGCCCTTGTCGGTAATGGTAAAGGCTTTACCAAACCAATCGACCGTCTGACCAATCAACTTATCCGATGCAATCGGAATCCTGATCCGGCCCTTGCGGTCCGGCAACTCACGCAGATCCGGCATCACATCGTTCCGCAAATCTCCCTGCTGGATGGTGTTATACACCCGCCAATAGCCCCACATGCCGGACACATAATGGTGCGCCACATGGCAATGGAAGAGAAAATCACCAGCCAACTGTTGGCAGAGGCCGGAACCGCATTCCGTCTCAAGGTCGAGGGCTTCGGAAGGACCGATGACTTCGACGTCAACCCGGTCTGTTTTCGCACGAATCACGGGATACTTCACCGGTCCGTTCCCTGCCGTCGCCCAGAGGTTCATGTCATCGATCGCCCGAGGGCTGCGTGGCCAACGAATGGTTCCACCATGCGGATGGTGCGAGTGAAAGACTTCCGATCCACCGTGCACCAAGCGGAACTTGGCCGGATCACCAATATAGGAACGGGGAATCGTCGGGGAAGGATCGCCGAACGTATAGGAACTGTAGCCCATCGACTCGTCTTCGAACCCAAAGTACTCGTGCTGCAGGTGCATATTGTTGATACCGAACGGCTCGCTGCGATAGTTGATCGCGCGGCCACCTGGACGATAGGTATCGGTCAATGGATCGCGCTGTGGCAAGAAGTCGCCCTTCTTATTGAGGGGGCGGAAGGCCTCGTCGCCGATTTCATGATAGATCAGCACAAATTCGCGGAAGTCCGGCCCAGTGCCGTTCTTAACAATCGTCTGCCAACCGCTGGAGGCCGGCGTGGGATCGCCCGCACCAAGCGGCTCCAGATAGCTCGATCCGCGCGGCTCGACGACAAACGCGCCGAACAAGCCCATCACCGTCAGCTCACGGTCTTGGGCATAGGTGTGGAATTGGCGGACACCTTCCTGGATGTTCGGGTGGAGATACCACTCGAATTCACCTGTTTTCTTCTCTTCAACGACAGAGTCGAGGTTGGTGGTCGTCGCCGGAGCGCCGGTGGCACTCACCACCATGCTCGACCCATGAATATGTAGGCTGACCGGTCCGCCGCCTTCCTCCAACTTGTTCGAGAGTTTGATCTTGATACAGTCGCCCTGGTTCCCGCGGATTACGAGAGGCTGAATCCACTGGGCCTGCACACCAGGAATCACGGCGCCAGGATCGAACCCTTCCTTGTCGCGGGCTTCCTTGTTCTTGGTTTCTTCAGCGCGCACCTTATCCACATCCTCATCCAGCACATACATGTAGCCGGGATAGAAGTCGAGCCACTGGTTGAGCGTGATTTCGACATTGATCGTGGAGATGTTGTACTGCTTCACCGGGGCTGTAGCGGGGCACTTTCCACCACCTGTCATGGCCACTGGTTCTACACGAGGATCGGACACGAGGAGCATGTCCTGCCCACCGGCTCCATACTGGTGCATCATGGAGGAGGTGTTGTACATCCCCGTGTTGACACCCTGCATCTGAGGATCCTGGGCCATGTGGTCCATGATCCGCTGATGCTGCTGTTCAACCATCGCAGAACGTTCGGGCTTACCACCCATCGCATCTTCGACGATCGTCTGGCCTTTGAGTTTTTCCGCCCAGCCAGGCAACTGATGGTTCATCGCCACGTGCTGCGACGACGTCTGGCCAGCCTGTGAGGGATTCTCAGCCGATGCGAGCGGGACCCCGATCAAGACTATCGCCGCAATTGCGCCGAGTATTCGGGTAAACACACGCCCCCGTAGCTTGTGCATTAACATGGACCGGCCTCCTTGAAAATGGTGAGTAACACAGCCAGTAATCAATGGGAAAGTTATTAATTGAAAGGATAATTCGCGATCATACCCATCGCATCACCACCTACAGGCGGTGGCCTCTTCACGACCTTTTTAATACAGGCGAAAGATACTGAACTTCTCACTAGACTGTCAACCCCCCCGCACGTGATTCCTTACGGCAGCTGATACAGGTCGCATGTCCTCTTCACAGTGAGTTCTCCGCGCAGAGATGAGTGCGGATCTCGGCCACTGATGTTTGAGGACATCTTCTTCAATGCGCACCCCCTCGCTTCTGTGCGATAATGAAGATTATGCTTCTGAAGCGTTGGCTGGTTGGCGATCCACTGAAGAGCACTCAGGCAGCACACGAACGGCTGTCGAAAACCCTCGCTCTCGCAATCT
>ERZ1292630.5556-Hain-H41-02um-R3-5556-length-10290-cov-9_pt1 | contig 10290 bp, 12 predicted proteins | sample MGYA00564408_ERZ1292630 | MGnify/ENA primary metagenome ERZ1292630 (study PRJEB36523, sample SAMEA6512641) | groundwater metagenome | collected 2019-01-08 | study: AquaDiva: Metagenomics assemblies of 32 groundwater samples
GCTAATTGATCCGCTTGTTTTTCCACTACCTCTCTATACTGTAACCACGTTTTATCATTCCAAATTTCCACTCTATCTTCTACTCCGATGATGGCCGCTTTGTCCGCTAATTTAATTCTCTCTTTTAGAAAATCAGGAATTAAAATTCTTCCAATCGTATCTACTTCCACTTCCACTGCTCGGCCGAACATAAATCTATTAAAACTTCTTTTATCCGCTTTTAGAAAAGAAAGGTCGGCATCTGTATCGGAAAGTCTTTTTGAAACTTTTTTCCATTCACCAGCTGTAAAAATAAATAAACACTGATCGAGTCCAGGTGTGATAATAATTTTCTTGCCAAGTTCCTTGCGGAATTTTACCGGCAAAGAAATTCTATTTTTCTCATCTATGGTATGTATGTATTCGCCGATTAACATAATTGATTTTTAGTGAGCAAAGCGAACATAAAAATCATTACCCTGTTAAATGTCCTGCTGGACAATTTTTGCTTCTGCAAAAATTATTTAACAGGGTGGTGAAATTTTATAGTCGCTAACGCTTCTTAAAATTTCCCACCTTTTCCCACTTGATTAACATTATAAACCACAGGCAAAAAAGAAGCCAAGCCTTACCTGTGGATAACTCAAAACTGAATAACATTGACTTTTCAGCCAATGTTATGTTAAATTAAAGAAAAATTTCTATGGAGAATTTATGAAAAAAGTTCTTTTTATTTTTGGCACATTGATATTGGTATTGACAGTAATACCGATTCTTATTTTATTAGGCACTTGGGCTATTGTTTCTTGGGTTACTATTGGATTTCTGATTATGATTATTTGGGTATCTCTTCTAGAAAGTCCCAATTTTCCTTGGATAATCTTAAAAAAAATAGCATTTGGGCCTATAAAAAAATATCGAAATTTTTTCTTCTGGTATGCTAATTTAGGGAGAAAATTGATATAACAAATTTGCGGAAGCCTTGCTTCCGCAAATTTTATTTTTTACCTAAATTCTCTGGATCTAAAAAAGTAATCCACTCTTCTATCTCCGAATCAAAATCTTTTATATTTTGAAAATATTTAGGAAATATTTTTTTATCTAAAATTTTATTTTGAGGACGAATAACTTTTTTATAATCCAAATAACTTGACCATAAATATTCATTCAAAAAATCTTTTGTTTGTTTTTTATTTTGTATACCATTTTCCTTCCATTTACTATCTATGAGTTTTATTGGATTCAAATGTATATAAGAAAAAAGATATTTTGCCTGATTATCATTTTCTATATGGACAGATTTAAATCTACTTTCAAACAAGCCACCAGTACGTTTATATTTTGTATTAAAATATTTCGAATAAGAAGTGCAAAGTTTTCGCATAAAAATAGTTATATTATTTTCTCCCTGAAGACGGTCTTCGGGGAAAGTTATATAAATATGAAAATGATTAGGCATTAAAACCCAAGCTCCTATTGAAACTATTGTCTCTTCACGATCAAAGTCCCAAGCATCAATCTTCTTTTCAACTATATCATCACGAAAACTTATTTGCTTTATGGAATTACAAATATAGAGCAGTTTAATAAAACGATCGTAGTCTTTATTATCAAAAAATATTTTCTGTTTACTGTTTCCTCTATTGTAGATATGATAAAACTCATTATTTATAAGTGACGTTTTTCTATATCCCATTTTTATATTGTACCATACCCCGAAGACGGTCTTCAGGGAGCTTCAGGGAGATTACTTGTGGATAACTCAGATTAGATAAATTTGACTTATAAACTAAAATTTTGTTAAATATATGAGAAGAAGGATTCAAAAAGGGACAGACTCTTCCTTTTTTATCCTTTTAAAAATTGTTCTTCGTAAGTTAGAAGTAAAAAAATCTTGGCGGTGTAGTTTGTAAACCGTTCACAAGAACAATTCATCCACCCTATTTTATTTAGGGTGGTTTTTTTATTCCTCTTTTTTGGGACGCATGAGGGGGAAAAATTGAGTTTCGCGCAAGGGTTTATCGGCTAGCACAGCAAAGAGTGATTCACCGAAACCGAAGCCACAAGTTGGTGGCATACCGTATTCAAGCATTTCCACAAATTCTTTGTCCGGCATCATGGCTTCTTTATCCCCTGCTTTGACAAGTTCTTGTTGAGCTTCAAATCTTTCTGCCTGATCAAGTGGGTCATTTAATTCCGAAAATCCATTACCTAATTCCACTCCGGCAATAATGATATTGAAACGTTCTGTGATTTCCGGATTTTTTTCCACTGATTTTGAAAGCGGAGAAACTAATTTCGGATGCCCAGTCAAAAATACCGGACCAGAAATTTGCTTTCGGCAATGTTTCCAAAGAGTATCCACTAAACGTTCTATGCTATCGCTATCATAAACAATTTTTAATTCTTCTAATTTCTTTTTTATTTCTTTTTCGGTAGCTTGAAGTACATCTATGCCTGTTTCTTTTTTAACAGTTTCTCGATAATCAATTCGCTCCCATTTACTTCCTAAATCAAATTTGTGTCCGCGTGTTTCAAACTTAGTTGTTCCAAAAACATCCATGGCAATTTTTTTATAAAGTTCTTCCACTAATTTCATTCCGTCTTCGTAATTAGCGTAAGCCCAATAAAATTCCATATTGGTAAATTCTTGCAAATGATTTGCATCTGTCCCTTCATTTCTGTAAGCTCTACCGATTTCAAAAGTTTTTGGAAAACCAGCCGCCATTAATCTTTTCTGCCAAAGTTCACCGATACATATTCTTAAAAAAAGTGGTAATTTAAAATCTTCATTATATGTTTTAAATGGTGCAGCATCTGCGCCACTAGCTGTCACTTCAAGGGAAGGCGTTTCTACTTCTAAAAATCCATGCTCTTTCATAAAGTTACGCGTAGTGTCCCAAAATTTTGTTTTTTTGATGAGAAGTTTTTTTATTTCCGGATCCATTAAAATATCCAAATAACGTTTTCGAAATCTTTCTTCAATATCTTGCAAACCATGCCATTTCTCCGGCAAAGGAAGCAAACTCTTAGAAAGCATAATCCAATCTTTTACTTCTACGGTTTTCTCTCCCCTTTTAGTGCTAAAAAAACTTCCAGAAACTTCTACAAAATCTCCAATGTCAACTACCTCATTAAAAAAATCAAACTTGTCATCTCCTAAAACATCTTTCTTGAACAATCCCTGAAAAAGTCCAGTACCGTCATTTAAAGTTATAAAAATAATAGCACCTTGTCCACGAATAGACATTATTCTACCGGAAATCCATTTCTCTTCTTTTTTCTTTTCCAATGTGTCAAAAGAATCAATCGCCTCTTTCAAAGAAAGTTCTCTTTTGGACTTCGCTGGATAAGGATTCACACCTTTCTTTTTTAAAAGTTCAAGTTTCTTTATTTTAGCGTCTCTAATTTCATCAATTGAAGACATTTTGTTTTAGGATACGTTTATTATTTTATAATTAACTTCTCCATTTGGAGTTTTAAACGATACATTATCTCCTTTTTTCTTTCCAAAAAGTGCTTCACCAAATGGAGATCTATTAGAAATTTTACCCAATGTCATATCAGCTTCTTCAGAACCTACAATTTGATAAGTTCTTTCCTCATTACCTTTTCCGACCTCTGTCGGAATCCCGAGTTTGGTCGGGACCTTTAATACAACAACCTTGGAGCCGATTTCAATCTCTTCACCTCCACCACCAGATACAACCTGAGAAGATTGTAAAATTTGTTCTATTTTGTGGATACGTTCTTCAAGTTTTCCTTGATCTTCACGGGTCTGATGATATTCCGCATTTTCAGATAAATCACCTAGAGATTTGGCATACTCTAAATTTTCCAAAATCTCTTTTCTTTTGGGACCTTTTAATTCTTTTAATTCAGCTTCTAAAGCTTTCTTTTTATCTTCTGTTATATAATCACCCATTTGTTTCATGTTTTTAATATTAGCTTTTTTTTGCAAAAAAGTCTAGCAAAAAATTAAATTAGTGCTTTCTGCAACATACGCTTCTGAAAGTTAGTTTATTGTTTCCAGGTTGATATGCGAGTTGCAAGAAAGCACTAATTTAATTTTTTGAGTTTAGTATGATTTTACATTTTTTAAAAACTATGATAATCTACAATATATGGCAAAAACAGTAATCGAAGTAAATAAAAATGGGAATGAAAACAACGCAAGCGTATTACGTCGTTTTTCTCGCCGGATTCAAGAATCAAATATCATTCAAAAAGTAAAAGGCTCTCGTTATAACAAAAGAAAGGAATCAAGACTGAAAGTAAAAAAGAGTACTCTAAAACACTTAGAACGAAGAAAAGAAACGGAAAAACTCCGCAAACTTGGTAAAATAAAATAACCCCTCGACTCCACTCGGGGTAAGAAATATGGAATTTGAGAAATTAAAACAAGACATATTGGGTAAGAAATATTCTTTGTCTATTGCTTACGTTAGCGAAAAAAAATCTAAAGAAATAAATAAAAAATACAGAAATGTAAACAAGCCGACAAATGTGTTGTCTTTCTCTCTAGGTAAAAATGAAGGCGAGCTTGTCTTATGTAAAAGTATAATTAAAAAAGAACTAAAAAAATTCGGCAGGACTTTCCCTAAACTTTTGGGCTTTTTAGTTATCCACGGAATGTTGCATTTGAAAGGAATGGAACATGGGAGTATAATGGAGGAAGTAGAAAACAAGTATGATCAGAAATATTTCTATAGGAATAGATATGGGATCCACTATGACCCGAGTCGTAGTAGGAGAATTTTTAAAGGGAGAAAAAAATCCTAAAATTATTGGTATTGGAGAAAGCGAAACAAAAGGCATCCGACATGGATATGTTGTTAATATTCCCGAAGCAATAATTTCACTCAAAAATGCAATTTCTTCAGCTGAAAAAAGTTCGGGTATAAAGATTAAGCACGCTTTAATTTCAATTGGCGGTGTGACTTTACGCGGAGATATAAGTGGTGGTGTAGGAATTATTTCTAAAGCTGATGGTGAAGTTACTAATTTAGATATAAATAAAGCACTGCAAGATTGTGAAGATAATTTAAATTTAAATAATAAAAAAATAATCAAGATATTTCCACTTTCCTTTAAACTTGACGGTAAAGAAATACTAGGCAGACCAGAAGGCATGAAAGGAACTAAACTTGAAATTAAAGCTCTCTTCGTCACTTGTTCTAATTCTCATTTTGAAGATTTACTGGAAGTTATAACTTCAGCCGGTATAGAACCAATAGATATAATAGCTTCTCCTGAAGCCGGAAGTTATGTCGCTTTATCTGAAAAACAAAAGATAGTGGGTGGAGCATTAGTAAATATAGGTTCTGAAACAGTCTCACTTTCTGTTTTTGAAAATGGAACACTTGTTTCTCTACATACTTTTTCCATCGGTGGAGCAGATATTACAAACGATATCGCTTTAGGAATGAAAGTTTCACTTGAAGATGCAGAGCGTTTAAAGCTCGGAAACGCCATGGAAGATTTTTCAAAGAAAAAATTGGATGAAATTATTGAAGCACGTCTTTTTGACATTTTTGAATTAATAGAAAATCATCTGAAAAAAATAAAAAGAAATGAATTGTTGCCAGCAGGTGTCGTGTTCATCGGTGGCAGCGCCAACATTCCTCTGCTCGAAGAATTTTCAAAAACTGCCTTGAAGCTTCCCTCTAAAGTAGGTTTAACTGAAATTTTTGGAAATATTAAAACAAAACTGCGCGATCCTTCTTGGTTTACCGCTCTTGGTCTTTTAATGTCTGATGATAAAAATACTTTTCATCCTGAAGGTGTGTGGGAAGATTTTTGGAATAGATTAAAAAGAATACTAAAATCAAATATAAAACAATTAATGCCCTGAATTAGTTGCTAGGGACTAGGTGCTAGAGACTAGAAAAGAGAGTTGCATACTCTTTATTTTCTGCTATTATAGTTTATGTATAATTGAATTAACTTTTATTAATTAAATTGGTTCATCGTGCTTAGTCCCTATAGGTTAAAGCCTAGAAACTAACACCTAGAACCTAGAACCTAATTTACTATGCCTAAATTAAACCCAGAGATACAAAGTTTTGCTCGCATTATGGTCATCGGGATAGGAGGATCCGGTAAAAATGCCATTAACCACATGATCAACTCTAAGGTTAAGGGTGTAACATTCATTTGTATGAATACCGACACCCAAGACTTACATCATTCTCTAGCGGAGAAAAAAATTCATATTGGAAAAAATCTGACTAAAGGTCTCGGCGCCGGCATGAATCCAGAAATCGGAAAGAAAGCAGCCGAGGAAACAAAATCAGAAATTCAAGATACCATCAAAGGAGCTGATATGATTTTTGTCGCTTGTGGAATGGGTGGAGGTACCGGAACCGGCGCCGCTCCGATTGTGGCCCGAGCAGCTAAAGAGCAAGGAATACTCACGGTGGCTGTTGTTACCAAACCTTTCTTTTTTGAAGGTAATCAACGAATGAAAATTGCTGAAAAAGGAATTGAAGAATTAGGAAAAGAAGTGGACGCAATTATTATTATTCCAAATGATAAATTAATACAGTTGGCAGACAAAACCACAAATTTCAAAGATGCTTTCGCTAGTTGCGATAATGTTTTGCGTCAGGCAGTAGAAGGAATCTCGGATTTGATTACCACTCCGGGCATCATCAATGTCGATTTCGCGGATATTCGAGCCATTATGTCGGACGCCGGAAGCGCATTGATGGGTATCGGTGTTGCTTCAGGTGACGGCCGAGCAGCCAAAGCGGCTTTGCAGGCCATTAATTCTCCCCTTTTGGAAGTTTCTATCAATGGCGCCAAGGGAGTATTGTTTGCTATCTCTGGTGGAGATGACATCACTATTCATGAAATACAAGACGCGGCAAAAATAATTACCGAATCCATAGACAAAGAGGCCAAGGTAATTTTCGGCACAATTAAAGATGAAAAATTAAAGAAGGGCGAATTAAAAGTGACAGTCATCGCTTGTAGTTTCTCCAGCGATGCCCCCCGCAAAACTCTTTTCAGCGGAACCAGTATTTTAAATCAAACTTTATTGAAAGAAGAAAACGCTGAAAAGGCGGTAAAAGAAATACACAATACTATTCAGAGTTCAAAAAGCAATATAAGTGATTTTTCAAAAAAAGCAGAAAAAAAAGAAGAAGAAATAATCATCGAAGATGACACTGAAGATTGGAGCGCTGTTCCAGCATTCTTGAGAAGAAAAAAGAACTAAGACACAGGCTCTAGGCTTTAGGCTCTAGGCACTAGCTTTTTGGAATTCTAATATTTTTTGATATACTAAAGCCTAAGGCCTAGTTGCCTAGTGTCTAATTTATATGACTTACGATTTAATAATAATTGGAGGCGGGCCGGCTGGGGCGGCGGCCGCTGTGTATGCTTCTCGTAAAAGACTCAAAACCTTATTCATCACTAAAGAATGGGGCGGGCAGTCAGTTGTCTCTGAACAAATTTTTAATTGGATCGGAACTGTTTCTATTTCTGGAGCAGATCTGGCTAATAATTTGAAAAATCATGTGTTAGTAAATACCGGAGATAGTTTAGAAGTAAAAGAAGGAAATATCGTTCATTCTGTCTCAAAAGTCGAAGATCCTGAGCTTGTCGAAGGAAATAGTTTGTTTAAAATAATGACCGATGACCAAAAAGAATTTTTAACTAAAACAATTTTGATCGCCACCGGCAGTGGCCGTAGGAAATTAGAAACAAAAGGAGCAGATAGATTAGAACATAAAGGACTTACCTATTGCGCTTCCTGCGACGGTCCCCTTTTTGCTGATATGGATGTGGCTGTGATTGGCGGAGGCAACGCTGCTTTTGAGAGCGCCGCTCAACTTCTAGCTTATTGCAAATCTGTCACTCTTTTATATCGAAGCGAAAATTTCAAAGCGGATGAAATTACCGTAGACAGGGTTTTAAAAAATCCAAAAATGAAAGCAATCAAAAATGTCGAGCTTTTGGAAATAAAAGGTGAAAAATTTGTAGAAGGAATAATTTATAAACCTGCCCGCAATGCTTCGCATAGCGATGCAGGCGGGGATAAAACTACCGGCCAAGAAACAGCTTCGCCCGTAGAGCTACAGCCGAGGGAATTAAAAGTTTCTGGTATTTTTGTCGAAATTGGGCAGATTCCGAATACCAGTTTTGTAAAAGATTTTGTCCCGCTTGATGAAATAGGGCGTATCAAAATAAATCCACTCAATCAAAAAACAGAAATTGCAGGCATTTGGGCGGCCGGAGATTGTACTACTGTTTTATATCATCAAAACAACATCGCCGCCGGTGACGCCATCCGCGCCTTGGAAGATATTTATCTTTACATCCACACTAAATAAAACTTAGACAAATTTTGTTTAGTATGCTATAATAGTTTCAGAAAAAATTTTAGGAGGTAAAGTTGAAAACGAAAAAAATTTTGTTGTTTGCGTTTGTTCTCTATTTAATTCTTTTAGCGTCATCTTTCTTAATTAATGACGTTAGAGAAATAGTAGGATGGATAAAGATGTTCATAATATTCTTTATTCTTTCTAAAATTTCCCCATTTTTCAACAAAAAACCAAAACAAATTTCATGATACGGAGGTTGTTTGAAAACTATTTTGGTAATTGTAATGATAATGTTTTTTATATATAACGACATTATCATTTTTGCAACAGTGAGTATAATAATAGCAATTCCTATATTCTTCCCCCTACTCACAGGAATTGCTTTAATTATTTTCGTCGTTCTCATGGGGTTTTTAAATGGGAGACAAAAGGAGGTTCAAAAAATTGATAAACCCGATATCTAGAAAAAGAAATCGGGTTTTTGTTTTTGCAATTCAGGGAAAAAATGTTATTATAAGTTTTGTTTGGCCTTATCGTCTAATGGTTAGGACGAGTGCTTTTCAAGCACTAAATCCGGGTCCGATTCCCGGTAAGGTCACATTTTCTAAAAAAGGAGATGTGGCTGAGCGGTTGAAGGCACCGGTTTCGAAAACCGGCATACCGAAAGGTATCGGAGGTTCAAATCCTCCCATCTCCGCAGATATTTTTACTAGAAGATTTCAAAAAAATTCCAAAGGTTTTAAAAGAAATTGAAAAACATCAAGTAAAATAAATCAACTAGTAATGATTCTGTTTTGGTATATAATTTGTGACACGTATGAAAGATGATACTCAAATAATAATATTGGCTGCGGGGAAAGGGGTTCGGATGAAATCTGAGGAACCAAAAGCGCTTGTAAGGTTCAAAAATAAACCGCTTATTAAACATATACTTGATACTGTCTCCACTTTGCATTTACCAATCAAACCAATAATCGTAATAGGTCATAAAAAAGAGAGGGTAAAAGAAGTATTGGGAAATAATTATTCATATGCGGAGCAAGACAAGCAATTGGGAACAGGGCATGCAGTCGCATGTGCTGAAAATAGCGCCCATTCAGATCATAAAATAATATTAGTGTTATCTTCAGACCAACCGCTTCTTTCAAAAGAAACTATCGGACGTTTATTGAAAAAACACAATGAAAAAAAACCAACCATAACCATGGCCACAGTATCAATGCCGGATTTTGAGCAATGGAGATCTGGCTTAAGACATTTTGGCAGAATAATCCGAGGAAATAACGGACAAGTCGTGGGCATAGTTGAATTTAAAGATGCCACAGAGAAAGAAAAATTAATCAAAGAATTAAACCCGGCAGTATATGCCTTTGATTCAAATTGGCTTTGGAAAAATATTGGTTTAATAAAAAACGAAAATGTCCAAGGTGAATATTATTTAACTGATCTTATTAAAATAGCTCGCAACCAAAACAAAAAAATTGAAGCGGTGTCAGTGGTAAACATTACTGAAGGATTGCAACCGAATTCTAAAGAAGAACTTGAGATATTAGAGAAATTAGTTGTATAATAGACATCTTATAAATTAAATAAAAAACTATGCAAAATCTTTTTCAAAATGGAATGGCGCAATTAGACAAAGTAGCCAAAATCAAAGATTTCGGTGAAGAATTTATAACCAGACTACAACAGCCTGACCGTGATATTAGAATTTCTATACCAATCAAAATGGACAATGGTTCTATAAAAGTTTTTGAAGGTTATCGAGTTGAATACAATAACACTTTGGGACCTTATAAAGGTGGAATCAGGTATCATCAAGATACTGAAATAAATGAAGTAAAAGCTTTAGCTTTTTGGATGACTTTGAAATGCGCAGTAGCTGGCATTCCAATGGGTGGAGGTAAGGGAGGAATAACTGTTGATCCAAAAGAATTATCAAAAACAGAATTAGAGAGACTTTCTCGTGGATGGGTACAAA
>ERZ1292630.5557-Hain-H41-02um-R3-5557-length-10290-cov-6_pt1 | contig 10290 bp, 6 predicted proteins | sample MGYA00564408_ERZ1292630 | MGnify/ENA primary metagenome ERZ1292630 (study PRJEB36523, sample SAMEA6512641) | groundwater metagenome | collected 2019-01-08 | study: AquaDiva: Metagenomics assemblies of 32 groundwater samples
CTCGTAGTTGTGCACTTTGCGCATGTAGACGTTGTGAAGAACGTCGCGTTGTTTCCCTGCCAGGGTGTGTGTGTCGTCCACTCCTGGCTGTAGCTTTTGCTCGGTGCGTGGGAGGTGCAAAGCCTCTCCAGTACGTCTTCGCACGATGGAACCACCCATCCAGGAACGAATAGTTTGCGGGGTTTTTTTGTCAGGTTTTTTGGTTGCTTGGCAGCTCTTGATCTGTTTTGAAAACAATGTCGGCACCGAAGGATACCCAGGCAAACGCCAACGCTGCGGTTGTCGAGGACGACGAAATTCCCGGCCTCGAGGACGCCGGTAAGGATGACGCGGGAGACGTCACCCAGGGCGGCAAGCAAGCCAAGCGCTACGCCAAGGCTATGTCCAAGCTCGGCCTGAAGCCCGAACCGGGAGTCAACCGAGTCCAAATCAAGAAGAACAAGGGCTTCAACTTCTCAATCGCCAAGCCTGAAGTCTATCGCTTCCCTGGTACCAACACGTTCGTCATCTTCGGAGAAACACAGATGGAGGACTTGTCGAGCGACGCGCAGCGCGCTGCCCGCGTTGCCGCTGCCGCCCAACCCGCGACCGACGCGGCGGTTCCAGCTGCTGCTGCCGCGCCGGCCGCCGATGCGGCGGACGAAGCCGAGGAGGACCCCGCGGGGATCCAGCAGAAGGAGATCGACATCGTCATGGCGCAGGCCAGCGTCAGCCGCAACCGCGCGATCCGTGCCCTCAAGAACAACAAGGGCGACATCGTCAACGCCATCATGGAGCTCACGATGTAAGGTGAACCACCGCGGCGGTCTCCAAATCCATTTGGGGTAACGCGTCTTATTTCTCTCACTTTTTTGTTTCCTTTTTGGGGGTTTCGCCCCGTCTTTCTCTTTTTCTCCGCTTTTTTTAACAAAAAAATTCGCTTCCGACGACTTGACTGACCGCCTTAGAGGGCCCCTATTCCCCTAGTACGATCTTGTTGCCGTCGACCATACGGGAAGCGATCAAACCGGAGGGGACGGCAAAGGGGACGGTGATTTTCGCATGGGGAGAACAAAAATGGTTTGACTTTGTTGTAGTCCGTCCTCCGAAAGGAAGACATCCACCGCAGACCGCGCATAGTGCTCTGAGAGAGAGAGAGAGGTGGACGGTCAGTCCGCAATCGATTCCACGTGCATTTTGCAGCTATTGTAAGAGATGGCGCGAGTCAATGTTGACGAGCTGGGCGCCATGACCCACCGCCTGCTTGCCCCGCATCGCGTGGCGATTCAAACGGCCTTCGACACGACCACTAGCTGCTACGGCTTGGACGTCGACCGGTTGACCTCTGTCATTAAGCCATTTTTGATGGCGGGCAGTCATCACGACGACGCCCCCGCCGCGTCCCCAAAGAAAAAATTGGGGGGAGCCGCGGCACGGATGATCGCGACCACCACCACCACGACGACAAAGGGTGGGGGCACCAATCCCGTGCGTCACTCGTTGCACTTCACCACGGCAGGGGACACTGAATTGTTCATCAAATTGTTATTTCAAAAAGCCGACGTCGGAGGTCGGGACGAAATTTCCTTCTTACAATGGGATGGATTTCTCAGTCACTGCGCGGCGCAGGTGGCCGCGTCGGGCCGACGGTCGAAGCTGAGATGGCGATTCGGCTGTCGCAGCAACCAGCCGCCGGACGACGAGCTCAACCGCGCCCAGCTATCTCAGTTGTCCGAATGGGGGATCCGCGCCGCGAGCCAGCAAGCCGCGCTTCGCCGCGGGGGCGGCGGCGATGTCGTCGACCGTCGGGCCATCGGATCACTCCAGCACGCTCGCGTGGGACAAGAAGGGGCCGCTGGCGGTGGTCGACTTGCAGCCGTGTATTCTCAGCCCTTGCTTGCTCAAGAGACCGCCTGTTTCGCGGACGTCCTCACATCGCAGCCATGGCCGGGCTCCGCCGGTGGACTCGATAGAAGTCCGCTGGCGTCGTTCATGTCTTCCTCGTCCGCCGGGGCTGCGACAATGGCTGCCGCTGCGGGAATCGAAAGTCACTTTCACTTTTCAACCCACGCGATTGGGCCATGTCGTGTCAACGGCTTCGTGGCGATGCCTTTGGAGCCCCACTACATCCCAGCCTCGATGGACGCCGATACCTGTGCACAGCGGCTGTTCGCGGTCTCCACGCCAGTCATCGTGGCTCCCAAGCCGGCGAAGCACGTCCCGGGGCACGTGCTGGCAGTGGCCTCATTGACCTTGTTGACTCCCACCATCGGTTTCGACTCAGCCGCGTCGCTCCTGGACCTGGTCGACGCGGCCGGGGCGTCTCCGTCACGCAGCTCCTATGCGGGAGGTGGACGAGTATCGGCAGCCGCTTCCTCCATATTTGCAGGTGGTGGTGGTGGGTCCAAGTCCAGCGCGGCCGCCATGGGGGTCGTTCACGTCGTCGCCGTGGCGACGAGCGCCTGCTGCTTGGCGCTTTTTGCAGCGACGGGATCAGACCTTGCGCAGCGAGTGGACGAGTTTGAGCAGCATATGGATTACTTGACGGGCTACCAACCCGCCGTCGCCATTAATGATCCTGGTGGGAAGTGGAGGTCGCAGCCGCTCCCAGCTTTCCACGCCTCGCCGTCGTTGTCCACGGAAAGCGGCGGCGGGGGTCATCAGAGCTTCCCGCACTTCAAGCACCTTCTGGATGTGAAGCACTGCGCCGCAGGGCAGATCCTGCAGCTTGTGGTGATTTCCTCCGCGGTCCGGTCGTTGAAATCCGCGCCTCATTCTAGCTCCGCGGCGTCGGCCGTGGTCAGTGACGTTCAAGGAGGTGTGCCGCACGCGTTGTTTGTTGAGTTGCAGCAGGAACTGCAAAAGACGACCGCCGTTGAGGAACGCAGATTGGACGCGTCGAGCTGGTTTGCGGACGAACCGCCGTCAGACTCATCCGCCTCCATGGGAACGGACAGTGTACGACCCCGGCCGGACGTCGCCGTCACGGCCGAAGTGGTCCTGGCGGCCGGAACGGTCTTCGGCAGCGTCACGTTGTACGCGGCGCAGTGGCGCTTCCTGGACGAAGTCATGAGTACTTTGCATGGCATTCCCGTTTTGCGAACGGCGCCCGCCGCGGAGGCCACCACCACAACACGGAGGTTGCCTTCGTCGTGGCGCGACGGCAACGCACCCGTCATCGGGGGTGCCCGAGCACCAACCACCACGGCGGCGGCCGCGTGGGCGCCGACGTTGGTGACGATTTGCAGTGTCACTTGTCACAGCGGGCCCGTTGGGCGGATCCTTTCCCTTCCCGTCTTGGACCGGGCCCTCATTTCCTATGGCTCATCCGACGGCCGCATGTGCATCATTTCGCTCGACAACTTAATCGTCTCGGCGAGTGGCGACGAGCCTGCAACAGCAACAACAACAGACATCAATGGGCACACTGCGGGGGGGTCATCTGACGCCAACACGCCGCAGCACAAGGCGAACACAGCAGCAGCAACGGACGCCTCGGCGGTCGTGGCGTCACGATCCCGCATGTTCTTCCGCGCCGCCGAGTTAGAAGTGCTTCGCAGTGCCTTCGATATCAATTCGCGAGCGGCGCTCCGCATCGTCGCGGCAGCGCTTTTCGATCCCGTCGGGATCAATGCCGCGGCGTACGACTGCGACACACACCAAATCGTCGTTTGTGGCGGCAGCTCCTCGGCGCCGCAGGTGACGCTGCCAAGTCTGAACATGGCATGCACCGTCGTGTTACGACAAGCGGCGGCGCAACCGCCGCCCCAGTTGCTCCTCGTTCCTTTACCTCACCAAGCGGGGGCGACGACGACGGAATCGGCGGGGCCGTTGCAGCACTTGCATGTGGTCAAGTCGGTGGATTGCGTTGGGGGGCAGTGTTTGACGTTGGACGTGAAAGGGCTCATCAAGGTCTGGGACTTGCGTAGCTTTGTGTGCCTGCAGACGCTGGAGATGCCGTTGTTGCTCACGGAGAGCCGGAAGGCGGATTTCACGAGCCTCATTGTGCTCTCCCCGACCTCCGCACTTTGCAGCGGTCAGCCTTACGCGCAGGCGCTCTTCGCCGATGCCTTCAAGGATGACCAGATGCAGCGACAGTGCGATGTGTGTGACGTCTCCGCCGCGTGTTTCCTCGCGCGTCACGATGCGGACGAGTGGGAGGATGGTGGTTCATCGGGGAGACAGCCACATGCATCGTCCTTGGAGGGACTGTCATTTGTTACCTCCGCCGCGAAAAATCTGCGCGTATGGACGTGCGCAAGCGGCGACTTGCAAGCCAGTTTCATCGCCGCGACCGCAAGTCCCATACGATCGGTCGCCGTGTCGGTCCTACTCGATGTGGTGTTCGCCGGATTAGAGACCGGCGAAATTGCCGCCCAAAGTCTCACCACTGGGGTCATCGTGGCCAGGCTGCGCACGTTGCATCAAGCTCCGGTGACCGCCCTGTACGTCATACATGCACCGGCGACCGATCGCCCGCCGCCAACGACGGACGCCGCCACCGAACCCTCCTCAACCACCGGGGCGGCCGCGCCCCCGCCACACGGTTTCGGGTTCGTCTCCGCGTCGCCTCGGGGTGCTGATATCCTTTAGTGAGCGGGACGGACGGGTCGTCGTGACCAGCCTCCCGGAGAGTGCTCGGCACTTCATGCGGGGCGTCCACGTGGTGAGTGATGGTCAGGGCTCCGCGGCGGCGAGTCTGCTGTCGCCCAAAGTGTCCGGCGATTCATTGAAAGCGCCACCCGCAGGGTCAGTGCTGGCCTGGCCGATCGAGCATGGCACCACTCCCGCACAAGGGCCGTCAAACGCCGCTGCCGTCTCACATCATCATCAGCCCTCGCTCGCTTCGACGCCCGCGCCAACCTCACAACCGCAGACGGTCAAATCACCGTCCGAGGCAGAATTGAATCACATTGAACGCACAACCATCGCCGCCGGGTCAGAGCCAACCGCAAAGACGGACGGTTCTCGGAGCCCCGCCGTGACGCTATCGACGCTGGCGGTTCTGGAAAATGTGGTGGAGGAGCTCATGGAGTCGAAAGAGGAGAAGGCAAACATGAAACCGGTCGCGCCATGTGTTGCCGTCACCGTATCCCGATGGCTCCCTGCTCGTGTCGTCAGCTGCGTGTTCGCCGATGGGATTTTGTTGCAGTTTGATGGCTCTGTTTGTGGCGAAGCGCCATCGCTTTCACGGAGAGGCGCGTCGACGTCCATGCCCATCACGCTGATCCGCTCGTTGGACATCGCCTCGTCATTGCGCTCCGCCGCGGCTCCGACGTTGTTCACGTTGTTGAACGATGCGCTGACGATCGCGGTCGCCGATGGGGCAGACATCACACTGCTGAGCGCGGACGCCATGTCCGGCAAGGTGAGTCGAGCGCTTTCGTGGTGCACTCCTAACGGCGCGCCGCCGCGGTTCATGGGCTACTCTGCGTCCTTACGTCTTCTCGTGGTGTCGGAGGGTGGCACAGCGACCGATCAGCTCATCTCCACGTGGGCGATGGGCCCCATGCTAGAAGATCTTGCTGCCCGGCAGAAACGTGGTGTGCGGTACCTCGATTCTGCGCAACTTCCCACTCCACTGTTCACGTTTCGACCCTTCTCGACACCGGGAACCACGCTCGTCCGCACTCTGTTCGTGCCGCCGATGTGTGCCGTGCTGGTGTGCTCCAGCGCTCAGGAAGCGGTTTGCAAGGCTCTGGACGGCACCTTTCTGGGCCGGTTGGACATGACGAGCAGCAGCGGTGCGGAGTGGATATTTGGCGAATGGGCGTTGACCGCCGTGGCGGCCACGCGGATGGCGGCGAGCCTCGGCGAGCACGCGCCCGCCGCGGACGTAGCGTCGTGTTCGCCCGCCTGGCCTACCACACAAGTAAGCCGGAACGTGGCCGCGGCGACTGACGGCGTGGGGCGCCGATCGACACTGGACGCGTCGCTGTCCCAGGACGGTGGCTTGTCTCAAGGTCGCAGAAAGGGCTCCCGTCGACGGCTGAAGTACAGCAGCGTCACACCGCCACCGTCGACGCTTATCCATCAGCGGTACAGCAGCCCGATCAAGAGATCGACCACGCCCGACCAAAAAGGCACAACCAACAATTCGAGCGTTGGAATTGGCCTATCGCTGCCGTCGTTATGCGAGCATCGCCGCCAAGTTCGCGACGCGGCCGTGGCGCCGAACACCAATGGGGCTCCGTCTGCTCCGTTTCCCCCGGCCAGTGGCAACAAACTCCACGGGACGGCATCAGACTCCTCTTTGTTGGCTCGTACTGGCGGAATTCCTGTGGGTGGGCGACGACGTCAACCAGAACCCTCGCAGCGAACGGTGCCCCCTCAAGAGACGCCGCCGATCAATTGGACCGTGGATTATCCTGAGGATCTCGTCGAGGAGGTGCGTCAGCAGGAACCGAGCGACGCGCTGCTCCGAGTGCCTGCCGTACAGCTCGCCGTTTCCGCGCTCCGGCCTAGCCCGGCGTTACTTCGCGATGTCGAACGAGCGCGTCTGGCCACACAGCGCATCTTGCAGCCACAACCGCAACAGCGTTCAGTAGTAGTGTCAGGCGTTGCGGCATCACCTCCGACGGTATCCGGCCCCTCTCATCCTGGCGCCGGGCCCGATCGAACAGTGACGCGACCGAATGACGTGGCGAGTCCGGCGTGGCTGCTGTCACGAAGGTCGCTGCCACCGCTAGGCGGGGGCTATCGTTTGTGAAATGGGGAAGGGGGGGAGCGAGAGGCACATACCCCTCGCCACAGTATACAGTATGTTCACTTTTGTTTCTTTAGGTTTTCGTCAAATCTTCTTCCCCTTCGCCCCCCCTTATCGTGGGGAGAGGCCCACTTCGGCGCCGGCGACGGCCATGCTGAATACATATGTACTCAGATTTTGTGGTTGTTGTTGTGTCCGCAGCGATTGGTAAGAACGGGACGCGTACTGTGTGGACGGATGGTAGCTTTTCGCGAACCGTCGATCGTTTGTGCATTTGTCGCTTTCAGTGTTATCTTCTTCGGCAACTTCGGGGTCGTCGATGCCAACTCAAACGTACAGGCCGCGGTGGAGCCCTGGTCGATGCCTTTGCTGAATTTCGACGAATTCAACTACGGCATTACACTGCAAATCGGGTCGCAGCGGCAGCCCTTCACCGTCATGATTGACACGGGGTCGCAGTTTTTGTGGGTGCCGTGCTACAATGCGACGGTCGCACCATCCTCGTCGGGCAGCAGCGGCAGTGACCAATCGTCGTCCTCCGGTAGTCGGGGAGCGGATGATCCATCCGTTGCGTTTACAGTGGCTCGGAGAAGAAGCAAAGCTAGCTTCAATCCCGCAACGTCGGCAACCTACGAGTCGTGGCACCACCCTTTTCATGCGTCATATGAATCGGGGCCGTTCATTGGACTTGCGGGCTCCGACACAATTTGCTTCGGTAGTGACGGATCAAACGGCCACGGCGGGATGGTGCCACACCCCGTGGTCTGTATCGACAAGGTTCCTTTTGCCTTGGGCGTGGAGTACACCCTGGCGTCACAAGGCCCGTTCGACGGCATTCTCGGCATGAAACTGCGAGCCGATCGGCACTCTGTTCCGGTGGGCTTGGTCATCGAGTATATCTCCTCCCTTACGAACGGGTCCATCGGCCCATCATTTCAAATTATCGCGACCCCGCGAGGCAATCTCAATGGATCCTCATCTGGAGGGCGTCTGTGGCTCGGCTTGAATGAAACGCCGCGAACCTCCAACCGCACCCATCCTTCGTCGCCGCAAATCCCAGTGGCGAATGCCTCGCAAAATGGAGGCGATTCGTTCGACTGGCTACTCGAGTTTGAGGCCTGGACCACTACCTCGACGATGAGGGAGGGCAACATGCCCGCGGCGGGCAAAGAAAAAACAGCAGCCGAAGCATTGTTATTGTCGAATCCCACGACGGACGCGGCGGTGGGGACACAGTTAACGATCCTTGATTGTGGCTCGAGCCTGAATTACCTTCCCACTTCACTGGCCGCCGACATCAACTCAAAACTCGGGTGTGCGTTTTCAAATTCGTCAAATCCGGGCTTGTGCTACTTCGACATCTGTCCCCCTCCGCTAAGCGTCATGAACCGCGTTGCGTTGAACGTGCGGCTGGGGGGTAACGCAACGGTGGTGTCGCTCCGAGGGTTGGATCACGTCGCGTGGCAGCATGGGATCGGGCCGCACGGCAGCGATGTGTGCATGAGCGCGTATGTCGACGGCGGATCGCCAATGTCGTGGGCGGTCCTTGGGACACCCTTCTTCCGTACGTTTTCCGTGTTTTTTGCGCCGCCACCAGCGAGCGGTGCTCGTCGTTCGTCGGCTGCCTATGTGGTGATTCAGCGGCAACGGTAGTCGCTGAGAGGGGTTCTTCTCTCCGCGTCACACGCTGTGATGTCGATCTGGGCCCACCCTCGCACCCTTTTTGTGGTGTTTTGGAGGGGCCGTTGTTTTTCTCCCCAAGTGCGAAAACCCCTCGCCTACTTGGTGGTTAAACAAATCTGATGTTTTGGTTTTCCCGGCCCCGGACAAAAAGGTGAGTCAGTGGTCCTCAAAGTTTTCTTCACAGTCGAGTCACATCATGTCCGCGATCCAGACATTTCTGGGGGTGATGAAGCCGCTGATAAAAGGCGACGGAACCAAAGTCGACGCGGCTGAGCTCGCGGGCAAGTACGTTCTGTTGTACTTCAGCGCACATTGGTGTGGCCCCTGCCGCAACTTTACGCCAAAGTTCGCCGAATGGTACGCCGCGCAGCGCACCGCGGGGCGCACGGATTTCGAAGTCGTCTTTGTGAGCGCTGACCACGACGCCGCTTCCTTCGCGACCTACTTCAAGACGATGCCGTGGCTGTCCATCGATTACGAAGGCGACGAGGCCGCTCGCGAAGGGCTGAACGAGAAGCTCAAGGTTTCCGGCATTCCGTCGCTCGCCGTGATGGACAAGGACGGCAGCACCATTGTGAACGACGATGCCGTGCAAAGGTTGTTGCAGCGCCCGGGTGACCTGCCGTGGGCGAAGGTATCCTTCACCAAGTACATGAGCGGCCCGTTGCAAACCCGACTCCCAACGCAACCCGCGACGTGGGATGCCCTCGTGGCCGCGCATAAGCACGTGGCGATTTACTTCAGTGCGTCCTGGTGTGGCCCGTGCCACCGATTTACTCCGATTTTGGCGAAGTTCTACGCGGCCGCCGCCACTCACCATTGGCTCGTTGCTGGCAGTGCCCCTCAAGTTCTCTTCGCCAGCCGAGATCGCGACCAAGCCTCGTTCGACGAATACTACGGTCACATGCCGTGGGTGGCCATCCCCTTCGGCGACGAGCGCATTGGGCATCTCGCCGACACATTCAAGCTGAGGGGCATTCCGACGCTCGTCGTGGTGGAATCGGCGACGGGAAACATCGTGACGACAGACGCTGTGGAAGATGTCTCTACCGATCCCGCCGCTGCCGTGGCGGCCTGGCCGTTCGTGCCCCAGCCGTTTCCTGTGATGCGGCCTTTGGAAGCATGCAAGTCGGTCATCTCGGCTTTACAGAGCGACGTGTTCGTCATCTTCGACCCGTCCAAGTGTCACGATGCGGCGCACGAGAGTGCGGCGCTGGCAGCCTTCACGGCCGCCGCTGCGGTTCTTACGACGAAGTACGGCGACGCGCGCGATGCCAGCATTGCTGGCGCCAAGGTTCGGTGCCTGAGCATCGCGGACAAGGTCCCACAGCCGCTTTCCGAGGACGCCGTGAAATTGTGCCCTAGCGGCCATACAGTGGCCAAGAAACCGCGAACGGGCGCTGGGTGCGACTGTTGCCGATCTCGCGTGGACGGAGAGGCGTGGAACTGCGCGGAGTGCGACTTCGACCGGTGCGATGCTTGTTACACAAGCCGCGCCGCTCCCGCACCCCCTTCTCTTGCGCTCATGAGTCAAATCGAGCAGATCACGTCTGTCGGGACGAGCGCCGCCCCAGGGCCCACGATTGTGCTGGGAGAAGGCCGCCGAGGGTCGCGCATCACGGATGCTGCTGTATTGGCGAGCGGTGATGCCATTGTGGCGGCTGTGGAGCGGTTTCGCTCGTTGAATCAGTAATGAAAACGGCCGCCTTTTTTTTTTATGTGTTTGCTGTTGGCCCCGTCGCCCTCCGGCCAACCAACGAAGGAAAGCACGGGTATCCCCGTGAGACACTTGTGACTTGAGTGAGGCCGACGCAACAACGAATATTGACTGGATGGGCAAAGGGATGTCCGCATTGCACAACACTTTTCTCTCTCTCTCTCTCTCTCTCTCTCTCTCTCTCTCTCTCTCTCTCTCTCTTCTT
>ERZ1292630.5561-Hain-H41-02um-R3-5561-length-10283-cov-31_pt1 | contig 10283 bp, 9 predicted proteins | sample MGYA00564408_ERZ1292630 | MGnify/ENA primary metagenome ERZ1292630 (study PRJEB36523, sample SAMEA6512641) | groundwater metagenome | collected 2019-01-08 | study: AquaDiva: Metagenomics assemblies of 32 groundwater samples
TGCGGGTGCTTGTTGAAGAAGGACCTGAGCGGATTCAAGAATTGATTGGATGGGGCGCTAAGTTTGACAAAGTCGGCGGTAAGTTTGCCTTCGCTCGGGAGGCTGCTCACAGTCGAAGTCGTATTCTGCGTGCGCGTGGGGATGCCACGGGGAACGAGATGGTGCGAGCGTTGATTGCCGAGGTGAATCGGCAGGAGCATATTCAGCGGTTGGATCATCACTTTACCGTAGATCTTGTCGTCGACTCCGGACGTTGCTGTGGGGCTGTTGTGCTGGATGAAGGGTCTGGCCGCCAATTCGTGTTGCCGGCTCGTGCGATCGTGCTGACTACCGGCGGCGCTGGGCATATCTATGCGCGGACGACCAATCCTCCGAACGCCACCGGCGATGGGATGGCCATGGCATTGCGTGCGGGAGCGGTGCTTCAGGATATGGAGTTTGTGCAATTCCATCCCACGGCACTCTATTTGCCGTCGAGTCCGCCGTTCTTGCTGTCGGAAGCGATGCGAGGCGAGGGTGCGCAACTTCGTAACAATAAAGGGGCGCTGTTCATGCAGCGATACCACCCCATGGGCGCGTTAGCGCCGAGAGACATCGTGTCCCGTGCAATCTTGGCGGAGATGGCGGCGACGAAAGCCCGTCATGTCTATCTTGACGTCACCCACTTGGGAGCGGAGTTTGTGAAACGGCGATTCCCGACGATTTATGCCACGTGCCTTCGCTATGACATCGATATTACGGAAGAATGGATCCCTGTGTCTCCGAGCGCACATTATATGATGGGTGGGGTCTGGACTGATCTGAACGGAGCGACAACAGTCCCAGGGCTTTTTGCCGCCGGGGAGGTGGCCTGTAGCGGTGTGCATGGCGCGAATCGTCTGGCGAGTAATTCTTTGCTCGAAGGATTGGTGTTTGGCGTGCGCGCGGCATTAGCAGCCGTGGCGTTTGCAGATAGACACGAGCTTCCTTTACTGTCGTCTCAGGAGTCTACGCTTCGAGCAGGCCAATTCGGCACATTGGAGGATGCGGAAAAGTTGCGAAGCTCACTCAGGCGGACGATGTGGGGACAGGTCGGCGTCATTCGCTCAGGGGAGTCCCTTATCCGGGCCTGTGCGCAACTGTCCCGGTGGGCTCAGCTCGTGACCCAGCCATTTGCAAGCCGAGCCGCGCTGGAGGTGAAAAACATGGTGCAAGTGGCGCAATGCGTCGCGGAGGCTGCGCTGTGGCGAGAGAATAGCGTCGGGGCGCATTACCGGTCAGATTTTCCAGAGGTCAAGCGGGCCGGTTGGCAACAGCACAGTCGCCTATCGAGCGGGGAAGTCGTTAGCGGGAAGAGATCTCAGAAATCTCGGGGGTTGCTGTTGTCTCTGCGGGGGCGTATCGGCTGACCGGACGTTCCATGATGACGCCATCGCGGACCAGGAATGTGCGGTAGTATCGGAGGACCTTCCGAACGTATTGCCGGGTTTCATCGAACGGGGGAAGCGCCTGATACCGTTCGACCGCATTCTCTCCGGCATTGTAGGCCGCCAGGGCGAGCGGTAAATTCCCATGGAACCGGTTGAGCAGTTGGCGTAAGTACTTGGCCCCTCCACCCACGTTATCATCCGGATCATACATATCACGCACGTCCATACGCACGGCTGTCTGCGGCATCAACTGCATCAGGCCAATAGCACCGGCGCGAGAAACCGCCCGTGGATCGAAGTCCGATTCAGCTTTGATGACGGCTCGGATCAACGCGGGATGAAGCTGTTGTTGCGAAGAGTGCCGGCGAATGACTGGCTCAAGTTCTTGCTCGGACAAAGTGGTGTGGAATTGGCTGGACTCGATTTCAATTTTTTGATAGCGCGAGTCTGACGGGACGTTGGTGAGAGAGATCGAACCGTCGCGCCCGATGAACTGGTAAATTTCTGCCTTGGTCGTTGGTACGGAGAAGGCTAGTGAGCCAACCCCTGCGATCACCGTCGCGGTGAGCCCAATGGCAGCGTGCCGCCGAAGAGATGTCATTATGAGAGAAAAGGTGTTGTGCATGGTTGCAACGATACCAGTCTGCTACTGGGTGTCAAGAAAAAGCATCTCTTGTGCCCGGTGACAGCAGTAAAATAGTGCGGAAAAACAACGGGGTCTGTGGGGGTGTGGGACGGCTAGGGTTCTAAATAATGCGCCCGGTTGGCCATAAATAGTCTGTGGAGCTGATGGGTGAGAGGTCCAGTGGTTCCATTCCCAACCGGATGTTCATCCACCATGGTGACCGGCATCACTTCCATACTTGTGTTGGTGAGAAAACACTCGTCTGCCTTCTGAAGCGCTTCGATGCCGAAATGTCCTTCATCAATCGGGATCTGTGCTTCTTGCGCGAGGCGCAACACGATGTCTCGCGTGATTCCGTCCAGTAGGCCGCAGTCGAGTGCCGGGGTGCAGAGCCGGCCTGCTCGGACAAAAAAGAGATTGCTGACGGTGCATTCCGTCAGATGTGACTCCCAATTGAGCAGGATACTGTCGAAAGCGCCTACAGCGATCGCTTCCCGTTTGGCCAGGATGTTGTTCAAAAAGTTTGTGGCCTTGATCTGGGGCGAGAGCGCACTGGGTAGGTTCCGTCTCGTTTTGGCAACGATCAGCTTCACGCCGGTTCGGTACAGCTGAGAAGGAGGAGGCTGAAGCGGTTTGGTCATGATCACCACGGTGGGGGTAGGGCACAGGGCTGGATCAAGCCCGATGTCGCCGGCCCCTCGGGAGATGGTGATGCGAAGGTATGCGTCGGTGCGTTCGTGCCCGACGTCATTCCGTGTCATCGCTTCGTGGAGGAGCGCCGGCCATCTGTACTCAAGAATGGGGATAGCCAGGCCGATCGCGTCCGCAGACCGCCGAAGCCGGGCAAGATGTTGGTCCCGCATGAAGATCCGGCTCCCGTAAGAGCGAATTGTTTCATAGACGCCATCGCCATAGAGGAAGCCATGATCGAAGACGGAGACGACGGCTTCCTCTTCTTTTACGAACCGATCATTGAGATAAATCCACATCTTTTAGTTCTGTTGTAGTGCGCTGAAAAATGCCTGGGCCTTCTGAATCGTTTCCTCGTATTCTTTGGCCGGATCAGAGTCGGCAACAATTCCGGCGCCGACCTGCAAGTACCCCTTGCCTGCACACCATACCAAAGTTCGAATCACGATATTGAGATCAAGATCGCCATTCCAGCCGATGTACCCAAACGATCCGGTGTAGGGGCCACGGCATACCGGTTCCAGCTCTTCGATAATCTCCATGCAGCGAATCTTCGGCACGCCCGTGACGGTGCCTCCAGGAAATAACGCCCGAATCAGATCGAAGGGTGTGGCGTCAGGCTTTAAGGCACCGCTGATATTGGATACGATGTGGCTGACGTGGGAGTATTGCTCAATCGCCATGAGTTCATCGACCTGCACGCTGCCGTATTGGCAGACGCGGCCCAGGTCGTTTCGTTCGAGATCGACGAGCATGAGGTGTTCTGCTCGCTCCTTTTCATTCGCAAGCAATTCGCCGATGAGTCGTTGATCGTCGCGTGCGTCGAGTCCGCGTGGCCTGGTTCCGGCAATCGGTCGCGTATCCGCCTGCCGGTTGTGCAAACGGACCAGCCGTTCGGGCGAGGAACTGATCAACGTTACATCGTCGAAGTGCATAAGCCCTGAGAAGGGCGAGGGGTTGACCGCTTGTAGACGTCGATAGAGCTCCTGCTCGTAGGGCTGTCGATCTGTGCCATCGTGGTAGGCGCTGGGAGGTTGCAGGGTGAATCGATGCGACAGGTTGGCCTGGTAGATGTCTCCAGCTGCAATGTACCCTTGGCAGCGTCGGACTTGATCGAGGTAGGCCTCCCTGGTTTGGTCGGGGTGAAAGGCCATCTGATCGAGGGGGGGGAGATTCTTGAGGGGGGCGGGCCTTCCGTTCAATCTGGCTTCGCATTCGGCCAGCCGGTCTAAGCCCTCGTGATAGAGCTTCTCCCGGGGCTCTCCTAGAAATCGTTCCATGGGCGGGCAAAAAATAATCTTCAGACGATCGGTTTGATGATCGATCGCGGTGATGAGGTCATACAGGCCGAATTGCAGATAAGGCAGCTGCAGATCGTCTTTGGCCATGGATGGGAGCGTTTCAAATTCGCGCACGAGGTCGTAGCTGAGGTAGCCGACGGCTCCGCCATAAAAACGGGGTAGGCCAGGAGGAGGCTCTATTTGAGGGGCAGCGAATAGGCGACAGAAGGTTCCAAAGGGATCTTGCGAGAAGTATTCGCGTCCTTCGTGGGTGCGAAGGACGGCCTGTCCTTGTCGCCCTGTCAGCACTGAAAAGGGGCTGCTCCCTAGAAATGAAAAGTGGTTCCCACCATCGGTGCCTTTCCCACTGTCCAGGAGGAATGATGGCTGAGAGGGGGATGCAATCAGGCGGTACAACTCAAAGGGTGTTCTTCCTAGGCCCTCCAGTGTGAGGATCAGGGGCTGTGGGGGACCGATCAAGAACGATGGTTGGGAAAAACGAGTCATGGCTAAATGTGGATTACACTATTCCTATGGGCGGCACTTACTATACCCCACTGTTTCGGTTGTGTCACAGCGCATGGGCGGCTTGACAATTTCACAGTGATTCTGCTTGAATTGCGCGCCCGCCATGGGCAGAGTCTTTGCGTTATGGGCTGCACTGCACTCTCCTCCGTGGGTACGACATGCCCCCTTCACAAGATCCATTGTATGCCGGGCTCGGCCAAGCGGTCCGGATCGCAACAGATCTGCTCGCAGCGCTGATTGTCGGAGGAGGGTTGGGGTGGCTGTGTGACACATACCTCTTCGACTCCACTCCCTGGGGGATGGCTGTGGGGTTGCTGTTGGGTGTCGTGACCGGAATCAGGAATGCGTACCGGTCGGCGCAACGGTGGCCGAAGACTTAAGGCAATTTAGCAGAAAGTACGGCAACGTCATGGAAGAAAGTCCTCTTCATCCGTTCGAGCTCCACAACTGGATACCGATTTCGCTTGGCGGATTGGATATTTCCATCAATAAAGCCGTGGTGATCATGTGGGTCGTCGTCTCCCTGGTAGCGGTGCTTATGGTGATGGCAGGATCGGCACGCAAGCTCGTGCCAGGCAAGTTGCAGAGCCTGGCAGAGATCATGGTGGATTTCATCCGCGGTATTATCATGGATACGATGGGTAAAGACGGGATGCGATTTTTCCCCCTCATCGCCACCCTGTTTCTCTTTATTCTCTTCTGTAATCTTATTGGGCTGATCCCCGGTAGCTATACCGTAACGAGCCAGATTGTCGTGACGGCTGTGTTCGCCTGTCTGGTGTATGGACTCAGCCTAGTCATGGGATTTTTTCTGCACGGAATCAAGTTTCTGGGCATTCTCGTTCCGCCCGGTACGCCTGGGTGGCTGCTGCCATTGATGGTGCCAATCGAACTGATCAGCCAATTGGCGCGGCCTATTTCGTTGGCGGTTCGGTTGTTTGCGAATATGACGGCCGGCCATGTGATTCTCGGGGTTCTGTTCGGTTTATCCATCAGCGGCGGACTGTTGATCGGGTGGTTGCCCTTTGCGTTTACGATTGCGATGAATGGTTTGGAAGTCGGTATCGCGTTTATTCAAGCCTATATTTTTACCGTGTTGACCTGCGTCTATTTGGGAGACGCATTTCATTTGCATGGCCATGATGAGCACGCGCACTAGCGCGTGCAAGTTCAGACAAGGGAGGAGTAGGACATAATGGATGCAGCAGCAGCAGCATTGTTGGGCATGGGATTAGCGGCAGCAGGGTTTGCCGGAGCCGGTGTGGGGATCGGCTACATCTTCGGGAAGATGATTGAAGCAGTGGCGCGTCAGCCGGAGGCGGAAGCTCGCGTTGGTAAGTATATGTGGATCGGGTTTGCGCTGGTGGAAGCCATCGCGCTGTACGGCCTGGTCATTGCCTTCATCATTATGGGCCTTCGGAAATAAATAAACGGGCTACAGGGGTAATGGGATAATTGGGGTAGCAGAAGAAATGGGCACCCCCATATTTCCTTACCCTTCCACCCCGGGGAGTTGACATGCCGCAGTTTGAATCTCATTTTTTTTCTTCTCTGATCTTTTGGGAAGTCCTGTCCTTCGCAATTCTTTTTTTCGTGCTCTATAAGTACGCCTTCCCAGGCATCTTGGGCATGTTGGAGGAGCGTGAAAAGAAAATTAAGGACAGTCTCGATCAAGCCGAACGTCATCGGTCAGAGGCCGAACAAAAACTCAAGGAGTACGAGGCAAAACTGAATGCTGCGGCGAAGGAAGCGGAAGGAATTCTGGCTGCCGCAAAGGAACGGGCGCAGCGGCTCATGGAGGAAAATGAGCAGCGGATGACGACCGAGGCCGAGCGGATCAAAGGCGATGCGACGCGTGAAATCGATCATGAGCGTCGCAAGGCGATTCAGGATATTCGTGCTCAAACCACCGAGTTGGCTTTGATGGTTGCCGAGAAAGTTCTGCAGCGAAGTCTGAATGAAGCAGATCACCGGAAATTCGCAGACGAAGCGCTTGAGGCTCTGTCAAAATCCTATCAACGGTAACTCTCGGACCGGGCGGGGTCAGCCCAGGCTGACCCCGCCTGATCTGTATCCTTCTAAATCCACACAGACGAAGCGAAACCCGGCCTTGCGGAGACGGGCACTGATGTGCGCGCGCAGGTCCGGCTGATTCAGCCGAGAAAAGTCCTCTGCTCCGACCTCGATTCGTGCCACCTCTCCGTGTTCCCGCACACGTACCTGGCGGAATCCCTCAGCCTGTAGAATCTCTTCAGCCTGCTCTACGCGACGGAGACTCTCGATCGTGATCGGAGTGCCGCGTGGAATTCTTGAAGAGAGGCAGGCGGCAGCAGGCTTATCCCAATTCGAGAGTCCTAAAGCCTGGGCGAGTGCCCGCACGTCGGACTTGGAGAGAGAGGCTTCGACTAGCGGGCTCCGAACTCTCCACTCGCGTGCGGCTTTGATTCCTGGTCGATCGTCACCGAGATCATCGAGATTCGTCCCATCTACAACCCATCGGCTTGCTCGCGGCTCGCGTAGTCTGTCCAGCAATTGATACAGGTCGGTCTTGCAATGGAAGCAGCGGGCTGCATCGTTCTGCACGAAGGCTGGAATATCGAGTTGATCGGTATGGACCAGTTCATGCCGCGCGCCGATCTCTAAGGCCACCTGCTTCGCGCCATCGAGTTCGATCGTAGGAAACGTCGGGGAGACAGCAGTGACGGCCAACGCCTGTGCCCCGAGTTGCTCCTGGGCAATTTTCAAGACGACGGTGCTGTCAATCCCGCCGGAGTAGGCGACCAGGACAGACTGCATATCCAAAATCGCCTGGCGGAGTGTCGCGAGCTTACCGTTGAGGGATTCGGTCATCATGTTGAGTTCCTGCACTGTTGCCTAGCGCTTGACCTTGGCTTTGGCGATGTTGCCCACTACCACTAAGGCGTACCGTTTGGGGTCTAGGTACTGTTTGGCGACACGCTGTACGTCTTCCTTCGTGACCCGCTCTATCCATTTTGGGTATTGCGTAAAATATTCGAACCCCAGACCGTAGAACTCCACTTGGGCGAGCACCTGCGCGAGTTTCGCAGTGGAATCAAACCGTAAGGGAAAGCTGCCGATCAAGAATGATTTGGCCTCAGCCAATTCCTGGTCGGATACGGGTGAGTCACGAATGGACTTGATTTCCGTCAGGACACCGGTGATGGCTTGATTCGTCGTCTCTGTCTTGGTTTGGAGGTTGACCCAGAAAGAACCGGGCATCAGCCGAGCGTCGAAGTGGCTCATGATCCCATAGGCCAATCCCTGCTTATCCCGAATCGAATCCATCAAGCGGGAGGAAAACCCGCCGGCTCCCAGGATGTAATTCATCACCGTGACCGAATAGAAATCCTGGTGCGCACGCGGAAGACCTCCATGGCCAAGCACAATAGTGGATTGGGTGAGATCCTTTTCGATGAGCTGAACCGTTCTCCGCTCGACAGGCGCGGGCTTTTTCGTGCTCCGTGCTGTCGCCGTCCCTTGTTTCCAGGTTTCAAAATGGGTCTGCACCAGTGTGGTGGCCTGTTCAGCCGTCACGTCGCCGACGATGGTCAGGATGATTTGGGAAGGGGAGTATTCCCGTCCATAGAAGGTTTGCACATCGGCCAGAGTGATCTTGGCAAGCGTTTCTTCCGTTCCATTGACGGGCCAGCGGTAGGGGTGTCCGTGGAAGACGAGCTGATTGAAGGCCTTCATGGCGATATGGCCAGGGTCATCGTTGTCGCTCGCCATCTCACCCAGAAGTTGGGTGCGAATCCGTTCGAATTCCTGCTTATGAAATGCAGGTCGTTGCAGCATGTCTGCGAGCAGGGTAAATCCGAGGTCGATGTCTTTTTTGAGTACGCGGGCTGAGGCGGTGGTGAAATCCTCTGAGGCTTTGGCCTCCAGGGTTCCGCCGACGAAATCGATTTGCTCCGCCTGCTGTTTTGACGTACGCGTAGTCGTTCCTTCGTCCAAGAGGCTGGCGACGAGGTTCGCGAGGCCTGCCTTGTCGGAAGGATCCTGCGCAGAACCAGCCTTGATCAGCGCGTGGATTTCTACGATAGGGAGGAAATGTTGCTCAAGGACGAGCACCGTGATGCCGTTTGCCGTCACAAGTTTCGTCGGCGCGATTTCTGTTGCCGCACTGGGACTGCTTGCCAAGAAGAAGGCGCAGAGTCCCATCCCGAGGATCTGGAGAGCCAGTCGTCGAGGCGCGATAGGCAATCGTCTCGCCGTTGACATGATTAGGGTTTTCCCGGTTGTGCCGCGGTGGAGGGTGTTTCTGGTTGTTTGGGAGGCACGGGAATCAATGTGCCGACGGTCCGATTGTCTTCTGTCAAGTAGTGGCGGGCGACATATTGGATATCTTTGGCTGTCACTGCCCGGATCCGTTCGACAAACTGGTCGATTTTCCGCCACCCGGCGCCGACGGATTCAGCCTGTCCGAGTAACATAGCATGTCGGAAGTTGGAGTCCTGCTCGAAGATATGGGTAGCTTCAACCTGGTTCTTCGCCCGTTGGAGTTCTTGCTCTGTCGGCGGATCGGCCTGGAGGCGTTTGATCTCTCGATGAAGGGCTTCTTCAACCGCCTCCGGTCTTTGGCCCGGGCTCACGAGGGCATAGAAGTAGAAAAGGCCAGGATCGGTCTGCAGTAAGTTGTATTCTGCTCCAACCGCGAGCGCTGATTTTTGCTCATACACGAGGCTCTGGTACAGGCGCGAACTTTTCCCATGCGACAGAATTGAATCCAGAATGTCGAGCGCGTACGAGTCTTCGCTCGTAAAGTTCGGCACACGATAGCCCATCATGACGAAAGGGACTTGTGCATCTCGCTTGAGAAGGAAGCGGCGTTCACCTTTTTGTTCCGATTCCATGGTGGCAATCAGCTTGGGTTCCGGCCCTCGCGGAATCGGCTCGAAAAGCTGTTTGATCATGGGGAGCAGGCTGTCGGCTTTGATATCGCCCACCACGACTAGGGTTGCATTATTGGGCGAGTAATAGGTGTCGTAATGTCGTTGTAAGTCATCCAGGGTCATCGCATCCAAGTCGCCAAACCAGCCGATCACCGGCCAATGGTACGGATGACTGAGATAGGCCTGGGCGAAGAGCGCCTCGACGAGCGCGCCTTGGGGGTCGTCCTCTGCGCGAAGGCGTCGTTCTTCTTTCACGACCTCTCGTTCCGTCGCCAACTCCTTCGTGTCGAGCAGTAGCCCTTGCATGCGATCGGCTTCAAGCTCCAGGGCCAACTCGACGCGGTCGGCTGCGAGATTCTCGAAGTAGGCAGTGAAGTCCTGGCTCGTGAAGGCGTTGTCCATCCCGCCATTTTTCCGAATGAGACGGGAAAAGGTGCCCTTTGGATATTTTGCGGTACCCTTGAACATCATATGTTCAAGCATGTGGGATAAGCCTGCACGGCCCATGACTTCGTTGCGTGAACCGACTTTGTACCAGACCTGGACAGTGGCAACCGGAGCTTTGGGGACTTCAACTAACAGAACTTTCATCCCATTGGAGAGGAAGAACTCACGAGGTTCGGTTGCGACAGCGGGCGCTGTGAAGGCAAAGGCCAGACTGGTTGCGGCAATCAACCAGGAAATTTGCATGATGTGCCGAGAATTGAGCCAGGTCATGTTTGGGCGGTGCGCACGTTGCATGCTAGCAACGGGGTTCAATTTGTGTCAAGGCATGTTCTGCGTATTGTCAACCCAATTTAGAAATGTCCTCTTTCTCCCAAAGTAGAAATGTCCGGTT
>ERZ1292630.1205-Hain-H41-02um-R3-1205-length-25739-cov-6_pt1 | contig 10279 bp, 11 predicted proteins | sample MGYA00564408_ERZ1292630 | MGnify/ENA primary metagenome ERZ1292630 (study PRJEB36523, sample SAMEA6512641) | groundwater metagenome | collected 2019-01-08 | study: AquaDiva: Metagenomics assemblies of 32 groundwater samples
TGCAAATAAGGCTTCCTATACTATTATTAAAGCTGGACCTTACCCGGATGGGGACGTTGTATTTTTTTGCAAATTCGACAGACCGTACATGAACCACCTGCGCTCCCATACTTGCCAGCTCCAGTATTTCATCATAGGATATCTTGTTGAGTTTTCGGGCATTAGGAACGATGCGCGGGTCGGCCGTATATATCCCATCAACGTCAGTATATATATCACATTTGTCTGCTTTAAGCAATGCGGCAATGGCGACTGCGCTGGTATCAGAGCCTCCACGGCCTAAGGTTGTTATATTGTCATTTTCATCTACGCCCTGATAACCGGCAACTACTACTATTTTATTTTTTGACAACTCTTCTAATATGCGGTCAACTTTTATATTAACTATTCTTGCCTTTGTATGAAGGCTGTCTGTTGTGATGCCTATTTGTCTGCCTACAAAAGATACTGCGGGAAAACCTAAAGAGTGAATTGCCATTGCCATAAGAGCGCTTGACATCTGCTCGCCCGTGGAAAGTAGTGAATCCAGTTCGCGCGCTGAAGGGTTATCATTGATTTCGTAAGCTAATTCCAATAACTCATCAGTCATTTTTCCCTGCGCGGAAACGACGACAATAACCCTGTTACCGGCAGAATGAGCGTCAACAGCGCGTTTGGCCGCAGCTTTCATGCGTGCGGCATCTGCTACCGATGTTCCGCCGAATTTTTGGACGATTAATGGCATTATACTTCTCGGGATTCAGGTTTTATATAAGTTCATTCCAGATTGGCATGTCTCTTTGTCATTTCGACTTCTTCTCTGTTGAGTAACCGCACGAGTGTTAAGATCGCGGCGTCAAGGTACACAAGACACGACTGTTCGAACAATGTACTGCGAAATTGTGCCGTTATCTGGGGCGGCATAACCTGATCGGTTTCCCTTGCAGGTATTTCAATAGTTAAGTCTGCATAGTCGGACAATTCAGAGTCCGGATGCGCAGTGATTACGACAACCAGTGCATTCAGGCGCTTTGCAAGTCCCGCAATATGGCAGGTAATCGAAGTCGTACCGGAACTGCTGCAGGCAATGAGCATGTCACCCTTATCAATGTTTGGCGTTGTCGTGTCTCCGACCACATGACATGAAAATCCTATGTGCGTCAGACGCATGGCAAATGTTCGGGCAACTAACCCGGAACGCCCCTGTCCGGTTACAAATATATTCTTTGATGAGTTTATAGCCTTTATAAAATTTTTAAATTCATCTTCCTTTATGCCGTCCAGGACGTTATCTATTTCATTTATTATAGACTTGGTGGCGGACTTAATACTTAACTCGTTATTATTGGATATTATATTCTTCATAATAGTTTAAAGCAAATTCTATCAATAAAATATAATAATTTCAAGAAGCAGGTGTGCGGGATTTATAAAAAAGTGATTTTCTCCCTGACCCTGATAGCTTATAATAAATCCTTATACAATTTTCCCCTTGACTTAAATATTAAGCCCAACTACTATAAACACTTAAAACTTCCACGGTCTGTTAAATTGCCATACAATAAGACATATACCCCATCGATTGATGGATATGCTTCCATAAAATCTTGAAATAATGTAAAGGTACTTATCAAATAGATAAGAGGTTTCCTTTATCATCTTGGAATGGTTTATTTCTATAAAATTGTTGTATGAAAGGGTTGTCTTATGGAAGGAAAATGGCATCGAAGCAAAAAAAATCGTAGAGAAAAAGTGAAACGCAGGAAATCTATCGATCCGGACTTAAAAGGATCCGAACGTAGAAGTGTGTCAGACAGGAGAGATGGGAAAGATAGAAGGCTTTAGGCAATAGACAAAAACAAAAGGTTCTCTCGCCCGCCTGAATGACGTCTGCCTGGCCCACAGACCATTCGGATATTTAGTCTGACAAGATATTGGCACTGGCGAACGCCTATTATTCTGGAAGATTTACCGCCCCGCCCTGCCAGTTGCGCATCTGGCTGACAAACGGATTTGCCGGGAGGGCAATCTTTTGGGCTGGTTCTAGCTTCCCAAGCCTTTTAAACTAAATAACACTATAGCAGTATAAATAACCACGAATACGGCAACCATAAAAAAAGTCTTCATTATACGCACCCCACCACATACAGTATTAAATAAATAATCCCTGGCCGTCCTGGATACGGACGCACAGGTATATAAAAGGCTATTTGAAAAACTGTTGAAGCAACCTGATTTGTTCTGTCTGTATGTTCTTATGATATGTGAAATAAATGCAACCCTATAGCGTAAGGCTGCTATTATTTGTGAACGGCGGCCTGAAGAGGGAAAGTTTGTGTAGTTATGAAGAAAGCTCATCGCATTGTACCGTTTAAAATTATTACAAAAAGCTAATATAGCGCTTCTCTCTCTTATTCCTCTAAGCAACTACAAAATTATCTTATTTTTGCCTTGTTTAATCTATTGGGACAATACACTATTTACAATTTTTTTCCGCCTTAATATAAAAAATTAATCACCTTACATTATTATAAATATGAGGGTATTTTTTACTATTTTACACCCCTTTTTGACTTCCGGCTATTTCCATAAAAACAAGGCAACCGTAATGTCTTTGGTCACTTATGTTTATTGAATATTGCCATACGTCCATAGGCTTGCGACCTTTATTTAGTAAGCAACGCATAGCGCACACAGGTTCATTGCCTTCGGCTGAATATACATCGGAAGTCTTGATTGTAGTCCTCATATTTTTCCACCCCGCTTTATGGAATTTTCCCCGCTAAACTTACAACCAGAAAAGGGTTACCATTCATTGATAGTGTAAAAAGAATTATCAATTGCAACATCTATCCCATATTTTTATATAAGGGAATAAACATAAAATAACGTTATGGACATCTATATTCAGGCAAATTAAACAGGAAATGATAAGATGGTTGGATTATTTGGACTTGGGGTTTGGCTTTAATAAGCCTCGCGCCTCTAAAGCTTCTGTAATAAGTTTTCGAACTATCCAACCTGTGGTTCTTTCGTCCTTATCAGCAAGAGATTCAACAATGGATTTGATTTCAGATGGCAACCTAAAGGTTATTATGGTTTCCTTTTTCATAAGAAAACATTGTATACATTTAGCTTTACTTTGACCTTTTACTATGGATCAACTCAAACCTCAAGGTATGAGTTACATTTCGTGATTCTAAACCTTAGTTTCGTGTAGATAGTGGATGCAACTCATGGCTTCCTGCCCGAATAGGTACAGGCGGTTAGCCTTGAGAGGTTTATTTTAAAAGCCCGAAGGGCAGATTTATTAAAGTCCAGGGCATCGCCCTGGTGACAAATGTTAAAAGAAACGTAAGCCCTGAAAGGGCGATTTAAAAAATTATGAAATATTTAAGCACATAAACATTTAGAAGCCGTCTACAAAACTGCTCCAGAGTCGGAGGCAGGCTTACCCAAGTTATAAGCGAAGAAAACTTATGACTTCCAGTTATCTAATTTTAAACTTTTAATGCGTGTGAAGTGTTTGGTGTTATTTGTTATTAATGTGAGGTTGTTGACAATGGCTATAGCTGCGACGAGGATATCTGCATCTGAGAGTGTTTCCCCTTGTTGTCTTAGTTCAGCATATATGTCAGAAGCTTTTATTATGATATCATCGGTAATTGAAATAATTGTATTGGCATTACAAAAAGTTTTAAAAGCATTGATCTGTTTTTGTGCTTTTTTTGCTTTTAAACCCTTGAGAATTTCATATTTTGTGATTTGAGAAATGGTTAAGCTGTGATGCTCTTTAACATATTCTGATACCCTTGCTTTTACAGTATTGTTCCCTTTGAAGAGTTCTGATAATATATCAGTATCAATAAGTGCCGGAAGATACACTATTATCTACAATTCCTTGAAAAATTACTTCTATTGGTTATAAGCTTTTCCATATCTTCTATATCCTGAGGAGAAAGGTCACTGTATACCTCAGTGGCAAGTGAAAGGATGTCAAAAGGTACCTCATGTTTTTCCTCTATTACAAGCGTTACTCTTTCATGTTCAGAAATGTCAATAGTCTCCATCGGTTTAAATACGCCATTCTCAAATATTGCTTCTACCGTTTTTGTCATAATTTGCTCTCCTTACCTAAGAAACAGAATATTTACAAAAATATAACAGATAAACTGGTATAGGTCAAATATGATATTTTATTATACGTAGGAATGATATATTAATCAATCAGCATTGAAGTTTTTTGATCACCTTTCAACAATTAATCATAAAAAGAGTCAAAAGAAGTCTAAAACCTGGTTTTGGAATATTATTGTTATTTTTAAGTCAACAGTTTAGAATTTTTTCTATGCTTCGTCTTAAAAAATCAATGTTTTATTTATATCATATAACACACATGCGGCTGCCTTCCCCAAGGGGTGACATTGAATACATCTATAACGATGAACAGATCATCGTTGTGGATAAACCGGCCAATATGCTGTCAGTACCCGGCAGGACACCGGAAAAACAGGATTGCCTCATTCACCGCGTTCAGCAGCGTTTTCCCGAAGCCCGTATCGTGCACCGCCTGGACTTTTCCACTTCCGGCCTCATGGTTATTGCACAAAATCTGGAATCACACCGTGAGCTGAGCCGTCAGTTTCAGAATCGTGAAACCGAAAAAACCTATGTCGCAAAAGTATATGGCCATCCGGATGAACCCTCCGGCGAAGTGAATCTTCCATTGCGTTGTGATTTGGAGCGGCGCCCCCGGCAGATTATCGATTACCAACAGGGTAAAACGGCTCAAACTTTCTGGCAAATTCTTGAGCGATATGAAGACAGTTGCCGCATGGAGTTGATCCCTGTTACGGGACGTACACACCAGCTCCGTGTACATATGCAGGCGCTGGGACACCCAATTCTCGGCGATGAGCTTTATGCCCATGAAACAGCATTTGCAATGGCCGATCGGTTATATCTGCATGCTAAAAAACTGATTATCTCCCACCCGACAGAAAACAATCGTTTGACCTTCTTGAGCAACAGTGAGCCTTTTTAATACAAAAAAGTTTGTTCTGAGGACGTTCAGTTCAATTTCCATTTTAAATCTTTTGTAGGGGCGAACCCGTCCGAACCGGCACGGGCAGGCGGGCAAAATTGAACCGGCAAATGAAATTCCGCATCAAATTTTATGACATTGCCGACAACCTACAGTTTATAAATCAACTCTTGATTTAAAATGGGTTAAGGGTTATCCTTTTATATGGAAATTATTTGAAAATTCAGGTTTATGTTGCCGAAGAGAAATAACGGGAAACCAATAAGGAGATGAATGGAAAATGACTATACTGATTGAAGAACTTAAGAAGGAACATTCGGAAATCGTTGCTGCTCTCAACGAAGTCAAAAAACTTGGTATTCTTTCAAAGGAAGGACAAGATAAGCTCATGTCTCTAGAAGCGAGTTTGCTTGCACATCTCGAAATGGAGGACGATCAACTTTACCCGTCGCTCAGAAAAAAGGCAAAGCATAATAAAGATCTAAAAAATACATTAGATTTATTCATAATGGATATGGAGAATGTATCGAAGATTGTACGGGACTTTTTTGATAAATATTCTGAAGAAATTTCAGGTGAGGAAGTCCAGAAAGACTTTGATGTCCTATGCGCAGCCCTTAGCAAAAGGATAAGCAACGAAGAAGAATCTCTCTATGAAGAGTATGAATACATGAGTCGATAATTTATTCAAATTTAGAAACCCGCTAAAAAGCCCGCTGTCTGGTAAACACTATGCTTAATTATTTCTACTTGGAATTGGTTGTAACTACTGCTGTTTTTGTATTCATGTCGATTCAAAAAACAAAACAGACAGAAACGGAGGGATTTGTATGATAAACTTTTGCACACTTGTAATAGTGTTCACAATATATGTACTATTTTCGCAAACGTATGTCTCGTCTCAGGAAGTAGAAAAACCTTTTCCATACGAAAGCTGGCAATATTTATACGAACCAAAATGTTCAAAATGCCATCCACTTGATAGGATTTTTGCTGATCCAAAGACTGAAGAAGAGTGGCGAATCTGTGTAAACAAAATGATTGAAAAGAGCTCCTTGTGGATTACGCCGGAGGAAGGAGAACAGATAATCGCAGAAATCCTTGGGGCCAAAAAGGATGTGATAGGTTCTTTCCCTAAGAAGAAACAATATGCTGATGCTCGATTACTCTTTATAGACAGGTGTACAAAGTGTCATTCTGTGAACAGAATACTTTTAGCAGATAAAACAGCAGAAGAATGGAAGGAAACCGTAAAGAGGATGAGAGATAATGCACCGGACCTGTTTCTTGATGAAGACCTCCCTGTCATAATAGAATATCTTACCGAAAGAGGGGCAATTATGCGTGATGACGTTGCAGCTCAAAAAATAGTTGACAAATGTCTGATATGCCATGATGCCGGCAGGATGTTTCTGGAACGTAAATCAAGAAGAGACTGGGAAGAAACCGTTGCTGATATGCGCTTGTTAGCCAGGGAGGAATTGAAAAAAGATTGGTTTACACACCATGAATTCAAAATCATTGTCGATTTACTTGTCAAGACACAAGGTCTTGAACCAGAGGTTAGCGGTGCAAGCAAAAAAGAAGCGGGAAACGAGAGTCAAAAAGGCAGTAAGCAATAGACAAGAAACTTAAAGCGTAAAGCAAGGAATTAGAAGCAAAAGTCCGGCAATTTTATAAAAAACAGTGGAGTCTCTATGGCGATTGACTACTCAAAGGGGCAAATGGCTCAATCACAAAAATACTCCTCTTTCCAACTATCAGTGCAGCCAAAGAAGGTGATGCTGATATTTCCTCCTGATTGGTATCCATCCGAACCTTATTTAAGCCTGCCGACTCTGTCCGCTTTTTTAAGGAATGCAGGCCATTATGTTATCCAGAAGGATGTGAACCTGGAAATGTATGACTGGTTTTTCAGCGGGGAGGGTCTTAACCTGATACTGGCAAGGGCTCCAAGTAAATACACCCATTTCCGTATTACCAAACTTACCGAAAAAGCAGAGTCTGCCAAGGCCATTGTACGGTCACAGGAATTTTATAATGTGGATAAACTGGAATGGGCCATGAGTGTTTTTCGCGAAGTAACGGAAGCCATATCCCTTGCTTACGCCCCGGCCAGAATTTGCATGCCTCCCATGGAAACAGACTTAACCTATAAATTGTTTATGTCTTCAGAAATTCTTGAAGCTGTTGAGGATACTCAGGTAAATGTCTACCGTGAGGTATTCAACCACATACTCAAACCTGCTATTGAGATAGAAAACCCTGACGTAATCGGAATCTCCATTGTCCTGGTACAGCAGCTCTTTTCCTCCATGACCTTTTGCGCTATGATTAAGGAACAGTTTCCCGGCATTCATATCACCATTGGCGGAAACACGGTAACCCGGCTGCGTGACGTATTACCACAAACCACCAGCCTGTTTTCCCTCTTTGATACTGTTGTCATGTATGAGGGAGAAACCGCATTTTTACAATTGGTAGACGCCATAGGGACTGACCGGGACTTTTCCTCGATTCCCAACCTCATATACAAAGATTCTACCGGAATTCGTACATCCACTTCTACTTCCGCTGAGGATATGTCTGCCTTGCCTCCACCTGATTTTGACGGTCTCCCTCTTGAGAAATATTTCGTGCCAGATAGAATTCTACCTTACCTTTCCACCCGGGGGTGTTATTGGGGAAAGTGCAAGTTTTGTGATCACGGAGAAGGTTATACAGCAGGGTACAGAGCCAAAAAGATTGACCAGATTATTGAGGAGATCCGACATCTGAGGGATAAGTATCAGGTTGCCCATTTTCATTTTCCTGATGAATCCTACCCCCCGGCGTTGTTCAAAAAGCTAACGCGCATGTTGATTGAGGCTGATTTGCAAATTGCCTGGTCAACACATTTACGGTTTGAAGAGAGTTTGCTGGATGAAAAGGTGTGGGAAGACGCCGAAAAGTCCGGGTGCAAATTCCTGCATATGGGGTTTGAATCCGGGAGTGAACGGGTACTCAAATTGATGGGTAAGTCAACCACTACTGATGTAATCCAACGTAGCCTGAAAGCCTCTTCCAGGCATGGCGTATGGAACCATGTGATGGGATTCTTCGGGTTTCCCGGTGAAACCTGCGAAGACGCAAGATATTCCATGCAATTCTTAGAGAACAATAAAGAACATGTGCATTCCATCGGGTTTGGAACTTTCGATCTGAGCAAGTATTCCCCGGTTCTGAAAAATGCAGAAAGGTTTGGGGTAACTTACAACAAAAACACTGAATGGGACCTGGCGCTCGATTATTATTTTACTGTAAAAGAAGGGCTTGGTATTGAGGATGCTGAGCGGGTTCTCGGAGAATTTGAACGAAACCACTATAAGGGATGGGATTTAAGGGTTTATATTCGGGAATACGTTTTTTTGTATGTAGCCCATTATGGAACCAATAAACTTCCGTTTCTCCAACTCAGGGTCTAACAAAAGTAAAGGATATAAAAACAAAGCCCCCAATACCATTTTATAGATATTGGAGGCTTTCACGTCTTCATTATAATAATATTTTATAATTACCCTATATTTTTATATGCAACCTTCTCTCGACAGCTTTTACAATAAAATATATAAGCGTACTTTATAATATACTTATAATTTGACAACATTTGAGGCCTTAAAACCTTTTTGGTCTTCAACAAGTTCAAACTCTACTTTATCCCCTTCCGCAAGACTTCTAAAACCATCGCTCTGGATTGAGCTATGATGCACAAATACATCGTCTCCATCCTCACGAGAAATAAAGCCAAAGCCCTTCTTGTCGTTAAACCACTTGACCGTTCCACTCGGCATACTGAAAGTCACCCCCTCTAATATAAAAAAGATATAACAATAAAAAAAGGCAACAAGGTAGTAACCCCTGTAGCCTCACTATTAAGAAATGTATAATATAATATGTCATTTACAATACAACTGAAAGATTACTGATACTAAAGATTGCAAGATATTAACAAACATTATTTATGAAAGCAAGTGAAAATAATAATTTATTAAAGAAAAGAAATGGGCAACCTTGCATTTGTTGCATGAATCTAAATGTTTCGGTTCAATCTTCCTGCCCGACTAAGTCTTTCAGGCTGGTAGCCAAAATGATACGAAATGATGCCAGACAATGGATTCAGCAAAAACCTGAAAAGCAATTTGGTTTTCTCGCGTTATTCCAGATACGCAAAATAGGCGACACCATTATTTTATCAAAAGATGGGCTTTGCACTTTTACATGGCTGCCGATAAGGCTTTTTCCAATGCTTCCGGCACTTTGATCGGGAAAAACCGTTCTGATGAATAGCCGTAAGCCTCACCGCTTTCATCAATATACTTATTTAGATAATTAATCTCTATTTTACAACCTTTAATTTGTAAAATCGAAAATTTACAGATATAATCGAGGAGTTGACAGGATAGGGGAAAATTTTATCTATTTACTGAGAAGTTACAAAAACGTGCAGTTCTAAACAAATACAAAGGCAAAAGGCATAATGACAAATTTTACATATTATATATTAATAATAATATTAATCCTGTATATCGTAAGCCCGCTGGATTTACATCCGCTTATTTTTGACGACCTTATTGCTTCCGGGGTTTTGTATTATATATGGCAAAAGTTCACAAAACAAAAAGGACAGAGAAATTATTATTCCAGGGGCCGATCACAAACAAATACAAAGATGGAATCTGGTAACGAAATGAGTTTGGAAGATGCACACAAGCGGTTGCATGTCAACGCAGATGCCCCATGGGAAGAGGTGCAAAAAGCATACAAGGAAAGAATGGCCAAGTCCCACCCCGACAAAGTTTCACACCTGAGTGAAGAACTTCAGAAAAAGGCCGAAGAGCTTACACTTGAAATCAATAAAGCTTTCAATACCATTAAGCGTTATAAAGGAAGTTGAGGATATCGGCAAAACCAGTAATCAATTTAAAAACTTGTTACAATTAAAAGTGTAGGTTGGGTAGTAAAATAATTAACAAAAACCAAGTATTTTTTGGAATTATGCCCTAAATTGATCTGCTTTAGTAAAAAAGTGGTGGAGAAATGGGAGATCAGCCCCCGTCCGTACCGGCATGGGTGGGTATGGTCTGGAAGGCGCTTAACCCATGTTTAGTACTTTTTTATATCTTCCATTTTATAGTTTTTTTGCTATTATGTGAATCTGGCAACAAATAGATTATACTTTGTGTTTGCAGAAGCTATTTTTTGAAGAAAAATAGTTAT
>ERZ1292630.1142-Hain-H41-02um-R3-1142-length-26715-cov-8_pt1 | contig 10277 bp, 5 predicted proteins | sample MGYA00564408_ERZ1292630 | MGnify/ENA primary metagenome ERZ1292630 (study PRJEB36523, sample SAMEA6512641) | groundwater metagenome | collected 2019-01-08 | study: AquaDiva: Metagenomics assemblies of 32 groundwater samples
AATACACTGCATTGCATGCACGCACGTACGCGACGTGAGTATGTCTCTATCGCTTCCTCTCAAAAGGTGTTTTGCAACGCTCGGCGCATAAAGATGTTCTCCGCAATGGGACCGGGCACCTGCAGTCGCAGCCAGCGGTTTAGCGATTCCGTTTGCGCTTGCAATCGGGTCAGTGCCTCCAGGCGGACGGAGGCCGTCCACTCGTGCGACACGAATCGGGCGACGTTCTTTCCTACGAGCTCGAGTGCTGAAAAGGCTTGACGCTCGATGACACGTCGAGATTGAGACTCTGCCGTTTCGACTTCAACCAACCGCATGCGTTGCTCAAATGTCCGTCGCAGCTGACCGCCGCTCGCCACATGGGACAGCAACAGGGTCTTTTGAAGATCGCACCGCACGTTGCTTTCGTGCACGATGAGCCGGTCCAACAAGTCGTGATACAGGTTGAGGCTGAGTCGCGTCGCCGAGCGGTGGTGGTTGTCGTCCAGCACGCGACGGGCCTGATGCGCCGCGTGTACCAACACAGCACGACTTTCCTGCTCGTCAATTTGAAGTTGCACGAGCTGCCCGCCAGCAGGCCCGGCTGCGCGGTCGCGAGACGATACGCTTCCCAACGATAATTTCGCGAAATCCGCCGTGACGTCCACGTCGGTCCCGCCAGAGAATAGCCGTGCAGGGACAGGAGACTGCAGCGCCCGGACCACCTGTGGACTAAGAACACCGGTAGGAGTGGACGTCGCCGATCCGTCGTATTCCGCGTGTGGTGACCCCCGGTCTCCTCCCAAAGGAGCACGGAAGGATCGGGAGGGCGTTGTGGACTGGACGTTCCAGGGGTGCGCCAAAACGAACGGGGAAAAGGTACGCAGTCGAGAGTGGGACGAGTCGACTGGGAAACGTGAAGAATGACCTCGTGCTGGTTCATCATCGCCGGGAGGGACAGCGGCGCGGCGGAAGTGACGACCTGACGAGGCGTTGCTTCCTTCCTGGACGCCGACCATGGGCCACGGCGATGATGAAGGCCCCGGTAGACCACGACGATTGTCTCGCACCGGGGCGCCTTTGGCGACGTCATTCCTATCACTACTCGCGGGGTCGTGCGCGGTTACAGGAGCAGCAATCGAAAAGCCCCGCGCAGCCATGAAAACGGGGTCGAACGGTGACCGGACCGCAACCGCCGAAGGTTGAAAGTTGGTGTCGACGAATCCCATTGCCGAAGGCTTTGCGACCAAATGAGCAGGTGGCGGCATCGGCTGTATGTAGCAACGCGATCGGATGGAAATGTGACACCTGCGCTATCAGGAAACAACTGTGACAATTTTCAACTTGTCAGAGGGAAGCAACAAACGGTTTCATCGGAAAAATATTTCGGTTGATGCGTTGACATCCACACGTGCGTGGTGGTGGATCGACAAGGCCGCACGTGACTCGACTGATGTGAAGAAACTAAGATCAGGGTGGACTTTGCGACGAAGCCGCTATGGAAAAGGCGAAGTCCGCCATCACGCCAAAGTGATCGCTGAGGAAACGACCCTTCTTCGTCGCATCCTCTCCCTCCGCAGCGTGGCGGCTGATTCCATCGGCAACACAACGCCCCAGCGCCGACGATGGTGGCGGCGGGTGGGATGACGCACGTTCGTCTCCAAAGCGCCGGAAATCCACGCATTCGACGACGGCGTCGGTGGTCGTCGAATGACACAGAGATGGAATCCACCAGATGCGATCGTACCGGGGGAAGAACTCGCCGCCACAAATTGCAGCGAGTGCTGGCTTTTTACCAGACCCCGCCGCTTTCGCGGTGCTGGACGTCGCTCCCGATGAGGCAACGGGAAGGGACGCAGACGCGTTGAAGTCATTGGGTCCACCAAAAGTGCCTCTTGACTCCATACTGGTGTCCCCACCATAATAGTGTTGCCATGCGTCCCGCCAGCGCAGCATGGCGTCGGGCCGTTCGTGATCGTCTTGGTTACTGTCACCGGCCACGATCACGAGGCAGTCGCCACTCACAGCATCAGACCGGACCCATTCGCGCAAGCACGCATCGATGGAAGTCGCCACGCCTTGGAGCTGCTGCTGTCGCTTGGCCTCGTTTTTCGCGAAAGGCGCCAAATGCACGCTGCACACGACAACCGTTGGGCATCGGGGGGATGACGAAGCAACTGGAGGCGGACAAGCTTTCGCCGGTGACGTGGCATGGGCTGAGATGTCGTCTTCCGCAAACGGTTGCTGCTGCTGCTGCGGACGGAATGCTACGATAGGGAAGTCGTAGACCTGATCCGCCGATCCGGAGGTGACAAATCCTTCGGCCATCAAGTCCCCGCGATAGTAGATGACTGTTTGTCCGCAGTGCGTCTGCGTAGCCTTCTTGCTTCGGTGATAAGTCTCGCCTGTTGATTCCGAGACGAGGGTCGCGGACAGAAGCAGTGACTCCTGGAGGCACAGACAGTCCGCGTCGAGCGAGAGCAACAGTGCCTCGATCAGACGGCGGCGACTGGCATGCGGCGGGGGCGGTCTCTCACCGGCAGTGGGCTGTGACCGTGCAGCCGTTACCCACTGGGCTCCCTCGCTTTCAGAAGCCAAGTTCCAAGTCGCAATGCGCGCCGCGAAGGATGGACGACGCGGCACACACGTGGCAGCATCCTTTGACATGACAACCGCGACCCGACGTGAAAAGGCCAATGAGAGAGAGAGATTCAGCCGAGTCAAACATTCGCGCATTTTGAAAACAAATAATATTGAGACGTTTGGAATGAAAACGAACGAGAGAGAGGGGCGACAGAAAGGGAGGAAACAAACTCTAACCTACTCGTTTTGACTGATCATACCTAAAGCTGTGATAATTCCGCGGCGGCGTGTGGGGCCGCGATCATCAGAGGGGCGCCAAGCAAACTACCTGCGATCTTGTCGCTGGTGAGTTCACATTGCTCCGACGCCACCTCGAGCCGCTTAATCCTGTGGAGCAACTCGGATCGTAATTGTGCGGCCACAGCAGCCTCGTGACGCAGTTGTCTCTCGCGCTCCCGCTGCGATATCGCGCCCAGCTCGGCCACTTCGAGCTGTTTCTTCGCATTCGTCAGGCGGCGCACTTCCTCAAAAACAGCATCACCAAGTTCGTCCGCGCGTTCGGCCGCCGCTCCGGCGCCATCGAATGACTGACGGCACACTTCGCGCAGCAACCGTACGGTCTCCGTGGTTTGACTGGTAGCTCGATGGAGCTCTCCCAAGGCCTGAAAAAGCCGGTCGCAGTCGAGCTGATGCTTTTGCTTAGAGGTGCGGCTCTTGGAGATCGCCGCTTTGAGATCAGCGATTCGATTCCGAGAGGCGTCGATTTCCTCTTTCAGGGACGTATTTTTGGCGGACATGGCGGCGACCACCGTCACCGACGTGGCCAATTGCCTTGCCGCCTCCTCTGTGAGTCCCTGATGCATATTTATACCAAGTTTTACGGTAGCGACACCCACACGTGATACCCTACACACGCGACAGAGAGACTAACCCGGGGGGGGGGGTGGGTGTGTGGGGGGGAGAAGGGGAATTCAAAATGGTCAATTGACAGACATCCTTCCGACCAGATCAGTAACTGCCACGAACGTCGGTAGAAGTAGAGGGGCAACTGACGGGGGGCACACACCCTTTGCGGTCGTCGTCGTTGTGCTCGTTGCAAGCCGCATCGATGGTTTGCTCTTTACTGTTCACCACGTCGCATGTCTGTTGTCGAGGAGGGTGCCGGGTACAGGACCCCCACCTCCACGGCGGTATATGGATGTGAATTTTAACAACCGCGTGAGCCGAAACCGTTTCAAACCTCTCAGTCGACGACCGTTGCAGCAGTTGCTGTTTTCTCCTCCGCGCCCTTTTCCATCGAAAACGTGAGAACAGCCGCAGAAGCGACACCACAAACGCCAAAAATCACGAACGTGAGCGCGAGTCCCTTATTTTGATCTTCGGCCGCGCCACCCGACAGACCTTGCACGACCAGCGGAAAGCCAAAATTGATCACGATGATGAAGACGAACTGAGCCGTTTGCGTGATGGACGACGCCACTGTGCGCTGAGAAGGTAAAAACGCCTCGGTCGCCAAGACGTAGAACGGCGGTCCAACGCCCATTTCGAACGCTGCGATGAACAAGGCGATGCCGATGAGGCAAAAGATGCCTTGGACGCTGGATGTCGTCACGCCAGGATACGTTGGAATCGCAAAGATGAAGCACGCGGCGGAAAGCCCCACGACACCACTCAAAAACAAACGTCGACTCGTGGCAAATTTCGACGCCAGAATCGATAGAAACGTCGTCACGAAGTTCCAGCACATGACAAGCGCGTTGCCCGTCATCGGCGCCAAATGCGCCGCCGCCATAATTTGCGGGGCGTAGTTCATTACCGCGTTGATCCCGGTCAGCTGAAGAGCAGCAGAAAGGAATATCGCCGTCACAACGGTCTTGGGACGGACCTTGACCATCGACCCGCCTGCTGTGTCGTCGTTGACCGCCGCGACACCTCCGGCATCGGATTCGGTGCCAAGCAGCGAGGCGTCTTCGGACGGCGGCGCCGCAGGTGCTCTGCCTCCACTGGCCTCCTCGGCTTCGAGGCGCTGCCCGCGAATCATAGCGAGACCGATCACGATCACGATCGCCGCCGCAAGGGTGTTGAAACTCGCTAGGAGCTGAATTCGCCACTCCACTTGGGTAGGTGAGCGACCTGGCGCGTCAAAGGCGAAGTTTGGGGCCGCCGCGACTCCGTAGATTGACGCCAACGCTGTTGCAAAGCACAAGAAGATCTGAAAGCACAACCCCAAGTGACGTTCGAACGCCTTTGGCACGCGCTTGCTGACGTAGAGCGGACCGGCCACCGTCGAGAGGCCGACGCCGAATCCTGTGAGGACGCGTCCAAGGAGGACGATCGCGAAGGAGTCCGCTGCCCGTGCGATGCTGACGACAAGGCCTCCCACCACGCCCACGAGGCCGGCGACCACGGCGCAGGCGCCGCAGTCGTAGCGCTTCACGAAGACAGGGGCAGGCAGACAGCCAAATACGGCACCCAGCATCAAACTAGCCGAGAGTAGCCCTTGATCCAGCGGGCTCAAACCTGCGGCATGAAGGCATGAAGACGCGACGTAGTCGTACGTACAAGCCGCCCGTCCAACGCACGCGGCCTCCATCCCGTTGAAGTAGTGACATGCGTCGCCCAGCGAGGCCAACCAAGCCAGCCTCTCAGCGACCGCCGTGGCGTTGTTCGCATACGTTGTGGCGATAGCCGTCGCAGCGGCTTCGCGGGTGTGCCAATCATCCGCGAATTGACAAGCGGAGGTCGTAGACGTGCCTTCATCACCATCGGGAACATCCTGCATGAGGTGCGTCACCAACGCGTCAAAGGGGCGCCGTTGAGGAGGCACGGTTGTCGTCGTCGCGTTGACGGAGGCATTGGGCGTCGACTGAAACCACACGCAGCCATTCCGTGGGGCCGTTCCCCCATCGGCGACCGTGGAGGACATGCCCTTCAGCGAGATGCAGAGGGCCTGCGAAGCGGACGCGGCCGAGCAGTTTTGGCTCATCAAGTTGTAGTAATTGTAGACAGCAGGGAAGCCAATGGAGTATCCGTACAACCCGCCGCACAGAGCGTTGACGAGGACCAAGAAGCCGATCGTGTGGAAGATCGAAGCGGCGGTCGGCATCGTTACCTTCTACCGATTCAAGATGAACTTGAAAAAAATACTCTAGTCAATTCGCCTGGCGCAACAACAGCAAACTACGCCCAATTTCAAACTTTGGAAAAAATATGAAAAAATGGAAACGAAGGAAAACATGTCGAGTGAACTATTTGAACATGACCATTGACAACGGTAGAAACGGATGGTTGGCCGAAAAGCGGTGGCATGAGAAATGTGAATGAAATGGAAAAAGAAAACACCAGACTACTAAACGGTACGCCCTGCAGCGAGAGTGTGCGATAGAAAGCAAGACCCAGGGGTTGTTGACAGCGCTCGACAAAAGTTAAATTAAAGTGGCAAGTCGACAACGCCAAAAATATAATCAAACCACTCCGCGGTGGGTGTCAGGCTGGAGATAGAGTAAAGTTGTGGCGACCGCACGAACGTTTGTCGAAGACTGTGATAAGATTCGCCGCGCACGCACCCCAGCTTGACACTCCAGTGGGTCGTCCCCGACAATGCCGAGCCAGCCGACCGACGCCCACGTGAGTTCGGCCGCAATCATGGCGCCTTTCAATGAGAGCGTGTCGAGCGCGTCGTCCTCCGCGCCGTCAGCACGTCCATGATGGCTGTTGTTGTCGGCCGCAGCAGCACCTCTGCCGCGAAGGTCGCCGATGATGGCGGCAGCAAACACATGAAGCTGGCGGATGTGCGCGGGCACGTCGGCGGCGAACTGCAACGGTTTCACCGCTTCAACGTCGCCGCGGTCAGCAGCTGCCGCAGCGTCATCGAATTGCCAGCCGTCGAACAGTCCCCCCGCCGCGTATCCTACGGGAGCACCGAATTCCGTGGCGCCATCACGGCCCGCGACCGTTCCAATCGGCGCCTCAAGCAAATTGCTGCTCGAACGGCCATTAGCAGCCGTCGGGTGGTGACAAAATGGGGGCAGCCCGGGGTCTGCGACACCCACCGGGAAACTTTTTCTCTGTGCCCCGCCGCCGCTGCCTTCGTCCGTTCCCCAGCCGCTCATGACGAAGATGGTGACGCCTCGAATCCAAACCTGAACGATATGGTTCGGAGCTTGGGACAGCTGGTTTCGGTAGATATCGGTGACCCCGCGCAACATGGCTAGGGTGCGGCGCCGCGCTTCGTCGTTCAATTCGGCGGAAACCCGCTGAGGAAGGTTCGCTCCAATGCTGGCGACCAGCCGCGGCGTGGTCGCGTCGACGATGGAACCAAAATTTGGAATCGTCAAATACAGTAGTCCCACACCCTCTGGGTGAGTGTGCTCGTTGAAGGGGCGCAGCAGCCTCCCCGCGGGTCGCTGGTGCTTCGCCCACGTCACAGCTTCGAGGACCAACGACGGGGGGACGAAGCGAGAGGCGATCGCCATCATGTTGATGCCTTCCTCCAACGACTCCCCGTTCGCCACGTCCGCAAGCGTTAACGAAAGGTAGCGGGAGCGGCTTGCCTGCTCACGCTGCGCAATGCCGAGGCCCAAGGCCACGGGGATGGCGATCGGCAGATACAACAGCGCGCCGATGGAAACGACACCGAAGGTGAACATGCACGCGATCCACGTGCCGACGAGGACGACGGCACTGAGCAAAATGTGGGGCGCGAAGGCAACACCCAATGGGCAGCGGACCGCGCCGATAATGGCGAACACGATCATCGGATACGCTTGCAACGTGGACGTGGAAAAGAAGGATCGATGCGCCAGGGAGAACACGGCCGCGAGTTGCAAGCTGTAGGCAATGAAGTAGGACGCCGAGTCCAGCGCGATGACGATTCGCAGCGTGCGAACGTTGTCGAGCAGCGGCCGATCGCGTCCACGGCGCTTTTTTCTTGGCGTGATCGGAGCGTCCGCCGCCAAGGAAGTGGCGGGAGATACAACGGAATTGGATCCAGCTGTGGACTGGACACTCCTGAAGTTCACCGTCAAGATCAGCGCGAGCGACGTCGCGGAGAATGCGCAGGCGACACCCGTCAATGCGTAGGCAACGGCGTCACGCACGTCGCTGATCATCACAAGCGCGAGCGACAGGCACCAGGTGAAACAAAAGCTCGCAGTCAGCATTGCCGTGAAGGATACGAACTTCTTCTGGGCGTAGGCCCTGTAGCTCCGCTCCACGAGTTCGTCCTTGAATGCCAAGCTGAAACAGGTGCCCGCGCGCTCCTCCATTCTGGCGCGCAGGGCGACCAGATCGACCTCAACGGCATGGGCTCCGCCTGACGGTGCGGCACTGCCGTCACTCGAAGGGGAAAGATTTACATGGCTCCCCACTGCGGTGTCCGTCGTGGTGGCGTACGTCGCCGCCGCACGCGCGAACCCGGTTGATCGCCGGAGCAACAGCCGCTTTCGTTGTGAAATTATGTTCCGCGTGGTCATCGTCGCGCGGGACAAGGCCGTGACACTTTTGAACGACTCGCTCCCTCCCCATCCGCCGTCGCCCGCGGAAGCGCCGTCACCGCTGCCACCGCTCGACGAGCCGGCCGTCGCCGCCGGGGCGATGGGCAATCCGGCGGTGCTCGCGCCGCGAAGGGAGCCACCCGTGGTGCTGCTGGCCTCGGCCGCCGTGCCGCTCCCCACCGCGTTGTGGAACGAGAACGCGTCGATCGCCGCCGAGTCGCAGTGATGAATCAGCTGCAATTGCAGTTTGGCGCCGGCTGGAGTCTCCGACGCCAGCTTCGCGAGCAAGGCTATGGACGCCTCTCGGCGGTGCTTCATGTCAACGACGACGACCGTGGCAAGTCCAGTCCCGGATCCGAAGACATTGGCGCCGCTACTTTCACCGCCTACCGAAGATTCAGCTTCTTTGGTGTGGGGGGCACCTGATGACGTGTCAGCTGAAGCGCTGGCCGCGGCTGTGAATCCGTTGTCGATAGGAATCACGGTACCTTGATCCGCGACGCTCGACACGATGAGCTGTGGCGGCACCGGCATACTGTGCAGCGTCACGCGGCGCAGCTGCCGAATCGTGTGCTCCGTGCACAGGATCGTGTTGGCGCTTGCCAGGGTCGCAAGCGCCACCGCCACGTCGACCGTCTGGCCGATGAGCTGATAAGCCAGACGTTGCGGAGGGAGCACGCACGCAAGAAGGCGGCCGGTGTGAACGCCCATGTGCAGAGTGAGGCAAGAAGTAGTCGCCGTGGGGCGACGGAGTGGCGTTCCCCCTCCTCCCATCCTCTGGGTGCACGTCGCCTTCAGCCTTGAGGCGAATGTGGTGGCCCTGGAAGCGTGCGTTGTGTTGAGGGCAAAGGGCACGCCGAAGCTGACCACAACGTGCCCTGCGTCGCCCGCGGTCACCACGTAGCCGCCGCAGGTGATGGCAAGGTCATCGACGACGTCGGCGACGTCCCGGAGCTGCTGCTGAATGTCCTCCCCCCACTCCACATCGCCACCCGCACGGCCGCCGCCAGGGGACACATCCGGGGAGGCGGGCGGCTGCCCCGAAGCACTTTGATACGTCCACGACAAGCGGATAACGACGATGGTCCCCTCGCCGCGGACAAAACTGCAAGATGCCTTGTCTTTGGAGTCGGCTCCGTCCGTTGGGGCTCCTGCAGCCTGCTGCTGTCCGCCACCTGCTGCTGAGGGTGCCACATTCTCGTCACCGTCCTCCTCGTCCTCGAGGCGCAACCGAGCCAGCACCGCCGCAGGGAGACGTCTGCCGATGATGGCGTCCACGTCTCGCCTGGCCCGGGCGGTGCGCTCGGCGGCGGCGATGCAGTGACGCTGGTCCTCGAAGGCATGCCGCATGCTCTTCTCTTCGGCGAAGAGAATGCCTAGGACACAGAGGGTCACGACGACCATGAGCAGATCGTCCAGCTGAGGCGACCGCCCGTGAGCGAAGGCCGCGATCGTGAAGTGCAGAATCATGCCGTAGAGGCATATGGCGAGGGTGAAGACGAAGCGCTGTGTGCCAAGAAGCAGCACGAAGGTAAGACCGAAGCCGAACACGTCGAAGATGAGCCGCTCGCTGTTTGTGCCAGGCACATAGGGTAAGCCCTGGCTCGTGAATCCCTCGCAGAATCTCCCGGATCGACCGCACGTCATGCCGGTCATCCAGATAAGGTGGACCACGCAAAAGTACCGTTCGATGTACTTGGGCGTTGCGAGAAGGCGATGGCCAAACAGCCTGACGAGAAACAGCGCTGAGCCGACCAAAAACCCCACAACCCCGACGGCCAGGTGGGCGATTTGGTCACGGCCGACCCGCGGTCCGCACCCCGAAAACGGGTCGTTGCCGAGAAACCATTGTGGCACGGCAAAAAGTACGCCGCAACCTAAGGCGTACACGCCGATTGTGACGATGCTGACGTTTTGCGTGAAGTCAACGTACTGCTCCTCCTGCGTGGCGTCCGTGAAATGCCCCGTGAGGCGGTCTCGCGCGAGCGCCACGCGATCCGTCTTGCGCTGCTGTTCCTCGTCGTGCATCATTCGCGTCAATTGATCGGCGGAACGGCGACCGGCGCTGGCCGCGTTGCTGACAAAAAGCATCGGCGGCGACCCATCGCCAGTCTTGGCGGAGGCAGCCGCTTCGTAGTAACTCCCGACGTCCGCGATCGCCGCCGGATAGGCAGCGGATGCGGATATCGCGGGCGGGCCACGCTGGATCGCGGCGTTCGG
>ERZ1292630.5564-Hain-H41-02um-R3-5564-length-10275-cov-11_pt1 | contig 10275 bp, 9 predicted proteins | sample MGYA00564408_ERZ1292630 | MGnify/ENA primary metagenome ERZ1292630 (study PRJEB36523, sample SAMEA6512641) | groundwater metagenome | collected 2019-01-08 | study: AquaDiva: Metagenomics assemblies of 32 groundwater samples
TCGAATATGGAATGTCGAATTGGATGCAATTCAATACGGGCTTGATTCAATATTCTACATTCGATATTCTACCCCATACTACCTATGCGCAAGGAATATGCAAACGAAATACTCGTGGCGTCCAAAGCGGGATACGAAACAATAACGGCGGATTTCTCGCGGACGCGGGGGAAATTTTGGAAAGAGCTCCTTTTTGTGCGCGACATGATTCCCAAAGGAGCGCGACTTCTCGATGTTGGTTGCGGGAACGGAAGATTCCTTGGTTCTCCACTCGACGAGTCGATTGACTACACAGGGATAGATTTTTCTGAAGGACTCATCAGGGTCGCACGGGAGAGATACGGCGACCGCGCACACACGGCTTTCGTCGTTGGCGATGCTCTTACCCTTCCCTTCCCCGACCACTCATTTGATATCGTGGTTTCTTTCGCCGTGCTTCACCATATCCCCTCGCGCGCATACCGCGTGCAATTTTTGCGTGAAGCGAAGCGCACAGTGAAGCCCGGCGGACTCATCGTCATCACCGCGTGGAATGTTTTCCGCGCGAAACCGCGGATAATTTTAAAATACGCATTCAAAAAGATCTGCGGGCTTGCCAGCCTAGATTTTGTACTTAAAAATTTTTGCGGGCTTTCGCGTCTCGATTTCGGCGATGCATTCCTCGGTTTTGGAAAAGAAAAAAACGCGCGCTTCGTGCACGCGCTTTCGAAACGCGAACTCTTCTCCCTCGCGCGCGAAGCAGGGCTTACGGTAGAAAAATTCGACATCATCCGCCGCCCCTTCGGAGAAGAAAACTTTTTTATGATTGCACGCACTTAACTCACGCTACTTGGGAACGAAACACCCAAGTGCTAGAGGAGTGCACTTTCCCATGATTTTTTATACGCCATTAGGTATTCTTCTTTTGTTGGAAGTTTTGACGGTTTTGCCACAAGCTTCACTTTCCCAGATACGACGCATTCTATCGCATGTGCGAGCGCTGGTGTATCACCTACCGGCACCACGAGGCCGTTCTCCCGATCACGCACCACATCGCCTGCACAACCAACGGCGGTCATAATGACGGGACATCCAGAAAGAAGCGCTTCGACCGCAACCATCCCATACCCTTCATACAGCGACGGTAAAACAAGGATGTCTGCTGTTTTATAATATGAAAATAAATTATCTTGCCAGCCCTCAAAGATTACACTAGATTGTAGGTTATAGTTTTTAGTTTTTAGTTTAAGATATTCAAGTAGAGGCCCCTCCCCAACAATAACGAGTCCTGTTTTTGGATAGGTTGCTACAACCGACCGCATTGCCTCTATAACACTTCCAATATTTTTCTCTCGTGCAAGACGCGCCACAATGAGCATGTGAAAATCAAACTGTGGATATTTTTTCTTGAGGTCGTACTCTTTAGAAACGCTTGCATGTTCTGGTATTTCTACAAGGATTGGGAGTACGGAAACAGGTGTTAGATTGTAGGTGTTATGTGTTAGGGAATTCTTGATGCGCTCAGATACTACGCGAATCGCATCTGCGCGTGGAATCAGAAATTTTGCGAAAAACACGCGTACGCGATTGAGTATTGACTCGTTCGCGAAGTACGGGCTCATTACATCGGTATGAATCTGTATGTGAAGTCGCGCGCGGAAAATATGCGCGATCAAAAACCCTGCAAGACCGCACTCAAACGGATCTTGCGTCGTCACCACATCAATAGACACACCGCGCCGCTTGAGCGCAAGCGCGCAAATGATTGCGTGGTAGACATAGCCAAATCGCGTCCATGCGTTCGTCGAATAAAGAAAAATATTGGGTGGAATAGTTTCCTCGCAAAACCCCAGTGCGCGCTTTGTAAACACAATCACATGAAGCTCATCAACAAGCCCGCCATATTCAAGCAGGCGCGCTCGCACCGCACTCCCCTTCTCAAACATTTTTCGGTCGGTTCCAATAGAAAGAATTTTCATATTAGTTTTTTAAAAAGTGCCTCATGGTCGCGCGTTGCATCATCCCATGAATAAGAAAACTTGATTTGCTTCAGTCTGTCAGTGAACGCTTTATACGTGCCGGCATCTGAAAGCGAGTTCATTTTTAATGCGACATCATCAACAGACGCGGGGTCAATCTTCAAAAAATCTTCTTGATTGATTGTGAGGTAATTTTCTTTTGTCATCAAAAACGGGATACCGAGCGCGAGACATTCATATATCTGGTTCGGTGATATATCTGTCCAACTTGGCAAGATCACATAATGGCACTGTATGATGCGCTGATATAAATCCTTTTGAAGCATGGGGGGCTCAAATGACACACGATCTGAAATACCGAGTTTTTTTACAAGCACACGCAAACTTTTTTCGGTGGGTCCTTCGCCAATAAGCACGAGTTTGCTTGAAGTGTCTTTGACTCGAGTAAATGCTTCAATCGCAACCTCTATGTTCTTCATCTTAATAAAGCGACCTGCAAACACAATTTCATTATTTATTTGTGTTTCGTCACGCGTAACCCCAAAACTAAAATTCTCCGGTGTCGGATTGGGGATTACTTTTACACAGCTGTTATCCAAATGGTAAAAAGTTTGATATAGATCAGCCTGTTCAGATGAATTGAAAACAACAAACTCCGCACCGCGAAGTACAAATTTAATAATTCTATACAATACGGGGTAATCACAATAAAGCCCTGTTTGGTAAAAATCTTTGAGAGTCACTGGCGAGCGCCCCTCTGCGAGATATTTTTCCCATATATATCCGCCGCCTACGCGAACAGCATATTTCTTTCCGGTAAGTAGCGAGGCGAGTCGAAGCGGGAGCCCCGCAGAAACCCAGTCAAACGAATACACTACATCAAAATTACGGATATTTTTAAGAACAGCCAAAAAAAACTTAAAATAATTTGATAACTTCCCCCTACGCACCACGCGCGCCAATTCAAACGGGTATTCACTGTCAAAGTCAAATCGTGCTTCATTCGAATAGGTAACAACTTTTACCGTGTGCCCAAGCGCAACAAGCTTTTCCCCTAAGCGTGCTGTGTATGTGGCAGGACCGCCAATTTCTGGCTCAAAGATGCCGGTGATAAGAAGTATGCGCATATTTGCTCTGTGCTACACGGAGTAAGTAAAATTATTCCTGACTTTTATGAAGCTTATCGTGAAGTTTGTCCTTGTACCACACAACTTGCCGAGCAAGACCCTCTTCCACCCCTACTGTCGGGTTATACCCGAGAATACGGCGCGCTTTTTCAATGTTCGCGCCCGTCTCTTTTTGGTCGCCGGGACGACGAGGAGTAACAACCAAGCACGCAGGCTTCCCAAGAAGACGCTCGATGATCTTGATTCCCTCGCCTGTCGTGATCGTTTGATCGGTCCCAATGTTAAATATTTCACCGACAGCAAGCTCAAGATTTTTTACTACCAAATCACACGCATGAACAATATCATCAACATTTGTATAGCTTCGCACATGATGTTCAGACCCTTCGTGAAGCGGGAAGTCTTTGCCCTCAAGAATACTCTTGATGAGTTTGTGATAAAGCTTCTCCGGCCGTTCTCTCGGTCCGTATACAGAAAAAAGACGCAATACGACAACAGGAAGACCATGTTCTCGATGGTACGAAAGTGCAAGCTGTTCTGCGGCAAGCTTGGTCACTCCGTAAGATGAAGTTGGTTTTACCTCAACCGTCTCCTCCCCATATGCATGCACGCCATAAATGGACGATGTTGAGATATGCACAAACCCCTTGAGTCCCGGAACCTTCGACACTGAATCAAGTAACCGATGTGTCGCAATGATGTTGTTGCGCACATAATCCTCAAATGAGGTTGTTGCTGAGATGCCCGGCTGAGCCGCAAAATGAAAAACAACATCCACTCCTTTCATGAAGTGGTCTATATCATCAACTGCTAGGTCGCAAAGGTGCACCTCTACTCCGCTTGCTGCGACATCGGCTAGATTGATCTCTTTTATCGCGCGGTCGTAATAAGGAGTAAGGATATCAACTCCGACGACTTCGTGCCCAAGCCCCACGAAATGCTCGGCAACATGCGACCCGATAGCCCCCGCGACCCCTGTAATGAGGATTTTCATACAAAGCAAATATTACCACAAATAAACCTGTACAAAAACTTGACTTTTATACTTAAGTATGCTATCATGGCTTTGTTAATCTAATAAAGGATTAACCATGGCTCGTGAGGAGCAGTGAGGCGTGACGCCTCATAAAAAGGAGGTTTACCTTGAGTTACAAATTAGAAGCTCTTTACAAAGAACTCCCGTGGCTCGTCGTCCTAAGAAAAGAAATCGGTGAACCCAGTTTTGTGAAAGTCAAACGCCTTGATGCCGAAAGTGCCAAACGCTGGATAGGAAGAGTCGTAACATCAGATGACTCCTACAACATTAGCGGGTATTTTTTCGACAGCAAAGGAGGCTGTATTTCGAAAATCTACCCACAGAAACCGGCTGGGGTTCTAAAGCGCATCCTTACTTTTTTTTCGCAACGGGATACAACGACCATCGAAGAGACCCTACGGCAGTGCGCGAACAAAGATGAAGTGCGATATATTGTCTTGTTCGGGTATGACTTGAATCATTACGGTTCCAACCAGCTCTATGTTTACAAAATACCGCAAGGACGCACCGTGAGTGACTTCCTTCAGGAGGTGGCGGACCAACGGGCACAGGAATCAAACATCAAATCTACCCAGGCCTCTGAAGAAATCGCGGCTGAACTTTCAGAACTTTCAGAGTAAAAAAGCTCAGCCAAACTCCCCCACAAACATGGGGGTTTTTTATTGTATTAAAAGATATTTGTGATAACGACATAAATACAATAAAAAAGGACCCCGAATTGGAGTCCTTGAGCGATCTTAGGCAGCTACACTTTGAGCACCTCTTCTATAGAATATGCCCCTTTAGATTTTATTTGCACGCAAATAGAATCTACATCTTCGTTTGGCATCACAAAGCGTGCGATGCTATCCATTTCAAAGCTGTCGTAACAAACAATGGCATGAGTCGCTCCTTGCTGAGCACCTTCTTTGAGAAATGCTTCTTGTTCTCTTCTCATCCCCCCTTTAGTCATGCAGGGGTGTATAGAGAAATCAAATACTTTCCAAAAAAACCATCCAATCCATTTCATTTTACCCTCCTTTTTAAATTTATTGAACAACAAAAAGCTTACCAATAAGCTCTTCTTAAATCTCAAGCAAGGATAGCATATTTATACTATTTTGTCAAACACCTTCTCTTTCATATCGCGGGCGATGAGGTTCCAATCATATTTTTCAGTAACGAGCTTTTTGCCGTTTGCAACAAGGCGTGTGCGGAGAGTATCGTCAGCAATAAGTCTTTTTACCTCATTCGCGATACTTTCTGGACTATCGACCTCGCAAAAAAGCCCCGTTGAATCACGGTCAGGATTTTTCTCAGGGTCAAAGAGAAAATCCGGAATACCGCCAACAGGTGTTGCAATGACCGGCAACCCAACCGCCATCGCCTCGAGAAACGAGATGCCAAGTCCCTCAGATCGTGATGGGCGAATAAAAATATCGGAAATCTTGAGATACTTCGGCATTTCGCTATGCGATATTTGTCCCAAAAATTTCACCCGATCCTCAACACCACTTTCGCGCGCAAGCGCACGAAGTGCCGCCTCGTCGGGACCAATACCCAAGACCAAAAATTTTACTCGTGCAGGAAGAAGTGAGAGCGCGCGAATGACCTCGTCGATCGCATTTTTCTTCACAATGCGCGAAGTGGTAATGAGAAAAATATCATCAGCGGCCTTTTTCAATTTTTGTTCCAATGCAAACAATTCTTCCGTCGAATACATCTGCGAGAAATGAGCGACGGCAACCGCATTTGGCACGACTTCAAGGGAACCCGCATATCCCATATCGCGAGCGAAACCCGCAAGGTAGTGCGATATCGTCTGCACAAAATCCGCACGAGTGAAGATGCGCACAAAAAGCGGGTATACGAAACGCACGCGATGCTTGATGTACTCAATAGGATCTCCCTCTTGAAGAGTGAGCAGGTAGCGTACATTAGGGAACCGCATCTTGAAAAAAAGCGTCGCAAACCCCGCATAGTTCGCCATCATCGCCCATGTGCCATCATAGTGATTTTTGCGATGGAGCGCTCGCGCTTTCAAAAATCCGATGAATGGGAATAGGTGTTTATTGAATGAAAGAGGAAACTTCACGAGGTCGCCGATTGTTGGGTTCTTGCATGAAAAACCGATTCGGTAAACATTTACATTGCCGATTCTCTCAAATTTTGGTAACGCAGAATCAAACCGTAGCGTTACCATATCAAACGAAATATCATTGGGCGAAATGCGGTCGGTGATCTCCTTGATAGCCACTTCCGCCCCACCAACGACATCGGGATAGTACGCGAGAGAGAAAATAAGGATTTTCTTGGGAGATTCTTTTACCATAATATTGTCACCATACCACCAAGTTGAATTTGCAGCAAAGGTAAATCGGTGCTAAAAAACATTGTCTTTTCTGTCTTCGTCGCTTTCTTCGACAATTTCAAAATCGTCGGCATTTATTTCTGCGGAAGACTCGGTATCACTTTCTCTTTTTTCGCGCGTGAGGCGAAGGCCAAGGAGCGCGAGGGCGCCGAGGAATGCGGCGCCGATATACCAAGGCCACAAGCTCCCCTCTTTTTGCGCCGGTGAGAGTGTTTGTGTTTCCGGGAAAGCATTGACGGTGGCGGCCTCCTGATGCAAGGAAGCTTCCGACATCACGCGCGCTTTAGCAACGGTTTTCACGAATGGAGCTTGTCCCACTTTTGAATCTGGCGCTTCTGCGGTTGCCGTTTCATTTTTGGTCGCAACGGGCGAGCCGTTTGGAAAACGGAGTTCGATGTCGCTCCCCTCCGGTGTCGCAAGTCCTGCCACTTCGCTCGCAAAGGTAGCGCTCTTTTTTGCACCGAGAATCGTATTTTTGGGAAATATGAAAATTTTTTCTCCGCTTGCAACTTGCCATCCTGACAAATCTATTTCGTCCCCTCCGCGATTTTCGATAGTAAAAAATGAGCGCGCCATATCACCGCCCGTGCTCAAAGAAAGGTTCGGCAAAACAACACGCACGAGCATTCGGTCCGTCGCCGTCATGCTCCCCGACGAGACATCGAGGACTGCGGTGTATTCGCCGGGATAATAATAGGTGTGCGAAACACTGCTACCTTCTGCGGATGCACCGTCGCCAAACGACCACGCCGTTTGTGTTGGTGTTGAAAAACTATTTTCGAGGCCGGCGATCTTGCCTTCAAAAATTATCGGCACTCCGGCGAGCACCACGCGCGTTTGCGGTCCCGCTTGGGCGGTCATGTGAGAGCCTGCCGGCGTGGATGGCGTGTTCGTATTTGCTACCGGTATCGTAGCGGTGTTTTGTGCGACGACGGGTGCACCCGATGAAATTGCTGCGGTATGCGGTGTTGGCGCGGCGCTCACCCATCCGCTCCCTGATGTTCTCTGATAGCTCTTCCCTTCATCGATCATCCCCAACTCAATTTGATTAACATCCCCTCCTTTTGAATCTCTCAAACGAATGGTGTTGGCTTCGGTAAGCGTTAAATTATCTATAACGATATCAGCGTTTCCCGATTGCCCGCGAGAGACGAGGAAATAACCCTTGGCGCTGATAGTCTTGTCCTTTAGCGCCGTGCTCGTGACCAAAGAGCTAAAGCTGTTGCCGGTAGCGGTTTTCCTTTGAATATACCAACCGGTCAGATCGATATCGGAATTACCGGAATTATAGAGCTCTATAAATCTTTCACCTATCGGTGATATTTGAATCTCATTGAGTAAAACCTGCGCGGACACCATCCGCGCAAAAAACAACATTAAAATAAATGCTATCGTTTTCATACTAATCATCCCCGCGCAAGATCGCGGTGAGTACATCCTCGGGAACTTCTCTAACTTTCGGCTCTTCGCGTTTTTGTTCCGGTGCGCGGGGCGCCTCCGCACGATTTCCTTCGCTTGCCTGTGGTGCTGTTTTTGGAGCATGCGCTGATTGTGTCCGCGCTTGCGGGGGGCGCGGGATGACGGAGGCGACGGGTTTCTTTTCAGTCCCGATGACTCCCGCGAGCGCATCTTTCAAGCTCCCCAAATTCCCAACGCTCGGACCTTTGCTCTTCACGGGCACAAAACCGCCATTCTCCGGTCTTGACTGAGCGAGTGTTGAGAGCGGGACGGCTTTCTCTGTATCCTTTTGTGCGGAATAATTTTCGCGAGCCTCAATTTTCGGGATGTCCTTGAATGCCTGCGCAAACGGCTTTTCGAGCTTCTCCGGTCTGGATATTTCCTCTCGTTTTGGTTGTGGCTTTTCAATTCGCTCGGCTTGTCCGCCTAGGTTTTTCTCAGCAAAATTTTGACGAGGTCGCTCGAACATCGCATTGCTGTATCGCCTCACAAGTGGAGCGCGTTCCGCCGGCGTTTCTTTTTTTGGTACATAGTCCGTGCGCGGAGCAATGCGTTCCGGCGCTTGCGCTTGTTCATTCCCTGCCTGCACCGATGTCGCGGCAGGCAGGCCTCCGCTAAACCATTCGGCAATATCCTTTTCCACTTTCTCGCGCGGATGCCCATAGAGCTCGCGCGACGACTTGATGACTTCATCGCGAAGCGATTTTGCAGGTGCCGCGATAGGTCCGAGCGTGACCGCCGAGAATGGGTGCGAAGCAACGCCATCGATCATGAGTTTCAGATAAATCTGCGTGAAGCCCAGGCTCACCATATCCTCTGCTGTAAAAACGGGAGCATATTCTTTTTCAAGTTCCTCTGCATCCGGCGCGCCGACGCGAAACATAATCTGTGTGCCGACATTGCCAAAAACCGCATCGGCAACCTTCTCATCCATTTGTTTGATGTACTGGTGCGCAATAGTCAAAGCGAGCTTGTATTTGCGCGCCTCGGACAAAATATCCGCAAATGACTCGTTGGCAAAGTTCTGAAACTCATCCACATACATATAAAAGTTGGGGAGCTTTTTGAGCTCACCCTCGGTGAGGTCCGCGCGCGACATCGCCGCAAGATATATCTTGGTAATGATCATACCACCCAAAAGGGCGGCGTTCCCCTCGCCAAGCTGACCTTTTGAAAGATTCACAATGAGGATCTTTCGCTCGTCCATCATTGTGCGCAGGTCAAAGCTCGAGTGTGGCTGTCCGATGATATTTCTGATGAGCGGATTTGAGGTGAACTGCCCGAGCTTGTTTTGCACAGCGGGAGTCGCCTCTGCTGCAAACTTTTCGGTATACTTTGCAAACTCCTCAACCCAGTAGGCCTTTACCGACGGGTCCTTCACATTATCGACAACTTTTTTTCTGTACACTTTGTCGGTGAGCATTCGATTTACACCAAGGAGTGTCGAGTCTGGGTATTCAAGCAAAGCGAGGAGGCAGTTCATGAGAATGTACTGCATTCTATCTGAGAAAGATTCTGCTCCAAAAATCTTTTTGAATGCACTGAGAAGGCCATTGGCAACGAGGTGTCGTTTGTCTGGACCTACATCCTCCATCACATTGAAAGAAATAGGGTGATCAGAATCAAACGGTGCAAAGTAAACAACATCTTTTATTCGGTCTTCCGGGATATAGTCCAGTAGAAGCGCTGCGGATTTGCCGTGCGGGTCGATGAACGCAAACCCTTCGCCGTTCTTGATATCCTGTACCACCATATTTTCAATACAGGTCGACTTCCCCATACCGGTCTTCCCGATGATGTACATATGGCGCGTGCGGTCCTCGGCCTTGATGCCAAAGGGTATGCGCTTGTTGCGCCGGTCCGTCTCCGCGAAATAGGTGATGCGATTTTTATCGTAGAGATACATTGGGTAGGTGATAGGTTTTAGTCAACAGTAGGTAGTGTGTACGAACTATTTAAATTAAAGTATACCACCAAATCCATGCAAAAAGAAAAAATCACAAATATCTGATGGCTCATATATTTTGAGTTACGAAACCGTGGTCTTTCGTCTTTGCGAGGAAGTACCCTGACGAAGCAATCCATAGTTTATCGCGCATAATCCTGGATTGCCACGCTTCGCTCGCAAAGACAACACAGGGTTATTGGAGTTTCGTAATTAAAGACCAGATATCGCTAATTGAGCCACCTTCCCAGAGTATGTGCAAAATTTGCACATACTTCTAGCTGTTGCAAAAAATGCAACAGCTCGAATCACAATTTTTTGCAATATGCATTTTTTGCACATTGCTTTTTTGGGCTTAATGGTACTTTTGTGAGGCTAAATGATACACTTAGCCTTTAACA
>ERZ1292630.1484-Hain-H41-02um-R3-1484-length-23024-cov-8_pt1 | contig 10274 bp, 6 predicted proteins | sample MGYA00564408_ERZ1292630 | MGnify/ENA primary metagenome ERZ1292630 (study PRJEB36523, sample SAMEA6512641) | groundwater metagenome | collected 2019-01-08 | study: AquaDiva: Metagenomics assemblies of 32 groundwater samples
GCGAGACGAGCTACCGCATAACTCCTTGAATTTCGCCGAGGGAGGCGTTGCGAAGGAACAAGCCACGCCTTTAGGACGTCAATGAGATTTTCTCGTTTGGCTATGGTCACCACTTTTCCAACGATCGACAAAGGTTAGCTTGGCGTCGGGATACCCCGCGGCTTTCTTCGTCGCGTCAAAAATGCGTCGCAACTCGTCAAAGTAAGCGGTCGCCACGATGTCGAGCTCTTCGACTCCCTTGGTGAGGATCGGTCGACCGGGCACCAGCGTCAGTCGAGAAGTGCGCGGGATCGGCAGCAGCCAGCGTCCCAGCGGCAGGAAGGGAAACGGAATGCCGAGCAGCGGCAGCAGCCTCCGTTGCCAACTTCGCGGTCCCAAGTTGGAAAAAATTCGGTCCTCGCCGTGGCACACCACAGGTACCACCGGTAGCTGGTGTTGCATCGCCAGTCGGATGAATCCGATGTGACGGGTGACAATCCGGAGGTCGCCCCTTGGGGAAGCGAGCGATTCCACGAGCTCGGCTTGGCCTCCAGGGACGATCCACGGGCTGTAGCCGAGCTTGACGGCTTCCTCGATCGAGCCCCGGCAAACGTCCATCCCACCGATGGCCATCACCAGCTCACGGATGAGCGGGAGCCGAAACACGACCGTTGCGGCGTGCACGGTCACGCGGCGCCGCGGGGTGTCCTCGGGTGCTCTCCACGAGGCGCTCCGGTCGACGGCATCCCGCCACGCCTTGGTCTTGGTGCACCACAGGACCGTGCCGGGGAAGATGCCGTGTGGGTGGAAACCAAACACGACCTGGTCCAACCCGAGGTGAATCTGAGTGTCCGCGAGCGGCGTGGGTTTCGCTCCGCCGTCCACCGCAGTCATTGGCGGCGTGGGAAGCGCTGCGAAGGAAAAGTAGCGCGCCATGAGGGGAATGACGAACCGCGTGAAGAGGCCGACCACCGCCGGGGAGTACGACGTGCCATCGCGCTCAGGCCCGAGGCGGGGAGATCCGTCTGCCTTGCGCCCGCCTCCCGTCCGCACGGAAAGCAAATACGCGAGCGCCACGGCCGTTAGCAGCGGGTCGATCCAGGCTGCCGCCACGTCCACGATGGCGAACCACACGGCGTTGGCGGCCGCCGCCGCTGCCTCGCGCCCGGCGCCGGTGGGGAGCTGTGCGAAGGGTCGCAGATGCGTCATCAGCGCGGAGAACGAAAGCGCGATTCCCTGGTAGCAGTCGTAGCCCAGCAGCAGCGCGCAGCACCAGCGGAAGAACTGCCTGGCGACGATCGAGGTAGGGAACAGGCCCGGCGTGAAGAAAAACAGCGCAAACGCGATGCCGCTGACCGTGAGGCGGGCTGCGGGCAGCCCGAGAATAATTGGAATAATGGCCGGCATGGCATAGAGGGAGATCGCAAAGATGGAGGCGCCGACGTCGTGGAATACACTTGGCCAGTCGCGGAGGCTCGTGAGTGACAATAACGCCGCGAGGAGCAGCACGGGCACCAAGCCGGAGACCACGCGGAACATGGCCGCCAGCGCCGCGGCCATGTACTCGCCCTGCGCCACAAAGAGGTAGTGGAGAGCGAAGACGGCAATGAGCGGGCCGATGAAAGCGCACAGCACGAGTAGCAGCGTCACGACCGAGCCTGTGCGCGTCTCGGGTGACAGGCCCGGCATCGGGGACGCAGCCAGCGCAGAGGGGGCCGGCGAGCGCCGGCGGTGTCTCGCAGCGGCGGCGAGCTTCGAACGACGCGCGTCGTCGTCATCGTCGTCCAAGGACTCCTCTGCGTCGCCGTCCGTGGCGCCAGGGCCGTCCGTGGCGCCCTTGTCGAGTGATGGGGGCTGATGCTGCCAGAACGCTCGCGCCAGTCCAATCGTCGCCAGCGGCACGGCGATGACGGACGCAAGCACGCTGACGGTGAGCAGTGGGACGGTGATCGCGAAGGACGAGGAAGACGAGACGAACTCCCCCCCACCTGCGGCGGGCGTGGTGGCGTTGCTCGAAACACGGGGTCGGAGGAACCCACCGAGGGACTCGTACACTCCGAGAAACGCGGACCCCGCCCACGAGGCCGTGAAGAGCATGATGGCCAGCATGACTTCGCGGTTACGGTCCAGAAACGTCGGAAGCGCTGCCGCCCCATCGCCCAGCGGCATTGTCCCCCCATCGGCCTCAGGTTCGGCTAGATTGATGGCCGACGACGCCCTGACGGCCTTTGGTGAGGCACTCTCGCGATCAAACTTGAACACCGACACCAGCATGCACAATGGAGACGCCAGAGAGAAGGCGCCGCACAGCAGCAGCGGCAGGGACGAAATGCCGCGAAGGGACGCCACGCGGGCCAGGACGACGGTGGCCGCGGGGGTCGCCGCGCCTGCTGTAGGTGCGGGTTGATACGCCAGCCACGCCCGCCATTCCTGCACCTGTAAGACATTGACGATAAAGGCAGTGATGGCCGCGCCTAGGAACACGAGCGACGACACCTGCCAGACGACGAAAGCCGCGCCGCCGCGGAGGGGCATGATCGCCTCGTAGCCAAACCGCCCGTGGCAGTACCTGCCGTACACCAGGTGGATGCCGGAGGTGTCGACGATCGAGCTCACGAGGCTCAAAACCGCAAGGATGGGCACGAACTGCGACAGCCGCCCCGAGACGCTGCTGCTGGCATCACCACCTGGCACTGCGGACAGCGACCCGCTCGCCGCGGCGACAAGCGACTCGAACTGCCTGTAGTCGGCCAGCACGCACAGGACGCCCGACGCCGCAGCGACGGCGCTGGACAGAACCACCGACGTTCCGATGCGGGGGCGCGGGTCCACCGGTATGGATTCAGGAGGGGCGTCCATGCCGGCAGCACCTTCGTCGACGGTGGCCCGCCGTTGGGCGTCATTGTCCGCTTCTTCGTCTGCCGCGGCTAGAAGGACGTGAAGCAGGTGCTTGAGCGGCGAGGAGGAGCTATGTCCGCTCCCGTGGTCTGCGGGCCCTCTCCCGCCGTCACGATCCACCGCGAGTGCAAGCTGCCGCAGGTCCGCGAGAGAGTCGGCATGGACGGCGACGTCGTGGATGAGGTCTCGGAGGTCATATGGCGATGCGTCGTAACTGATGCCACGGACGTGAAGGCTCATCGAGCTGAGTTCGCGACGATCCCTGGTTCCTCCGAGGGAGGTGCCACCGTTCCTGATTCGTGCATTGTCAAAGTAGCGAAAGTAGTTGCTCAGAGCCAACGCTACGAAGGGCACGGTCGACACGGTCGCTTGGGCCGTGCAGGCAAGCGGATATGCCAGCGTGAAGCAAGACTCAACGGGGGTCGTCAAGAGCAGCATCAGGCCGAGCGCGTAGAAGGTCCACCCAACGGCCTGCATGGCGACGTACTCCGCGGAGCCCTTGAAGGGCTGAAACCACGGCTCGTCCTGGCTGTCATCGGCGCTGCGGCCGCTCATGTGCACCGCGGGGACGGCGACGGTCCAGAATAGTCCTGAAGCGAGAAGCAGCGTTTCGGGGGAGATGGGCGTCGCGGCAGACTCGCCTACCAGTGTCGGGGCGCTGCTGGCGGCCTTCAGGTAGTCGCATAACAGTCTGAGCAAGAATGACATTGCAAGCATGGAACACGCGAAGAAGAACTCGACGTTGAACAAGGTCACCAGCAGGAAGGCGGAGGCAGGGCTACTACTCGAGCTACCGGAGTCGTGCAACGGGTCGAATCGTGCTGAGTGCAGCGCACGTTCAAACTTTTGTGGGCTGTTGGTCGCGGACGCGGAAGCGCTGCTCAAGGGAGTATCATCGTGGTAAGGGTCGTCGTTGTCGTTGGTGCTTCGCGGCGGTAGCGTCGCGTCCCGCCGCCCTCCGTGGCATTGGAGCCCTTGACCCGCAGCGCCGTCGACCGTTGGCTTGAGGGAGGTCGTGGGGCTGCCGCTTTCAAGCCGAGGCGTCGCCGCTTTCCAGGTCGAAATGGCTTGCAAGAGACACAGCTGCGAAAAGCCCGAAAGTGCCGATCCCCAGCCTAGCGACGCAGACTCAGGCAACGTAGCCATGGCGACGAATCCGAGAATCCACGTGGTCCAAGCCAGGGTGCTCAGCATTGCCACCTCGCTGCTGCGTCGCATGCCCCTCCAAAACCTTCCGGCTGTGACGCGGTGTTGATGAAGCAACGTCACGACGGGGGCGGCGAGCGCGATGGTCGTAAACAGAGCGCGCAAAGTCGTCTCAAAATTGCTGCCCGCTGCGCTCCCCCCGCGTGGCAGCTGCCATTTTAGGACGCCTTCCGCTACCGCGTCGAGCACCGTTGGCAGCAGGAGGCTCGCGAGCGACGCCGACACACCGATGAGCGTGAGCACGGCGGGCAAGTATCGCCGCGAAGACGACCGACTGTCCCTCCGTTCAGCCGGTGGGATCGTCGCGGCCGCAACGGGGAGCACCGACGCGGCGACCTCAATTTGCACCGTGATGCAGGTGAGCGTCGATAGCAGTCCAAGGCACAGGTCCCATCCGCGCGTGACGGACGCCGCGCAAGCGGCTGGCCCCGCGTCGCCGGTGGTTGAAATAGGATCCGCTGTTCCAACCCACACCGACACGCCCAGCAGGGCCAACACGGCGCTGTAGGCGGCCCACACCATGCCTTGGATGGCATTGCGCCACGTCGACGCGTGCGAGAAGGGCATGAACAGGTGGTAGCCGGGCGTGTGGATCCAGCCCACGATAAAGTGCGACACGGCCGCCGAGAAGACGTGCAACAGCAACTCCGCGACGTAGCAGGCTCGACGCAACGCCGGGTCGGCCTCCGCCGCGATGGCGAAGGCCAGCACGACCAATGCGACCACAATCGCTAAGAAGCGAGCGCCGAGTCGACGCTGTTGCGTCCGCAGCCGCTGGTTTTTGGCGGTGATGCGTTGGCTGTTGTTGCCGGTTGGCGACGCGGGGACGTCGGGTGCCTGGTAGCCCTCGAGCGCTTCAAAGTGCCGCAACGACTGCGATAGGAGCACGGTGGAAACGACCGCAAAGGCGCACGCCAGGTAGAGCAGGGCGGCGCGACGCAACGGCACGGGTAAGTGCTGAAAATCTTTGACGGCAAACACAATGATGCAAACAAGACCGCTCGCCCAACTGACGTAGCCGGACACTTGCAGCGCGATGAATCGAGGGCCGCCCTGCAGGGGTTGAAACAGCTCGAAGCCGCGGCTCGTCCCAAGCTCCAGCAGGCCGGAAAGCGCGACGCCGACCGGTACTAAGACGTGAAAGACGGACGCACATAGCAGGACCGGCAGCAACGGAAACGCAGGATCGTACATTTGGAAGATCGCGGCGAGCAGCGTCAGCGTGGAAGTTAGAACGGCAGCGACGGTCCACGCCGTGCGAGTCGCGAGGGCCGCGGTCGATGACGCGTGCGCGAATGGTTGCTGCTCGCGTGCCTGCCGCAGCGGGTGCAGCTGGGGTGACGTGCCCCGCAGCATCCCGGAAGCCGTCGCGGGGAGAGGGGAGGTACCACCCGCTACCGCGCTCGGAGCGACAAACGAGGTCGCGGACGACTGCCGTGACGCCGGCGGCGGAGAGCGCCGCGCGCCGTCGACGTGGGTGGTCAACGGCAGCGATGACGCCACCGGCGACTCATCGCTGACACTAAGTTCGGCAAAAAGGTCTTTGACGGTCCTCTCGCCGCGAGCTCCGCGCTTCCCGCTGCCGGCCTGGTGCTTTCGGGTGTTCGACATGGTTTTTTAAATTGAGAATGGGGCTGAAGGGTTTTGCGAAAGCTGCAAAGTCACAGCGATTCTGATGGAGTATCACATTCTTTGCTCGTATGGCCGGACCTAGAAAGTGAAACGGGGCACTACTGAATGTAGGCCGCCGCCGCCGCCTCACGCAACTTTGTCTCAAAGTCGTCCACGACCGCAAGGCAAGATTTCACAGCGGCTCTCAGCGCATCCTCGGGAGATGGTACGACCTCGCCGCCTTCTCGTCCGCTCGGGGCGGTTTGGATCTTCAGAATGGCCTGATGCTGTGTCGGGTGCGGTACACGATACGCCGCGAATTTGACATTCTCGTTTTTGTGTAGCTCCATGCGCAGCAAGTTGACGAGGGTGTGGTCCTCTTTGTTTAGGTAAAAATCGGTTGTGTCCGGCCCTCGCGGATCGACCTGAACTTTGAGCTTCCACTGACGCGGCACGTCCACCAACGTCTCGATTGGGATGTCATTCATCTGCGTGAGCGCCGACATGTTTGAGGAGGAGAGACGGTGGGTGGTTGTAGAAGTGAAGTTGACGAGCACACACGACGACGGCGATAAAAATGTCGCGTGTGCACTGCGTGATCGTAAACAACCAAAACGCGTCGTGTAAGCGAAGCAGGCAACCCAACCCGGTGAGTTGAGAAACGAGGTTGCTGCTGGTGCGCAGATGCAAACGAAAATAGTGCGCGCTTTCAACAACATCAAAGCAAAGGGACACAACAAACTTTGTGTGATGGAGAAAGAAATAAACTTGAAAAGAGAGCAGCAGGAAGCACACGGCGGCTGCTGGACAGAGATTTGTCGTGATGAGAGCGGAAGGTCGCTAGCAGAGGTCGTAGTCGTCTTCGACTGGCGCATGTCTCGGCTGCAAGACTGGCATGGGTGGCGTCGAGATTGAAGCGGGCGCCTCTCGGTGCACGGGCGACACAAGCTCCCATGGGAGTTGCGCGCTGCGTGAAATGGCGCCGCAACTGTTTTGTGGCCGCTGTGTTCGATGGTGAGCGGCATTGGTGATGTCGACCACCGTCGCGACGACGCGGGGGGGCAGCTGTCGCGTCACCCCCGCCGTCGGCGCTGCGGCAGCCAGTGGCAGGTTCGCACTCGACGACACGACGACGTCATCGCCACTGTACGCTTGTGCTTCCCTTCTACGTTCGCGTGTCAGAGGCCGCGGCTCGACGACGACGGTCTGTGAATCGACAGACGATGCGTCGCCCTCGTCGCTGGCACCGTCTGCATCTACATCAACGGTCTGGAAGCTGTCACACGACGAGGAAGGGCCCGGCCTTTCTGTGGCCGTTGGCAGCTGCAAAAGTCGCGGTTGCTGACCGGGGCGTCGTCGGTGGCGGTGGGTGTGTTCCGCCCTGTGGCGAGCTGCGACTGGCTGACGTTGCGAGGCGCTTTCGGCGTCACTGTTGTGGCGGTCGCTGTTGTGGCGGTGACGACGGGGTTCGTCGTGGTCCTCATGAGCTGCCAAAGATGCATCGCCGCAACCGCGCCAGGGATACCCGCCCGCGTCGCCCAGCAACGACAACGACGGCAGCAGATCACCCGTCGCGCGGCCGCTGCTGTCCGGACTGCCTGGGTCGCCAGCGCTCGACGGCTGAAGAATGGTCGCGTCGCGATCGAGCCGACGTGTCATGGGGTCCACAACGCCTCCCGCGGAGGGGTCGTCGGTGGCGGGGGCGTCCGACTCCTCCAGTCGCGCGGCTTCGACCAGGTCAGCAATGAAGCCTTCGACGGCCTCAGACATAAAGTTCGCGGCTGCCTGCAACATCTCGGGTGAAACCAAAGCGACGTCCCCCTTCCCAAATGGAACCTCTAGCTCGCTATGTGTGTGAGCTCAGCTGTGTGACACGGGACGTGAGGTACAAGTAAACATAGCGGTCACGCATACGTAACCGTAACATACTCACCCCCCTTTTTTTTAACTGCGCCACGCTGCTGAGAATTCCTCCATCGTGGTGCCAAACACACCGCACGTAATCGAAAGAAACAAACAAACCGAGACGCACGTACAGAACCGTTCCGTTTTAGTGGAGGTTGACGGTCGGTGGAAAGGGTACTCATCGTCCGCGCCCCCCCCCTGCCCGTGGCGCTTGCTCGGGGGCCGGGGGGGTCTGGAAATCGAACCTCACGCTGGCTTGCATTTGTTATGATACGGCTGCCCATTCACTTGTGCCCACGTCTCCTCCATGACTTTGTTGCCGCAGCCGGTGCACTTTGGGCGGGCGGACTGCTTGTAGGGCTCGATGCACTCGCGGTGAAGCTTCGTCCCGCTGCCTAAGTCGCCTCGAGTCACCACGTACTCGCCCACTAAGATGTCGCCGCAGAAGTCGCACTTGGGGGCCCGGTCGTAGCAAGCGGGGTGCAGCCGGTAAATCTTGTATTCCTTGGTCGGATCTCCTTTTCGGAGGATGCCACGGCAGAGGTTGCAAATCGACTCGCGTTTTTCGCGTTCAATCAAAATCCACCGTCCGCGTTCTTCTGTCTCGAGACGCGCGCGAATGGTCATGTACTCGAGTTCCAGGGCCGCCGACATTCGGAGGAACGCCGCCTTGCGTTCGGCCTCCTCTCGTGCCCTTCTCTCGGCGTCCTCCTTCGCTTTCCGGTCCGCCTCTTCTTTGGCTTTGCGGTCGGCCTCTTCCTTCGCTTTCCGGTCCGCCTCCTCTTTGGCCTTCCGAGCTTCGGCATCGGCCAACTCCTTGGCTTTGCGGTCGGCGTCATCCTTGGCTTTGCGCTCCGCGTCCTCTTTGGCTTTGCGGTCTGCTTCTTCTTTGGCCTTCCGGTCCGCTTCCTCTTTGGCTTTGCGGTCCGCCTCCTCCTTTGCCTTCCGGGCCTCCTCCGCTGGGTCGCTGCGGCTGTGCGATACTTTGTATTGCAACGACGCTTTGCCGGCGGCCTGGTCGACGACGGCCATCTTGGCGAACGGAACCTTCATGGCTCCCTGCAGCTTGCGGCCGCAGATCATCGGCCCCGTCTGCTGTACGTCGGGACCCACATGCATCGTGAGGTTCGTGCTTGTCCCGAAGTCGAATTTCACGTCGTACGTGGCGGAGTCCGTCGTCTCAAGGAACAATGTGTATCCATCCGCGACTTCGTTGAGGCACAGATACAGGCCGGCGCAAATCTCCCGGCGCTCTTCGGGCTTTGTCGCGTCGGCGCGACTATGGCTGCTCTTTGGCGGCGGCAGCTGCTCGAGCTCTCCTTTGGCGTTTCGGATGAGGCATTGAACGCGATAACGCATATCGAAGCTATCCTTGCCGATCTTGTCGACGATGGTGAGCAGGCACAGATTGGCAACGTTGCCCGAAGGCAGGTCCATGTTGCACTTCAGATCGCCGGCCGCCTCCACACCGGGCGCAGGGACCAGCGACAGATTGTCACTGGCGCCAAAGTCGAACCGAAGTGTGTAAGTGACCTTGTCGCGGTTCTCCACGACGAGATGCAAGCCGTCGTCGAGATCGTGGATGATCACATCGCTGTGGTCGCTGAGCGCCCGGCGGTGACCGCCCTCCACAGTAGCGGCGGGGAACGACGCCATGGGCTTATCCGTATGGCAGAAAGCGCTAGAGAGGGGGGTAATGGACCAAGGGTAGGCAGAGCAACGGCATGCGTGATTCACCGGAGCCGGGAAACTTCCATCCTAACTTGCTCAGTGGCCTCAAAAACCCCGTTGGTGGAATCGTTTAGAAACAGGGCGGAACCCGTGGCGCGATAGACGATCGAAAAATGGGCGGGGCGGCCGTCACTTCCTCGGCAGCTCTCGTTATCGAGGTGCAATGGGCGGCGCTACAACATTTCAACCCACCCATCCAATGAGCCGCCATATTTTTGGTTCATGAAAACATTGATGATACCTACGTGTGGGCAGACGTGTCGCTGGTGAGGAGCCTATCGCAGCCGGTTACGCCCCACGACGGCCGGTGACGTTGTAGTCCAAGTTGCACGCACCTGCGGCTTTGTCCACGACGTCGAGTCGGCACACCATCTGCTTCGCCCCGGCTGCTATCGTGAGGGACACTTTCATCGGGCCCGAGTCCGACACGCTGGGTCCATTGTCGCCACTCATTTTCAAATTAGTGCTCTTGAGGAACTCCAGGTGCACCGTATTCGGGACGGTGTCGGATGACTCGATGTTGACGCGGTAGCCGAAGCTGCTTTCCTTCAGTACCAGGGATAGGGTATCCGTGAGCTCTCGACGATCGTCGACGGCCTGGTCCTCCTCGGCGATGCGCTGCCTGCGCAAACGTTCTTCCTCCTCTTTGCGCTTGCGCTCTTCTTCTTCTCGCCGCTTGCGCTCCTCCTCTTCCTTCCGTTTGCGCTCCTCCTCTTCCTTCCGTTTGCGTTCCTCTTCTTCTCGCCGCTTGCGCTCCTCCTCTTCTTTGCGCTTGCGCTCCTCTTCTTCCTTCCGCTGGCGCTCCTCTTCCTCCCGCCGTTTGCGTTCCTCCTCTTCCTTGCGCTTGCGCTCTTCTTCTTCTTTGCGCTTGCGTTCCTCCTCTTCCTTGCGCTTGCGCTCCTCCTCTTCCTTGCGCTTGCGCTCCTCTTCTTCTCGCCGCTTGC
>ERZ1292630.5567-Hain-H41-02um-R3-5567-length-10270-cov-15_pt1 | contig 10270 bp, 14 predicted proteins | sample MGYA00564408_ERZ1292630 | MGnify/ENA primary metagenome ERZ1292630 (study PRJEB36523, sample SAMEA6512641) | groundwater metagenome | collected 2019-01-08 | study: AquaDiva: Metagenomics assemblies of 32 groundwater samples
CTTCGCTCCGGCGGTTTTCATTTCCTCACTTTTCCAAGTCTTCGGGGGAACGGCATTTTTTTATAATTTCTATTTATTTGATAGGATTTTTGACATTAAATCGATAAATTTTTTCATAATCAATTAATTAAATAACAAAACCCTCTCCCAAATGTTGGAGCGTAACGTCTACTATTCTATTCTTTTTAATTTCTTTAATCGTGTCTAATTTTTTATTCTCTGTTTGTTTTAAATTTTTAAGAGATTCCTTGTGTACTTTCTGGAACTTTTGAAATGCTTCCCACGCTTCCTTGCTTATTTGCTTGGTTGTTTTTCCCGCTGTTGAGATTAAAAACATTAATTGTTTCATAATTATTTAAATATTTTTTATATTATTTATTAATTATCCAAACTTGCATCTTGTGATTCTTGTAAACCTTTATATTCATCGATGACTTCAAGTCCTAATTTCGTACAATTAGTATTTAAAGTGTAATCATTACAGACATTTTCAACTGCTTGTTGAATATCCTCTATATTTCTTTTATCTCTGACATTTAAAATTACCCACCACATAAATAATATAAATATTATTACTGCCAATACTGTTTTGTGAGATGTTTTTTCCTGCATAATTATTTTAGACATTAATTAACTTTGTTTTGATTTTATTTATTTTTTTCAATTTCTTTTAAAATATTTTTTTATTTATTTTCTACCAAAAATTAAATCAACGCCATATCCTTTATTTCCTGATGCTACACCAATCCCAAGTACATTAAAATTACCAAGGAGAATCGCTTTATGAGGTTCGTCTTGTGCGAATGTCCATTCAATTAAGTGAACCGCTTCAAGTGACCCGCCTAAAAATGAATCTTCTCCAGCTCCTTTTAATCCAAGATTTTGAGCTTTGGATTCTATTTCTGCATTAAATCCAGAATGCTGGTCTAGATCGACTGTTGCAAAAAGAAAGGCTCTTGATTGAGCCCATGAAGCTAAACCATCGTCCCAAGATACAGAGCCACTTCCATTCTGATTACGATAATTATTAACTGCGGTTAGTATTTCACTTGGAGTAGCCATACGACTATCATTTCCAAAATTTGCATTATATTCATATTTACCTACTTGTTTTACTACTCCATACTCTTTATTATTTTGAGAAACAACAGTAGGAACAATATAAATCGTTGGGGTAGGATATGAAGTTGGTTTTTCAGTCGGGAATGGTATTTTAATAGGTGTTGGAGTTTTTATTAAGTTTTGAATAATTGGGACATCCTTGAATGTTTTGTTGAAATCTCTATTGTTAGTAATCAATCCTCCTCCAAAAAGAACAGTTAACCCTATTATTAATGTTGCAATATAAGCCATCATAAATAAAGCTAATATTTAATATATTAATTTACCCTCTCGATCAATCGTCTATTTACACCGATTGAAAGAGTATCTAAACTACCCACTCCAAAAGTATTGATTGTATATTTTTTTCTATCCTGATCCGATGGTAGTCTGCATTTCATACCTTCGGTTAATTTAAAATTATTCTTCTTTATTTCTGACTCATTCGGTTGAGATGCCCAAACAATCCCAATATCACCAAGACCTGCGTCGTTGTAACCAAATAAATAACTTTGATATGAAGACTGATTATCTCCTAGATATATTTCAAAATAATAAGAAGGCGCTGTATTACCAAGATGAGACTCGCAATCATCAGGCTTAACTCCTTTTTCGTAAAACGTTGATTTACCCAATTGGACTTTGATACCCCTAATTCTTAATATTGGATTAAAATTTTTACTTCTAGTTGTAATAACATAAGACAAAACTGAATTATCCAAATTAGTGGTTAACATCACATAATAATCTGGGTCAACAAAAATATATTCTTTTTGATTCTTATCTTTGATCGTACTCATTGACACTGGCTTACCTAAATATTTTTTTAAATAATCAACTTGAACAGAAATAGAAACTTTGGAAAGATTGATATATTTTTCTTCTTTTGTGAGAATATTTTTTTCTTGCTTTACTGGAGTACTTACTTTCAAATAAATTAGAAAGAGTAAAAGAATAACAATTAATTTAAAAGTAAAAGAAAATATTTTTTTCATATAGAAAAAATGGCTGAAATAATTTCACTTTCAGGTTTAACAAAATCTTCTTTGTTTACTCGAATATAATCATCAACATTTTCATTGTTTACTCCTATTTTCCCTATTCCTGGTAATATCATTGTCAAGCCAACAAGAATGCAGAATGAGTAAGTTAAACCAAATATTTTAGAGAGTAAATAATGAATTCCAAAAAAAACCAAACTAAGAAAAAATAGGAATAACCAATAATTTCGGATGATAGCGTTATTTTTCTTTAAAAGATTCAACTTATTTAGCTTTTTAGTCACTGGAATACCAAAACGCAAAATTATCAACACAGAAAGAATCGTAAACGGGGAAATAAACATTGATATTGTCCAAAGTGCGAGGAAGATAATTATGGTAATGATTGGAGATCGTCTTTCTGGTGGATATGCTTGATAATAAACCTCATTGCTATTTTTTTTCCACCATTTAAACCACTCTTCTCTTAGTGAATTACCTCTGAATTGTAATTCAACCTTCTTTCTAGAATCCTTCTCTTTTAATCCTTCATAATATATTTTTGTTCCTTCTATGTTTTTTCCTGCAAAATAATATCTAAATTCTGAATTAAAATAATCAAAATAACGAGGATCAATTTTATCGTTTAAACTAATCATTTCATTTATTTTTGAATAAATTTTTTCTTGATCATCATTTGCTATTTTTTTAAATGCGGGACTTTGTAAATTTGCTATTTCATCTGATAGCTGGTTAATCTTTTCAAAATTATTTCGATCGTTTACAAATTCTTTTGGAAAAGAAGGATACGATTTTAGCATAGAGCCTAAGAGGATTCCTAGAAAAATATATTGAATGATAAATAAACTTTTCATACAGGTATTATTATAATCTTTTCTTAAATTAAATTTATAATTCCTTAAAATTACACCGTTCTCCATTGGTTAAGCCTAATGCCGTGAAATGAACAAAAAACATGTTCCACTCCGGGCCAGATGCTTCTCCTACATACACTTCATTTACTGTTTTTTGCCCTGTATAAAATTTTGTTGATAGATCATATTCGATCAACAACCAACTATTGCCACCATACGAATTGATATATTTCATTGAGGATTTCTTACCAAGTTGCGTGTAGGATTTTAAATCCGGTATATATATTGCGTCACCTAAAACATTTTTCCCTAATCTCGTTCCTTGTTGAGCAAACATAACATTGAAAGGATAATTATTTAATTCTGGACGATCTGGAATTTGTAGCCGATGAGGAACAAAGCCTAAGAAGCCTCCTTTATTTATGCTGTCTTGAATACTCATATTTATTATCTTTCCCCATTACGGGGCTGGAATTGGCACCTTTCGTTTTACGATGGTTGCCGGTAGGTCGTCGAGCCAGTGCTCTCGCTACACTCTTGATAACTAACTAATCAACTGTACGAAAATAATAATAAATTGTCAAACGCAATTAATCAACGCATATTTTCTCTCGGCTTATTATTCCTCCTCTAATTCTACCCATAACAGGAACTCCTTTTTTTATTAATCGAGTATAACAACCAAATGAAATTTTATTGGAAGCACATTTACCAACATCATCAGGCTCATCAACTATACAAGTATCTGAAAGACAATCTAAATTACTTCGACAAATCTTCCCTCCATCAGCCATTTTATTATTACAAAAAAATTCCTTACCAAATGGACCAGTTATCCATTCTCCACCGGACTTCTCACACTCAATCCCTTTTTTATCGGTAATAGGAGTTGGAGATAGTTGACTACCTGTAAATTTATAAGGCTTTTGGGATAAAGACGTGTTGATAAATAAATAGAATAAAACTAATCCCAAAATTAAAATAAAAATGAAAATAAACAAAAAATTTTTGATAAGAGAAACTGTTACTTTTTTCATTGATTTTTACATTGTTCCTGATAATAAGAATTATTTTTAACGTAATTTAATATTTTGTTGTAGGCAGGATCGCTTTCAGATGGACCGACGGAAGAATAATTAACAATTGTTAATGGTAAATCCAGTGCAGCAATTGATTCTGGTGACGTTCTGTTATTATATCTGTATGTCAGGGAAGCTATTTCCTCATTATTTAGCGTTGACATAAATAAAAGTTGAAGTCGAAACGCTTGTGCTTCATCCTCAAAACAGGATAGAAACAGATTGCCATCAATAGTATAAAAATAGGCATGTATTAATTCGTGACTTAAAAGTATTGCGGTAAGTAGATCGTCTTTTATTTGGTATCTTGGAGAGACTAAAATCCTTAAATCTTCCTTTGAACTGCTGGGTGAAAAATAAAATAAGCCTTCAGTTCCTTTCATCTCATCATCAGTTGAAGCATATTGGATATTAAGACAGTTTTTAATTGATTTAAAGGAATCTGCTCGACTAGTTGTGATAGGGTGATTTTGCTCTAGTAATCTTTGGATAATCAAACTTATTGCTCGATCAAATTCCGACGAGATTGGATATGGTTCATTCCTATCACAGATAATATTATTTTTGAGATTAAAATACCATTTATTGTCAATTAAAATATATTCCTTTTTGCCTGTTATTGTTTTCCTATCGATATTCAAACAGTCAGGATTGATACAAAAAGACAATGATCTGTCAATTATTCCCCTGTCTCCACGGATTTCTATGTTATTAACAGTATAAATTCGGTTATATGTTTTTCTGGCTGTTTGACTTGAATTGATAAATTGGTTCAGATTAGTACTATTCTTGTCATTTGGTGCCAAGTAATTGTATAGACCAGTCCAATCTTCATTCTTTTCTAGCTCGGTAATATGATTGTAGGTTGTTTCAAGGGTTTTCTTTAATGTACTTTCATTATTAATGAAAGTTTTAAATCCATCCGTCTTTAAGGACAGATAAAATAGGAAAATAACAATCACTAAAAGAATCCATGGCAATTTTTTCATATTATTTTAATAAAGACTCACACGGTTGACCATCGTAATTTATATCAAGATTATATGGATCATATTTGTTTACATTTTCGCGCAACATCAAACTAAGAACTTCTGAACTGTTTTCCTGTTCTATTTTTAGCTGATTAAAAATATTAATACCTCCAACGTATTCGTAAAATTGTCTCGCTTCTGTTCCATCAATAAAATCTGAACAATCAAGATTGGAATTTTTTTTAATAAGAGAATCAAATCGCTTCTTTAAGAATTCAAATTTATTTTTTCCTTCTAAGCACTTTATCCACGCTTCTTCATGTTTTTCAGATTCAAGAGATGAGAGATCGCAGTATGAATATACTTCGATGGTATTATCTATATTTGCGTGGCCTAAAACATATATCTTTTTAAAATGATTTTTTATGGGGTTCCACATCACAAAAGTAATAATAATTACTGTGTTAATAAAAACTAAAATTGGCAAATAATTTAACCTATTATTTACTTCATGATAGCTTTCTTTATCGTTCATAAACTAGGTAATTAATAAAAGAGTTTTTATAACGCCCCATATTATTAACAGGAAAAGAACAACTATAATAATAGTAACCCAGTAGAACATAATCATAAAAATTTTAGTTGCAATTTTTGGTATGAAATCTTTCATATTTTAAAAAAGTTTCCGACAGCTTCAATTCCCATATATACCTTGATTGGTTTGGATATGATACAAAAATATTATAGCAGTTGTTGAAGGGTTTTAAAGAATGAAAAAAAGAAAAAAAAGTGTATTATGTATATAAATCTATATGAATAAAGTCTCTGTGCAGGAAAAAAATACACTTCTGTTTATTAAGGTTGTTACTAAATATTTTATTAGTGACAGATTTTTATAAAAAAAGTCAAAAGAGAGGAGGTGTTAAATATTATGGAGATAAAATTCACATTGCCAAAAGAATTATATGAATGGACAGAAAAAACAGCCAAGGAAAGTAATAAAACAGTCGAACAGTTTATAGAAGAGGCTATTAGGTTTTATAAAACTGATATTGACCTTGACAAAAATAGTAATAAGCAAAAAAAACGAGATTTTCGTTTTAAATAAACTACTTGTGGATGTTTTTTTGAATCTTATAAACTCAAAGTTAATCTTAAATATATTAATTATGATTTTGTATTAAAATCGAAGAGTATTCTGTAATCTTACCGATGCTTACCTATGAAATCAAAAAAGAAAAGATTAAAACCTAAAAACTTCTAGACCAAGCTAAAAAAGGAAAAAGAAGAAAATAATGAAAAAATATTTATAGAAGCTTATAATACATACATGAACGAAATTATTCCTTCCAAAGAAGAAAACTCAGGAATAGATCCGCAAATTATCCCTAAACTAGTTACTTACGAGGACTATCTTTTATACTACATTCAACTCAGTCAAACTCACGATTCGGTCTCTTGGGTTAAGGCCGATCTCTTGGTTCAAATGCAAAGAAAATTAGGTAAAAATAGTATTGTTCTTTTAAGTAAAGAACTAAAACAACCCGCCAGTACCACCTCAGCCTACGTTAGAGTAGCAAAAGCCTTTCCAATAGAGCGTAGAGACTTTATGATGTCTTTCACAATTCATTTAAAAGCATCATATGCCGATGACTACGATGATACAAAAGGTGTATTTTGGGGAGAAGAACGCTTTTATTGGTTGAAAAAAGCCGCCGATAATAATTGGAAAAGTCGAAGACTTGAGGCGGAAATTTTAGACAATAAAGTAAAAAAAAGAACAAAATCTACATACCCTTGTGTTAAATGCGGAACTAAGGAAAAATTGGTTAGACAATATACTATGTATCCTCTTGGAGTTACAAGTAAGGCTAATAAATTTTATATGGACGAGGATTGTTTTTTTCAATTATTAAATTATATTTATGGTAATCAAGAAACATAACTTCGAACACTGAGAGTTGACTGTCACTGAAAAACTTTCCTATTTAAAACTTGAGCTTTTTTCCTCAGATATAATCTTAAAAATTTGACTTTGCCTTTAGCTTTTGTAAGAATTGAACCTGTGATAAACAAATTTAGAAAAATAAATATTCAAAATTCGAGAAGGAGAAATTCTTTTAATATTTTTTCTTTCATTAAAAAATTATTAGGGATAATTATCAATATTATCTTTTTTCCCTTTGAGCTTCTCTATAAATTAATTACTTCAAAATTCATCTCTTTCTTCGTCAATTTTACCTTTCTTATAATGGCGTTTTTCTTTTTTACTTTTCATAATCAATTATTAGAATTATTTTATGACGTCGACTTAAAAATCGGAGGAATAGAAAATATCAAATGTAGAGAAGCGGAGACTATCAAAAACCTTAGAACTTCAACAGTCAGAATAGTTGGGGGCGAAAGCGAAGGATCGGGATTTTCAATTGAAATGAATACTGATATAAGAAAATCGTACGTCCTAACTAATTTTCATGTCATTGAAAATGAACCAGCACCCAAAGTAGTTTTCTTAAACAAATACTCCTCTCAAGTCGAAATTATAGCCGCCGATAAAAATACCGACTTAGCCCTTTTGTTGGTTAGCGATCTCATACCACCTTTAAAATTTAAAAACTCTGACGAATTAAATCCTGGAGATGCGCTTATTTCTTTTGGTTATGCGTTTGGTAGTGAATTGGTCGGGGAAGCAACGGTAAAAAAAGGAGTATTTTCCGGAAAAAGAAAAGATAAAGTAGCCGGAGTAGAATATATTCAAACCGACTCAACTTTAAATCCCGGGATGAGCGGTGGACCGATGACTGATATCTGTGGACGTGTGGTCGGAATAAATAAAACAGGAACGACGGGTATGGGAATGGCGATTTCATCTAATGACATTGAAACAAATATCAGCTATTTAAAAAATTCAAAAGAACCTCTTAAAGATATTAAGATAATAACTTTTAATCCAAACCAAAGTCCGCTTGACGCAGTGACAACTTTTTACAATTATATTAAAATGAAAAAAATGGAAAAGGCATTTGCTCTACTCGGAGAAAAATTCTTAAGTGGCGGAGATTATGAAAACTGGGTAAAAGGTTATGCTCCTAATTTAGATACATCAGTACTAAAAATTGAAACTGATGAAAATAATAAAGACTTAGTCAAAATAAAGTTAATAACTAAAGATTTGATTGATGAAGAAATAATAACTAAATATTTTGAAGGGACATGGGAAGTAAAAGAAATTGACGGAAATCTCAAACTTTGGTGGCCACAGATCAAAGAAATTAAGGAGCCGGATTGGATGTGGTTTTATGAATAGTATTTATATTTATTTTTTCCAAATCCCCAATCTTAAATCTTTGGCAGATTTTTCCGCAGACAATAACTCATCCTGATATTTTATCTTGGCTCTTTTTTCATAAAGGACAACTCGAGCAAGTCCATTTCTTACCAACTCAATATTAAGATTGACTCCGTCTACAAATACATAACCTAACATTCTTCCAAACTTATCTTCCTTGTAATTTTCTTCCTGCTCAAAACTGATTTCTTTATTCAAAACAAAATTTTCGGTAAACGCTTTTGCTTCCTCAAAATACGATTCCTTAATTTCAGGAGAATTAACACCATAAAGTCTAAAAGTTTTACCGTCACTTAATTTCATCGTATCTCCGTCAGTGACTACAATAACTGTCAGTTTTTGATTTGAGGGAACTGTGGGAGATAAGGGATATGGGGAAGATTTAATCTTCTGCTTCTCAAAGTAACTCCCGCCAAAGAAAGAGCCAACCATTAATACCAAAATAGTAATTCCTAAAACAACTTTGTTTTTCATTTCTCTTTTGAATCTTTGATAATAATCTTTTTTTCTTTTTCATCCAGCTCAAATTCAAGGTTTTGATTTTGCCTCCAGTTTAAAGCCTTTAGAAATTCGCGAGGGATAGTTATAACTTTAGAGTATTTACCTGATGAAGTAATTTTTCTGATAATCTTCATGATGATTTTATTCTACACCTAATCAATTTGTCTTTTCAACTTGAACCGGTCGGACTACTTACTAGAAAGCAAAATGAATATTAACCGACCGGAACACACAATCGATTAACAAACTCGTTCCCCTCTCCGCCTGCTGGAGGAGGAAAGGGGTCAGGGGTGAGGAGATTAAAATTGGTCGATCTGAAAATGCCGCCCGCCTGCGGGACTCCTGCCCGCAGTGGGGCGAGTCCCGATAACTTTATTCCTACCCAACTATAGATACGATTACCAACCGTATCTCTCTGAGTTGATTTGGTTGATTTAGTTTTGGACTAGGACTGGTTAGCCAAATCAACTGAGAGAGAAAGATAGAACCAAGCTTCTTCAAGTATTCCCCCAAGGAAGGTATCAATTTAGGGACGGGCATTTTCTTTCGACCATATTCCTTATTCCCCAGTTTGGCTTAACCTTAGTTTTATAAAGGGAGTCTTTCGACAGAGAGAGGGAACCTGTCACAACTGTGAACCGAACGACAGAGAAAGATGACCGAAATTAAAATTTCTGGAGTTTAACCGGTTGAGTAACTTCCGGTCAAAGGGCGACTGCTTGCCAGTCGCCCAACTCCTCCTGTCTTTTCTTCCCCCCCTGTCTTCCTGCCGTTCCCCCGAAGACTTGGAAAAGTGAGGAAATGAAAACCGCCGGAGCGAAGCGGAGGCGGGCTTGTCCTCCGTAGCTGAAAGCGAAGGAGGAAAAAGCCCGAGCGGATCCCGACTCAGTCGGGCGGGAGCGAGGGCTGATAGCTCCAGGATGTGAAGGAGTCGAGTTGGGCGGGCGACTATAATAATACCTTTGTATCCGCCGTATCCCGACCTAACTCATCAGTCGGGAGGAGGCGGAAAGCCCGAGCGGAGCGAGGGCGTGTTGTGTTTGAAAGTCTGGCCGGCTGACAGAATGGCCAGTTGGTTGGTTAGGTTGGTCGAGTGTCCGGTTGAATGACAGGTTGGCTGATCGTCTGGTCAAACGCCAGAAGTTCTCCAGCCCCCAGACTACCAAAGCCTTGTCCCCAGATGGGAAACTCCTTAATGGTCGGCTCTGGTCGTCGGCGCTGTGGAAGTCCCCAGCCCCCATATTTGAAGCTCGTCATGTCGCAAAAAATAGAGCGAAGTGTCGCAATCTTCCGAAAAAAGTTACGATTGTTTGGCTTAAGGATTTTTGATAAAATAAGTTCGAGCCAATTGGTATAATTGCACAAAATTTGGGTCCGTAGCTCAACTGGCAGAGCAGTGCCCTCTTAAGGCATT
>ERZ1292630.5571-Hain-H41-02um-R3-5571-length-10269-cov-6_pt1 | contig 10269 bp, 8 predicted proteins | sample MGYA00564408_ERZ1292630 | MGnify/ENA primary metagenome ERZ1292630 (study PRJEB36523, sample SAMEA6512641) | groundwater metagenome | collected 2019-01-08 | study: AquaDiva: Metagenomics assemblies of 32 groundwater samples
CTTGGAACACCTTCGAGACCAAGGCCGAAAAGTTCGCTGGTTCGCTCTATCGCGTGCCCGAACTCGGCGTCATGCGCGAGACGTTCCGCCGCACGCATGAGCTCGCGCGGCGGCACGGTGTCAGCGAGGTGACACCGTGGGTCGCGCTGGCGTCGGGCTACCGCCGTCAGGTGGACAAGTTTCAGGAATGGGACGTCGACTGGGACTACGATCTGGTCTACTCGTGGATGCTCGGGGCGGAGTTAAATCAGCCGTGGTACGGTCAGCGCCCGGAGCGTTTCGCCCCGTGGAACGCCGCCAAGGTCGTCATCTTTTATCCTGCCCCGTTCAACCCGAAGACGCCGCAGTGGGGCAAGCACTTCGTCGCTTACGTCCGCGGCGCAAGCGGCATGAAATCACTGCCGGATCAAGACCGACCTGCACGGACGGGCGGGTAAGTCATCGGACGAGTTACGCCGTTCCTCTTTTGACTTTTTGATTTTTTGACGTTTCTATAATGTTCCCCTGTTGTAACAGACGAGACCGCGGCAGTTCCTGTTTCCCGCAGGAGGGCCGGCTGCGGTCGGATGGAGCCAGAGATGAATGCCGATGCCCCGAACCGACCCAAACGAGTCGGTGTTATCTGTGAAAGTCCATCGATCCAGTTATCGGCCCAGTACGACATGCTTGCCGATTTGAACGATTTCGAGTTTTACTTGTTGTTGCGTTCGCCCGAGCACGGAAATCCCGCGTGGGCCGCCCGACCGCCGACAAAAACACGCTTCGAACTCCTCGATCAATCTCGCCTGCTGCCAAGACGACTACGACCGCGCTTTAACACAAACGTCGTCGCCGTGCTCGATCGGCACGACTTTGACGCCTTGGTCATACACGGGATCTACGATAGCGCAGCCGTGTGGCAGGGAATCTGGTGGTGTAGGCGTCGGAAACGACCGTACCTGCTTCGCTGCGACGGAAATGTCAAGAAGGAAACCGACGCTCCGGGCCGCCGGCTGCTTCGTCACGCGTTGGCGAGAAGGAATATACGCCGCGCGGGGGCGCTGCTTTGCATCGGAAGCCAAAACTGCAAGTATTACAGCTTTTTCGGGGCGCAGGAACGCCAGATGTTCATGGCGCCGTGGGAGATTGATTATCCCGAACTACAAGCTCATCTTGACATCGCGTTGCCCAGGCGAGGAGAGTTACGCTCGGCACTGGGCGTGAAGGACCAAGTCGTTGTTTCCTCCATTGGACGATTGTATTCCCTAAAAGGCTTTCAGGACGTGATAACTGCCGTTACGCGGCTCGTTAGCGAAGGGCTTCCGGTCACCCTACTCATCGCGGGAGACGGCCCGTATCGGCAACACCTGGAGGCGCTGGCCGCAAGGGCGCCGGTGGGCGCCGTTCGCTTGCTCGGCAACCTGACGCGGCACGGCATCGTTGAGTTGCTCGTCAGTTCGGATGTCTTCGTGTTATGTTCCCACGTGGAGGCATGGGGGCTGGTGGTGAACGAAGCTGCGCTGGCGGGATTACCGTTGCTGACCAGCGATGCGGTCGGCGCGGCTCCGGACTTGATCGTCCCGGCGCGTAACGGCTTTGTTTATCCTGCTCGTGATACGCGGCGTCTTTACGAATTGTTACGCGAAATGGTTGCTCGGAAAGATTTACGCGAGTCCATGGGACGAGGAAGTCGAGAGATTCTCGATAGTCCGGCGGGGGTGTAACGAACGCCCTCTGAGGTCATGAAGGACGACACGCCAATAGAAGCCCAAGCCTCGGCTACAAATGCGGCGGATCTTCTCCGGCGGATCGCACGCGTCGGAAAATACTCATTCTGGACCGGGGCCGGGTTTGTCTTGTCCCTCGGAGTGGACCGACTTCTCGTTTGCCCGGTTCTAAATCGCTCGCTTGGAGGCGATGTTTTCGGCGGGTTCCTCTGGGTACTGGGGCTCATGAACCTGTTTGGAAACGTCGCCGCGAACGGGTTCGCGCTCCATCTGCTTCGTCAACTCGCGGGAGAGCCTCGAGAGTCGGCGCGCCGGATGATGAACACGGCCATCCTTCTCTCGATCGGTCTTTCGATCGCCGTGCTAGTCCCCGCCACCGCCGTGAGCCTGCCCTTTGCCGACCCTGCCCTTCGAGCACATGCCTGGGCCGTTTACTTTCCGCTCGGGGTGTTCGCGCTGGGGCGAAGTCTTGAGCTTCTTTTCAACGTCATCCTCCGCATCGAACGCCGATTCGTGACGATGTTCGTGGTCCGCGTCATCGAGGCGCTTGTGCTGCTGACAAACCTCTGGATCGCACCGACGCGAAACCTGTGGGCGATCGGCACGGTTTATGCCGCGAGCATATTCCTGGCCTTCCCGGTCTTCGTGCGTTACACGCGTTCATTCATAGGCGGTCCGATTCGCTGGGACTCCGATCTGGCTCGCGCGCTCTTGTGCGCATGGGTGCCCGGGGCACTGATGACCTTCATGGAGCAGACGCAGGTCTACGCCTCGCGGCTCGTGCTGGGCGTCGTGGGCGGGGCCGAGGACGTGGCCGTGCTTTATGCAGGCACCTCAATCGGGAACATCTTCGTCGCCCCCATCGGACTGGTCAGCACGGTAGTCCTTTCGCTCCTTGCCTCGAACCGGGTGTTCGCGTTGTCGGGCCGCTTGGGGAAAGAGTATCTGGCGGTTTCGGGGGCCTTGGCCGCCGCCGTCGGGATCGTTTCCTGGCTGGCGGGACGGTGGCTCATCGCTAAACTATACCCTGATCTATCCGCAAATACCCTGGAGTTCTACGGCTGGATCGCGGCCGGAAACGCGTTCATGTCTTTCGCATTGCTGCTTCGGCCGATCGCCGTCCGATACCTGCCGCTGAAGCGGGTGGCCGCGGTTTCGGCGGTGACGGTGGCGGTTCAGCTCACCGCATTGGCGGTGCTGGTCCCTTCCGGCAAGGCGCAGGGCGCCGCCATGTCGTTGGCGGGTTCTTCACTCGTGGCTTGTATACTATGGCTGGTGTGTTTCACCCGCGCAGGTCACGCCGGCGACAACGATCGCCGTGAACCGATAACCGAGGTGGGGATCTTCGACTCGTGAGTGCCCGGATGAAACCACGATGTGCACGCCGACGATCGAGATGCTCGACTGCGTCGCGGACGCCCGCTCGCTGCGCCATAGCCGCCATCACGATCAGTGCTTGGAGCGTCGCGCATAGCGCACATGCGGACTTAGCGGAGTCCATTGCCGCGTGTGCGATGGATGGATGCGTGATTCAGTTGCAGCCCGGTGTGAAGTATCTGGAAACGCGACCGTGGAACCTCCGTGGTCGAAAGAACCTCTCGATTCTCGGTCACGGGGAGATCGTGTACTTCAACTTCACCGCGGATTCCCCGCCGCCGCTGGCGATCGATGCGACCGGCGCGGTGGGCCTGCACTTTGAGGGTTGGACGATGGCGACGGCGAACTCCAGCAGCAAACCCGACGTGGGGCTGCTGCTCGCCCGCAACCCGGACAACAAGGGGGCCGGTGCGCATCGCTTCGACCGCTGGCGTATGCAGGGCTGGTATCGCAAGGCCGCCGTCGTCGCCCTCGCGTCGGAGACGAACGTCTGGGTGCAATGCTGGATCAGCAACTCGCATCCCGACGCAATCGTGTACTGGACCGGGCGGGAGAACGAACTGGGCGTGACAAGTCCCTTCGGGGCGTTCGGGGTGGGTTCGACAAACACGTGCCACGACTTTCTGGCTACGGGCTTCGGACATTACGGGATGGCGTTTGCGGATAGCCCCAAGGGCGTGGTGATCGCCATTGCGACAGGCACACACGATCTGCACATTCGCGGTGGAACGATGTCGATGCGCGAGCGGCAAATGCCGGGCGTCGCGGGCGGCAATGCGGCCGTCCGCATCGGCACGCCGGGGAAACAACCTGCGATCAATGTCCTTTTGGACGCCGTGGAGTGGGAGACGATCGGAGCCAAGCATGCGATTTTGGTCACGGGTCGCGTGGACGGTCTTTCGGTGCGTGATTCACTGTTGCAGTCGGTGGACGAGGCCATTTACGTCGCGCGGGGCGGAGTGATATTCGATTCGACCTTTGAATCTAATCGGATCCTGGTGCGTAGCGGAATTGCCGGCGGCGATGCGTCGGCCTACGACACCGTCGCCGTCGTGCTGGGGATGGCTCGCGGGTGCCGGTTCGACTTTCGGGCGGTGACGCTCGTCCCTCTTTCTCGTGACGCCAGTGTTCGGGCGACCCGTGCGCTGGTCGTTGGAGCCGACGCGGAGTTCGTCGACAACGAGATCCACGTTCGCCGAAAAGAAGATGTTGTCGCACCGAAGAACGTCCTGGACGAGAATGACGTGCGTGTCCGACGCAGGGAATAAGTTCGCTCGAGGCGCGCAGCGGGCCGCCCGACCACACCCGGGCGCCGCGCTCGACGGATTCGCGGAATGGAACTGATCCTACTCACGTTCGCGGTGTTCGGACTGGTGGTCCGGTTCCCCGCAGTCCATATTGTGCTTTTTCTCATTCATGCGTTGGTTGCGCTTCACATGGCATGGCGCCTTGTGCCGAGGCAACCGCTCTCCGCGGCATTCATCGGGGCCTATGTCGTCATGTACTTCCCGGACCCCGTCGGTTTGATGTTGGGCTGGATTCCCGGCGGTGCGGAGGACGGGCCGTCGATCCTTTACCCTTCGAACGTGCTGCTCATGGTCGGTCTTGACCTGTTCATCCTCGGCGCCCGGCGGATGCGGATCACACGCCGGGACGCCAACCGCATGCCGCAGTTCCAGATCAGCCACTTTCCCGTAGACGCGTGCATCGTCCTTTGCTTTACGATTTGCGCCGTCACGGGGACCGTGCTGACGTTGGGGCTGGCCGCGCTAAACATCGATGTCTTCACGGCGGCCAAGACCGTGATGACGCTCGATGGCGGCTACTCCTCGTACTACCTCGCCGCGAACTATGCGTTCCTGGGTCTTCCATTGGCCGTTTTTCTGATCGGACTGAAGCGCCCCGCCTTGCAGCCCGTCTATCTGGTTCCGGTCGCGTTCTTTCTTGTGTTCCACTTCATGGTCTTTCGGGTGAGATCGTCCTTCGTGTCGGTCGCCGTCGCCTATTTTGTGGCCGTGGTCGCCCGCGCTCACCTGGTTCGGCTTGGAGCACGAATGCCCCGAGGTCGTCTCGGAGCGCATATCAAGCTGTTCCTTGTCGCGAGCGTCCCGCTGCTCCTGTTCTTCGTCGTCGGATTCAAGTACGCGCGGCACTCGTACATGATCCAGGACTATCGAATCACCGAGGAGCGGGTGGAAGAAACTGTGGGGACCGCTTTCGCCGGCGGCGACTTCGGCTACGCCTACTATCTCCGCCGGGCAATAGCTCTTTACCCCCAACGCGAGCCCTACCTTCTGGGACAATCGTACTACCGTCTTCTTTTCGCACCGGTCCCGCGCGCGCTTTGGCCTGGGAAGCCGGAGGACACGCAGCGCCTCTTCGCCAGAGCCCTCGATCCCAAGCTAGGCCGTCGCGGAACCACCATTCCACCGGGCATTGTGGGCGACCTCTACATCAATTTCGGGAGTTTCGGCGTCCTCGGAATGGTCCTGTGGGGATTCTTCTTCGGAATGGAACGGTACCGTAGGTTCTCGGACCTGTTGTTCTTGGCCGGCGCGGGCTGGTGGCTCGTCCACGTCGTGCGCGGCGCAGTCACCGTTCCACTCATGTTCGCCCTGGCCATGTGGCTGGCTGCCCTGTTCTTCCAGAAGATCATCCGCCCAATAACGCTGCCTCCCGCTTTGGGCCTTACTCTTCCTGAATTCGCGCACCGCCCGCGCGAGAGCCGGGCGCAAGGGAGCGCCGCCTCCACCGCTCAGGTCGCGCTCGGCGACAGATGGAGGCGGGGATGAATGTAGTGTCAACGCCGAGTCATCCACCCCTCCGTGTCTGCATGCTCGCCCCCTCTCATCCGGCCTGGGATCCGCGCGTCGTGCAGCGCGAAGCACGCTCGCTGGCAAAGATGGGTCACCGGGTAAGCGTGGTGGCCATGCATGATGGGAGGAAGCCGTTTCCATCGGAACTCGAACTTCTTCCTCTGCCATGGGGGGGATTGAATCGCTGGAAGCGGGCGCTGCTCATCTGGCGGATGTATCGGATTGCTTTGCGCTGGCGAGCGGATGTATACCACGTCCACGAAGTGGAAAGCCTCGTCGCCGGAGTCCTTCTGAAGTGGCGAACGGGGGCGAAGCTCGTCTTCGACGCGCACGAGTGCTTTCAGTTTACGGCAGCTCGATTCCTCGCCGGCTGGAAGGCCCGGCTTGTCACCCAGACCACGGCGTGTTTCCTTGGTTTCCTCGCCAGGCGCGCCGACCATGTCATCGTCGTCAGCTTCACCAACGAGCGGTTCTATCGCGAGGATTGCGGCTGCAAGCGGGTGGACATCATCCATAACAGCCCGCCGTTGGAAATGTTCCCCTTTGAGCACAAACCAACGGAGGCCGCGTGGACACTGACCCATGACGGTTTCCTCGGGCGCAATCGTGGACAGCAGCAGATCCTCCAAGCGCTGGCGATCGTCCGAAAGGAGACCCCGGTTCGGTTCCTTGTGGTCGGCGAACTGCAAGCTGCGGATCGTGAGGAGTTCGATCGCTGGGTGGCCGAGCTTGGACTGCAGGACATCGTGGAGGTGACCGGGTGGATTCCGTTCGACCGGGTGGGACCTGCACTCAACCGCGGGTCGATCGGACTGATCGCGATGCAGCCCACACCGAACAACTACAAAAGCCTGTCCAATAAGCTGTTCAACTATATGGCCACGGGGCAAGCTGTCATCGGGCCAAGCGGCAGCGACACCGAGGAGGTCATCCGCCGAACAAACTGCGGCCTCGCCGCGGACATGACCAAGCCCGAATCACTGGCCGACGCCGTGCTTTCCCTGCTCAGAGACCCGCAACGCACGCGAGAGCTAGGCCTGAAAGGCCGCCGGGCGGTCGAGGCGGAATTCGGCTGGCATCGAATGGAAGACCTGATACGGAAAATCTACGGGCGGCTCGCGGGGGGCGTGGGCGATTGATTTGGCCAGGGCACAGGGAGCGCCGCAGCCCGGAGCCACCCTTCCAGGGCAGGCTCCGCCACGAAGCCGCGAGGAGGCGGAAATCTATTGGCGGTGGGTGGAGTCCTGGATGGAGGCGTGTCGGCCTTGGGAGGGGTTTCAGTGGAAGTGCGGGCAGGAGGCGTCGATGCGGATGATCGCGTTGGCGATCGGGTTTTGGGCGCTGGCGGATGATTCGACGACGACGGCGGAGCGGTGGGTGCGGTTTGCGCGGCTGGCGTGGGCGACGGGGTATCGGGTTTTTCATCACATCGGATACGCGGTTTCGCAAAAGAACAATCACGCGCTGTCGGAGGCGTGCGGGTTGATGCTGGTGGCGCATCTGTTTCCGGAGTTTCGCGAGGCGGCGCGGTGGGGCGAGACGGGGCGGGCGGTCTTCGCCCGCGAGTTGCGGCGGCAGATTTACGACGACGGGAGCTACGTGCAGCACTCGATGAATTATCACCGGGTGATGCTGGACGTTTCGCTGGCGGCGTTTCGGTTGGCGGAGCTGGCGGGTCGGCCGTTCGAGCGCGATCTCTATGAACGGGTGGGTAGGGCCGGTGAGTTCCTGTATCAGATGACAGACGCTGACACCGGTCGCGTGCCGAACTACGGGAACAATGACGGGGCGTATGTGTTGCCGCTGAGTGAGTGTGCGTTCGGCGACTATCGGCCTGTGGTGCAGGCGGTGCATTACCTGGTCCACCGCGAGCGATTGCTTCCCTCGGGGCCGTGGGACGAGGAGTTGGTGTGGTTGTTTGGAGAGGACGTTACAAGCCACGGAGCCACCCCGGCGCGGCCGGGGCCACGAAGCCGCGAAGATGACCCCCCTCAATCCCCCCTTGTAAAGGGGGGAGGCTACCTCCCTGCGTCCCCCCTTGGTAAGGGGGGATGTTGCGACGGTATGTCAGTCCCCCACCCCAAGGGGTGGGGCACCCGGGAGTCGCGAGCGTTTGAGGCCGGGGGGTATTATACGCTGCGTCGCGGGGAGAGCTGGGCGATGGTGCGATGTCACACCTATCGCGATCGGCCTGGGCAGTGCGATCCTCTGCACGTGGATTTGTGGTGGCGAGGCGTAAATGTGCTTCGGGATTGCGGCACGTTTCGGTATTATGTGCCGGAGCGGGCGGATGTGGAGCAGTATTTCGCCTCGCTTGCGGCGCATAACACAGTGGAGATCGACGGGGTCGAACCGTATGAGCGGATGTCGAGGTTTCTTTGGTTTCCGTGGCCCAGGGCTGAGGTGCGGCGATTCGAGACGGGGGGGGAAGCGCCGCGATTCGAGGGTGAGCGATACGACTACGATCGCAAGCCGTGGAGCGTGCTGCATCGCCGGGCGGTGACCGCGCGGACGGATGAAATGTGGGAAATCGAGGATGAGTTGATCTCGACGGGTGATGGAGGGCGTACAAGTGTCATGCGTTGGCACTTTTGCGACGCTCCGTTTGAGGTTGACGCATCGCGTGCGGCGATGGAGCTTCGGACGGAGAAGGGGGTTGTTCGCGTCGGCGTGGATGTCGGACGTTCGACGCTTCGGCGGTTTGAGGTGATTCGCGGACGGGATGAGCCGGGGCGGGTGCAGGGATTCGCGTCGGATGTCTACGGCGAGCAGATTGCGATTCCGACGCTGGAGGTCGAGGTGAGCGGGGAATTACCGATTCGGGTGGTGACAAGGATCGAACTGGGGTGACCGCCCGTCGCTTGCGCTCCGGGTTCGGATGGGAACCCCCCCTTGTCCCCCCTTGGCAAGGGGGGAGGCGGCGAGGTTACGGTTCCATTCCCAAAGACTCGACCTCCATGATGTCGGGGGCGTTCCAGGCGAGGCGTTTGTCCAGGATCCAGCGAATCGCGGCGAGCATGCCGGCGTGTTCGCAGGATGTATAAAGCAATTCCTCGTCGGTCAATTGTTCGAGGGGTTTTCCGAAGCCGGCGGCGGGGATTCGCTCGGCGACGGATGCGTCCTCGCTGAAGAGCGACGAGCGGACGTAGACGGGGTCGGTGCGGCGGCGCTGTTCGAAGAGCATTTTCCAGAGGAAGGCGCGGACTTCGGCGCACTTGATCTGCAAGGCCGTTTCGCAGTGCATCTCCGTGTCGTCGGGCAAACCTGCGAAGCTGACCGGCGTGTCCGACTCGGTCAGCGAGAAGAGCCAGCGCATCAGGCAGAACTGTCCCCAGACTTCGCGGAGGCGCAGGTGGAGTTCGAGATCGGAGTAGCCGGCGATCGTCTTCGGGTCGATGAGCGTCTCGCGACAGTGTTTGACGTGACCGGGCGAGAAGACCTTGATGTCGTGGTCGATGGGGCGGCGGCCGCGGCGCTTGGACTCGGCGACCACGAGTTGCACGAGGTTGGCCTGTACGGCGACGGCCATCGCGCGGACCTCGGCGGGATTTCGATTGGGGGAGTTTTCGTCGTGGACGGGGAGTTTCACGTGGTGTTTGGGAACCTCTCCGTATGATTTACCATTCGCCACTCCGCGTGGGCTAAAGCCCGCGGCTCGCGCAAAACTCCTTTGATCCGGTCGCCCGGGCTGAAGTCCTCGCCATTATACATAAACCCTTCGCCGTCGGCCCGGAGGGCCGAACGAAAATAGCGTGTGCCGAGCATGTTCGACAACCGAGGGGTGCAAGTCCCCTGCACAACCTGATGGAGGTGAAGTGCGAGCGAACCGCAAGGGCGTCGCCGCGAGGCGGGGTCTGAAAGAAGCGGGGAGCAACAGTCGCGACCTGATGTACAAAAACCGGATAGAGGCATTCGTCGCCGGACGAGCGGGCGCTTGGCCGCGAAGTCCATATCCATCAAGGGCGGCGGGTGTAGATTCGGCGGGCGTGCGGCGAAGGCGGTCGAACTTACCTCGGGAGGTCTCCGGCGTGTCCGCCATCGGCGGACAGGGTTCTTCGCAAGGGGGACCGACCGCGTCGGAGAAGTCAGCAGAGGGCATAGTAGTCCGCGTGGGCGGATGAAGGCCCGAACGGAAGGAGTGGTCAGTAGGACGCGCGTTTCGTGAACGACAGGCGACCGGACAACCAGTTGCGACCGGCCTTCGCGGAGGAACCGGCGGGTGAAGCCCGACCGTTCGCCGCGCAGGAGGTTGAAGCGTTCACGGCGGCGGGCAAAACCGAACGCCCGGTGAAACCGGTCAGATGACCGAGCACATAACCAACCGAACCGCCGTGTACGGACCCGTACGCACGGTGGTGTGGGAGGGGCCG
>ERZ1292630.2572-Hain-H41-02um-R3-2572-length-16647-cov-5_pt1 | contig 10268 bp, 11 predicted proteins | sample MGYA00564408_ERZ1292630 | MGnify/ENA primary metagenome ERZ1292630 (study PRJEB36523, sample SAMEA6512641) | groundwater metagenome | collected 2019-01-08 | study: AquaDiva: Metagenomics assemblies of 32 groundwater samples
GGTTCTATTGATGAAGTTCAGAAATTTGACCAAAGCGCATTTATTAAAGCAGAAAAAAACAACCAAATTGAAGAACAGAAAAAGCAAAAATTATTATTGCAAAAAGAAATTAATAAAAAGAAGAAGAGAAAACAGTACGAAGATTCGTTTTTATGTAAAAAACCATTTGGCCAAAAAGATCAATGTTACTGGCAGCTGGAAGACGGCAAGTGCTATCGCAGAAGATGTAATGTTAATGCAGAGTGGGGTGATAAAACTGAGCGACCTATAAATCAGTTTTGCAAAAAAGAGTTTTTTGTTCGCGAGTGTGATTATTAAACACGGACCTTGGTCTAGGGGCAATCAGATTCCCAAATCAGTACTTGCTAGTCTTTGGTGCCCCTTGAAAGAATAGCTGTAAGAAATACCTATATCTAAATTGGTAGAATGTTTTTTACGCGAAGGGATTCGCAGAAGGTGAACAGTATGTTTGACGCCATTATTTCAATGTTTTTATTTGCAGCTCCTAGTGTGACTAACTACGACAAGGTGGTGTCAACCATTCAGCAAATTGCCCAGCAGAATCCGGCAAATGCAAAAGTTATATCTATAGGAGTAAACGATCAAGGAGTTCCGATCCAGGCTTTACAAATAGGTAATGGCGAGGTGGGTTCATTGGTTGTCGGCACTCACCATGGTAACGAGTATGGTTCTACTGCGGTCGCGTTGGGCGTGGCAGATAGTTTGGCTAAAAATCCGGTTGCGGGCCAAACTGTATATGTTGTTCCAGTTCTAAATATTTCTGGTTACAATAAGTTTCGTCGAAATGAAACTGGAGTTTCTGGTTCGCATGATTCAAATCGTGATTACACGAGCCCTTGTAAATCTGGAGCTTCATTTAATTTAAAATCAACTAAGGCCTTGTCGGATCTTTTAGAAACTAAAAATATCCAGATTTCGGCTACATTGCATACTTATTTTCCAGCTGTGGTTTACCCTTGGGGCATATCAACGCGTGACTTATCAACTCCGTACGATGCTAAATATATTGAACTTGCAAATGATGCGACTAAGGAAAGTCATTACCGAGTTGGAAATAGTACTGAAGTTCTGTATGCGGCAGATGGTACATTTGAAGATTACGCCTACTGGAAGCATGGCATTTGGTCTTTATTATTTGAATTGGGTTTCAGTCATAGCCCTGATGCGACTTCAATTAAAAATATGGTCGAAGTGAATATTCCAGGTATCAGAAGATATCTAGAGAATGCGCCCAAACAAAGAGTTTCAAGCCATGCATTCACCGGTAAATGTGATGGAAATGTTTTACAAAGAATTTGGTTAGAGTAATTCTGTAGCTGTTAGTTTCGTAGATCTAAGCAACAAACCAATAGAGACATATAAAGTGACAGATACTTCCACCAAGTACACATAAGTGCCAATAACCGTGGAAGTGTTTGTATTTTTCATCTAGTAAGTAGAAGCCGACTCCGAAAGTATAAAATAGTCCACCACCGATGAGCCATAAAAGCCCAGCAATAGAGAGCGAGCTGAGTAATGGTTTGACTGCAATGATAGCAAGCCAGCCCATTAAAATATAAATAAATATAGAGTATTTTCGAGTTTTTTTACCAATGAGAATTTCTTGTATAATACCAATCAAAGCAAGAGCCCATATTGTACCGAACAATAGCCACCCCAAAAAACCATTTAAAACGATAATTGTGAATGGTGTGTAACTGCCGGCAATAGCTAAATAAATCGAAATGTAGTCCAATTGCCGGAAAATGTTTTTAACTTTGCCTTTTGAGCTATGATAAATTGTTGAAATCAAATATAAAGATACCATCATCATGCCGTAAACGCTGAATCCGACAATTTTAAATATATCTCCTTTGTCTATTGCAACAATTAACAACAAGGAAGCACCGACACAGGCCAGTAAGGCACCGAACAAGTGTGAAATGCCGTTAAACTTTTCGCCGTGATACAAAATAATTCTCCTGACTTTAGGACCATCAACTCAGCAATAATATATTGCTTCATTATTTGATTTGCGTAAACTTATTATATGGGCACCAAGCATTATGGAGTATTTAGTCTAATTTTAACATCCTTTGTCTATTTTCTAGTTTTACTAGTGAATGATGGTTTTATGGCTTTGGATGAATATTGGGTAGGTATCACTCGCTACATTCCGGCTCAGAGCTCGGCAATAACAACTTTAGTTGCTGCGGATGATGTTAAATCTCCTCTGCAGCTGCTACCGATGCACGCAGTCGCGCAAGCAGCTTTAGGTTTGGGAATAGTCTCGCCCTATTGGCAGTATCGCAGTGTTATTTTTGTGCTAGGTGTTTTGAGTATAGTTCTTCTCATTTTTGGCTTTTTAAAATACGCAAAGATAAACAACTTAAAGTCAGAAGAAACTAATTTTTTACTGTTTATTTTGACCTTTTATTTTGCGGCACCATTTGCGCTGACTCGCCCCATGTTTGAATCCATTGCAGCGCCTTGGCTTACGTTAGCGGCGGTCATGGCTTTACGCTATGATATTAGCGAAAAATTAAGTGATCTGCTGCTCGGTGTATTTTTTGTATCTGTCGCTTTTGTGTTGCGACAGCAACTGGGTTTTTGTGCACTGGTATTTATTATTCTAGCTGTGCTTAAAAAAAATTTAAAGCATGTTTTTTTAGCCGGCGCTTTTGGAGTTTTTTTGTTTGTACTTTCAGGCATTCCCGATTTGTATCTTCGGGGGCAGTTTCATTACTCATTACTAAATTTGACAATCTACAATTATGAGCATGGATCAGATTACGGCAATAGGACCGTATTCTTCTATCCAATTTTAATTTTTGTTGTTGCGTTCATTCCATTTTTTATAAAAAAATATCCTGAACATATGCTTCGTGATTATTTTAAAAAAAATAGAAGTTTACTTATGACCCTTGGCCTTTTTGTATTTTTGCATTCGCTATTTCCACAAAAATGGGAAAGATTTATAATTTCAGTTATTCCGATTTTAATTTTTTTGGTATTTCCATTCTTGTATTATCTGCACAAAAACTTCAAACAGCACAGGGTTCGCCTGATTTCTCTGTATACTTTGAATGGATTTTTATTTATCGTGGCTAGTTTTTTTCCGGCACAAAAGAATTTAATTGAAATGTCGCTTTTCTTGAATGATCATTCGGGAATAAAAAATGTATACAGAGTGAGTAATACTCCGGAATGGATTACGGAAGCCTTTGTATTGAATAAACAGTTTCGTTTTATAGATAGTAATACTTCAGAGCTTGATCGTATTGATTGGACCGACTGTAGCAATGCATTTGTTATCGGTGAAGCTCAGCAGCATGATTATAAAACTATTATAGGTCACTTAAAACTGAAGGCGCAGTTTAATGTGAATTTAATTGAACAGTTGGCATTTAAACTCAATCCCAAAAATAATATTAGGCGGGTGAGGCTAAGCCTTTATTCTGGCTGTGATCTTATTTAGGTGCGCAATTTTTTTCTTTAAGCTGGATGCCCACTTCATTCAGTTCATTTTTAATGCCCCATAATTTTGATAATAAATGAGGAGTGTGAGAGCCAATAAATGATATGATGAGGGATTTAATTAAACGTCCAATCAGAATTGAAATTAAAAAAGGCAACAGGGGTGTCTGTGTAAGAGCCGCTAATATGACAACAGGTTGTTGTATCAAAGGAGTCGCGGCAATGACAAAAACAAGTAGCAGTCCATATTGATCAAAGAAATTCTCCATTAAAATCCAGATTTGTCCTTTATTGATATTCGGATAAATATCCAAAATCCACGTAAGGCCAAGAGCTTGTGTTAAATAAAAAAGTAATAAAGCCCCTATTGTTGAACCAATAGCGACACAAAATGCCAGATAAACCCATCTTTTAGGTTTAAGCATTGTACTGGAAATTAAAATTCCATCTGTTGGGATTACAATAATAAAATAATCGATCAGTGCTAAAAAACCAAGCATCGGGGGATACCACTTACGATCAGTGAAGTGCTGTAAGTATTGAATGAGAGCTTCAATTTTTTTTCGGAGAGTGGTTTTTGTTGTCATTTTTTCGTTAAGTTGAGTTGTGTCAATACCTTTATCCAGTGCCTTTTATTTTGATACCTTGTTACTATAGGGAACTATAAGTCAAACAATCAAACGGAGTAAAGATGAAAAATTTATTTTTGGTAATATTAGCTACGATTTTTGTATTTGCAACGGCAGAGGCTAGACGTGATAACAAGCGCGAACATAAACAACAGAATCGAATTAAACAAGGTGTAAAGTCTGGGTCGCTTACTCATAAAGAGGCTAAAAAGCTTCATAAAGGACAGAAGCACGTTGATCATATGCAGAAAAGAGCAATGGCTGATGGTGAAATGACAGATAAAGAAAAAGCTCGAATTGAAAAAGCTCAAGATCGTCAAAGCAAGCATATTCATAAAGCAAAGCATAATGATAAAGAAAAACAACCCAAGGAATTAGAAGGGCATAATCCGGAACCAATTGAGATCCCAAATGATCCTCCAGTTGAAACACCACCCGCAGCCGCACCTACAGAATAATAATCTTTTTCTTTAATTGCATATTTGTATAATACAATGGCATAAGATGTTATGTCGATAAGTGATGCTAATACATTTGCTGATAAAATTAAATCTGCTGTTCTTGTTGGTATTCAATTACCACAGGTAACAACGTCAGAGCTTGAAAGTTCCTTACAGGAGCTTTCGCGTCTTGTAACGACTTTGGGTTATAAAGTTGTGGGAAGAGTAACTCAAAAACGAAGTACAGATAGGTCACTGGCTGTACTTGGTGACGGTAAGCTGATGGAGTTAGCTGAATGGACCGGAGGCAGCGGAAAAATTGCTAAACTGGTTGATCGTAAAAAAAGTAAAGCCGCTTTGAAGTGGGATGAAGAAAAATTACAAGAGGACGAAGAGGAAGATGAAGTTGAAAATCATGATAGCGACACGACTCCTGTAGAATCCCAAAATAAAAAGTCAGCACAAATTGTTATTGTCGATACGGAACTCTCGCCTTCGCAACTCCGAAATTTAGAAAGTGCCACTGGTGTTACGGTGTTAGATCGTACCGGGGTTATTATAGAAATATTCAGTCGGCATGCTAATACGAAAGCGGCCAGATTGCAGGTTGAAATTGCTAGGCTCACTTATGTTGCGCCTCGTTTGCGTGAAACTGGCGGCGGTGAAGATCGTGGCGGTGGCGGAGTGGGCGGCAAGGGCTCGGGAGAAACGAGCTTAGAATTAGATAAAAGAAAAATCCGAGATCGTATTAAAGAATTAAAAAATGAGTTGGCCGCCATTGGCAACGAACATTTACAAAGACGCAACAGAAGAGAACAAGAGATCAGTGTGGCGCTAGTGGGTTATACTAATGCTGGTAAATCTTCGTTGATGAGAGCAATGACGGGCAGTGAAGTCTTGGTTGCAGATAAACTTTTTGCCACACTGGATACAACTGTAAGGCCCATCTATCCCGAGACTCGCCCGAAAATATTATTATCCGACACCGTCGGCTTTATAAAAAAATTACCCCATGATTTAGTCGCCTCATTTAAATCAACATTAGATGAAGCTTTAAATGCTTCGTTATTATTATTTGTGGTGGACGGCTCTGATGCCTCTTTTAGATCTCAACTTGAAGTCACGCAAAATGTTTTATCTGAAGTCGGTGCTACTGATGTACCAAGACTATTAATCTTAAATAAGCAGGATTGTCTATCTTCAGAAAAAATTATTGAATTGCAAAATGAGTTTCCGGAAGCGCTATTTATTTCAACTCGAAATCCTAGCGATATAAAAAAGTTACGTGAAAAAATTCTAAGTTATTTCGAAAGCGACATGACAGATGAGGATATTTTTATTCCCTATACTGTTAAGGGCATTATCGGGGAGCTTAGGGCCAAAGTTCGGGTGCTCAGTGAGTCTTACGATGAAAAAGGCGTAACCTTGAAAGTAAGAGCTGTAAGTGAAAAGCTTGAACAGATTAAAAAGAAAATATTAACGAGTGGTAAGTAATTGGTCGTCCTTGTAGGACTCGAACCTACGACCCCTTCCATGTCATGGAAATGCGCTACCAACTGCGCTAAAGGACGACTGTACATTGAAAGTCTGTAAAAATTAGCAGTTTTTACAGCAGTTTTCAATCCTATCTTGCTTTATCACTCTACTTTGATTAAAAGTTTTCTTTCATGAGTGATTTCAGCATATTACCAATTTTATTTACGGGTCTATTTATCGCGGTTTTGCATTCGATGATACCCACTCATTGGTTGCCATTTGTTATGGCATCCCGCAGCCAAAAATGGAGTTGGTCAAAAACACAATCGATACTTTTAATTGCCGGGCTTGGCCACGTGATTATGACGACTATTTTAGGCGCTGGGATTTTTGTTTTAGGTTTGGGTGTTTATCATAACATTCAAAAATATTTTATTGGTATTGCCAGTCTTTCAATCGCCTTATTTGGCGCTTACCAGATTTATCAATACAAGAAAGGTCACAAACATTCGCACTGTGATCATCAACATGCGCATAGTCACTCGGATGAATTAAAAATAAAATCCAATGATGGTTGGGCGATATTAAGTTTGTTGTCGCTTTTAACTTTTTCACCTTGCGAAAGTTTTTTGCCGGTCTATTTAAGTGCGGTCGGCTATGGTTGGGCAGGTTTTGTGCTTCTGAGTTTGGTCTTAGCAGTGGGTACACTTGTAACGATGCTCGGTTTTACTTGGGTTTCAAGTAAGACTTTAAATAAATATAAAATGGATTGGCTTGAGGATCATGAAAGACTGATTAGTGGCCTTGGGCTCATAGTTCTTGCCGTTATCTTGGTGATTATTGAAAGCTCACATTTGTTGGAGTCGTAGTTGAGAGTTGTAATCCCTTGGAATGAATTAGAGGTTTCGGTTACACGCTCGTCAGGGGCGGGGGGCCAGCACGTTAATAAAACCAACTCGGCGGTGCAGTTACGATTTTCAGTATCTAAGTCTTTGGTGCTTTCGGATTTTCAAAAAGAAAGAATTTATGCAAAATTATCTAACCGCTTAGTGCAAGGCGATGAAATTCTGGTCCGAAGTGAGGAAGAGCGCGATCAAAAAAGAAATAAAGAAACAGCTTACGAAAATTTAAATCGAATTATTAATATGGCCTTAGTCGTTCCTAAAAAAAGAATTGCCACCAAACCCAAAAAAAGCTCGGTGCATAAACGACTCAATGAAAAAAAGAGTCGTGGCGAAATTAAAAAAACTCGATCTGAAAAAATAAAGTGGTAACTGTGACCTACAATGAGATAGCTATTTAAGGGCTTTTATTTTTATTTCTATCCGAATCTATGGCTCCGGATAATGATTTAATTTTTGCTCTCATAGCGGCTGGCATTCTTTGGTAAAATGCAGCCGGATTACTTTGTGCTTCGGCCATAATTTCGGCCATTTTAGCAGGATCGCCCTTAGAAATTTCGACCAACCAAGGCATTAAATCGGCAGATATATTGTACATTTCTTGTTTATATTGCGGATTTCCACGAGCTGTAATACTTGCGTTTTTGTCAACTGCTTTGGCTTCTGGGGTATCTAGGGCTTCTTTTTGAACCCGTGCTGGATTCTTAAGTAATTTCTGAGTTTCAGCAAGGGCTTTCGAATTGATATCGTCATTGGCATAAAGACTGTAACAAGAAAAAAATGTTAACACCAAAATTAATTTTATCATATAGGCTTATCGGCATAAATAAGATTTTACTTAAATTTGATATTAGAGCTCTTTAAAATTAAAGAGTTTATGATCCATTAAATGACTAGGCTTGGTATTTTGTAGGGCATTTGTAAAGGAGGCCGCCAAGTTCGGAATTTCAGTTTCTAAATCGCGAATTAATTTTTTCATGCGTTTGCGTTTAAGGCCTTCTTGAGAACCGCACAGGTTGCAGGGGATTACTGGAAAATTCCAAACTTGAGCCAGCTCAATTAAATCTTTTTCAGCCACAAAAGTCATTGGCCTGATAACAGTGTTTCTATCATCATCCGAACGTAATTTGGGCGGCATGGTTGATAGTTGGCCGACATAAAATAAATTGAGCAAAGTGGTTTCGATCACATCATCGCGGTGGTGGCCCAGGGCCATTTTTGTGAATTTATTTGCATAGGCATAATCATACAAAATGGCGCGTCTGAGCTTAGAACAAAGCGAGCAATAAACACCATCTTTGATTTTATCAGTTACAATGGAATAAGTATCTTTTTGAAGAATATGAAGTGGGATGCCTTCATTTTTAAACCATGCTTGATAGAGTTCCGCATCAAAACCCGGTTGTTTTTGATCCAACAGAACGGCCTCAAAAGTAAAATTAATTTCAGAACGTTTTTGAATTTCATTAATCAAAATACTCAATATCGATGAATCTTTACCACCAGAGACGCAAACCATCAGTTTATCGCCTTCTGCGAGCATATTAAATTCAGCCAAAGCCTGAGTGATTTGCTTTCTAATTTTAACCGCAATGGGGTGATTGCGATCTACGGTTTGAATAGTTGGCATATGGGCTGAGATTAAACTAAAAAAAACCCACTGGCCAGCCAAAAGTCGAGGTTCTTTAAAGTTATTACTAAAACGTACCGAAAAGAGAATTATGAATAGTTTATACATTAAATCTATAAGATGGATGTTTGTTCATCTGGCCTGTTTAACGATGGTTTTTACGCCTGTAGCCATGGGACAAGAGGCTAAAAGAGTTTCAAAAGCGAAGATGCAAACCGCTATCGATATGCTGGGTTTAAATCGGCAAATGACAGTAGGTGAGTTTTACCAAAAAAATAAATATTTATTTCCGCCTCGAATTCAAAAACAAATCGAACCTATGATGACGGCTTTTAAAAATCAAATGATGCCAACCTTTGAAGTTTTATCATCAAAGACCACCTCCGGTGAAGAAATCGCAACCATCCGGGCTTCTCAGGGATCTGAATTATTGAATGTTCAATGGTTCGGTGAATCTGAAAGAATGTTTAAATTTCAAAATACGAATATTAGCGAAATCGACGTTATCAACTTTGACGATATGTTCACGCGTATCATTGCCAGTGATGAGAAGTACAGAAAGCAGATCGAACCAAAATCATCTAAAAAAATCTCAAAAACGGCAACACGTCCAAAATATCCTGATGTTACAAAGGCTGAATGGAAAACCATGTCTGCCTACAACAAGGTCAGCTATGTGGTTAATTTAAGATTGTTATTACAGGATGCTCGCAACGTATTAAGAGCAAAAGAAGCTTTAGGTAAAAATTCAAAGAAAAATAAAAAAACATCTGAATACTTTCTTGAAAAGAATAAACATTTTTTTGCATTATTTTTCGGACAAGATGTTGAAGCAGCTGCAGCTAGAAGCTGTATAGTGGCCGGATATGTTTCTGAGTATAGGGGATCGTCTTGCAGTGTTAAGGGCATAGACAAATCCTATGAAGGCAAAGAAAATACCATGTACATTAAAGCAAGAAATATTTGTGCACAAAAAAAACAAATGGCCTGCAACCCTTATGTTTTCGGTACCCCGGGTGGGTCGCCAACATGCGTAACTCCACAACTTAATGATTCCAGTTTTCAAACGGCCACCCATTGGGATGGACCGTGCGACAGCAACAGTCGGCTTTCAAATTCTCAATCTAATATTCCAACAAATAAAAAAATAACTAGTGGCCGATATGAAGATGGAAACTTATTGCCAGATGATGAGCGAAGAAAGTTATTTAGTAGCGAGCAGGGAAAAGATAACTATAGATTAACGGAAGACTATCTTTTAGGTATTTTAAAATTTCAAGGTAAGGTCGGATCAGACGTAAAAAAACTAGTCATTGATGATGAAATTTTGGAGCAAATTAAAAAAGATAAAATACATTTTGATGCTCAAATTTCTGCCGCAAATGCAAGCTGTAAACAAGAGTCTGAAGCCACTAGTAAAAACAGTAAGATAGTTCATGAAAAAAATTATTGGCAAGCCTGTGATCAGCTTCACAGTAGGTATTTGTTTATAGATGAGTTATTAGCAGCTAAGTGTGGAACGAATACTTTTAATCCGAAAACTTTAAAGTGTACATGTAGTCAACTAGATGATTCTAAAATGCCGGGTTCTCCTCATAATCCAACTCCTACGGATGAATTAGTTTCTCCTAGTACTCCGGGTAATGTAACTCCAGCTAATCCGGGTAATGTAACTCCAGCTAATCCGGGTAATGTAACTCCAGCTAATCCGGGT
>ERZ1292630.3277-Hain-H41-02um-R3-3277-length-14348-cov-4_pt1 | contig 10267 bp, 9 predicted proteins | sample MGYA00564408_ERZ1292630 | MGnify/ENA primary metagenome ERZ1292630 (study PRJEB36523, sample SAMEA6512641) | groundwater metagenome | collected 2019-01-08 | study: AquaDiva: Metagenomics assemblies of 32 groundwater samples
CCCCCCCCCCCCCCCCCCCCCCCCCCCCCCCCCCCCCCCCCCCCCCCCCGGCGGCGCTGAGCCGGCCCTCGAGCGGGCCGTCGGCGAGGTCCCGGTTCCCCATCTCGCGGAACAGCCAGATGCAGGGCTAGGGTGTCGCGCGAGCTTCCTCGAGAGCCCGCCGCGCCGCGGCGACGTCGTCGGGGTGAGCGAGCCCCCATCGCGAGAAGAGTTCGAATCCTCCGGAGAGGAGCGCGAGGCCCTCGGTTTTCCGTCCCAGCGCAAGGCGCGCCCGGCCCAGCGCCACGGCGACCGCGGCGCGCTTCGGATCCGCCGCCGGCAGCGTCTGTTCGCAAGCGGTGTGCGCCATGGCGAGCTGGCGCTCGGCGGCGTCCACCTTTCCTAGCGCGAGGAGCACCTGTCCGAGCGCCGCGTGAGCTCCCACGCGGTTCGGGTTGGTCTCCGCGACGATGCTGGAAAGGGTCGCGAGCGCCTGCGCTGCCATCGCTTCGGCTTCGGAAAGGCGCTCGAGGCGCAGGAGTGTCAGGGCGGTCTGCACGCCATGGGTCGCTTCCGTTTCGGGATCGGTCTCGCCACGCTGCATTGCCGCGCGGATCTTTTCGAGCTCGTCGAGCGCCGCGGCGTGGTCACCGGTCAGCTCGAGCACGCGGGCGATGTTCCGGCGCGTGTTCAGGAGCTGCGGATGGTTGGGTGCGAGCAGGGCCGACCAGCGCTCGTCCGCGGCGCGGTAAGCGACGAGCGCTTCGTTCATCTCCCCCCGCGTGGCCAGAGCGCCGCCCAGGTTGTTCCAGGCGACCGCGACCGGCTGGCTGATCTCGCCGAAGCGGCGCGCCTGGACGTCGATCAGCCGACGCTGCAATGCCTCCTGCTCGACGGGATCGGCGGTCACCGTGGCCAGATTGCTCTCGACCGAGAGAACGAAGGGGTGATCCTCTCCCAGCAACGGAACGAGGAGCGCAGCCGATTCGCGGAACGCCTCGATGGCAGCCCGGCGATCGCCGCGCTGCATGGCGTGCACGCCGACGGCGTTCAGGCTGTCGGCGACGTTGATCGGCTGGGGCGGATCGAGCTCGCGACGAATCGCCAGCGCTCGCCGGGCCAGCTGCTCTCCAGCTTCGCGGGGCACGATCACGGAAAGGTGGTGGAGCGCCGTCGCCAGAAGGGCCGGCATCGGCGCGGGTCGGTTCGCGGGATCGATTTCCCGCAGCAGGGCCCGCAACCGCGCTTCGGCCGCGGATTTCTCACCCAGGCTCGCCTCGGCGTGCGCCAGATCGATCGTGATCCCGACCGCCTGCGGCGCATCGGCATCCGAGAGCTCGAGCTCGCGATCGAGCGCCCGTTGTAGCAGCTCACGCGCCTTCCCGAAGGCGCTCCGCGCCAGGTGGATCTTGCCCAGAGTCTGCCAGAGGCGAGCCTGGATCGCCGGCTGCGAGGCCATCTCGGCCGCTTGCCTCTCGCCGCGAGCCAGGAGATCCTCGACGGAAATCGTCGCGCCCGATGCGCCCGCGGTGGGGTCGGCGCCGCCGAGAATCCCCACCAGCAGCTCGACGACCGCCTTCGCCTTGGTCTCCTCGGCGGTGGCGCGGTCGCGCTCCCGCGCCACGCGTGCCGACTGCCGGACGGCGGCGAAAGCAAAGGCGAGGAGCGCGACGAGGCCGACGGTGGCGGCCGTGGTGCCGATCGGATGGCGGCCGAGGAAGCGGCGCAGGCGGTAGGCGACGCTCGCCGGCCGCGCCACCACCGGGTGGCCGGCGAGCACACGCTCGACGTCGTCGGCGAACTGTCCGGCCGAGGCGTAGCGGCGCTCGGGTTCCCAGCGCACCGCCATCGAAACCACGCTGTCGAGGTCGCCGCGCAGCCGTTGGCGCAGGCGCTCCGGTGTGCTGGCGCGCTGCGCGGCCAAGGTCTCGGCGGCCGACCGGTCGCGGCTCGCGAGCTCTTCTATCGCGGCGCTCGGTCGCTGGGGAGTCTCGCGCGCGAGCCGGCGCTCGATCTCGATCGGAGATCGACTCTCGATCGTGAACGGCGGGCGCGCGACCAGGAGCTCGGTGAGCAGCACGCCGAGCGCCCAGACGTCGGTGGCGGTGGTGGAAAGCTCTCCGCGCAGCTGCTCGGGCGCGGCGCGCTCCGGCGTCATCGGCGCCGCTTGCCGGGTCAACCCGTCGCCCTCCTCCTCCTCTGGAATGAGCACCTTGGCGATTCCGAAGTCGAGCAGGCGCACGCCGCCGTCCGCCGTGACCAGGATGTTCGAGGGCTTCAGGTCGCGGTGAATCACCAGCCGGGCGTGGGCGTACTGCACGACGCGGCAAACTTCCACGAACAGGCGCAAGCGGTCCTCGATGCCGAGCCGGCGCTGGTCGGCGAAGCAGGTGATCGGAATCCCCTCGACATACTGGAGGACGAGGTAAGGCCGTCCGTCGGTGGTGACGCCGCTGTCGATCAGCGGAGCGATCGCCGGATGGCTCAGTCGCGCCAGAATGCGCTGTTCCCGCCGGAACCGGGCCGCCGCATCGGCGCCAGCTACCGTCGGCCGCAGGAGCTTCAACGCCACCAGATGTTCGTAGCCGGCGCCGGCGCGCTCGGCGAGGTAGACCTCGCCCATGCCTCCGCGCCCGAGGAAGCCGCGGATCCTGTACTGGCCGATCGTGGCGCCGGGAGCGAAGGCCGTCGCGCGGTCGGCGAGCAGCTGCTCCTCGATCGCAAGGTTGACGCCGCTGTCGTGACTGAGCAACATGGCGGCGACTTCGTGCCGCATCTCCTCGTCGCTCGCGGTGGCGCTCGCGAGCCATGCCTGGCGCTCCTCCGCGGGTATGGCGAGCGCGCGATCGAACAGGTCGGCGATCTCGTCCCAGCGGTTCGGCGGCGGACTCGCGTTCATTCCTCTCCTCTTGGCGCCATCGGCGGTCGATTCCGGACAGCCGAAGAGTCAGGGCAGGATGGCCCCGGATACCTCTTTGCGCAGCCAGGCACGCGCGGCCTGCCAGTCGCGCTGCACTGTTTTCGTCGACACTCCGAGATGGGTGGCGATCTCTTCCATCGTCAGCCCGCCGACGAAGTGCATCTCGACGACCGCCGCGGCTCGCGGCTGCATCGAGCGCAGGCGCTGAAGCGCCTCGTCAAGATCGAGAACCTCCGCCGCCGCGCGATCCGAGAGGAACGGCTCGACTTCCTCGAGCGGGATCGGTTGCTCGCCCCCGCCGCGCTTCTGTCGCGCCCGTGCGCGGGCGTAGTCGACCAGGACACGCCACATGGTGTTCGAGGCGACGGCGAAGAAGTCGGCGCGGGTCGCCACGTCGATGCTCGGCTCGCGAAAGAGCCGCAGATAGGCTTCGTGCACCAGCGCCGTGGTGTCAAGCGTGTGTCCGGCACGTTCGCCGCGCAGTCGCTGGCGGGCGAGCCGGCGCAGCTCCTCGTAGAGCAGCCCCACCAAGCGGTCGAGCGACCCGGGCTCGTTTCGGCGCAGGGAGTCGAGCTCGCGGGTGATTTCGCCGACGATTTCGCCCGTGAGCCGTCCATCGCGCTCCTCGGACGGAGGCTCCGTGACCCGTAGATCGCGATTCATCGGTCGCCACGCTACGCCGGCGCGCCGGCGCGCGCAAGAAGTTCTGCCGGGCGTCGCGAGGCCCTCTACAACGAGGTTCTGGCCGGCCGCAGCGTCACTTCCCTGCTGCTGGAATCTCGACTGGCACCTCTTCAGCGGAGGCTGGAGCGCCTCCGTGGACCGCCCTGCGGAAGGCTATATCACCTCGAGATCACTTTAAGATCACCCCGCGATCAGCACTCCGGCCGCGGCCTGCGAGAGGCTGCGGCCGACAAGAGGAGGATGGACCATGAGATTCGGCATTCTGGGAGCTGCTGCGCTCGTCGGTGCGCTATCACTCCCGGCCGACGGAGCGGCGCAGTCGGCCGCCTTCGTTCACACTGCGACAGCTGCGAACCAGGGGGCGTACCCCGACAGGACCGTGCTCGATCACACGCTGCTCAACGGGCGCTCCTACGCCCTGCCGATCGTGACCCAGGTCTGGAATCCGTCGCTGGGCGACTTGGGCAGCTACAACCCGAGCGGCATCCTCGTGGCCTACGGGCTGGATGATCGCTGGCAGATCGTGAATCGCAATGGCGGGGCGATTCCGCTGGGGGCCTCCTTCAACGTGCTCATCCCCCGGCCCGAGGGCTCGGCGGCGCCCGGCGTCGGCGCGGCCTTCCTGCACGTCTCCAGCGCGGGCGACATCGTCGACGGCCGGACCTACCTCTCGCATCCCGGAATGGACGGCGACGGCGGACTCCATCCACTGGCGACGCACGCCAACGCCTACCTCAGCGCGAGCGAGCTGATCCTCGGTTTCGACGAGACCCCGGAACGGTGGTGGATCCGCTACGCCGACGACTTCGCGGTCGTTCCCGGCCTGAGGTTTCACGTCTGTTTCGGCTACTGCGGAACCGGTGCCACCGGCAGCGCCACGATCTTCGCGCATCAGATCTGCTCGCCCGCGAACATCTCCGGCAACACCTGCCCGAGCCCGTTCCTTGATCCGCGGGCGCTCGTCTTCCTGACCGTCGACGGCGGCGGACCGTTTTCAAGCGCCCTGGGCATCTGGTGGGACCCGATCCAGTTGCGCTGGGAGCTGTTCACCGAGGACCTGGCACCGTTCCCATCGCCGACCGCGTTTCACCTCCAGGCCACCCACCTGAAGTTCGAGGATGGCTTCGAGCTCGGCGGCACCGACGCCTGGAGCGCGACCGTTCCTTGATCGCGGTCAGCCGAGCCCGGCGAGGCGAGCGCTCGTTTCCTTGAGCGGCACGCTCGCCTTGAGCCGCAGAAGCTCCGCCAGGGAGACGCCCTCAGCGGCGGCTTCGCGTTTGAGCGCCGCGTGCAGCGACTTGGGCACAACCAGGGTCATCCTCCCGGAGAGGGACTCGATATCGCGCTCGAATTCTCCGATCTCGTCGGTGCGCAGCTCGGCCAGGCGCTCTTTCAGCCAGCTCGCCACGCCGGAACGGGTGAACGCCTCGCGCGCCTCGCGGTCCTGCGCCAACTTGCGGAGTAACCCGTCCGGCCCGTAGACGCGCGCGCTGATCACGCGCGCATTCGATCCGGCCGCGAGAAGGGCTTCGACTTCGCGCCGTACATTCGCTTCGAGAGCCTTCGAGACTCGTGTCGTCATGGTGTGCTCCTTCAGATCAGCTCGATATCGACGGAGCGATTCTTCGCGGCGCGAGCTACTCTTCCGCCAGTTCCTCCGCGCATTCACGCCGTCCTGGGCTACGGCGGCAACGGCATCACCTCTTCGCGCATCGCGGCCGAGCTCGTGCGCGCGGACCTTTCCGGAGCGGCCGACGGCGATGCGTCGTTGTTTGCATTCGTCTCCTGAGTCGCCAGTGGTAGCATGCGAAAGCTATCGACGGCTTGAGAAGACCGAGCTTCCAGATTCGCCGCCTTTGCGGCAGGAGGAGTGGCATGCGATCGACACGAAATGGACGTGGTGGTGAGTTCGTTCTCTCGGCTTTGGCCTTGGGCCTGGTCCTGACCCTGGCAGCGGCCGCGCCGGTGCAGGCCGCGGACGGCATCTGCTGCCTCGAACCGAGCGGCCAACCGACGCCACCCGTCGAAGGGCCCGCGGCGCCGGCGGGAACCGTGGTGCTCGACTTCGAAGGGCTCGCGAACCTGGAGGCGGTGAACTCCTACTACGACGGCGGCCTCGGCGGTGGCGGCAGCGGTCCGGGACCCGACTTTGACGTCACTTTCACCACCAACAGCCTCGCCGTCATCGACGCGGACGCCGGCGGCACCGGCAACTTCGGCGGCGAGCCTTCCCCCGACACGATCCTGTTCTTCCTGACCGGGGCGGCGGCGACGATGAATGTGCCGAGCGGTTTTACGACCGGTTTCTCGTTTTACTACAGCGCCATCAACAATCCCGCTCAGATCGTGGTCTATGACGGCCTCAACGCCACGGGCAACATCCTGGCGACGCTGCCTCTGCCGCTGACGCCGTTCAACGGTGCGCCTGATCCGACGGGGCAGTTCAGCCCGCTCGTTCCGATCGGGATCGCGTTCAGCGGCACGGCGCTTTCGGTGGACTTCGGCGGCACCGTCAATCAGGTCGGTTTCGATGACATCACGCTCGGCAGCGACGTTCCCGGTGGCGGCTCTCCGAGCGTGCTCGAGATCCCGACGCTCTCCCGAACGGCCGTGATTGGCTTCGTGCTGCTGCTCATGGGCGCCGGCGCCTTTTTGCTGCTGCGCCGACGCGCCCACTGACGCGGGGTTCTCCGCAGGGAGTCACCGCTGGCGAGCGGGCCGCGACCGTCCACGTCCGGCCCGCTCGGCAATTGAGGTGTGGCCGAAGGGCTGATCAAGCCACGAATCGGCGCCGCCCTCGGCGCAGCAGACCGGCCACGAATCCGGCCGAGGCCGCGAAAAGCATCGCTTTCCCGGGGTTCTCGGTGAGGTAGTCGGTGGCCGTCGATCACGTTGCACACTGGCGACGAAAAGCAATTCCCTACGCGGCTACACACACAGGGCAGCTCAGGCCCTTTCGCCAGGGAGTGGCGTGGAATTCGGAGATGGAATCGACCGCGCTGGCACTTGCCGGAGCGACCGCCTTCGCCCGCGCCATGCGGCCCGAGTTGCGGGGCCAGCTCCACCGGCTGCGCCGCGATGCGCTCGACGAGCTCGCGCTCGACGATCGCGCGCGCTGAGATCTTCACTTTCAGGCGAAGGGCTTTCGTCCGTTCGCGCTGCGGTAGAGTCGCGGGGTGCGGTGTCCATTCTGCGGGGCGAGCGATGACCGGGTGGTGGACTCGCGGGAGAGCCGGGAGGGAGGGACGGTCCGGCGGCGGCGCGAGTGCCTTTCCTGTCAGCGCCGGTTCACTACCTACGAGAAGGTCGAGGCGATCACCTACAAGGTGATCAAGAACGACGGCACGCGACAGGATTTCGACCGCCAGAAACTCTTGAAGGGACTCGAAGTCGCCTGTGGCAAGCGCCCGGTCTCGCCGCGCCAGCTCGAGGAGATCGTCGACGCCACCGAGGCACTGCTCCAGGATCGCGAAGATCGCGAAATGTCGACCAAGGAGATCGGCGCTTTCGTCATGGATCGCCTGAGCAAGATCGACCAGGTCGCTTACGTCCGCTTTGCCTCCGTCTACCGTCGCTTCGAGGATCTCGGCGAGTTCATGGAGGAGCTGAAGACCCTGCTGAAGAAAAAGGGGGACGTTTGAAGTCGCGCGATCTCGCGGGCGAAGAAACTCCGCGCCTGCCGGATGTCCTCCCCGTCCTGCCGCTCAAAGACACGGTCCTCTATCCGTACATCATCGTGCCGCTCTCGATCGGCCGCGAGAGCTCGCTCCGCGCCGTCGACCAGGCGCTCGCCGACAGCCGCATGGTGCTGCTCGTGGCTCAGCGCAACCAGGAGGTCGAAGAGCCCGAACAGGCCGACCTCTACTCCGTCGGCACCGCGGCCTCGATCATGCGGATGCTGAAGCTCCCCGACGGACGGATCCGCCTCCTCGTGCAGGGTGTGGCGCGCGTTCAGATCGAGCACGTCTCGCGCGCCGAGGATTTCCCGCAGGCGCGCGTGGCGCAGCTCGCCGAGGGCCCGGTCGCCGAATCGGGGATGGCGCTCCAGGCGCTCATCCGCTCCGCCAAAGAGAGCATGGAACGAATCGTCGGCCTCGGCAAGGGCGTCTCGCCCGAGGTGCTCGTTCTGGTGGCGAATCTCGAAGAGCCCGGCCGCCTCGCCGACCTCGTGGCGAGCAACCTCGAGCTCACGGTTCCCGACGCTCAGAAAGTGCTCGAGACCGCCGACCCGGTCGAGCGCCTGCGCATGGTCACCGAGCTCATGCAGCGCGAGATTCAGCTCCTCACCATGCAGCAGGAGATCTCGTCGCAGGCGCGCGGCGAAATCGACCGCAGCCAGCGCGAGTACTTCCTGCGCCAGCAGCTGCGCGCCATCCAGCAGGAACTGGGCGAAGAGAACGAGCTCGCCGAGGAGATCGCGCGCTACCGCAAGCTCGCCGAGGAGAAGAGCCTGCCGGACGAGGCCAAGGAGGAGATGGAGCGTCAGATCCGTCGTCTCGAGCGCGGCCACCCCGACGGCGCCGAAGCCGCCGTGCAGCGCACTTTCCTCGACAGCCTGACGGGGCTCCCCTGGTCGACGTTGAGCGAAGACCTGCTCGACCTCGACAACGCAAGGAAGATCCTCGACGAAGACCACTACGATCTCGAGAAAATCAAAGTGCGGATCCTCGAGTTCCTGGCGGTGCGCAAGCTCAAGGGCACCGCTCGCGGACCGATCCTCTGTTTCGTCGGTCCGCCCGGAGTCGGCAAGACGTCGCTCGGGCGCTCGATCGCCCGCGCCATGGGGAGGAAATTCGTCCGCCTGTCGCTCGGTGGCGTGCGCGACGAAGCCGAGATCCGCGGCCATCGCCGCACCTACGTCGGCGCACTGCCGGGGCGGATTCTGCAGGGGTTGCAGCAGGCAGGAACGTCGAATCCGGTCTTCGTGCTCGACGAAATCGACAAGATCGGATCGGACTACCGCGGCGATCCCTCGTCGGCGCTGCTCGAGGTCCTGGATCCCGAGCAGAACTCGACCTTCCGCGATCACTATCTCGGCGTCGCCTACGACCTCTCACGAGTCCTCTTCGTGACCACGGCGAACCTCCTGGATCCGATTCAGCCGGCGTTCCTCGATCGCATGGAGGTTGTTCGTCTTTCGGGGTACACGATCGACGAGAAGCTGGCCATCGCCCGTCGCCACCTGCTACCCAAGCAGCTCGCCGAGAACGGGCTCACCGAGAAGAATCTGGCGCTCTCCGACAAGACCGTCCGCCACGTCATCAAGGGCTACACGCGGGAAGCTGGCCTGCGTAACTTCGAGCGCGAGCTCGGCTCGGTCTGTCGCAAGGTCGCGGTGGCGGTCGCTTCCGGCAAGAGCCGCAAGGCGATTCTCGGCACGAGCGCGCTCGAGAAGCTGCTCGGGCCGCCGAAGTTCCTCTCCGACGACCTGCTGGCGCGCGACCGCGTCGGCGTCGCCACGGGGCTCGCCTGGACCGGCGCCGGCGGCGAGCTCATGTTCGTCGAAGTGCTGGCGACGCCGGGCAAGGGCCAGCTCATGCTCACCGGCCAGCTGGGCGACGTGATGAAGGAGTCGGCGCAGGCCGCGCTCTCCTTCACCCGCGCCTGGGCCGCGCGCCAGGGTGGCCCGATGGAGTTCTTCTCGCACAACGACCTTCATGTTCACGTGCCGGCGGGCGCCATCCCCAAAGACGGACCGTCGGCCGGCATCACCATCGCGACTGCGATTGTCTCGACGATGACCAGCCGCAAAGTCGGCCGGCGCCTCGCCATGACCGGCGAGATCACGCTGCGTGGCGAAGTGCTGGCGGTCGGCGGGCTGAAGGAGAAACTGCTCGCCGCGCAAGGAGCTGGAATCCGCTCGGTACTGCTGCCGAAGCTCAACAAGCGCGACCTCGAGGAAGTGCCGGCCTCGGCGCGCCGCGATCTCACGCTGACGCTCGTCGAGTCGATGGACGAAGTGCTCGAAAAAGCGCTTCTGCCGCCGAGTCGTGCCACGCGCGCCACCGGCGACGGCCAACGGCCGCGCCCCGCGAGACGGCCCGGGTGAACGAAGAGAGGCTGGTCGCCTGGCTCGGCCGGCGAGCCGGCAAGGGCCGCAGCCCTGGCGGCACTGGCGGCATCGGCGGCATTGGCGGCATTGGCGACGACACCGCGTCCTTGCCAAGATTTGGCGGCCGTACCGTCGTGACGGTGGACCAGCAGATCGAAGGAGTTCACTTCCAGGAGGGCCTCGATCCGGCCGTCGTCGCGCGCCGGTTGCTGGCGGTCAACCTCTCGGATCTCGCGGCGAGCGGCGCCGTTCCGCGTCACGCCTTCCTGGCGCTCGCCGCGCCCGAGGAGTTCGATCATCCGACGTTCTTCCGCGCCTTGCTCTCGGCGTGTCGTCGCTTCGGGGTCACCCTGGCGGGGGGAGATCTCGCGACCTCCGTGTTCCTGCATCTTTCTCTCACGCTGATCGGCGAGAAGAGTCCGCGCGAGGCGCCGCTCGGCCGCGACCAGGCGAAGCCGGGGCATCGCGTCTGGCTCGGCGGGACTCTCGGTGAGTCGGCGGTCGGCTGTTGGCTCGTCGCCATGGGCGCTCGTTTCCGCGGCGCCGGAGTCGAGCTTCCGGAATCTCTCTCGCTGCAGGGTGGCGTGCGAACCGCCGCCGGCTCGACGCCGAATCGCTGCGCGACGCCATCC
>ERZ1292630.5573-Hain-H41-02um-R3-5573-length-10267-cov-5_pt1 | contig 10267 bp, 9 predicted proteins | sample MGYA00564408_ERZ1292630 | MGnify/ENA primary metagenome ERZ1292630 (study PRJEB36523, sample SAMEA6512641) | groundwater metagenome | collected 2019-01-08 | study: AquaDiva: Metagenomics assemblies of 32 groundwater samples
GTTGATAACTTTTCAAGTTCTTCATCTGTTGGAGGCCTATTTTGTGGTGGACGACATTTTACAGCATTAATTACGTATACATTTTTTTTACGATTTATATCAGCAGACTCTAATATTTTATCAAGTAATTGACCTGCTTTTCCTACAAAAGGAATCCCTGTTTTATCTTCATTTTCACCAGGGCCTTCTCCAACTAAAACAATTTCTGAATTAAAATCACCATCAGAAAAAACTGAATTTGTTCTTGATTCATTTAATATACATTTTTTACAAGTTTGAGAGATTTTTTTTAAATCTTCTAAAAAATCAGCTTTTTGTTGAATTGAAGGTTCAGATATATTTTTAAAATCTTGATATATTTTTTCGATTTGAATATCTTCTTCAGATTGTAAAATATTTTCTTTAGGTTGTTTTTTTTCAGTATTTTTAATCTGCTCAGGTTTATTTGAATGTGCCTCAACTAGTTCGGTTTTATCCGCATTTTTTTTTATATTTTCATCAGGTATTTCTCCTGAAAAAAGACTGAGTTGATAAGAATTCATAAAAATTACAAAAAACATAAAAGTATTTAGTATTTTACTTAACAAACTAATGGATGTAAAGTTGTTGTTAGAAAAAACTCATTTAATTATAGAAGAAGTGAAAAGTAAAAAGTGATGAGTGATGAGAAAAACTAGATATTCTTATCTGCTTACTTTTCACTTTTCACTTCTTACTCTATATCTATCCTACTCAGAAATATCTGGTTCAGGAACAGGAACAAGTTTCAACTCTTCCGAATAATGAGTAATAGACAAAAATTTATCTTTTACACTCACTTTTATCATTAAACCAGTTTCTTCTTTTGGTTTACTTATATTTACTTTTACTTGGTAAATACCAGTTTCAAAATTTTCATCTAAATTTTCTTTTAGTGGTTTATATGAGCCAGATTGATAATTACTTTCAATAGCTTTTATATACCCAGTTGCTATGCCCATAGATTTGGCTCTTACAGTTGAGTAAAAAAATAAAGCTGACAGAGAAATAACAAAGAAAACAACTACAAAAAAAAGAGTTGTTTTCTTTAAAGTTTTTTCAGCTTCTTCCTCTGAAAAAGTATTATCTATTTTTTGAGACATCTAAAAATAATACTATAGAAAATTTCTAGGATTTACTTGAACGCCATTTACAAGTATTTCAAAGTGTAAATGTGGTCCTGTTGATCTTCCTGTGCTTCCCATAGCAGCTATACGATGACCTTTTTCTACAATTTGTCCAACAGAAACAAAAAGTTTAGAACAATGTCCATATCTTGTTACCATACCGTTTGAATGTGTTATTTCAACAGTAGTTCCATATTCCCATCTTGTTCCTGCGTGAGTAACAATACCGCCTAATGACGAATAAATAGGGGTTCCTGAATTAGCTGCAATATCTATTCCTCTATGAAAACTTCCTCCTCTTGGTCCATAACCAGAAGAAAACTCTCCTTTAGTTGGCCAAGAAAATCTACCTGAAGATGCTAAACCATTTTGACCTGCACCTGCTTGTAAAGAACGACTTGAAAGTTTAACGCCTCTATTTCTTGTTTCATTTCTAGAAATTGCTTTACCTGGTATTATTATTGGTTGCCCGATTTGAATATTTGATGGATCTAATGCTTTATTTGATTCTAATATTTTTGAAATAGAAACATTATATTTTTCAGATAAATATTCTAATGTTTGATCTTTACCTATTTTATGAACTCTGTGTTGCTCTCTTGAATCAACTTGCTTTTTAGCAAATTTTAAAGTTTCTTTTTTATGATTTTTTAATTCACTAGCAATAGCTTCTTGAGTACTTTTTTTAGGAATAAAAAGCACTTGATTTTCTGAAACAAAATTAGGATTTTTTATTTTATTCATTTTTACAATTTTTTCTGCTGAAGTTTTATACTTATTTGCAATGGTATCTATTGTTTCACCAGATTTTATTTTATGAACAATTCCTTCCACTAAGGGAACTAAAATATTTTCTCTTCCAACTAAGTCATTATCAGTTGAAATACCATTTATTGCTTTTATAACATCTGTTGGTGCATTAAGATTTTGAGCAATTTTAAAAACAGTGTCATCTGCTTTTACTTTATATGATGTTATAGAATCTGATTCTGAAGCAATAATTCCTTTTGAAATTTGCGATTTAATAAAATTAGTTTTTTCACTAAGATTTTGTTCCATTACCATATTCATTGGTGATGCGTTTGCTTTGAAACCATCATTTTCTAAATTATTAAAAAAACCAAATAAAGCTGATGTTATTGTAATTCCTAAAATAGAAAATGAAGCTACTTTTACTTTTGTGTTACTAAAAAAAGGTTTTTTATTTTCTTTTACTTTTTCGTATATAAATGTGTGTATTTCTTGTTCGTCTGGCTCTCCAAATAATGAAGACAAATGAGTGTCGTTTATGTCTTTGTTGCTTGAAACATTTAATTTTACTGGTTCAAAAAAACTGTTTCTATCTATAATCACGTTGTCGTTGCTTTTATCAAGCATTTCTTCTAAACTTAAAGTACTATCTTTTATCATTAAACCTACTTCTCCCTATTTACAAAATATCCGTACCCAATTAAAAGAATTGAGACTTATAGGTTAACTTATAGTTAAATCTAAATAAAAAATTTAAACTATACCCTTAATTTTATCCAAAGAATTCTTATACAGCAACCTTTTTAATTAATTTTAAGTTTTGTAAACTTAGTCAAGGTAAGTTATTATTGCAATAGAGTTGTATTATAAATTTTATTAAGTTTATAATTTTAATGTGATAATTATAGTTTTTATCACTTAAAACATTTTTTTTATATAATCTAAAATTAATCAGAAATCCAATCTGATAAAAAAGATTGTGATTTTACAGGATTAAATTCTAAAAATTCATAATTTACTAGTTTATGTATATTGTAAGGATCTTTTTCAAAAAAACTTTTTATAGTTTCAAGGCTTTCTGATTTAGCTATAACAACTCCACCAGTTCTTGGATTTAGAGGGCCTGAGCATAATAGAAATTCTTGATCGTAACCTTGTTGTAAAAAACTTCTATGTTCAACTAAAACTTTTTCTATTTCTTCTATATTACTAGTGTAAGTTATTTTTATAATAAAATGCTTCATTGCTATCCTTCAAATTTATATGTTATTGTTTTTCCACGACAGTAAGTCATATTTTAAAAATTTCAGTAAAAATATTACCATAACATTAAATTTAAAAAATATTTTGATGATATTTTTTAATGTTATAATGAAGGAAATGTTTAAAAAAATTTCAACTCTATTTTACTAGAATGATTAGTTTTTTAATAACATAAAGAATTTTATTTTATATTTAATTAGTAAAGGGAAAATATTTAACATGAAAGCCATAGTTTTTGTGGATTTAGATGAAACTATTTTTCAAACCAGAATAAAAAATAAAGAGGGTTTTATTCCTGTTACAAATACAAAAAATCCTAAATATACTTCTTACATGACACCAGCACAATCTCTTTTATGGGATATAATTGTAAATCATGAATCAGTTAGTATAATTCCTGTAACATTAAGAGGAATAAAAGAATATAATGATACTCAAATCAGCAAAAACCCTAAAATAATAACAAGTGTTTTATATTTTTCAGGAATAATAACAAATAATGATTATGCTGATGCAGTTTGGGCAAATCATATAAAAAGCTGTTTTTTAAAATTAAAACCTTCGTTAGGTGATATTTTTCAGGAATTAATGAAAAACTTAAAAAAAGATGTTTTTAAAGTCGAAATAGTTGATAGTTTTTATATTTCAATAAAAAATTTATCTTCAGGTGATGTTGATTATATAAACCAAAATAAAGCATTAATAAAATTTATAGAGAAGAAAATAATAAATGATGAATATGTAGTACATTTCAAAAATAAAAACATCATAATTTTACCAAAATTTTTGAATAAAAAAAATTCTGTTCAATACCTTATAAATAAATATAAACCAGATCTTACAATAGGAGCAGGAGATAGTCTTTTTGATTGGGGTTTTATGGATTTATGTGACTATAAATTAATACCAAGAGATTCTCAATTAGAAGCTTTTATAAATGGTGAAATTGGTAATTACGAAAAAAGATGATTTATGATTCTCATTCGTGAATCATCTTAATATAAAAATAAAAGTTCTGACAACTTCTTAAAAAATGTAAATATACCTAATTTAATTTTAATAAAAAAATAATTTTTTTCTATAGTTTTTTTAATCTAAAAACAGCTATTTATCAACACAAATAAGTATTTTAAGATTTTAAATATAGTAAAAAATATTAAAAATTCCAATTAAAGATTTGTGTATTTACGATAAATTACAAATTTCTGTGTACTATAATACTTACTTTGATCGGCTTTTAAGTTAATCTTAAACAGTTAATTATATATAATTTAATTATTTAGTTTGATAATATACTATTTATCAGCCGTCTGTATTTGTTATTTTTAGGCAAAAAAATATGTCAATAGAATTTAAATCTGAAGAAATGACAATAAATATGGGTCCTCATCACCCGAGTACTCATGGTGTATTGCGTCTTATCGTCAAAATTGACGGTGAAGTTATAAGACACGTTGAACCTGTTATTGGTTATCTTCATAGATCAATAGAGCGATTAGCTCAAGATAGAAATTATTTTATGTATTTCCCAGTAGTGGATAGAGTTGATTATGTATCAATAATTGCTGCTGAATGGCCAATGGTTATGGCTGTAGAAAAAATTGGTGGTATAGAAGTTCCTGAAAGAGCCGAATATATTAGAGTAATAACTGCAGAGCTTACAAGAATCGTGAGTCATTTGTTTTGGTTAGGAACATTCATGCTAGATTTAGGTTCAACAACTGTAATCATGTATGCACTTAGAGAGAGAGAAAAAATTGTTGACCTTATGGAAGAATTAACTGGTCAAAGAATGATGTTTAATTACCTTCGTTACGGTGGAGTTAATGCAGATGTTCCTGAAGGATGGCTTCAAAAAGTAAAAGGCTTTTGCGATTACTTTTTAAGAATGATTGATGAATACGAAATTCTAATAAACAAAAATCCTATTTTCATTTCAAGAGTAAAAGATATTGGGATAATTCCAAAAGAAATGGTTTCTAAATATGGTGCGTGCGGACCAATTTTAAGAGGTTCTGGCGTTAAATATGATGTTAGAAAAGATGAGCCATATTCTGTTTATGACAGATTTGACTTTGATATACCAGTTGGAGAAAAAGGCGATACATTTGATCGTTATGTTGTTCGTATGGAAGAAATGAGACAATCTGTTAGAATTTTAAAACAAGCAGTGGATCAAATACCTCCTGGACCTTGTTTAAAGAAAAAATTAAGTTTTAGTTTTAAAATTCCTGCTGGAGATGCTTACTGTCAAGTTGAAGCACCAAGAGGAAATATGGGTGTTTATTTAATGAGTAATGGTACTAATACTGCTGCTAGAGTTAAATATAGAACACCATCTTATGCGAATATGCAAATTTTACCTCATGTTTTAAAAGATGCATTTTTATCAGATATAATGGCAATATTTGGAAGTTTCGATGTTATTCTTCCTGAAGTAGACAGGTAGCATTCTAAGGAGCACTAATGGAAGTATTATTAAAAATTTATGAAGGTATCCTATCTTTAATACCTTTTGAACCAGTAAGAAATGGAATAGGATTGATAGTCCCTACTCTATCTATAGCTAGTATGGTTTTAGGTGTTGTATTTCTACTAATTTGGTGGGAAAGAAGACTTATTGCTTTTATTCAAGTAAGACTTGGTCCTAACAGATTGGGGCCAGCAGGTTTATTTCAATCTTTTGCAGATGCTCTTAAGGTTATGCTAAAAGAGGATATTGTTCCCAAAGATGCAGATCAAATTTTATTTAGTCTTGCACCTGTTTTAGTTTTTGTTCCTGGTTTACTAGTTTATAGTCTGGTTCCTGTTGGAAATGGAATGGTAGTTAGTAATGTTGGATCGGGGTTACTTTTGTTTTTCTCAATTTCATCTCTTACAACACTAGGAATTATGATGGCTGGTTGGTCATCTAATAATAAATATTCACTTATGGGTGGAATAAGGGCTGTTGCTCAGGCAATTAGTTATGAAATACCTTTACTTTTATCTTTAGTAGGTATTATTTTACTTACAGGTTCTTTAAGTATTGTTGATATTGTTGAAAAACAAGATATTTGGAATATTATTAAACAACCAATTGCATTTTTTATATTTTTTACTTGTTCATTATCAGAAGTAAATAGAATTCCATTTGATTTACCTGAAGCAGAATCAGAATTAGTTTCTGGATATAACACAGAATATAGTGGATTCAAGTTTGCTATGTTCTTTCTTGCAGAATATATAAACACTTTTACATTAGGTGCTTTATGTACTGTTTTATTCTTTGGTGGTTGGAGATTCCCTTTCGACTCTTATTTAGGAGAAGTAGGAATGCAACTTTCAAATCAATTAGGATTAGTTTGGTTTTTTGTTAAAACAATGTTTTTCTTCTCTATCGTTATTTGGATAAGAGGAACATTACCAAGAGTAAGACCTGACCAACTTATGGCTTTCGCTTGGAAATATTTATTGCCTCTTGCATTAGTTAATATACTTGTAACCACTTTATTAGCCGCTTATGGCTTTGGTGTTTTTAGTAGATAAGGAAATTAATTATTATGGAAAAAACAGAAAAAAAATCTTCATCAGTAGAAAAATATTTTCAAAATATTTTTGATGGTATAGAGGCTATCTATAGAGGAATGAAACTTACTTTTTTCTATTTGTTTCAAGCCAAAGTTACAGAGATTTATCCAGATATAAAAAGAAAGTTACCTCAAAGATTTAGAGGTCGTTTTGCATTTTTATACAATAAAGATGATGGTAAAATGCTTTGCATTGGTTGTAATGCTTGTGTAAAAGTTTGCCCACCTCAAACTATTCGTTTAGAAACAGAAAAAGGTGCTGATAAAAAGATAAAAGTAAATGTTTATGAGATAAATATAGGTGAATGTATATCTTGTGCAAATTGTGTTGAAGTTTGTCCTGTTGGAGCTTTAGAGATGACTCATGAGTTTGAAACAGCGACATTCGATCAAAATGATTTGCTTTTTGATATGCACAAATTAGCAAAATATGTAGAAAGACCTAATATGTATTTGCCTCCTGATAAAGCTCCGGCTAAGAAATAGGTAATACAAAGGGAGAAATTGGTTTTATGTGGAAAGATAAGTCGTTTTTAATAATTTTTGGTGTGTTTTCATCAGCTGTTCTGATGTTACTTATAAGCCTAGTTTTTGGTAGTGTTGGTCTTGGAAAAGATTTAGCATTCTATTTTTTATCAGGTTTAATTGTTTCATCTGCAATTGGTGTTGTTACTGTACCAAATTTAATGCACGCAGGTTTTTTATTAGTACTTACTTTTGTAAGTACCGCAGGTATTTATGCATTGCTTAATGCAGACTTTTTAGCTGGAGCTCAAATCCTTATAAATGGTGGCGCTGTAACTATTATGATGATGTTTGCGGTAATGCTTACAAATAGTAGTAAAGATACAGATAAAATACCTTACTCTTATGAATATAGATTTGTTGCCTTTGTTCTTTCTGGTTTAGGTTTATTTCTAATCTTAATTTTAAGAACATTAGGTGTAAACTTTAATTTATTGGGTGGACAAATGGTTTCTTGGGCACCATCATCATGGGCAATAAAAGAGCCAATATCTGTTTCAACTACAGAACTTATTGGAAAAATGTTTTTTGAAAAATACCTTGTTCCTTTTGAAGTTGCGTCTGTTCTTCTTTTAATGGCATTAATCGGAGCTATTGTTTTAGCTCTTAGAGAAAAAGATATAAAAGAAGATTTGATAGAAACTACTGAAGAAATAAAAGAATTAGAAGAAAAAGTATCAACGAAATAAATAGAAAAGGATAATATTAATAATGACTCTTACTTTATATCATTATTTGGTTTTAGCAGCACTACTCTTTTGTGTAGGTGTTTATGGAGTTCTTACAAGCAAAAATGCTGTAAGAGTTCTTATGTCATTAGAACTTGCATTTGCAGGTGTCAGTGTTAATTTAGTTGCTTTTTCAAACTATATAACACCAGGACAATTAACAGGACAGATGTTTACTATTTTTATAATGACGGTATCTGCGGCTGAAGCTGGGGTTGGATTAGCAATTATATTTAATGTATTTAAAAATTTTCAAACTGCTGATATGGAAAAAATCAGTACTATGAAATGGTAAGAGAAATTGAGGGTTTGAAATCGTGATAGAATTTGCAGTAAAAAACGCTTGGTTAGTAGCTTTACTACCATTACTTTCCTCGATAGTAATAACATTTTTAACAAGAAAATCTCCTGTTTTAAGTTCAAGAATTTCGAGAGCTTTTATTTTTATGGCTTTAACTTTATCTTCATTGATATGTTATGAAGCTGTAAACGATATAGATTATGTTTTACAAAATTCAGCTGGATCATTAAGATGGTTTACAAGTGGCAGTTTTGACTTTGCTCTAAGTTGGAAAGTTGATGCCGTAACCGCAATGATGTTAGTTGTTGTAACTTTGATAAGTACATTAGTTCAACTTTATTCAAGGGAATACATGGAAGAATATATTCATAAAGGTTATTCCTTTTCAAGATATTATGCAGAACTTTCTTTATTCTCTTTTTCAATGCTTTTACTTGTTTTAACCGATAACTTTTTAGTTCTTTACGCTGGTTGGGAACTTGTAGGGGTAAGCTCATTTTTGTTAATTGGTTTCTTTTTTGAAAAAAAATCTGCTCCTTATGCAGCTAAAAAAGCTTTTTTGGCAAACAGAGTTGGAGACTTTGGTTTTCTTTTAGGAATACTTTTAATATTTACATACACAAACACCCTTAACTTTGATGTTGCAGCTGCTCAAATAGCTGCTGGTAAAATGACTGGTGGTGTTTTAACTCTTGCTGCAATACTTACATTTTTTGGAGCTATGGGTAAATCTGGACAATTTCCTTTACACATTTGGTTACCAGATGCGATGGAAGGACCAACACCTGTTAGTGCGTTAATTCACGCGGCAACAATGGTTGCAGCTGGAGTTTATATGGTTGCAAAAATTATGACTATATTTGCTCAAGCAACTTTCCCTGTTTTATGGGGTTTCAACGCTTTAGATTTTATAGCTGCAATTGGTGGAATAACTGCTATTATGGCAGCTTTTATTGCAATAACTCAAACAGATATAAAGAAAATACTTGCTTACTCTACTGTAAGTCAATTAGGTTTTATGATTCTTACTTTAGGAATGTATTCTACAGAAGGGGGTATTACACCTCTTGGTTATACAGCAGGGATGTTCCATCTTTTTACTCATGCATTTTTTAAAGCTATGTTGTTCTTATGTTCAGGAAGTGTAATTCATGCTTGTCATACACAAGATATATTTGAGATGGGTGGTTTAAGAAAAAAAATGCCTGTTACTGCAATAACTTGTTTAATAGGTACAGCAGCAATTTCTGGGGCTCCAGGGTTTGCAGGTTTTTGGAGTAAAGATGCAATGTTAGATGCAATTTACGAAGGTAATATGTTTTTATTCGCTTTAGCTGCAATTGGTGCAACAATGACAGCTTTTTATATGTTCAGACTTTACTTTTTAACTTTTGAAGGTGAATACAGAGGACATGGACATCCGCATGAACCAGGTTGGAGAATGAAATTTCCTTTAATCTTCTTAGCAATACCATCTGTTTTGATTGGTTTTGTTGGAACTCCTTGGGCAGATTATTTTAAAGATTTTGTTCATTACACACCTGTTGTAAAACATGCTACAGAACATGCTGCACATCATGGCCCTAACTGGATCGTTATGGGTTGTTCTTTAGCTATTTTTACAGTAGGAACAGGTTTATCTTTTGCTTTATACGGAAAAGGAGACTTATCTAAATCTGAAGCTTTATCACTAAAAATGGGAGGTTTATTTAAAGCATCTCTTAATAAGCTTTATATAGATGAAGCATATCTTTGGTTTATTGATAAATTTGTATTAGCTTTTGCAAAAGCATCATCTCTATTCGATAAATTCGTTATAGATATGATTGTTAATGTAGTAAGTTGGGCTTGTATAGGAGTTGCACACTTCGCAAAAAGAATGCACAGTGGAAATATTCAACAATATGCAATGGGCGTAATCGTTTCTGTTTTATTATTAATATTTGCAGGAACAAATTATGTATATATTGCAAAACAATTACCTAT
>ERZ1292630.5577-Hain-H41-02um-R3-5577-length-10260-cov-5_pt1 | contig 10260 bp, 5 predicted proteins | sample MGYA00564408_ERZ1292630 | MGnify/ENA primary metagenome ERZ1292630 (study PRJEB36523, sample SAMEA6512641) | groundwater metagenome | collected 2019-01-08 | study: AquaDiva: Metagenomics assemblies of 32 groundwater samples
GCCCAACCGGTAGGTGCCTGGAGCAAGTTTGACTGAATACGCGCCGGAGCTGTCGGTGGTAGCCTGCTTTTTCATACCGCCATTGACCGGGCTATTGGATCCGGCATTCCATTCCTCGATAAATAATGGAGCGTTCGCAAGCCCTGCCCCTCCCACACTCACTGTGCCGGTCAAAGTATTACACGATGCGACTGATGGGGAAATATTTTGGCTACTCTGACTGCTTCCGCTAACCGTAACCGTCGTCGAGAAACTTCCGCAAGTGTCAGACTTGCCCGGCGGCATCTGGCTTTGAACTTTCCAGACACCATTGTCCACATAGAGAGAATAACTGCCGTCCGATGAGGACTGCCCGAACACCGAATTGCCATTGCCGTCGACCGCGAATACCGGCGCGCTCGCGATACCATTGCTACTAGAGTCGAGAACTTTTCCGGAAATAGTGTATGAAGCTTTCTTCACAACTAAATCCACCGAGGTCTGCAATTTACCATCCATATAGATCTTGGTGCCGCTTTCATTGCGCACTTCAATCTGCTTGAACACCGGCGGGAGACCATCCTTAGTCACGCCAATTTGATAATTACCAAAATCAGACACCGAGAGGCTAAAGGTGCCGGACGCATTGGTGGTGCCTGCTACCGGAGTACCAAATCCTTGACGATGGAGGAATACATTCATATTGGCTAGGCCGTTCCCTGAGCCATCCTTGACCGTTCCAGTCACAACTTTATCCGCGGTAGCAAAAGTGAAGGTGACTGTGTCAGTGCTATCGTTAAACGAGACGCCGGGCGGAACATTGAAGCCGACTCCTACCGCGGGAGTTGTCGGGAGGCCACTTACGACCAGACCGATCGACGCCGGCGGCACGCCAGGTAAGGCTGACGGCATGGCAGAAGATGCTCCTTTTGGCATTGAAGGACCGACACCCATAAACCAATTGCCGTTGGCTGGTAATTTGACCGTGTAGCCACTACCGCTTGGCACACCTACCGCCGAGAGAGTTTTGACTACAAATTTACCGGGACCACCGGCGAAAATATCAATATCTCTGCCACCAAAATCCGCGATGCCCGCAAATTTAATCGTAACCGTCGCGGAGCCGTCGCCGGCGCTGGAGGGAGTAAACAACAAATATTTCGCGACCGCTTGACCGCCGCTAAGACAGACCGGCTCCGGCGACATCTGACCGAAATAATCAACACCTCCAAGCGTTGCCGAAGGGTCAGTGCCGAGGAAGTAACAGCCGTCATTTAGATTGCTAAAAACTGTACTCGTAGCAGACGTGCCATCCACCGCGGAAATTTCGCCATTGGTAAGAGTGAGACTCTTGTCCATCGGACCGCCGGGGCCACCACCGTGCAAAAACACATTGCCATTGGCGCCGCTCGTTGGCGTGCTGGTATTGACACCGGCCACCACGCTGACCGTAAGCGTATTGGTACCGCCAGCCATGATGAAGTATGGCATACTAGTCTTGCTAGCCTTCACGGTAGTGCCAGCGGCATTGGTAAGCTTGAGGCCGACCGTGTAACCACCGGTGTTTGGACCCTTCGGAATGGTTGGATTGACGATTTTTTTCAGATCAATTGTATAATTGTCGCTGGTGCCTGGCGTACCGGCGGCAACAGTGAGAGCGATCGTCACCTGCGTCGCGCTGTCAACTGTCACAACGCCGGTCACCGTCCCGGCTCCACCGCCGTTATAATCACTTGTGAATGGCGAGAAGGTATCCGCGGCGGCATTCGTCGCCACTGTCCCGGCAGGGAAAGTCAAGACGATTTTGTCAGTATTGGCGACCACTACGCCCGGATTAAATTTAATCTGGAAAACATTGGAATCAGCTCCGGCCGAAGGATTGAACGGAAACGCCATGTCCGCCTGGCCAAATGAGAACTGATCGGCGGTAAAACTGCCGAAGCCCATCGGCGTAAATACACCACCGCCAATTCCACCACCACCCATGAGGTCGGAGCTGGGCGGCGCAAACATCCCGCCGTCACCAAACGAGCCAAAGGTTAATTTACTATCCTCCACCGGACCTCCTACCGTGGTGTTCGGAAGTATATTGCCTGACATATCCGTAAGACCGGAAATAACTAAAGAGAAATTTGCCCCGCCAAAAGTAAGCCCAACTCCCGCCGCGGAGACCGAATTATCAAGCGCGTCATAAGTTAGAGAAGTCGAAGTAACTATTTTGTCTGGGCCGCCTTGAGTTAAGGCAAAGCGCAAATGGTTTAACGTACTGCTCGCGAAATTCGAATCAACCTGCGCGTCATGATTCATCGGTTCGGTAAATGAAACCTTACAGGTGTAGTCGTCACAACGAACCTCTTTGAACGCCGGCGCGACCGAATCGCCAGCTCCCGTAGTATAAGTATAGGTAGAGGTAGCAAGCGGAATGCCAGCCAGATCGGTTACCCCGGAACCAAGGGTCAGAGTGTAGACGGTGCTCGGAGCCAGCACACTGCCGGGAACTACCGAGACATTATTGGAGCCGGGATCATATTGCAAACTGACACTCGCCGCCGTAGCGCCACGATATAGAGTGATATTGGTGGTATTGATGGTGCTAAATGAAAGCTGTTCATTGAAACCAAATTGGAAAATATTATTTACCGCCACGCCGGTCGCATTGTTGGCAAGCATCGGATAGATGGTAGGCGCGGTAGCGTCCGAGGAACCGGCGACTGGGAAAGCCGAACGGAACGCGATCGCGGCTGCGTCGCCCGGCGGACGCATACTGATACCACTAGCGTTGGCCGCGGCGCCTAGCACTCTGACTTCGTAAGTGCCGGCCGAAAGAGCGCTATGAGAAATAGTAACGAATCGGCTCTCGGTAGAATCAAGCGCGACGGTTAGTCCGCTTGTCACCTCAGTATTGGCGCCATTGGTAATATTAAATAGTTTAATATTCGTGTTGGTCATGCTGGCGGTACTCATCGCTTGGTTGAACTCCACGACGATACCGGTATTCGGAGCCGCAGTAATGCCCGGCGCCGGGACCATCGACTTCACATACGGCGGCATAAATTGACCGCTGGTGCCAAAGCTTCCCATATCAAGCGTACCGCCACTGGTGGTGAAGCTGATCTTGTGTCCGCCGCCGGCGCGATTACCGGAAATGGATTGTCCGCCGGTATTTTTGACACCTTCGGTAACTACCAGCGTATAGAAAGTACTAGATGATAGAGCGCCGGTCGGAGTGAATAAAATAGCGTTTGTATCCATTGAAAATAAACTGGTACACCCTGGCGAAGTATTATTAGCGCAGAAAGTTACCGCGCCGGCGATCTTGGTGGTGCCATCATCGGTAGTCAGGTAAACATTACTGCCTGCATTGGTCGCATCCGCATCATTGATAGTGGAAGCATCCATCGTCTGATTTATGCCCATACGAAGTCCCATATTCAGTGGAACACCCTGCATGCCGTCCGGTGGGCCGGAGAACATCACCATCGGCAATCCTCCGCCACCGCCTCCGCCGCCCGACGGAGGAGCAAAGAAACAACTCCCTGGATTCAAATTCAAATTGATGCCGGTCTTATTGGCCGAGCCAATAGTTTCAAAGCGCGAATTCTTGCAATATGCCACCTTGGTGGCGGTAATATCGAAGGCGTCATAGTTAGGCAATCCAGTAATAGTATAGTTGCCGTCAGCATCGGTAGTTACTGCTGCTTTGGAATATCCGCCAGCAAAAACCTTGACGCCGACAAGTGGTGTTGTAGTACCGGAAAAATTATTAAAACTAACGGTTCCGGACATTGTGCGAAGACCAGTCTCACCGATATTGACGACAAACGGGCTTGTCTGACAATCCGTACTAGTCGCAGCGCTAGGATTGGCGCAGAATAATTTTACGTTGCCGGTAGCATCACTGGTCATTAAATAATAACGAAAAGAACTTGAGGGGGCCGGAATAGATGATGTGGGCACTGTGAATTGAAATAGTTCACTGCCTGCTACAGGAGCACTCGTAACCATCAAACTCGGGCTCCAGGTGCTAGTAGAGTAAAATAATTTGAAATAAACATTGCCTGTTGGTGTACCAAAGTCGGCTTGAGTAGTCTGATCATCATTTACAAAAGCATTTATTACTGCCGCTAACGAAGGAGCCGCGCCGTGTACCGGCGAATGGTCAATGCTTGGCGCGGACACATCGGCGACGAAATCAAAAGTAGTCGAAGCGGGTGAAGAAGAAACTAGGGAAACTTCAGCGGCGACCGTATACACCCAAGCTACATATTGCGTCGTCGTGGACAAATTAGCGCTTGCGCTATCTTTCTGCATGGACTGCATCATGGTGTTGGTCGTCTGATTAAACTGATTGGTGAACCCAAGTGGCATACAGGCGGCGCCATTGCAACCAGTAGAAAATAAAGTAGTAGTAACCAGATTTATACCACTCGTCACAATGAAAATCTGCGTATTAATATAGCCGGTCGGAGCGGTCGAGGACCGCGCCCAAGTAGCAGTAAAATCTCGACCGTCGAGGCCAAATCCGGTGGTGTCCACGTCGGACAATACAACATTACTGACCGGCGCGGCGAGGGCGTTCCCACCAAGCAAACATACCCCAAGCCCCACCATGAATAATAAACCTATTCCCCTCCAGCTTTGTATCTTCAACATATTTGAAATAATTAATAACGTCACCATTATACACCCTTTGAGAACTAGTTACAAAAAAAAGCCCCCCCCCTGTGCATAACTTCCGCCTCTGAAAAAAAATATCAGTAACCAGTGCGACAGTTACTCAGTACTACTGAAAAACTGTTTACTGAATTACTGATAACTTTATAACTTTCAACTTTCTACTTCAACTGTTCCGCAACCTCAGCAGCAAAATCTTTCTTTTCCACCGTCAATCCTTCGCCGAGTTCAAAGCGGACGTAACGTTTTATTTCGCATTTTCCATTCTCCAACATCTGCTTCACGGTTTTCTCTTCATCCTTGATGAACGGCTGTTCGAGCAGGCAAATCTCGCCGTAAAATTTCTCCAGCTTGCCTTTCAAAATATTTTCCATTATGTTAGCCGGTTTACCTTTCAGCTGTTCGGCGTAAATCGCTTTTTCCTTAGCAACCAAATCTTGATCAACCTGATCGCGGCTGAGACATTTCGGATTACTCGCGGCGACATGCATCGCGATCTCGAGGGCGAGGCCGTGATCATTGCCCGTAAGCTCAACCAGTACGCCGATCTTGGAACCGTGCAAATACATCGCAACGACTCCGTCGGTGCTGTAACGCGCGAAACGACGAACGCCGATTTTTTCTCCGATCTTGAGAGTGAGTTCGCCGACAGTTTCCGCCACGGTCTTACCGGAAGGTAACTTCGATTTCTCGAGAGCTTGCAGGTCGGCCGGATTATCGGTCAACACTGCGTCTGCGACATCCTTCGCAAACTTGATAAAATCATCACTCTTCGCGACGAAGTCGGTCTCGCTGTTTACCTCGGCGATGGCGCCTGATTTCTGATCCGAATTCACGACTGCGACCACCTTGCCATCAGCCGCAACTTTGTCGGCGCGCTTGGCCGTCTTCAAAATTCCCTTTTTTCGGAGCAGTTCAGCTGCTTTTTCATTGTCGCCACCGGCTTCCTCCAAGGAGTTTTTACAATCCATCATGCCGGCTCCCGTCTGAGCGCGGAGCTTGGCGATGTCAGAGGCAGTTATCATATGTGTAATTAGATAATCGTCACTCAAAGCGTAACGTGGGATCTAGTCCCCGCTTGGGCGGGGTCGGCCTCAAGGCCGGGGGTGGGTTCGACAACGTTGACCAACCCACCCCTACCCCGCCCGAGCGGGGAATCCAGACCCTTCGATTCCGCAGGATGACAGTTAGTAGTATTTATTAAATCGCCACTTCTTTCTTCAGCGCGCGACGTTCAGTTTTTGGAGTGGTGGCCACTGCTTTTGGCGCGGATTTCTCTGATGCGAAGACTTGCGCCTTGGCCGGTGATTTCTTTTCCATAGCGGCCGCTTCAACCTTATTCTTTTCAAATACGGCCTTACCTTCGTTGATGGCCTCTGCCACCAAACCGACAATCATCCGGATAGAATTTACAGCATCATCATTGGCGGGGATAGGATACTCAACTTTGGTCGGGTCGACATTGCTGTCGCACACCCCGATGACCGGCACCTTCACGCGCTCTGCTTCGGCCAGCGCGGTCTTCTCTACCCGGAGGTCGGCGATATAGATCGCTTCCGGGATCTTCTCGAGGTTAGTCAGACCGGATAGATAACGGTCCATTTTTTCAATTTCTTTTTTGATTGCCACTTGCTCCTTCTTCACATACTTCTCGATCTCGCCAGTCGCCATCATTTCTTTCAAACCTTTATATTTCTTCATGCGGCGTTTGAACTCTTCGAAATTTGTAATAAGTCCGCCGATCCAGCGTTCGGTGAGATATGGCATCCCGCAGCTGAGGGCGGCCGCCTTGATCGCCTCGCGCGCCTGGCGCTTGGTGCCGACAAATAAAACAACCTTGCCTTTCGCGGCGAGGTTTTTCACAAACTCAAGCGTGTGTTTTAACGCTTCCACGGTCTTGTCAAGGTCAATGACGTGAACGCCATTGCGTACCCCCATCAAATACTGGGCCATCTTCGGGTGCCAGCGTGATTTCTGGTGGCCAAAGTGCACGCCAGCCTCCAACATTTCCGTTAGACTTGGAATGTTCTGCATATGTTTTCCTTATTACTGCCTCTTAGCTCTCACCCTAGGAATGGCCCGGGGAGGAAACATATCTGCGCATATCGCAGAAATAAGCTAATGAGTGATTTAAGATAGCGCTAGAATACACTATCGATGCGAGATTGTCAAGCTTCTAATCCTCGCCCAGGTTCATTTTTTTAGTCTTTTTTTGTTCTGTTATTGGCACGATCGGTTGCTTTTTTTCCACCGGCTTGTTTCCCCCACTTGCCCTCTGCGTCGATGCCACTTCTGCCGTAACTTTCATCAAATAATTATTCGCAAAATCAATTAAATCAATTGAAGGATTACCTTCAAAAAAATCAGAAACAAAATTACCAATGCCGTGGGGAGATTTCCCCGCAAACTCCAATTTTTTCAAAAATTTTGAAACCACGGCGTTCGAAAATAATTTTTTATCATTGCTATATTTAACAATGGCCTTTAAAAAAATTTTCGGTTCCAAAGCTTTTTCCTTCTTGACGAACTCTAAAAACTGCTCGACCTGCTCCCGCCGGTCCCAGGTCGGCTCGCTTTCCGCCGCCACTTCCGACGGCTTATTTTCCTCTCCTGCCTTCCTCGCGGGGGCCGCGTCTTGCCTTGCCTGCATCAGATAATTATTACCAAAGTCAATTAAATCAATCGAGGGATTTTTCTTAAAAAAGTCAGAAACAAAATTACTGATATCATGACGCTTTTCGCCCGCATACAATTTTTCCCGAAATTCCCTAATTTCATTTTTCGAAAAATGTTTTTCGCCTTTGCTAAGTTTGTCATTGCTATATCGAACAATGGCACCAAAAAAATTCTTCAGGTTCATAAGCTTTTGCTCCGTGGCAATCTTCAGAAATTTCTCAATCTGCTCCGTCCGATCTAGGGTCGGCGCGCTTTCCTTTGGAGGATTTACCGGAACTTCTTCTTTTTTTTCTGCGCCCACTTTATTTCCCTTGTTTTTTACAGCAGTCTCTTGTCCTTGCGCTCTTTTATTTTCCATCTTTGGCGGTTTATTTCCATCACTAATGTTAACCAATTTACCTTCGGCTATACTTAGCGCGGATTGTCCAAACAATTTTGACGTATTCAAAACCGGCACATATTCAACTTCCACTTTTGGCCTCCGACCTATTGCCAAACCCACAATCGTCTCCGCATCTTTTTCAGAGAAATGTTCCCGTTTTTTTTCTTTCTTAGCGTGTGCCAATTCCATGGCGCTGCGCAGATCGTTCATACGTCCCTGCGCTCCCTTTCTAGTCCGCAAATAATCAACCAGACGATCATCTTTTTCCCATAAAACCAGCAAATCAGGCTCCTCATTCGACAGGTACTCCGCGAGAAACTCAACATTCATGCCGGGCAAAATAATAATTGCACTATCAATAAGAGAAGCCGCATTTTCATTTTCCTTGGCCCAGGCGGTAGCATTCGTCTCCGCCTCGCTGATACTTTCCTTGTTTGACCTCTTCGGCACACCTTCTCTCGGCACGTCCTCAGGCGCCGCCTCTTCCTTCGCTACCGAACGATTGGCCGACCCGGCAGCTTTTTTTAAATCCTGATCATGCAATTCATTCTCTCTCTTAACAATAATCTCATGCGCTTTCACCATGGCTCCGAGCAGTTCATTCATATACTTCTCTGCGCCTTTCCTGGTCCACAAATAATTGTGAAACCCCCGTTCTTCATCCAGTATGTCCAGCAAGTCTATTTCGTGCTCCGACAAATAGTCCGCCGTAATATCCATTCCTTTATTCGCCAGAAGTCTTACAGCATATTCGACAATGCGAATCACGTTGTCGTTCTCCATGGCCCAAGCGGCAGCACTCTCCGCCATCTCACTGATACTTTCCTCTTTTGGCCTCTTCGGTACGCCCTCTCCCGGCGCCCCACCTCCAATTACTTTTTCACTCATATACCATAATTTTAAGTACTATTAAATTATCACAACCGGCCTAGTTTGGCAACCCGTAAAACCTGAAATTGACAAAAGTGAATTTTTTTTGTATAATTCAAGCGCTATGAAACCAACCAAGGTTTTAACCTACACCGTCTTTTTTGAAAAATCTCCAGAAGGAGGCTATGTTGCTTTTGTGCCAGCGTTGCCTGGTTGCGCTAGCCAAGGCGAAACTTTTGAAGAAGCTAACAAAAATATTAAAGATGCTGTCAACGGCTATCTAGCGGTGCTGCGCGAAGATAATGATGAAATTCCAATTGAGGAAAAAGAACACATCGCCTCCACCGTGATGGTATCATTGCCCGCCTAAATTTGTGACCAACCGCCTCGGACAATTAAAGCCAACCGAATTATCCAAAATTTTGGAAAAACTAGGTTTTGAGGTACGTCGTCAAACTGGCAGCCATTTAATTTTACGCCATCCTGTTTCCAAGCGTTTCGCTACGATCCCAATGCACGCTGGTGATATCAAGCGTGGTCTGTTATTTGGCATAATTAAGCAAGCGGGCCTAACTTCACATGATCTACGGGGCGCGCTTGATGAGTAATACAACGCTCTACTTGACGTTCAACTACTTTTCTGATAACATAATCACACTTTTTTCCGTTCGCCTCAGGCGAGCCGGATTCGCCTTTGGCGAAAAAATAACACTATATATATGCGACCAGATATACACCCAAACTACGTTACCGACACCAAGGTAGCCTGCGCCTGCGGTAATACCTTCGTGACCGGTAGTACGATGAAAGAAATCCGCGTTGAGCTCTGCAATCAATGCCATCCTTTCTATACCGGCAAACAGAAATTCGTTGATACCGCTCGCCGCGTTGAGAAATTCCAGGAGAAGATGGGCAAAGTTTCAGCTGTCGCCGCTGTCCGCAAAGGCAAGAAGGTCAAGAAGGTCGCCGCCGCGAAAAGACACGCCGCCAAAACCGCTGTGAAAAAGGCCAAGAAAGAAGCGCCGGCCACGACCGAGACGGCATCCGACGGAAAAGCGGAAAAATAGCTAAAAAACTAAAACGGACTTATAATATATATAGTCTGTTTTTTAATCCCCGCTCGGGCGGGGTCGGCCTCAAGGCCGGGGGTGGGTTAGCCAACGACTGACGGAAGGCCACGAACGTTTGCCAACCCACCCCTACCCCGCCCAAGCGGGGATTACGCGAAATGACAATAACACAATATTTTATGTTAAAAAAATACTCCGACCTCCTAAACAAATTCCAAAAACTCGAAGCCGCTCTGCAGGATCCGGCTACTATTAACGATGCCAACAAACTCAAAGAAACTTCGCGGGAATATACCGACCTGAAGCCGGCGGCGGAGAAAATTTCCGAACTTTCCAAACTTGAAAAAAATATTGAGGAAACAAAAGCAATGGCGCTGTCCGATGGAGATATGAAAGATCTGGCCGAGGCGGAGCTCACCGAGCAGGAAAACCAAAAATCAGAATTGGAAAAAGCCATCCAAGAAATCACGAGGCCAAAAGATCCACTCGATAAGAAAAATGTCATCGTCGAAATCCGTGCCGCGGCGGGCGGAGATGAGTCCGCTCTCTTTGCCGCTGAGCTATTTCGCATGTACAGCAAATATGCAGAAGGAAAAGGTTGGAAGATGA
>ERZ1292630.1931-Hain-H41-02um-R3-1931-length-19677-cov-16_pt2 | contig 10253 bp, 9 predicted proteins | sample MGYA00564408_ERZ1292630 | MGnify/ENA primary metagenome ERZ1292630 (study PRJEB36523, sample SAMEA6512641) | groundwater metagenome | collected 2019-01-08 | study: AquaDiva: Metagenomics assemblies of 32 groundwater samples
TGATCTCGATAATGGGAGAGCACCTCGTACATCGGACTGCCGGTCTTGATCACTCGATCCGGCGACAGTCCTTCGCGGAGGAGATACTCACGGGCATGATCGCTGTATGTGAGGTTGATGTCGCTGAGATGATCAACGATCTTGCGATTCAGCTCTTCGGGAACCCGCTGGTCAAAACATCGATTACCCGCTTCCATGTGGAAGATTGGAATCTTCAAACGCTTGGCGACAATCGCGGCCAGGCAACTATTCGTATCCCCCAACAGGAGCAGAGCATCCGGCCGTTCTACCACCATGACGTCGTAGGCTCGTGCTAGTACATTTCCCAACGTCTCTCCTAATGTCGCGCCCACGACGTTGAGAAAATGGTCGGGTTTCCTGATCTGGAGCTGATCGAAAAAGATCTGGTTCAATTCATAGTCGTGATTCTGTCCGGTATGGACGAGGACATGGCGGGCATGCCGATCGAGCTTCCGGATGACTCGACATAACTTGATGACCTCGGGACGAGTCCCAATGATCGTCATGACCTTCATCGACGTCATAAATAGATAGGGTCGAGCATGACGCTACCGCAGAAGCTCCACGCCATCGCCCAGATCACCATCTTCAACCATGAGGCGATGCTTCTTGAGTAACACGGTCGTGCCGACAAGATCGAGAACCTCGTCCCCTGAACTGTATTCTTTGACCAACGCATTGGACTCGGATACCGAGTCCTGCCTCAACTCGGGAAGCATGGGTTGAATCGCGTAATAGGCTCCCCGCTGGACACAGTGATGGATTTCTTCCTCAGAGATCAAAATCTCATGAAGCTTCTCACCGGGACGGACTCCGATTGTTTTGATGGAGAGGTCCCGCGGCCCGATCAATGCGCGCGCGATATTCATGACCGTGGCCGACGGAGCACGGGGAATGTAGGTCTCCCCTCGTCTGGCATCCCGTAAGGTGGCAAAGACGGTATCCACGGCATCGTCCAGGCTGAGGAGAAACCGTGTCATCTCCGGCGACGTAATCGTCACCGGTCCTCCGTTCTTGATCTGATCGTGAAAGAGAGGGATGACCGATCCTCTGGACGCAAGGACATTCCCGTACCGGACACAGACAAAGCGGGTGTGAGGGTTCAAGATATTGGCGGCCACAAACACACGTTCCTGTACGGCTTTGGTCATGCCCATCACATTCACCGGCTTGCACGCTTTATCGGTACTGATCCCGATGACCGTTCCTACGGGGTATCCCTGCTCCTCAATCGCTCGAACGATATTGGAAGCCCCCAGGCAGTTGGTCAAAACGGCTTGCAGGGGAAAGTATTCGCATGTCGGAACTTGCTTGAGCGCCGCAGCATTGATCACGACGTCGGTCTGCTTGACGGCAGAACAGACATCCTCGTACCTACGCACATCGCCGATCCTGAACTCCAACACATTCATAAAGTTATTGAAAATCACCTCGTCAGTCGTCACCTGCCTGTGGAGATAGGACATCCTCATCTCATGCTGCTTGGCTTCATCCCGAGACAAGACGATCACCTTCTTGGGGGTTCCCAACTCACCGGTGAGCAGCCGATGCACCAGTTTCTTGCCCATAGAACCAGTGCCGCCGGTCACCAGAATGGTCTTGTCCGTCAGAATCATGAAACCCTTTCTGTCATATGATGGACCATGTCATCAATCATGGCTTCCCACGCAGGAGGCGAGTACCCCGTATCCTGATGAAAGCGAGACGCATCGAGGCTTCGGTCACACTCAAATGTCCTATCGCGTTCAATCGTGACAGGGACCTGAAGCCGGTCTCGGACGAGGGTCAGGAGGTCATACTTACTGATGGGCTGTGCCGCGACGTGGTACAAGCCGTGAATCGTCGGAACGTCCGTCAGAACCAGGTCTACGATGCGCGCGAGTTCGGAGGTAGGAAACCCTGAGAAGATAGCCTTGGTAAACCCTTTCACCGTCTGCCCTCGCTGCGCCAGAAACCACTCCAGCAACCCAGTCTTCCGTGAAAGCTCCGGCCCAACCATCGACGTACGCAGTGTCAGACAATGAGGCTCGGATACTTCGCCCAATAACTTGGTCCGACCGTAGATATCCTCTGCGTCCGGCTGATCGGTTTCTCGATACTTGCCCTTCCGTCCAGAAAACACGCAATCCGTACTGAAGTGAATGAGTCTCGCCCCGATCGTCCGACAAAGTAGCGCCAACCGATGGGGCAGGAGCGAATTGATTTCCAGACTTGGAATAATGGCTTTGGACTCAGACCTTTGCTTGATCACGCCCACGGCATTCAGCACCACCTCCGGTCTGAATTCCGCCATAACGTGTAACAGCGTGTCCGTTTGTTTCACGTCCACTCCATAAAAGACTGTGCCTGGCTCGAACAGTCGGTACGCTCCGTATGCTTCGCTGCCGAGCCTGAGTGTGACACGGACATCATGGCTCCCCATGAAATGGCGTAAGAGTTGATGCCCCAACATCCCGTCTCCGCCGAGAATCAAGATGCGCATCTCTGTTCTTTCCCAACTAACTCCTTCATCCAGCCATCCAGACGAGTGAGCAGATTGTTTCTTTCAAACTCCTGAAGAAAATAGCGTCTTCCGTTCTGCCCCATGACCTCTCGTTCCGAAGAAGACATCAGCGATAGCGTGAGCACTGCCTCAGCCAGAGCCGAGGCATCTTCAGGGGCCACCACCATTCCGGCGTGAGCTTCCTCAACGATGCGGGCTCCCTCGCCTTCCAATGAGGCCAGAATCGGGCGGCCACATGCCATATAGGATTGAACCTTGGAAGGAATCGTCAACGCGAAAATGGGATCTTTCTTGAGGGTCACCAGGAGCACATCCGCCTGTGCAAACCATTCCGGCATAGACTCAACCGGATGTCGCCCAAGCACATGCACGCATTGGATGAGGCCTCGCCGCACCACCTCCTCCTGCACCCAATTGAATTGGCGTCCGTCACCAAGAATCAACCAATGGATAGCACGATGGTCGCGCAATTGTTCAGCGGCACCCAAAATGGTCTCGAACGATTGCGCCGTACCGATATTGCCGGCAAACATAACACGGAAACCTTCTGGAAGCCGGCAGGGAACCGACGCCGCATCCCGTGAAACCGGTCGATAGAGTTCTTCCGCACTGTTCGGATAATACAAAATACGGGCGGGATCAGCCCCGAGTTTCTGCACACGATCGACAAAGGCCCTGGACTGCACGAGTACGCGGTCGCACCCTTTGTAGATGAAGCACACCAGAGAAGCCACTCTGTCGAGGACCCATTGTGACTTCACCGCCCCAATGGCCGACAGAGTCTCAGGCCAGAGATCCTGTACCCACAATAACATCGGTGCTCGCTTCACCGCCTTCATGACCAAACCCGGCAACCCCACGGTGACAGGAGAAGGCTCGTAGACAAACACGACATCGAAGGAACCCCGACAGTATACGGGACCAAGCACGCTGGCCGACAGGGCGAAAGAAAAGAAATTGAAGACAAGCCGAACGGACCCTCCGTTGCCGCGCGGCATTAACGGGACACGAATCACCTCAGCTCCGGCGAACGTTTCACGCCTCCTCCCCAACAGTGAGTAGCCGTCGAAAATCTGCCCCGAAGGGTAATTGGGCTTTCCTGTTAACACCGTCACCTGATGCCCGAGCTTCACAAGCCCCTGCACCAGATCATTGATACGAAAGTTTTCAGGCCAGAAATACTGGGTCACAAGGAGGATCCGTAGGCTCATGGGACCTGACACTTCTTGGATGCAAGCGATTGCAAGATCTTCCATGTGGACGAGGCTGCGGTTTCCCAGTTGTAGTTGGAGGCACGGGCTGCTGCTCTCTCTCCAAGGGAAAGACTGAAAGAAGGATGATCCAAGACCTGACTCACCTTTGTGGCAAGATCACTGGGCTTACGCGGATTGAAATAGCTGACGGCATCTCCCCCAAACTCCGGCATCGGGGGAAAACTCGAGCAGACGACCGGACGCCCAGCCGCCATCGCTTCCAGTAATATGTTTGGACAATTTTCAGATTCCGTCGCAAAGATGTTGACTGCGGCATGTTGATAGAGTGCGGGAAGCTCACGATACGGAATCAGGCCAAGGATGATGACTTGCCCCTCCAATCCCAAATTGTGAATTTCGTCGCGCACGGCCTGCGCATACTGCGGATTTTGAGAATCAGACCCCACCAAAACAAGCTTCTCCTGTCCCGTGCGCCGCTGTTTCAGCAACGCAAACTCACGAACTACCTGGACTTGAGCTTTGTACACATCGAACGTGGACACGTAGAGCAGATAGTTCTCTCTCGGCAACCATGACGGACGTGCGGCTGGCGCATCAGCCAGTCTAAACTCTGGCCCAACGCCATGGGGGATCACCGCTGATCGTCTGATTTGTCCAGGCGCGCGCCGTTCAATCACTTGCTTCGCGAACTGGGAGACGAAAATGACGAGGTCGGCACGGAGCATACTGCGCAACAGGCTCCGTTCCAACAACCAGTTCCGCACCCGCATATATCCCAGGGGATACCTTTCACGCTGTACAAGGTCGAAAGGAATCATATTTCGGAACATCGTCACAACCTTGCATCCCTTGGGAGCAGGCGTCGCCACAACTCCGCCCGGGCAAAACAGCACGTCAGCTCCAAGCTCCTGCAAGATACCGGGAAGACGAAATCGTTCCCATACGGTGCGGATCAAGGGATTTTCCACTGGCCACGATGGCAAGAGCCATCGAAGATCCACGTGATCAATGGATGCCCGAAGCGAGTTCGGTCCTAGAATAGAAACTTCCAGTTCCTCGCGTGCAGGGATACACCGGAGGAGATTAATGAGATAGGTTTGGCCTCCTCCAAGTCTGGCGGAGAGGGCATTGATCACAACCTTCAACTCGTTGGCCCACTGTTCGACGTAGAGGACAACTCCCCCACAGTCCACTCACACGGGTAACTGCACATGGTATTCTCGCCGCCAAAGCTCGAACATGGTCAACGCAAATAGTCGAGCCGTATTGGAGAAGCCTCGTTGCTGTCCTTCCAGCAACGAGCGAATCATACCGGGGTCAAAGAGCCGGTGATCTGCTTCACGCAAGACATCCCGCATGAATAGCCCCCACTCCCCCTTGAGCCACGATGCGAGCGGAAGAGAGAGCCCCTGTTTTCTAGTGAGATCAAGTGCGGCCGGCAACAATCGCCTCGCCAGTCTACGAAGCAACACTTTTCGCTCAGATGCGGTCGCTTTCAATCTGTCCGGAACCTTGCCGAACGCAAACTCGATCAATCTGTAATCCAACATAGGAACACGGACCTCAAGTGATGCTAACATGCTCGCTCGATCTACTTTGACCAGATAGGCATCCACCATCGTCGTCCGAAAATCCGCTTCGGAAGCTTGCCTCAATTCGCTATACGCAGGATTACAAAGAAGCTGTCGATGTTGTTCCGGTTCCTCCAGAGGTATCCTTCCATCACGCAGCAGAGGAGCAAGAAGACGCCTTCTTGCCGCACGATCGAAGTAGAGGTTCACATGGGCGATACTCATGGATAGATCAGCCGCGGCGCCGATCAGGTGGTTCCGGCCTCTCAGGCCGACCGGCATCCATTCCGAAGCGAAATACCCTATCGCTGCCCTCAGAGGTTTCGGCACAAGACGACGAAGCTGCTCTTGGCGCTGAATCCATGAGTAATGGGGATACCCGCCAAACAGCTCATCCCCTCCATCTCCCCCCAACGCCACCGTCGCATGCTGGCGCACAAGCCGCGAGACTAGATACATCGGGACCATCGAGGAATCGGCCATCGGTTCATCATACTGCCGAGCCAGATCAGGCAAGAGCTTGACGGAGGCAGGTTCGGCTACCAATTCCAGATGATCAGTCCCGAAATGGTTTGCCACCATTTTGGCATAGGGCCCTTCATCGAACGTTCCATGACCGGGGAACGAAATAGTGAACGTCTTCACCGGCGCAGCTGCCACTCGGGCTGCCATGGCAGTGATCAAGCTGGAATCAATACCCCCACTCAGCAATACACCGACTGGAACGTCGGCAATCATGCGTAAGTGAACTGCGTCAAGCAGGATAGATTCCAACTCTTCGCTTAATTCTTCATCCGACAGCATCAATCCGTCCGGCGGGGGAGGGAGATTCCAGTATCGCCAAGTACGAATGCGGTCGGTCGCCACGTCATAGAGCAGCGCCTCCCCAGGCCCAAGTTTCTTCACACCAGCCAAGATACACCGATCACCAGGCACGTACCCGTACGCAAGGTAGCACTGGAGCGCTGTCGCATCCATCTTTCGCGGAAAGCTTGGATCGGCCATGAGTGCTTTGAGTTCGGAAGCGAACAGTAACTGACCGGAAAGATGGGCGTAAAAGAGCGGCTTTTCGCCCGCCCGATCTCTGGCCAGAAAGAGATGCTGTTTCGTATTGTCATATATCCCGAACGCGAACATGCCGTTGAATCGGCGCAGGCACTCAACGCCCCACTCACGATAGGCGCACAGAATGACTTCCGTATCGCTTGTCGTCATGAACTGACAACCAACCTGTTCGAGTTCGCGACGCAGCTCGCGATAATTGTAAATCTCCCCGTTGAACACGATACAGACGTCTTTGTTCTTGTCCAGCATGGGCTGGTGACCTCCCGCAGTGAGGTCGATGACCGCCAATCTTCGATGAGCCAACGCCGTACACGTGTTATCAGCCAACCACACCCCGGCATCGTCCGGCCCACGATGGCTCATGACATCGCGCATGCTCGTAAGGCGCTCCAGGTTCACGGGACTGCACCGAGAAGCTATGCCGACGATGCCACACATGGTTGCAATGAGCTCCTCTGTCCAGCCAGCGGCAATCGACCTTTACCGATGACACCGTTGGGGCCATCGACGACTGTGATCTGCTCCATGCCGGCTTCACGAAACCACTGCCGTATAGTTGAACCACTTTGCGGATGATCGTGAGCGGGAGAATACATGTCGAAGGTGTCCAGAATCGCCCATTCGCGGTTGAGGTCTGGAGAAAGCCCAAGGTGGGAGTACTCCACGATGGGCAACAGGCGAGCCCCGATTGCTCCCGCGTGATACCGTAACCAACCCGCCAGGGGCAGTGACAGATCTACCGTTTTCTCCACGATGGCGTGAAGAAGCCTTGGGTCCATCCGCTTTGTAAGCGGCCGCAAGAGATACTTCCAGGATACAAGCGCGGTCAGCCGCTGTGCGTACACATCCACGACAAGTTCCCCACCTGGCTTCACGCAACGAGCCAACGACGTGAACGCACGGCTAGGATCGGGTGTATGCTGCAAGACGCCCAGGCACAGCACCTTGTCAAACAACCTCGGCCGCAGCGGGATGCGAAAAATGTCCGCTTGGAACAGACAAAGATTATCGGCGGCGCCGTTGTTGAGCCTATTGGCATCCACCGCCGATGAATAGTCGAATGAGAAGACGGTCGCGCCGGTCTTCAGGAGGATTTCCGTGAACCGCCCCGCTCCCGAACCTGCTTCCAGAACGTGCTGGCCCCTGAGGTCCTCAGACCATCCCGTCACGTTAAACAACCGTGTGCTAGAAATCATCAGCCCCGTATGGCTGTCTAGTTGTGCCCGACGATGCAGGTTCCATTGATACCCAAAGGAGCCGGCATAATTCGTCGGAGGAACGAACCGAGGGATTCCATCAAGAATCGGAAACGCCGCATGGCACTGCGAGCACGACAGGCTCGACGAAGATCTTCCGCCTTCGCCGGACTCCGAGATCGAAGAGAGTGCGGCAGCCTCGCTGGAACAGATCGGACAGTTATACCACTCTGTCGTAGCGCACTTCATGAGCGAGGTCTTCAATATGAGATCCGCCGGACCCGACGAGGGACTGATACAGGGCCAGATACTGCCCCGCCGAATTTTCCACAGATAACTGCGCGACCCGACTTGCCGCACAGCCGACTCGACGCCTCGCTGCACGACCGTCCTCAAGTACCGTGCAAATGGCGTTCGCGAGAGCTCGAGGGTCACGAGGATCGACGAAGAGTGCCGACTCTTCCCCCAAGATTTCCCTGTGCGGCGGAATCTCCGATACAACCAGAGGACAATTTGCTGCCATCGCCTCTAAGACCGTATTGGGACTTCCCTCGAACAAACTGGGTGACACGAAGACGCTGGCCTCCTTCAACAGCCCCCACAGATTCTCAGCAAATCCATGAATGCGTATCCGATCGGCAAAAGGATGTGCCTGCGCCTGTCTGACCAGCACGTCGCGCATTGGTCCTTCGCCGCAGATGACCGCAACAGAATCTGACACTCTGGTGAATATCTCTTCAAGCGCGCTAAGCAGAACGCTGAAATTCTTCTGCTCGGTGAATCGTCCTGCCGCCAAGACCACCCTTGGCAAAGACTCCGTTTTCGGAATCGGCACCCGATTTGACTCGGCAGACAGAATCTCCTTCATGGGAACACCATTCCGAATCACTACAGTCAGCCGCTTCGGCCTGAGCGTGGACCAGTAGGCCCTCCCCCATTCTGAATTCGCGACGACCGCCATGGCCCAGCGCCCGAAAAACCGTCTGAGTCCATCCTTCCACGATGAACCATAGGCTTCTTCCGAACAACGCTCAGTCAACACGTGAGGGATTCCAAGCAGGCAGCTGATGACACCACCCACGATGTCCATTTGAGGAATCCATGTCTGAATAAGGTCAGGCTTGATACGTCTCGCAAGCAGTAACAATCGGATCACAATACGCGGGTCATGGTTCCCCGATGAAGGGATCCAGTGAAGCATGACGTTCGACCGTTTGATGGCTGATTCATTGACACCTCCTAAAATGGCGGCGACGTGAACGTCGACGCCGCGAGCACACAACGCCGGGGTCAGATAAGACAGTTGACGTTCCGCTCCCCCGCCACCCAGCGTTGGAATGCAGTGCAAAACCTTCACAGGTCTAGACAATGGCATGAATCCGTTTGCCGGCCGTTAGCAACGCAATCGGCATGGAGAGGGATACACAATTGTGACCAGTGCGAACGTATGATCAAACGGTGCAATACACCTGAGCACATAAGGTCTTGACCAAAATTGCAGTCCACACACCTACCGCCTGCACGGATTTTCGACACCGGCCAACCTTGCCGCGACGGTGTCAGCTGCTTGCGCCAGCCTCGTTTTTAATCTGTGATCCTGCATGACCCTCCTGAAACCATTGCGTGCAATGTGGATCCGCTCTTCTTCATGCGTGAGATAATAGCGAATCTTGTCGATCAACTCGTCCGTGTCAGAATATCCTTCGATTTCCTTTCCCACATCGAAAAAGTCCTTTAAATACTCATCACCATCAGAAATCTGCATGACTCCATTGGCCGGCAACTCAAAGAGACGGAACCCGCCGACCGTGTATTTGCCTCGATTGTGCACATTGAAGCCAATCTTCGCGCGCTGATACAGGGGAACGTAAGCTTGGGTCGCGATTGGACGCACCCAACCCGGGAACCCATACATCACGTTGAAATAGGCGTTCTTCTTCCAGCCTGCAAGACCGTGAATTTGGCAGCGCGAGCCAAACGCTTTTTTCACCTGTGCAATCAGCGGCATCTTATTAGGGAACAACGCCCCCACGAACACGATGTCGATATCGCGCTTCTGAGCGAATAATTCGTCTTCAGCTTTCGAAGAGTCGTACATCTCGTCAAACAGCCAGAGGGGCCAAAACTCGATGGATTTTGCGCCACAATAGCGGAGCTTTTGGTCCATCGTGAGGTCGCGGCTGTACGCACGACTATGATAGAGAACTTGGTCGTAGGCATGAAGATAGGCGAAGTCTCGATCATACGCGCTCAGAGGCCCATCACCGGTCCTGAGCACCTTAAAAACGGGAAGCGTCATTAGAAAATCAGGATGGTAGGGCGAAATCGTATCAACGATAACTGCATCGATCCTATGCTTTTCCAGGCATTGCGTGAAGTCCTGATAGAGACGCATCAACCCCGGATGGCTGGCGTAATACAGGTTATCGAGAAGTTGAGCGCGAACGTACTGTTGCGGATCCAAATAGCGGCGATGGTTGAACGTGATGAATTGAACTTCGCCATGTGACGCGGTGGTGATCTCACGTTCCCAGATACGAGCTTCTTCACCCTCCTTTGTAAACGAGTAGAGGATATTCATGACGATGGCGCACGCGTCACATCCAGAACCAGTAGGGGGGAGGCAAAACCAACCTCGAATGGCTGCATTAACCCCGCAGCGTTGATCCCCATCGACAACAGA
>ERZ1292630.5581-Hain-H41-02um-R3-5581-length-10253-cov-5_pt1 | contig 10253 bp, 4 predicted proteins | sample MGYA00564408_ERZ1292630 | MGnify/ENA primary metagenome ERZ1292630 (study PRJEB36523, sample SAMEA6512641) | groundwater metagenome | collected 2019-01-08 | study: AquaDiva: Metagenomics assemblies of 32 groundwater samples
GTCAACACCTGCTAGTACTCCAGCGTCAACACCTGCTAGTACTCCAGCGTCAACACCTGCTAGTACTCCAGCGTCAACAACAGCTGTAAAATCTTTCGTAGTTCCAATATCAATGGACGCAGGAAAAGCAACAGCTTACCTTTCTGAAAAAGACGGAAGAGGAATGGTTTTAGTAAATTTTGATAATGTAGATCCTACACCTACATTAGTTTATGTAAAAGATAGTTTTGGAAATACAGTTTCTTCAACATCATCTTTCAGTGTTTCTGGTACAACAGGAAATGCATCTTTCACATTCCAACTTAATGGTTTTAAATTAACCGATCTTACAATTGGTATAAAAACTACAAATAACACAAAAATATTTGAAGCAAAAGTAAATTCAACAAATACAGTTGATGCTACTCCTACAGCACTTCCGCCTACAGCTTCTCCTACAGCTTCAACAAGTTCAAGCTCTAGTAGTGGTGGTTCTTCTTCTTCTTCTTCAGGTGGAAGTAATGCCCCAGCTCCTTCTGGTGGAGCAGGAGCAGGAGCTTAAAAACTAAAGAAATATATTAGTATTTTTTGTTCTAAAAAACCTTATTAATTTTATGTTTAATAAGGTTTTTTGTTTTTTGTATTAATATTACCTCTACAAAAATCTTTTAATTTATCTAAAATTATTCTATTATAATTAATCAAATGAAAAAAATATTATCAACACTCATTTTATGTTTTATTATAAATATAAATTCTTTTGCCTATTCAAAAAGTAATAATGAATCTTCTATAAAAGACTTTCTACTTAAATCTGGTTTTGAAAATATTCAAATAAAAAAAATAGAAGAATTAAATAATAGCGATTATTATATTATATCTTATGAAAATAGAACTTTTTTACATGAAATTCATGCTATAAGCTATGTTTTATCTAACCTAAAAAATACAATAAAAAATAATTCCAAATTAGACTTAATCATACAAAGTTCAGGAAATAATATGTTAAAAATAAGTCTTAATTATAATGATTATTTAGATTTTATGAATACTAAAATATCAGAAAAAGAATTTTCAGAAAAATTAAATTTTATTGTCAATCCAACTATTGAAATTGATAGTCCAAAAGAAAATAATCTTTTATTACACTCAGATTTATCAATAAGTCTAGGATATATTTTAAATGTTTTAACGGGCCCTACAATTTTATTAGCACCAAGTATTAATACTTTTTTTGGAAGTGGTTTTGATTTTTTTATTAGATATTTTTTACCAATATACAATATAGAAAATGGATTTGATTTTGAAAAAAATTCTAAATTATACAATCCAAAAGTTCAAACTGCGAATCTTACATATTTTACAGGAATACCTAATATTCCTTTATATACAACATTTAAAACAGGTTATAATTACAATGATTTTAATGATGTTTTTATATCTAATAATTCTAAATATAATTTTTTAGATGGTACATTAAGTCTTAATTTATCAACTGGTTTTTTAAAAAGAACAAATACAAATACTGATTTTTTTACAATAGCTCCTTATATTCAATATTATAATTCAACTTATGATGTTTTAGCAGAAGTTGGGGGCGGTACTTTTATTGGAAATGAATATGGTTTTTGGGGAAGAGTAAGTCGTCAATTTGACAATGCTGATTTAGGTTTTACCGTTTATAGATCATGGTATTCTACAGGGACTAAAACTTTTTTAGCTTTTGAATATAGACTGGCAATTGGTCCAGAGAAATCAATTACTGCAAGTCCTTTAAGGGTTACTTATCCAAGATATTATTCAGGAAATCTTTACTCAGGAAATCCAACAGGTGGTGAAGTTCCTATATCAGATATAAATATATATATGAAAAGATTATATCCAGAATATATAAAAACACATTTGCATTATTTTAAAGAAAACAAGTAAGAAGTAAGAAGTGAAAAGTGATGAGTAATGAGAAAAAAACAGATATTCTTATCTGATTACTTTTTACTTTTAACTTCTTACTTATATCTGATGTTCTACTGAGGTATTAAAAAAGTAAAAACGGTATTACCAGGAACACTTTTAACATCAATTCTTCCTTTATGAGCCTCTATTATTTGTTTTACGATAGTTAATCCCAAACCACTACCACCAATAACTCTTGAGCGTTCTTTATTTACACAATAAAATTTTTCAAAAATATGTGCTTGATCATCTTGAGGAATACCAATTCCTGAATCTTTTATTTTAAATTCTATACCTAATGGAACTTTTTTTGCAGATATTATAACATTTCCACCAGCGGGAGTAAATTTAACCGCATTTGTTACTAAATTAACGATTATTTGTCTTAATTTTCTTTTATCCGCTATTATATTTATATTATCATTGCTATTTATATTTATTTTTACATCTTTTGATTTTGATAAAGGTGTTATCGTTGTAATAGCTTCTTTTAAAAAATCAAAAACCTCAAATTCTGACTTATTAAGGGAATTTTTTTCAGATTCCATTTTTGCAATATCTAATAAATCATTTACTAATTGATGTAATCTATCAGCTTCTAAACAAAGATCATTAAGAAAATCATCTAATAAAACAGGATCATCTTTTGCACCAGAAACTAAAGACTCTAACAATAGTTTTATTGAAGTAACAGGAGTTCTTAATTCATGAGATGCACTACTGATAAAATCTTTTCTTAATTCTTCTATTTCAGCTTCTGCTGTCATATCATGATAAATAATAATATGTCCTATTTGAGAATAGTTTTTATCATATAAAGGAGAAGAAAATCTTTTTAGAACTTGTTTAGGGTTTTTTAATTCCAAAATATCAGATCTTGGTCTAGTTGGTTCTTCTATTAAAGCTCTTTGGATTTTTTTTAATAGATCTATTTGATTACATCTTTCAAAAAAAAGACTGTCATCAGGATTAAGAATTAATCTCCCTGTTCCTTTAGGGTTTGAAGGCATAAGCATTTGAGCTAAAGCAGGATTAATCATAACCACTTCAAGATCCATAGAATAAATAATTAATCCTTCACTCATACTATTAGTAACAGATTCCAGATCTATTCTACTAATATCATTTTTAGTGAGTTTAAAAAACTTTCTTTCTTCGTTTTCAATATCATCTATAGGTAATAAAGTTTTATCTATAAGATTTTCTGAAAATTCTTTTTCTTCTTGATTAGATTTTCCAGCAAGTTTTTTTGCGTATTCGGAAAGGTAATTTAACTGATTTTGAATACGCTTAATATTTTTCAAAACTTTCTATCCTTACACTAAATCTTTTTTTCTGCTGAAGCACCTATTCTTCTCTCAAATCTATATCCAACGCCTCTAACGGTTTGTATTCTGATTGGAGTATTTGAATCTTTTTCTATTTTCTCTCTTAACCAATGAATATGAACATCTACAGTTCGTCCTTCGCCAGCAAAATCATAGCCCCAAACTTGTTCTATAAGGTATTCTCTTGAAAGAACTTTATTTGCATTCAAAGCTAAAAGTTTTAATAACTCAAATTCTTTTAATGTAAGAGGTAAAATCTCACCACTCAAGCTAACTTCATGTCTATTCATATCTATAATTAAATCACCTATTTCGATTTTTTCAGGTTCATCAGGTTTATTTGATTTATATCTATTTACAAGTCTAAGCATAGCTTTTATTCTAGCTTGAAGTTCTCTTAAACTAAATGGTTTTGTTAAATATTCATCAGCTCCAATTTCTAAACCAACCACTTTGTCAATTTCTTCACCTTTTGCAGTTAACATTATTATTGGAATTGGCATTTCAGCTCTAATTGTTCTACAAACCTCGTATCCATCAAGTTGAGGTAACATAACATCAAGTATTGCTAAGTTAGGCTTTTCTTTTCTAGCTAATTCAATAGCATCAACGCCATTATCTGCAACTATAACAGTATAACCTTCTCTTTCTAGGCTATATTGAACACTTTTTGTTATAGATGGTTCATCGTCCACTATCAATATCTTTACGTTTTTCAAAACTGTACTCCCAAAGTAAAAAAAATGAAGCATATTTAATATTCTATCACAATGTTTTTGAGTATAGTTGAGATTTTTTATTATTATTAGAATTACAATACAATGTAAATTAATATATAATCTAAAGCTAATGCTAACTTAATAAATTATATTTTACTAGAATAAAAATATAAAAATTTTATACGATATTAAAAAAAATCTTATAAATTACGCTAGAATTAAATTTAGTTTACTTAATATTTAGAGTAAATTTTTTAAAGAGGTAAAAATGGCTTTTCATCATAATCTGAATCCTGATATTCTAAATATAGGTCCGATTACCATAAGATGGTATGGAATGATGTATGTTTTAGCTTTTATAATTGGTTATCAAGTTTTAAAAAGTGAAACCAAAAGAAGAAATATGCCTTATACCGAAGAAGATATTTCAGATTTTATATTTTATTTAATGCTTGGTGTAATTTTTGGTGGAAGAATTGGTTATATACTTTTTTATAATCTATCTTATTACATTGCAAATCCAATGAAAATAATAGCTATAACCGAAGGTGGAATGTCTTTTCATGGTGGTTTGATGGGAGTAATTATTGCAACTATTTTATATGCCAGAAAAAAGAAAGCTGTTTTTTCTGATTTAGGTGATATGGTTGCTCTAGGTGGCTCATTAGGTTTAGGTTTTGGTAGAATAGGAAATTTTATAAATGGTGAATTATATGGAAGAGCTGTAAATGCAGATTTCCCATTAGCTTTTATTTTCCCTTCAGATCCTCTAAAATTACCTAGACACCCTTCTCAAATATATGAATCTCTTACAGAAGGATTTATTATGTTTGCTATTCTTTATTTTTTAAGTAGAAAAAATGTAAAATCAGGAACGCTTATAGGAACATTTTTAATGCTCTATGGTGCTTTTAGATTTATGATAGAATTTACTAGAGAACCAGACGTTCAATTAGGTTTAGTTTTTATGAACACTCTTTCTATGGGACAAATACTATGTATTCCTATGATATTACTTGGTTTATTTATTATTATCTATGCTAATTTTCTCAAAAAAGATCCTGTTATAAAAGAAGAGCCTGTTGTTGTTTAGGATTTAGGACTAATTAATATCAAGTTTTATAATAGTAAGAAGTGAGAAGTAATAAGTGATGAGTAATGAGATAAGATTATATATTCTTTCTAGTTACTTTTTACTTCTCACTTTTTAAATTTCAATAAAATTATTTAATTCATACTATTTATAAAAGATTATTCAATTTTTCAAAAAAATCAGGAGATTTAATAATGCTATAATGATTTCCTTTTATATTGAATAGTTTTACTTTATCTGATATTTTATCCCAATTTAGTAGATTATCTTCTTCTATATTTTCGATAGCTCTAAAAAGTATTATTTCTGTATCAATTTTTTTACCTTCATATTTCAAAGAAGCATTTATATTTCCTTTAAAAACTTTGTATAATGATTTCACATTAATATTTTCAGAATCAACCTTTTTCCCAAAAAGACCTTTCATATCAATATTAAATCTATTTGTTAAAAACTCTTCATCTATAGATTTTCTAAATTCTTCACCAATTGGAGCATTCATATCTATAATTATTAGTTTTTCGACTTCATCACCATTTTTAATAAGTTGATGAGCTATTTCTAAAGCTACTAAAGAACCAAATGACCAACCAGATATGATATAAGGACCTGATTTTTGAACATTTTTTATCCCTGAAATATAAAAACTAGCCATTTCTTCTATTGTTTCAATAGGATTTGCATTTTCTGAAAAACCATAAGATTGAATTGCATAAAAAGGAGTATCTTTATCAATATTTTTTGCTATAGGATAAAAAGGAAAAATAGTTCCAGATACCGCATGAACACAAAATAGAGGTTTTTTATCACCTTGTTTTTTTAAAGGAATAACAACTGAATTAACTTTTTCTTCTAAATGAATGGCTAACTCTTTTATTGTATTAGCATTAAAAACAGAAGACATTGGTAATTCATAACCTAATTTTTCTTCTAAATCTATTTTCATTTTTGCTAATAAAAGAGAATGTCCACCTAAATCAAAAAAATTATCTTCTGTACCTATATTTTTTATACCTAAGTTATCTTGCCAAATATTTTTTATTATTAGTTCTAAATCTGTTTTTGCTTCAATATAAGTATTTTTTAATTTTGGTCTTTCATATAAATTTACTTTTTTTGTATTTAAATATTCTTTTAATAGATTTTTCATATTTGAAATAGATACTTTGGTATATTTTTCTTGTATAAATTTAATATCTAAGGGTGAAATAAAAATATTAGTTATTCCTTCATTATTTAAAACAGTATTAAAAATATTATTACCTTCTTCTAATGTTATAGAAAAATCATTATCTTCAAAAAAATATTTTAATTCTGAATTTCTATCATACATTTTTTTTGCCATTCCAACTTCTTTCCATGAACACCAATTTATAGTAGTTATAGAAACTTTTTTATCTAAGTTAGAATATTTATCTGTAAAAGAATTTAAAAAAGAATTAGCTGAAATATATGCAGTTTCACCTATACCACCTAATATAGTTGTTAGAGAAGAAAATAAAATTAATTTTTTTATTTGATATTTATTGCATAATTCATAAATATTTTTTGTAGCATTTATTTTAACAGAAAAAATTTCTTTATAATCATCAGATTTTTTTATGGAAATAAGACCAGATGAAATAATTCCTGCTGAATGTATAAAGTAAGATATTTTTCCTATTTTATTATTTATTTCACTAAATATAGTTTCTAAATCATTTTTATCATTAATATCAGCTTTTAATATATAACATTCTGAAAAATCTCTAATTTCTTTTGTTTTTTGATATGAAGGTGATTCTGAAATATTTTTTTCATCATAAGATCTATTTATTATTACTATTTTAGATTTGTATTTTTTAGCTAAAAATTCAGCTAAACTTAACCCTATTCCACCTAAACCACCTGTTATAACAAAAATATCAGATGAAGATACATTAGAGGTAAAATTAGAATCTAAAGATATTTTTTGAACATCTTCTAACCAAAAATTATTATTTCTAATTGCTAGTATTTTATGTTCTATATTTGAATATATTAGCTTAATTAATTTATTATTATTAATTTTACTATCAATATCAATGTTTTTAACATTTATATTAGCATATTCTTGTTTTACTGTTCTTAAAAAACAATTAAAAATCATTTGTTCAGGTAAAATATTTTCATTTCCTGTTATAAAATAATTCTCTTTTGAAATTATAATAATTTCTGTTTTAAAATTTAGATTACCAATTTCTTGGATAAGAAAAAGTAAATTATCAAAATATAGTTTTATAAATTCATTTTCAGAGTACTCAGGTAAAAAACAAATTATTTTTTCAGGTAAAATATCTTTTTCTTTTAGATTTTTGAATAATAAATTATATTCTTCTTTTGTGTATTTAATTTCTTCAAAAATTACATTATTAGAATAGTTATAAAATGTTTTACAGTTTTTATAATAATCAAGTGTCCTGAACAAGGGTGCTTTAGTCCCTTGTTTATTTTCACATTTATTTTGTTCAGTAATATGATCATAAAAAAACAAAGTAGTATTAATTTTCTCAGCTAAAACATTTTCTTTTTTAATTATTTTTTTCCAAGAATGTATATAAAACATATTTTCTATAGTATTTCTTTTACTTTGAACTATTCTTTTTTCTTCTAAAGCATCTACCCAATATTTTTTTCTATCAAATTGATACAAAGGTAAAGAGACTCTTTTGAAATCAACATTTTTATCCCAATTTATTTTATATCCTTTTTGCCATAAAAAACCTAAAGTAGTTAGAAAAAAATCATACTCACTTAAATTTGTATTTTTAGATGATAATGAGCTATTTAAAACAAAATTATTAAATATTTTAGCATTTCTTTGAATTATTTTTATTAGATGATCACTTGTTCCTAGTTCTAAAAAGGATATATCTTCTTCATTTGCTAATTCAGATAAACCTTGATAAAAAAGAACTGGTTTTAAAGTATGATTTATTATATATTCTAAATTTAATTCATTTTCTTTAATATATTTACCCGTTAAGTTAGAAATTATCTTAATTTTAGGATTTTTAAAAACTATATCTTTTAATTTAAAACTAAATTCTTCTATTATATTATCGAGTAAATAACAATGTGTAGCATGAGGAACACTTAATCTTGTAAAAGCAATTTTATTTTCTTTTAATTTTAGTTCTAAATTAATTATAGAATCTAAATCACCTGATAAAGTAATAAAATCTTCTGCATTATAATTAGCAATTACTATTTTTTCATTTAAAAATTTTTCTATTTCATTACTTTTACTTGATACTGCAATCATAGTTCCAGAAACTTTTTCAAAAAGAGCTCCTCTTATTGATACTATTTTTATAATATCTTCTAATAAAATAGCTTCTGAAATAGCCCAAGCAACATATTCTCCAAAACTATGACCTAATAAAACATCTGGAATTATTCCTTTGGACATCCATAATTTAGCCATTGAATATTGAATTATAAAAATAGAAGATTGCATATAAGTTGGTGTATTTAATAATTGAGAGTTATTATCATTAAAAATAATATCTTTTATATCTTTTTCTAGGTAATTATTAAATATTGATCTGCATTTTTCAAATTCTTCTTTAAATATAGGTTCATTTTTATATACTTCAAACCCTGATTTTATTTTTTGTGTTCCCAATCCTGAAAATAAAAATACATTTGTATAAGTTGTATTTTCACAATAATCAGTAAAAGAGTTATCTATAAAATTATTAGCTTTAGTTTTTAATTTTTGAGTTGATTTAGCTATAAAAAAACGTCTAAAATTCCAATCTTTTCTTCCTATTTGCAATGTATAAGAAATATCTTGAATATTTAAATTTTCTGAAATATTTTCATAATTTTTAGTTATATCATCTAAAGATTTTTCTGTTTTTGCAGATAAAATAATTAAATGACTTTTTTCTTCTTGAATATAATTATTTTTTTTATCTAAATATTCTTGTAAAATAACATGAACATTTGTACCACCTACACCAAAAGAGCTAACTCCTGCAAATCTTTCATTTTCTGAATTATTCCATTCTAATAATTTATTATTTACAAAAAAAGGACTATTTTCAAAATCTATATTAGAATTTGGTTTTTCAAAATGCAAGGTAGGAAATATAAGAGAGCTTTTTATACTTAAAACCGTTTTTATTAATCCTGAAATTCCTGAAGCTGCATCTAAATGTCCTATATTAGTTTTTACTGAACCAATCGCACAATAATTTTTTTTATCGGTATATAAAGAATAAGCATTTTTTAGAGCCATTACTTCAATTGGGTCGCCTATTTGAGTACCTGTTCCATGTGCCTCTATATATTCTATTTTTTCTGGATCTATTCCAGATTTTTCTATAGCAGATAAAATAACTTCACTTTGCCCTTCTATACTAGGAGCCATAAAACCAATTTTATTAGAACCATCATTATTTATAGAAGAAGCTTTTATAACGGCATAAATATTATCATTATCTTCTATTGCTTTAGATAATTTTTTTAAAACAACTATTCCAACACCACTACCTCCAACTATTCCTGATGATTTTTCGTCAAAAGCTCTACAATGACCATCCTTTGATGCAATAGAACCTTCTTGATATAAATAACCTGATTTATTGGTATCTATTGTTACTCCACCAGCTAACGCAATTTCACATTCATCTAAAATTAAGCTTTGACAAGCATTATGCATTGCAACCAAAGAAGTTGAGCAAGCTGTTTGCAATGTTATTGAAGGCCCTTTTAGATTAAGTTTATATGCAGTTCTAACAGCTAAATAATCTTTATCATTTGAAGTAAGTAGTTGAAATTGACCAACAGAATCTATTATTTCGTTATTTTTTGAAAGATTAAAAAGTAAATAACGACTTATTGCAGAACCAGAAAAAACACCTATCGGTAAATCATAATCATAAGAGTTATAACCTGCATCTTCTAACGCATTATATGCACATTCTAAAAAAATACGTTGCTGTGGATCTAAAATTTCAGCTTCTCTTGGATTGTAACCAAAAAACTCTGCATCAAAATATTCAATATTATCTAAAACAGCATTGGCTTTTACATAATTAGGATTTTTTATCAACTCTGGATTTACACCATTTTTTATTAATTCCTCATCAGTAAAAAATTTAACTGATTCTACACCATTTTTTAGATTTTCAAAAAACTCTGCTAAATTATCAG
>ERZ1292630.5582-Hain-H41-02um-R3-5582-length-10249-cov-3_pt1 | contig 10249 bp, 14 predicted proteins | sample MGYA00564408_ERZ1292630 | MGnify/ENA primary metagenome ERZ1292630 (study PRJEB36523, sample SAMEA6512641) | groundwater metagenome | collected 2019-01-08 | study: AquaDiva: Metagenomics assemblies of 32 groundwater samples
TTTGGTTGACTTCGACACCTCCGGGAAACCTAGGTTTACCACTCGTGTCACGCAGACTTTGTGTCTGCTGAACCGCAAAATAGATTTTGCGGTCGCCTCTCCCTTCCTATTAACTAGTGCCTATCAAACATTCTTGAACGGAACATTCTTTGAACTTCCTTGTCAATAATTCCATAGTTTTTCGTATGATGCTCATCCGAAAGCTCGTAGATTTTGCGGATCAAATTCAGATGTGAAATCAGCCTTCCCCTCCCCAAATAAAATTCTTTTTTCTTTGGAAGTTCTGTTTGGTTGAATCCAAACTTATTTCGTGATCCCTTCAATGCATCAAGCAGCCTATTGGCTGTTTTTTCTTCATGCACCCCATTAGCCAATAGATGTGCAAGAATTGCCGATGCCTTGAAATAACCCTCCCCGACATGATTATTGATTTTTTCAAACATGCCTACAAGCGCTTCCGTGTGATGGATTTCATCCTGATTATGCTTTCTTACTTTTTCATCCGGAATCCCAAATGCAACTTTAGCCAAATCATTTACGCGGCCAAGGGTTCTAAATTCAAAATGCGTTCCAGGGGAGAGGATAAGTTTTCCATCATTTGATTGTTCCAATTTCCTTTTCTTTGTTTGCTCGAACTCCCTGAGCTTTTTAGCATTAGTTTCAATAGTTTTTTTTATATCTTCCATCACTTAGGGATAAGAAAACAAAAATTAAAAAAGGGAAAGAAAAGAGGATTTAATCCATATCCATTCCGCCGCCCATTCCTCCAGGACCGCCCGGTGGCATGCGTGGCTTGCCCCTTCCGGCAATGATGTCATCGATCCTAAGGATCATTTCAACCACTTCAGATGCGCTTTGGATTGCCTGCTTTTTGACCTTCATTGGTTCAATTACGGAATTTGCCTTCATATCCCCAATTTTTGCAGTATACACATCAACTCCAACGGTTGTGCCCCGTTTTTCGTGCTTAGACCGAAGTTCGACAAGTGTATCTATGGCATCCATTCCACAGCTTTCGGCTAGCGTTCTTGGAATCACTTCAAGTGCTTCGGCAAATGCGGTGATCGCCAATTGTTCCCTTCCTCCAACCTCAATTGCAAATTTTCGAAGGGCCATCGCAAGCTGCATTTCAGTAGATCCTCCGCCGATCACATATTTCCCAATTTCAATAGCTGCTGAAACCGCCCCAATTGCATCAACTACTGCGCGGTCCGCTTCATCAACCACATGCTGGGTTCCTCCCCGAACAAAAATTGTAACCGATTTTGGCTCATTGCATTTTTCAACAAATACCATGTGCTCCCCTGCAATCTTCCTCTCTTCAACAATTCCTGCCTTTCCAAGATCCTTATCCGAAAGGTCATCAAGGGTTGTTATGATCCTGCCTCCGGTTGCGCGAACAAGTTTTTCCATATCCGATTTCTTGACCCTTCTAGCTGCCAAAATCCCCTTCTTTGAAAGGTAATGCTGGGCAACATCATCAATTCCCTTCTGGCAAAATAGCACGTTGCATCCCGAAGCCGCAACTTTTTCAACCATGTCCTTAAGCATCTTCTCTTCCTGCTCAAGGAATGCGGTCATCTGATCTGGCGAAGTAATGGATATTCGGGCATCAGTTTCCGTCTTTTCAATTTCCAAGGCCGCATCAACGAGTGCAATTTTTGCATTCTCAAGCCTTCGCGGCATTCCTGGGTGCACAATTTCCTTATCAATCAAAACTCCATTGATGATTGATGTTTGCATGACATCCCCGCCCTGCTTCTTTTCGATTTTTATGAAATCCTTATCAATTGTAAGCTTTCCGTCCTTTGTTTCGGATACTTGCGTAACAGCAGAAACAACCAGCTTTGCAAGCACGTGTTTTTGCGATCCCACGCCGGTTGTTTTGCTTCCCATTGCAATTGCAGCTATTTTTTCAAGCAATGCAATATCCTTAACGGTTACGTTCTCGCCAATTTCCAAAAGCAATTTCTGCGATCTTTCCGCAGCTGCCTTGTAGCCCGTAATTATTGTCGAAGCATGAATATTCTGATCCAATAATTCAAGTGATTTTTTCAAAAGCTCTCCGGCCAAAACAACTGCCGAAGTTGTTCCATCCCCAACTTCCTGATCCTGCGTCTTTGCAATTTCAACAATCATCTTCCCAGCAGGATGCTCGATATTCATCTCCTGCAAAATTGTCGCTCCATCATTTGTGATTACAATATCCCCCATGTCATCACCCAGCATCTTATCCATTCCCCTTGGTCCAAGCGTGCTCTTGATTGCCTGCGCTACAGCGTAGCCAACTGCAATATTAGTCCTTTGGGCGTCCCTTCCAAGAATTCTTTGCGCGCCATCGGGCAATATCATAACCTGCTGATTCTGTAATTTTCCTTCATTTGCCATACCAAATCACCTAACTTTTTAAGTAGTAATAAATTTTCCCAATTCCTTTAAAGAAATTAGTGCCTAACCCCTAGTTGTTATAATTTACATTCGATGAGGCATCTATATACCCAATTAAACCTTAAAAGGCTTATGCTCGGCTTCTAAAACATTAAAGCCCATTTTTTGCTCTAATTTCCACCTCCCTCCATCGCCTATAATTTAAAGCCCCAACTCTTCCCGCATTGCTTCCTTATCATACCCGATTATGACTGTTCCATCAATTTCAACAACCGGTACCCCTACCTGTCCGCTTTTCTCAAACATCTCTTCAGCGGCCTTCTGATCCACTCCAACATCCACTTCCTTGAACTGGACATTGTTGTTTTTTAAGAATTCTTTGGTTGCATTGCAATAAACACAAGTTTTGGTGGTGTAGACTATTACGTTTTTCATGGATCTAACCTGATAAAAATAATAAAAAAAAGAAAAATCAGCAAATGCGCTGTTTTTAACAAAGCGCAAATGCTTTTTTGCAACTTATGCAAGGCTTTGCAAAACCTGCTGGAACACGGAATATGGCTGGGCTCCGACAATATTTTGCCCATTCACAAAAAATGATGGCGTTCCTGTGACTCCCGCCCCAATTCCTTCCTGCAATTGCTCAGCTACAATTGATGCCTTTGATCCTCCATCAAGGCAGGTGTTGAATTTAGCAGTATCGAGCTTTAGGTCCGATGCATACCTTTTAAGATCATCAACCCCCAAGGCCTGGGCATTTTGGAACAATTTATCATGCATCTCCCAGAACTTATTTTGATCCTTTGCGCATTCCGAAGCTTCATGTGCCTTTTGCGCATATGGATGTATTTGGCTTAGCGGGAAGTGCTTAAAGTAAAGCTTTGCCTTGCCGGTATCTACCCAATCTTTAAGGATGGATGGCAAAGTTTCAGAATAGAATCTAGCACAGAACGGGCACTGGAAATCCGAATACTCAATTATTGTAATCGGTGCGCTCTCCTTTCCTTTGATTGGAACTCCCTCTAATTTGAAGTTCGGAACAGTAGGTTGCTGATTTGGAACTGGCGTTGCAGCAACAGTTGCCTGCGCTCCTCCTCCATTGCCCACAACATTCAATTTGATGTTGCCAATATTGGAATTGATTTGCTGCAAGTTGGAATTGATTCCATTAGTTGCATAAACCAAAACTCCCGATAAAATCAAAACGCTAACGATCATGGCAATTGCCACTGCGTACAAACCGTCCTCCTTCTTTTGATGTGCATGTTCTTCCATGTGTAAATCGACCCCCTTGAAGAGAAATCCCTTCTTAGCTTATACCCGAGCGCTTCAATATTTAAAAAACCTTCCAATTGGTTAGTGTTGAACCTTGGATAGCCAATACGGCGTTTTTATCTCGTAACCCTAAAGTTTATTTGATTAATTTTTCCCTATCCGCCTCTTAGCAGGAAATTTTACCTAACCTTCATAAGTTTTGAGCAATGCATCGGAAAATACTCGAGCGTTCCGCAGTATCCGCAAACCAGGTACGATCCGTTTGATTTCAAATCCTCCTGATTGCAGCATTTTGTGATTGGCTTTTCCTCCCCGCAAACAACGCAATATAATTTTCCCATATAGTTCGACCAATTTGGGCATTCCAATAAGCAACCCGCCTTAAGAACACAATAAAATGAATACATTAAAAAAAGGCACTTGCGTATTTTCCTTCTTCTTGTGGGATACTATGGTTTTTCAAAAGCTAACTGATTTGCGCCAGCTAAAATTAATGGCAAACACAATCAGGCAAGATACCCTCAAATCACTCCTAGAAGCCAAAAGCGGCCATACAGCCGGGCCCCTTGGGCTTGCTGATTTTTTTTCCGCAATGTATTTCAACATTCTAAATCACGAACCCAAAAACCCAAAATGGGAATTCCGAGATAGGTTTGTGCTCTCGTGCGGGCATGTCTGCCCGGTCCAATACACCGCCATGGCAAACGCTGGCTATTTCCCAAAAGAAGAATTAATGACGCTTCGAAAACTTGGCACAAGGCTTCATGGCCATCCGCACAACGGCTCGCTTCCTGGCATAGAAAATTCCTCGGGCCCTCTTGGGCAAGGCACATCCCAAGCAGTTGGAAAAGCGCTAGTTGCTAGGATGGATGGAAAAAAGCACTACATTTATTGCCTAACCTCCGATGGTGAGCACAACGAAGGCCAGCCGTGGGAAGCTTGGATGTTTGCCGCCAAATACAAACTCTCAAATCTCATTGCATTCATAGACAGAAACTACATCCAAATCGATGGCAACACCGAAAACATTATGCCGCTTGACCCTTTGGATGAAAAATACCGTGCATTCAACATCAACACGATTTCTATTGATGGAAACGATATTTCGGCAATTCTTAATGCAGTTGATTCCGCAAAAAAATCAGGCAAATTTTCCATGATAATTCTAAACACAATCCCCGGGAAAGGCGTTTCCTTCATGGAAAAGAAATACGAATGGCACGGAAAGCCGCCAAATGATGTTGAATATGATTTAGCCATCAAAGAACTTTCAGCCGAGCGCCAAAGAATTGAGAATGAATCGTTTTGATTTGATGTTGATAAATTATGGCCGTAAAAATCCTTGAAAACATTTATGAAAAAGTCGACAAAGTGCCAACCCGTGACGGCCTAGGAAAAGGCCTTCTAGAATTAGGTGCAACCCACCCAGAAGTAGTTGTTCTTTGCTGCGACCTAACCGAATCTACGCGTGTCCAATGGTTTGCAGAAAAATATCCCGACAGATTTTTTGAAGTAGGTGTTGCCGAGCAGAACATGGCAGGAATTGCAGCAGGAATGGCCTCCGAAGGAAAAGTCCCCTTCATTGCAAGCTACGCCGTATTTTCTCCTGGCAGGAATTGGGATCAAATCCGCGTGTCTTTATGCTATTCTGAAAACGATGTAAAAATAATTGGCGCGCACGCAGGAGTTTCTGTTGGGCCCGATGGCGCAACCCACCAAGCGCTTGAAGATATTGCAATCATGCGCTGCCTTCCAAACATGACCGTTCTTTCTCCATGCGATTGGATCGAAGCTAAAAAATCAACTTTCCATGCAATTGATAACAAACTTCCTGTTTATTTCAGGTTAACCCGGGATAAAGTCCCTGTGATTACAACTGAAGATACTCCCTTCAAAATTGGGCGGGCAGAAATTTTCCGCGATGGATCCGATGTTACTTTAGTTGCCAGCGGCCAACTGGTTTACGAGGCATTAATTGCTGCAAACCTACTCCAAAAGGAAGGCATTTCAGCTAGAGTTATCAATAACCACACAATCAAGCCAATTGATAAAACCACATTAATCAATGCGGCAAAAGAAACCGGCGCAATTGTTACCGCTGAAGAGCATCAGGTAATTGGCGGGCTTGGATCCGCAGTTGCTGAAGTCCTATCCGAGAACTACCCTGTTCCAATCAAATACGTTGCAGTAATGGATCGTTTTGGAGAATCCGGAACTCCCGACGAACTGATGGTGAAATTTGGCCTAAAGAGCGCAAACATCATGGAAAAAGCCAGGGAAGTTTTGAAGATGAAAAAATAGCTTTTTTTAAATTTAAATTTTTCTTCAACAACTGACGAACTTTCCACTCTTAAACGAACCTACTTAAACCTTGTTGCATCTTAATACCAAAACACTTCCGTATTTGTTATTAGGTGATAAATCATGGCAAAACCAAAAGTTTACGTTACGCGCCCGCTTCCCGGAAATGCCCTTGATGAACTGAAAAAATTCTGCGAAGTTGAAATGCAGGAAGAAGATCGTGTAGCAACAAGGGAAGAAATCAAGGAAGGAATAAAGGGAAAAGATGCCCTGCTTTGCCTCCTAACCGACAAGGTTGATGCCGAGCTTTTGGATATCAACAAAAACCTCAAAATCGTTGCAAACTACGCAGTCGGGTTTGACAACATAGATATTCCAGCTGCCACCCAAAGAAAGGTCTTGATTACAAACACCCCCGGAGTCCTAACCGAAACCGTTGCGGATTTGGCGATGGGCTTAATGGTTGCCGCTGCCAGAAGGGTTGTTGAAGCCGACAAATTCACGCGCGAGTGCAAATACGATGGCTGGGGCCCATCCATGTTCCTTGGGCAGGATGTTTACAACAAAACTTTAGGAATTGTTGGGCTTGGGCGCATCGGAAAAGCCGTTGCAGTTCGGGCGGAAAAAGGCTTTGGGATGAAAATACTCTACAATGATCCAAGGCAGGACCTTGAATTCGAAAAAGAATTCAACGCGAAGTTTGTCGACATCGAAACCCTCCTTAAGCAATCCGATTTCATTTCAATACACGTTCCGCTCCTTCCACAAACCAAGCACATGTTCTCCGAAAAGCAATTCAACATGATGAAGCGCTCTGCAATTCTAGTCAACACATCAAGAGGCGCAATAGTTGATCAAACAGCGCTTGGAAAAGCGCTCAAGGACAAAACAATTTACGCAGCTGCCCTTGATGTCTACGAAGATGAGCCAAAATGCCCAGTTGAATTAATACCACTTCCAAATGTGATCATAGTTCCGCACATTGCAAGCGCATCAATTGAAACGCGAGCGAAAATGGCGGACCTTGCGGTCCAATCCATCCTGGATTTCTTCAACAAGAAAACCCCCCAAAATGTTGTGAACAAGGAGCTTTTGGGAGGTTAGGCTTTAGGGCTAAAACTAAAATCCCGTTTGGAGCACTTTTAATCAAGGAAACAGATTTACTTCCGTTTGTAGCCGAATTTTCCATCGTATTCCTTATGGTCGAGGATGTCGATAATCAGCACATCAATTTCCGTTTCAGTTTGTCCCTGCCTAACCGTATAAAGCATCCTCCAAAAGGATGGAAGTTCAATTCTAAATAAATTGGTAATCCCAAGTTCGTCCGAATATATTTTTGGAATCAAATTTTTTGCAATCGGATCTCCATATTGGAAATTTAACCTTAGAATTTCAATCTTGCGATTTATTGATGAATGAATGCTCCTATGCATTTTGGAATGAACTGCCATTGAAGCAATAGTTTCGAAAATTAGTTTAGCCTTTTCCGCCAGGAGGATATTTGTGGTTTTCATATGGGAGTTGCCTTAAGTATAGCCTCCCTCAACCTCGAATCATTATTAAAAATCCAAGTTATACCTTTTAAACCCACAGCAATCTTGTTGCTTTTTTCCAGGTATTCCAAAATCGCAATCAAAGTATTGTGATTTACCTGCCTTGGCAGTTTGGTTTTAAGCGTTGCAATTTTGAATGCGCTTTGAGGCATTTTTTGGATAGTTTCCTCAACCATCTGGATGGTATTTAAAGTAGGCGAAGAAACCTGCTTTTGGATTTGGATTGTTCTTTTCATATTGATCACTTTTTGATACTAATTAATATCAATTATATATTGATTAGTATATATTAGCCTTTCGGAAAACCGGAATTGTCAAAATTAGAGGAACGGGTCATTTTGAACCCAAATGCGTTTGGGGCGCCACCTCAAAATTTCCTTTTTTGTCTACGCTTGTCTTTCCCTTTAAATTAATATCAAATAGATATATTTATATGCTTAATTAGCATAACTAATTCCATGAAATCAAGAATCGCCAAGCAGATGCAAATAATGCATTCGCCTAGGCTAGCAACGGTTTTGATGGTTGAAGAAACACTCAAGGCATCGCGGGAAATCATAAAAATTTCCGAGCTTAAAAGAAGGCTTCCAAAAAAGATCATGCATTCAACCTTGATTCAAATCATTGATTACCTGCAAGGATCCGGCAAAATACTAATTGCAACCAAGGGCGTTGTTTGGATTTATAGGCCGCAAGCAGAACTTGAAAAACTCAAATTGGGCGGGCTTGAGCTATGAGTGATAAACGAAAAGTCAGCATAATTTTGAAGGATCAGGCGAGGGCCGAGTTTGAAAAGTTAAACGATATTGCAATTGGGCAAAAAACCAAGGGCGAAATCAACTCGGAGGAAATGCAGCTATTAAAATCAATCCTGCAAAAAGTCTAACTAATCAGGCAAAATCCTGCCATTGGCGATAAGATTCCCCGCAAACTAATTCCAAAAACTCTTGATGTTTCAAACCTTTTTAGAGTCAGCCTAACTTCCTATTGGAGGATGCTTTATTCCCTTGAAGGAAATAAAATCGAAGTGGTCGCATTCATTTTGTATATTGTGGATCACAAGTCCTATGACAAGCTATTTGGCTATCGGAAAAAATAGCCATTCACCTAAAAATCATCAGAATCAGATACATCGAAACAACTCCGATCAAAAACATGTCTAGCCGTCCTTCCTTATGCCTTGGGAGCATGTCCCGAATCACAATGTAAAACATCGTCCCTATGATGAACGAGAACACGTTGTTTGTTAGGATTCCATTAAGGTGCAAAACGCTACCAACAACTGCTCCTAGGAAAACGGACGCCGAAAGCACAATTTTGTACGTGTTTCTTTCCTTCATGCGCTCAATTAAATGCGAAAGAAGAGTTGATTGCGCAAGCTCTGCAAATGCAAGCGGAATTGTTATCAAGAACGCTAGTTGCGGATCAAACTGGAACATCAAAACAATTGCAACCCCATTCAAAAAATTAGAAAAGAAAAAGCCAGCAACCGAAAGCTCCTTCCTTTCCTTCCACTGCTTTGGATGCCTTTGATAAACATATTTTTCTATTGCATGAAACGCAACAAACCCAAGGAGCATCAGCGAAAAATTCAAATTATCCTTTGAGGCAACCGGAAGCAAATCAACAAAAAGCACGGTTATGAAAACCCCCGAACTTAGCGAAATCAGCATTGAGTGGTACTTTTCCAAATTCTCGCTTGCAGTTTCTCCTAAATAATGCGCAAAACTTAAAATTGCGCCAAGCCCAAGTTGCACAAGCAGTTCATTTGCCATGCTCAGAATAACTAGGGGCGCATTTAATAATTTTCATCCCAATTGGTTGTACTTCAAAACCTGCAAAACACAATTTGTAGGTGCAAAAAATCTTTCAAAAACGTTTAAATACCACAAATTCGCAATACCTAAACCCTCTTCATGAAAAATTTCAGGCAAATTTGCCAAATTTTTTCAACACACGGTGATTTCTATGACAGTTAAAGGCGATGGAATTGTCCAAAATTGCAGGAACTGCTATGCAAACTCGGGCTTTGGGATAAAGCTCATAAACGATGGCGGCTCATTCAACTGCCCGCATTGCAAGACAAGGTACGCTATGGATCATGGCTTTACAAGGCGGCTTTAGCTTTTCCTTTATTGCATTGAAGGCGCGTTTTTTCCCGAATTTTTCCTAAACTATGCAAATCCTTCCCTTGCCCATGTTTTATAATCCTATTTTCCTCTAATCTATTACTTGATCGACATGACCGAAGAAAAACGCAAATTCACGGAAAAAGAGCTTGAAGGGCTATTTGAAAAAGCCGGCAAGCACGGAGCCATACTTGCGCTTTTGCATTTCGACTCATTTGGGAAGGAAAAAGAGGATGTTTCGGCTTCATTAGTCGAACTAATAAGCAGAATCAATGCAGAAAAGGGCGTCCTTTATTGCAGGGGCGAAATAGAAGAAGTCCTTGAATCGGAAGATGACAAAGGAAAAAGCTATTCCACCTACACCGAAGTAAAAGTTCTCTTCGCTTCCCTTGACATTGCAATTTCCATTTGCCTAAGGTACGGCCCAATCACAATTGAACTTCTAGAGCCAAAAGAACTAAAGTTAAATTCCGAAGCACTGCAAGGCACCCTTCTAAATGCAAGTTCCGTTGGTCAGCAATTCTCCTCCTTTTTCATGAACAAACTTCTAAAAGGGGATGATTTGGCGCAATTCCAGTAAAATCTAAAAAAGCGCGTTGAACA
>ERZ1292630.5535-Hain-H41-02um-R3-5535-length-10314-cov-6_pt2 | contig 10248 bp, 8 predicted proteins | sample MGYA00564408_ERZ1292630 | MGnify/ENA primary metagenome ERZ1292630 (study PRJEB36523, sample SAMEA6512641) | groundwater metagenome | collected 2019-01-08 | study: AquaDiva: Metagenomics assemblies of 32 groundwater samples
CCCGGTGGCCCCCCCCCCCCCCCCCCCCACTTCCTGACAGGATCAAATCATATTTAGGTTATTGGGTGGTACGGCGCGAAAACAAACACACGGCATTTGTCGTTTCACACGGACGTCACCTTCCTTCCCCCGTCTTAAGATAACTAGGATTCGCAGCCCCACGAGAACAGCCCAGCCGCATGCGGTCATCGTCACAGGTCAGCTGGCCGTCGCGCGTGCTGCTCCTGCTGACGTTGTCGAGCCTCTTCGTCGTGGCGGCACCAGCTCCATCGATCTCGGCCAAAACGGCGACGACGGCGCCTGTTAATGGGCTCGACCAGCAGGGCATGAACTACCTCATCGGCGTGTCCTCCGCGCTACTCTTCATCGTCGTCGCCACCGCATCCTTCTACGCGGTAGGGTCGATCGACTTCACGGAGGACGATAGCCTGATCACCGTCGACGTGGTGAAGGAGGGCGGGTCAGCCGCGGAGTAGACGGTAACACACATCCACCTCTCGACTTGCGGATCGCCCGCGGCCCTTCCGGTTGACCTCTGGACGACAAGGAGGGAGAAAAAACAAACGAGGACGAGGGAGGAGGAATGAGTCTCCTCTCAGAGGAGTCCTCTTTGCTCTCCCCGTTGTGCTGTGTGCAGAGATGCGGTTTTCGGTTTTTGATGGTTTGCAAAAGGAGGAGAGAGAGCGGTTTGCAAAAGGAGGAGAGAGAGCGGATGTAAAATGCTTTGTTGATCACTCCCCGGTCATACTTAAGTCTGTCTGTACCCAACGAACCGTGGACCCTCTAGAGTAGAGGCCGCGGGAACCTCCAACCCATGTTGTGTCTCGACACGGCCGCGCGCACAACCGCCGTGTTCAGCCCAGTCGTGGATGTAGTGGCGTTCACGGCACCCATCGCGGCCGCGGTCGTTTTAAGCATTGTCGCCGCTCTGACGCGAGCACCGCACGATGGGATCCCTTTTTCCTGGTACCTCCTCGTCGTCGTCGCTTTCGATGTCGCCCATGTGTGGACCACCCTATTTAGGTGCTACTTGGACACGGCTGAAAACAACCGGCGTTGGTGGCTCTACAACGGCGCGCCCCTCGTGCTGTGGCTCGTCCTCGTCACGTTGTTTCACGTTGGCGGCGAGGCCGTGTTTTGGAGCTCGATCGGGTACTTTGCCATCTATCACTTCGCCAAGCAGCAATACGGCCTTCTGGCGTTGGCCAAAGGGCGATGCCGCGACTTCGCCGATGGCGTCGCGACGCTCGCCGCGGACCGGTGGTGGCTCTTCGCGGGGGCGTGGCTACCCATTCTTTCCTGGCACTTGGACGAGTCGCGTCGATTCGACTGGTTCAACCGGGACGACCTCTTTGTGCACAAGTGGCTGTCACGTCGCGTGTTAAAACCCGCCGTTGCGGCGCTCCTCGACGTTCGTGCGATGTGTGAGGGGGAGCGACCGTTTGAAGGCAGCGGCATTGAGGCTGACGGCGACGCCTCCAGTGCCTCCTCCTTCACGGCGACAACGATCGTTGACCAACTCACGAACGTTTTCTGTGGGGCGATGAAGCCGCCTGACCACTGCCACGCCGGTGGTCACGCGCCGGCGTCGGACTCGACGGCGCCTCCTTCCACCTCCGTCGTCGACTGGTGGCAGTCCGTCGACGACACCACTTACTACGCCGTGGCGGATGCCGCGCACTCCCTCGTGACGTACGTCGTCTACCCCGCGATGGCGGCCTATCTCGCCTATTTGCTGTTTATCAAACGGCCGGCAGCGAGGAGACGCAAGGCAGCCGCAGCGGCGACCACCGTGGAGCCGCCGGTTAGCGGCGGGGTGTCTCCGTTCCGTCACCTGCCGACGCTGCTGCTTGTCTATACGTGGATTTCCTGGGGCGTCGGTGTGCTCGTGAACCATCGGATTGTGAGTCTCCTCTTCTTAAATCTGTTTCATGCCGTGCCCGCGTACATCATCGCGTTCGCCGTCACGCACAACCGGTGGAAATTAGCGAGGATATCCAATGATACGGGGACGTCCACGATGCTCGACCTGATCGGCCAGTTTTTCACACGGAAGCGACACGCCTGGCTGTACCTCTCGTTGCTCGTGGCCCTGGGTTCCGCGGAGGAGTTCCTGTGGGAGTCGCTCGTGTGGCAAGATTACACACCGGAATGGTGGAGTTTCGACCCCAGCACGGATTTTCACCCTTCGCTGCGCGCCATGCTCTCCAGCACGTTGATCCTGCCGCAGGTCGTTCACTACTTTCTGGACATGTTCATCTGGAAAATGGGAAGACTGCCAGACGGGTCGGAGGAGAATCCCGGTCTTCGTGCGCATATGGGCCTTGGGGGAGGGCCGCCGAGGAGCACCAGCGTTTCGTGAGACGGGTATGTTGTCGCCCCTCCTTCAACCGTACCATCCGCGTGGACCGACCTCCATATGCCGTTTCATGCATTTGTTGTTGTTCGTAATGCTTTACAAACCTGTCTTTGCACCAAAGTGACGGCGAAGATTTTTTTCGCCGATTTAAAACGCATGTTCTCGCCGCGGATGAGAGCGCCGTCCATCGTCGCTACCGTCATCGTCTCTCCTCCTGCCTCCGTTGCACGGTCGCTCGCTGTCTCTGCGGCCTGAGGGGGATCGGCTCCATCAATTGCAATTATCTATCCAATGAGCAACCATGCGGACGAGGAGGAGGTGACCGCGTCGTGTCCAGAAGGACAGCCCGCCCCCTCACCGCGATTCAAAGGCGCGAAGGATATGAACCGTCGACGAGCGATCGTTCGGAGAGGGAGGGGGGGCGTCTTGCCTTTGACACCGCCGAGTCGGCTGGTGCTTTGGCTGTGCCTCGTCGTCTTTTTGGGCACACCGTCTGCGTTGGATCGCCGTGAGGGGAAACTGGAAGTGCGTTTCGTCGCGGCAGCCGCCGCGAGCATCGCCCCCCAAGCCGCGCCTCCCAAGCCGTCGTCTCGTGGCTTCCCCAAACCGTCCCATAGTGTGATCCCCGTTCCGCGGGAGGCTCCCCCGTCCCCACCGGCGTCCTTTTTCCGCGCCCTCCGCGACCCCGTGGTGCTCTACACGATCCTGACCAAACCCATCGGGTATTACTGCGACGCGATCCGATCCGCGCTGTGGAGCGGTTTCACCCCGCACATTGTGTGCTGGGGCTGCCCCGACATGAAGGACTTGGACTCAACGGCGAGGCGGCTGGACTACGCGCTCACCTACTTTGCCAACGTGCCCGAGGACAAGTTCATCTTCCACATGGATGCGACGGACGTCTTCTTCTTGGCCAAGAAGGATGAAATCCTCGCGAAGTGGCACAAGCTGCGCCTGCCGTCGCCGGAGGGTCGTGTGCAGCTCCTGCCTCCTCACGCCGCATCATCGCGCGTGGGAAAGGAAGGAGGAGGATCACGACCCACGACGACAGCTGCCCCTGTGCCAGTCCAACATGAAGATGATGACGACGGGGGGGGCTATCGTCGTCGCGTTGTCATGTCGTCGGAGCGGCACTGCTTTTCGTTATTTCCAACGGGATGCAACCGCAGCCGATACCGCATTTCGCCCACGACGCGTCGGAAGAAGTTTATCAATAGCGGCTTGTGGATCGGCGATGCCCGCGCGGTGCAGCACATGCTGCGATCGGCGCAGGCGGTCACCCCGTACATGGGCAAGGGCAGGATGTGTGATCAGTGTTCCCTGGCGTACTTGTACGGCGTGGGCTGGGAGGCGGACTACCCGGCGGACTGGCCGCGGTATGGCAAAGCTGTGGGAGAGCCCGCCGTGCCAAGGCGGGTGCTGAACCAATGGTGGCCTGCCAACATCACGGTGCCACCACGAACAACAGCCTCACGGCTACTAGCCAGCGATGCCGATGCGCCTTTGCACTCGTCGGACACCAGCAAGGATAGCATACGAGCGCCGCCGCGCGGTCGCCACAGCCGCGGTCGCCGCAGTGTCGGCTTCATCGCAATGGATGCGGACAGCGACCTGTTCCAGTCGTCGTACGGCCGGGAGGTGGGCGACTTTGTGCTCGACACGACTCGCGGACGGTTGCGTCGGGTGGGGTACGCGTCGCCGCCACGACCACCGCCGTCGAACGCTCGTGCCCAGTCGAACACGCAGCAAACCGACAGCCGCGCCGAGATTGATAACGGAGCCAGACACGACGTGGCGGCAGGCTACCCACATCCGCCGGTGAGGAACGACGACGACTTAGTGTCCATTCTGCATCTGAACGGTGCGGCCAAGTTAGTGTATGGGGCCATCCGCGAGTGGTTTCCGTTCTTGTCGCCAGACGCTTCGTGGCGGCCCCCGCCATACGAAGAGCCGCTCGCGAAGGAATTATTGTCGTCAGCGGATTCCTCCGTCGCCGTCGCAGTGCCAAACGGCAGGAGCCATTCCATGCATGGGAACGACGCCACGATGCCTTGGCTGACGTGGCGGATCTACGTGGACGGGACGCCGGCGCGGTTCTCCACCATCTGCCCCGAGGGCCGCTCAACCATCAAGCACCACCCACTGCACGACAAAATGCGGCGAAGTGCCGCGGCCTCGCGAGGCTCGGCGCCCCGAGGGGCTGGGCCAGACTCAGCCGCCTCGCGAGGTACGTCCCTGAGGGCAGAAGCTGTGGATGTATCCGGAGGAGCAACGTCGGATGGGTCCGCCGAGGAAGCGACCGGCGTCGCCCATCCAGCAGCCACCGTCGGAACGGCACGATCCGAGGAGGGGAACGAGGGGGATGGAGGGGCGTCGCCCCCCCGGGTCCCTCATTCCTCGTCCTCGTGGGTTGTGGCAGCTTCCCTGCCGCTGGACGCCTCCTCGATCTCGTCGCTTTGGAGACTATCGGCCGCGATGGCCACCGTCGCTACGGTGGTCGCGGTGCGACGGTGCTTCTTACGGGCGACAGCGGTCACGCAGCGATAGGGGGCGTGAGAGAGAACACCCGCCGCTTGCTGCGTGACGCCGTTCTGTGCCATTGCTTTTTCGGAACGGCTGCACCCACCGCCCCCATCCATCCGACTATTCGGCTGCCCATTCCACAATTGCGTCGTGTCTGGGTACGCTGAGGGGCGAGAGAGAGTGCGTGTGTGAAACAGAGACAAGAAGACAGACTCTTTTGACATCAACAGGACAGCGCGCGGCATACGCCCATGACCATAAGCTCGTGAGTGTGTCTCTCTCTCTCTCTCTCAATCGATCTTCATCGACCTTTATCGCTTGGCCCCCAACACGACGTTGGATCAGCCCGTCCCTGACATCGTTCAGGAGGGTTGCTGACGGCCATGCGCCACCAATGCGGCACCCCGGCGGCGCCCGTCGCTGTGACTTGGCGATGCGTCGTCGCGCGACACTTCACCACCGTGACGAAGCCGCGAGGGGGGTGCTCCCCTCTTCTTGCTCGTCAACCGTCCGTTCGAACGGTTCACCCCTTCCCCGCGGCCCGTCCCGTGGACCTTTCCGTCGTGGTCCGGGACGACGCTATGTTGCGGAAAGCGGCGACCGCCATGTCTGGGACGGACGACGTGCTTGTGTCAAGCGGCGTGGCCGGCTCGCAAGACCTGAGGAGGATGCACCCGTCCAAGATCAAAGGCATGCTCGATAAAAACAGCGTCGGCGGGGTCGACCGAGATCACGCTCGGGTGCTGCCACGGCTACTTTTCGCGAAGGGCGATGCACGTGCTCGCAAGTTCAGCATCGTGGGACCCAAATTTCCGCGCAGGTGGTCCGTTGCTGTCTCGGAGAGGCGCGGTGTCGCGGTTCGACTCGCACCGGGCGATCCGGTCAATATTGTCGACGCGTTGCGATCCACCAAAGTTGCCCGATTCCGCGACGCCGACTTGAAGACGCTGACCCCGTCGGAGAGAAACAAGCTGTTAGCGATGCGCTGGCGACGGCGGGCTCGAGGAAAGGCGGCCGCTTCGGATGCCTTTTTCCCATGCGGGCTGCTCGGTTTCTTGCGCTGGTTGCCATGCATGTCAGAGGCAACCCGTCGCAAGCACACGGCCGCCTGTGACGCCCCCAAGGTCATCCGCACCAACCCTCGCGGGGAGTTGACCACGTGCGTGACATCGCCGAGCGCGACCACGGTACACGAACGCCTTGCGTACTTCGACAAAGGGTTAGAGAGGCTCGGCCATTGGAAATCGCTGCCCGGTTCGCCCTTCGCGTGGACACCGGCCGCGACGGGGGCGCTCCGCAAGGGCGCCACTGTGGCGCTACACCAGTCGCTGCCCCCGTCGGTCGTTGAGCACATCGTCAACGTCGGCATGCAGCAGCACGGCACCACCACCACCACCGCAGGCGTCTCCTCCCCGGCCTTGTCCGCCCCGTCCTTCCTTCCTCGGCCATTGACGTTTGACACGACGCCGCTCGCCGCCTTCACCGCCACGAGAGCTTGGTGCCCACCCCCCGAGCCAGATCAGCCCCTCAGGGGTGGCGCGAGCCAACGGGTCGCGCGTTTGACCAAAGGCCCGTCGGCCGTGCGCTGGTCGCGTGAGGCCATTTCACAGCTGCAAGACTGTGTCGACGCCGTCCAAGTGCTTGTAGGAGGAGGAGGCAGCCGCGGCACGAGGAAGCGATAACCCCTGCCTCATTCACGCTTCACGCAGCTGCTCTCAGTGACCGCCCCAGACACGCGCATGTCTCGAGCGCGAGAGCGTTCGGTGTAGCGTGGGGGTTGCCCGTTACCATGATGTGGTTTGCCCCCCTCCCCCCTGCTGCTGACGTTGCGCGGAAAGGTCTACAGGGATGGCGACTTAAAAACGGTATCGTCCGCACAGCGTCGCACCTCGGCGGCGAACCACGACAGAAGAAGCGTGCCAAGTTGCCCACACGATGACCACACCATTGTTGAGCTCGGCGGCTATCATCGACATGAGTGCCCGTCGTCGAGTGCCACCAACGTATCCCCTGGGCACGGCTCACGTCCTAGGTGTTTCAAACGATGCTGAAATCGTTGTGCGACGCGATGAGGTCGACGGCCACCGTTCGCACCCGTTTTTCAGCAGCGGTTGGCTATGCGGCTGGACCAGTTTAACGGCGCTGGATTGCGCGGGGCTCACGCAACTTACCACCGTCGGCGACCATTGGCTATGGGGCTGCACCAGTTTAACGACGATGGATTGCACGGGCCTCACGCAGCTTGCCACGGTCGGTGACAACTGGCTATGCGGCTGCACCAGTTTAACAGCGCTGGATTGTAGTGGGCTCACCCACCTTCACTCCGGAGGCGATGGTTGGCTACATTGTTGCACCGGTCTAATGACGATGGATTGCACGGGGCTCACGCAACTTACCACCGTCGGCGACCATTGGCTTGCCGGTTGCAGCCGGTTAACAACATTGGATGTCGGGGGAGTGAAGCGGCTTTCGACGGTCGGCAACTATTGGCTTCGCGACTGCACCAGTCTTACGGTGCTCGATTGTTCGGGGCTCACGCACCTCACAGAGGTCGGCAACGGTTGCCTTGACGGTTGCACCAGTTTAGTGGGTTACCCCAGGAGGTTTCTGCCGCTTCCCGGACCAATGGGCTGCTCGGGCTGCTGCTGCTTGTGTTGAATTGGGGGCTGCTGTGATCGTTTCCTCGCTGATCTTTCGCAATCAATCGTGTAGCAGACAACCCACAGTGCGGAAAACGGACAGGACGGTTTCACGGCACAAAGCGCTCATACCAAAAAAATCCCTCCCCGGTTCCGGTCAAGTTTGCTTGCGGCTTTTTTTTTGTACGAAACCTCAGTTCCCGGTGAAACTCCAGCCTACGGAGCCTGCCGCTTCTTCGAAAGCGAAAGAACAATTCCCCTCCACTTAACACATGGATTCGTCAAGCGAGCGGGCCAAAATGATCATTCGCCTGGCCGCAGCCCAGTTCGCCGCGAGGCCGATGCCAGTGAGCGTCGCGCAGCGACTCAAGCGGCAGTCAGCCGAAGATACCCCGGGCGCTGTAGCCGCCGGGAGTGCAACCCCCCCTGCGGCCCCCTCGCCGAGTGATCCAATTCTGGCCAATTTGATGGCTGTCAGCCGCCGAGGCGACTCGAGGAAACAGCCGCTGGAGGATAGCGCAACGACGCCACTTGCTCGACGATCGGCGCCAGGGAAAACCGGGCGCGAAGCCGACGGCGGCACGTCTGAACGGCAGGCAGCTGCGACGAGTGATCGTCGTCCCCCATCGACGCGTCTGTCCGGAGAGTTTTATGAATCGGCGCTCCGAAACGCGGAAGTCGAACGTAGCGGTGGTGCTGCTCGCGACCACCAGGAAACGCCGCCTGGCCGCGAGAGAGCGTGTCACGTCGCGCACAATGATCACTCTCCAGCCGTGTCGATCACCACGCGGGCGGGGGGTGCGTTGCGACGCTTCAACGCCCCCTCTGTAAATACACCCGCTCCGCTGAACTCGCTCTTTGTGAAAAGCGGAGAGCTGCCAGGGCGGGCCCAGGAACACATTGCCGCTGCGGCCCCCGGTCGGGATCCCTGCGTGCGCGGTGGGAGTGACCGTGCCACTGCGCGGCCAGCGGCTCGGGTGGGGGACGATCCCTTCGCAATCGAAACAGCCGACACGGAAGAGTACGCCGGTTGTTCCTACAAAACGCTGCTCGACGAAGTGGTCGAGGCGACACCCCCTCCGCCCGTGTCGATGGGGCAGATGCAAGACGACTACTGGCCTTTCGCCGCCGACGACCCGATCCGGGCCCTACCGTGTCCACCCGAAGGCGACGACGAAGTGTTGCCACCCGAAGCCCATTGCCCCCACGACCACCAAGAAGACGAGGTGGTCAACAGTGAGGACGACAACTGCATCTGGCCCCTGGCTCTCCTGCAACCCCCCGAGCTGCCGCTGGAGATGCGGCGGTACCACGCGGGCGCGCAGAAGCAGCGGCTGCTGCAGCAAGAAGGAGGTCGAAGGATCACGGAGCCGTCGGACCCAGTGCCGGGCGCTCAACATCTTCACGCCCAGTACGCCGTTGCCCGTCAAGCGCGAAGACGAGTCTACTGGGACGGTGGCGACCGCGGCCTCGAGAACACCGGCAACACGTGCTATGCGAATTCCGTCATCACGATGTTCCTCCGCGCGCACACAGCGACGATCGAGGCGATCGCGCACGTGTGCCAAGAAGCCCAGCGGCAGCTTGGATACGACACCTCCAAGGAGGACATGCTGCCTCACTGTTTTTCAGACGACGACGAGAAGATTCACCACAGCCTGTTGTACGACGGCGTCAGCTTGAGACGGCTGAAGGCGACCGCGACGTTTCCGCGTCCCTCGTGGCGGCCCGGGCTCCCTTTTCATCGCGAGCTGCGGCTCGTCTCCATGCTTCTGCGGACCGTCGACGCGCAGCGGCTTCATGTGACGATCCGCGGCCTATCCCACGTTATGCACGAGGGCGGCTTCGGCTTCTACGATGGGTACCAGCATGACGCCTGCGAGTTCTTCACCGCACTATTGACGGTGGCCGAGGCCGAATGCGTGCTGCTCAAGACCTGCATAGAGGAGCATGGGAGGCACTTGCCCATCGAGCCGCTGAGCCAAGCGGCGCGTCACGCCCCGTTGCCCTTCGCCACGTCGGTAGAAGAGGCCCTGAGGAGGGAGCCGACGCCACCGTCGCCAGCAACCGGTCTCGAGGCCGCGGCGCCCGCTGGGGCGTTGAATTGGGTGGACCGCATTGTGAGTGGGTCGATGCAATCGCGCATCGCGTGCCGCAACCGCTGCCCGGCCAGCAGCAGCAGCGGACATGGTGCCCGGTGTAGCTATGTGAGCATCACGACGGAGCGAACACTAATTTGGTCGATCCCTTTATCGTCGATAGACGACGACGCGACGAGCCCCCATGCCAAAGTCGTCGATGCTGCCCCCGCTCACGTTGTAGCCTCCTCGTCAGAGGATCCACCCGCGGCAGAGATCACGCCTCCCCGTCGGGGGGCGACGACCCCGTCACCTTCGAGAGACCGCCATTCCGCTCCCACTCCAACTTCCTCGGTGCCCTCTCCGCCGCCCACCGTGCAGTCGCTGCTCACCCGCAGCCTCGCGGAGACGCCCATCGAGGACTTCAAGTGCGAAGGCTGTGGCGCCGCGTCGGCAAAAGGCACCCTCAAGAGCGTCTTCGTCCGCGCACCCCAAGTGCTCTTCTTGCATGTCAAACGGTTCTCCGTCGAAAAAGACGCGGCGGGGAATTACGCGCTGTTGAAGAGAGCCGCCCCTGTTGTGCTCAGTGAGTACATCACGCTGCCGGTGTTTCCAGTGGTGGAGCCTCCCGCAGCCCTGGGCCCTCACC
>ERZ1292630.5583-Hain-H41-02um-R3-5583-length-10246-cov-8_pt1 | contig 10246 bp, 8 predicted proteins | sample MGYA00564408_ERZ1292630 | MGnify/ENA primary metagenome ERZ1292630 (study PRJEB36523, sample SAMEA6512641) | groundwater metagenome | collected 2019-01-08 | study: AquaDiva: Metagenomics assemblies of 32 groundwater samples
GGCTGCGCTTTACCTCACTTCGCCCCCCTCCTGCGGCGACTCCGCCGGACCCTCCCGTTGCGTGCGCTTTCCGTGCTGTCTTCCCGATACGTTGCCGTGTTTATGAAACGGAGCACTTAGCCGCCCGCGGATCCTTCCTCCTCCGGGAAATCCTCCCGTGGGAACCGCCATCCTTATTTACCGATCGGTAAATTTTCCGTTGACACGGTTGCGTCCGTCCGTATACTTACCGGTAGGTAAATTTTCGATCGCAAGGCGGCGGGAGGGCGGGATGGCGAAAAGGGAGCGGAAGGAGGCCGAGGCGGGCGGCGAGGTGAGGAAGCGCCTCCTGTCCGGGGCGACCGGGCTGTTCGCCTCGAAAGGGTACGCGGCCACGACCGTCCGCGAGATCGTCGAGCGGGCGGGCGTGACCAAGCCGGTCCTGTACTACTACTTCCGCAGCAAGGAGGGGATCTACCTCGACCTGATGCGGGAGCCGTTCAGCAAGTTCGCCGCGCTCGTCGAGGAGACGCTCCTTCCGGCCGGCTCGGCGAGGGAGCGGCTGTTCGGGCTGTGTCTCCGGGCGTACGACATCTTCGTCGAGAACCTCGACGCCGCGAGGGTGATGTACTCCATCTACTACGGGCCCCCGCAGGGGGCGCCGTTCGTCGATTTCGACGCGTACCACCACCGCTTCCAGGAGGCGGTACTCCAGATCCTCCGGGAAGGGATCCGGGACGGCGAGTTCCGGCGGGTGGACCTGCACGACGCGATGTGGGCCGTCGTCGGGGCGGTCAACGTGGCGATGGAGGTGGAGCTGTGCCACCCGACGCAGAGCCTCGGGCGGGACGGCGTATCGCGCGTCCTGGGAATCGTTCTTGAAGGCATCGCGAAGGATGGGCAGGCCACCGTGAAAAAGGGGAGGAAGAAATGAACCGGAAATTCGCCCTCGGGACCGCCGTTCTGGTCGCGTTTCTCGCCGCGGCCGGCTGCTCCTCGAAGGAGGGGGTTGAGAAGGGGAAGGCCGCCCCGGCGGGGAAGCCCCCCGTTTCCGTGGACGCGGCGAACGCCGCGACGGGGGATGTCACCGAGGGGATCGAGGTCATCGGGACCCTGTCGCCGAAGTATCAGGCGGAGATCAAGCCGGAGTACGGCGGCGTGGTGACGCAGGTCTACGTGAACGACTGGGCGAAGGTGCGCAAGGGCGATCCCCTGCTCAAGGTGGATACGAGGGAGGGGGAGGTCCTCCTCCTGAAGGCGAAGGCGGCCCTCGAGATGGCGAAGGCCGGGCAGCTGGAGGCCGAAGCGGCCGTCGCGCGCGCCGACCGGGAGTACGACCGGGCGGTCAAGCTGCAGGAGTCCGGGCTGCTCACGCGGCAGGGGATGGACGACGCGCGGACGCAAAAGGAGGCGGCGGCCGCGCGGATCGCGTCGGCCAAAGCCCAGGTGACGGCCGCGGGGGAGGACATCGCCCACGCGACGACGCGACTTTCCAAGGCGGTGGTCCGCTCCCCCTTCGACGGCACCGTGGCGGAGCGCCTGGTGAACGCGGGGGACCTCGTGGGCGAGATGCAGAAGGTGGTCTTCCGCCTCGTGGACAACCGGCTCCTCGAGCTCACCGTGAGCGTCCCTTCCACGGAGATGGCGGCCCTGCGCGCGGGACAGCCGGTCCGGTTTTCCACCGACGCGTTCCCCGGCAGGGAGTTCGACGGAACGGTCGCCCACATCAACCCGTCGGTGAGCCCCGGCGACCGCTCGGTTCGCGTGATCGCCGAGGTGCGCAACGTTCCGGAGGTCCTCAAGGGCGGACTGTTCGTGAAGGGGAGGATCGCGACCGGCGGCCGGAAGGGGGTCGTCCAGGTCCCGCGGACGGCCCTTCTGTCCTGGAACGTGGCCGCCCGGAAGGGGGAGGTCTTCGTCGTCGACAACAACGTCGCGCGCCGCCGGGGGGTGACGACGGGAGCGGTCCAGGAGGACCGCGTCGAGATCCCCTTAGGCCTGCGGCCCGGCGAGGCGGTGGTCACCCGCGGCGCGTTCCTCCTTGCGGACGGCGACGCGGTGAAAGTTTCCGCGGCGGGGAAATAGGCGATGTTTCTCTCCGACCTCTCCATCAAGCGCCCCATCTTCGCCTCGGTCATGATGCTGGCCCTGGTGACGCTGGGCGCCTTCTCCTACAAGCGGCTCGCGGTCGACATGTTCCCCGACGTGGAGATCCCGGTGGTCACCATCGTTACGAAATTCCCCGGCGCTTCCCCCGAAAGCGTGGAGCGGGAGGTCAGCAAGCGGATCGAGGAGGCGGTCAACCCGATCGCGGGGGTCAAGAAAGTCCTCTCGATCTCCCGCGAGAGCGTCTCCACGGTCATGGTCGAGTTCCAGCTCGAGGTGAAGCTCAACGACGGCGCCCAGGAGGCGCGCGCCAAGATCGCCGCCATCCGCGGCGAGCTGCCGGAGGGGATCGAGGAGCCGATCCTCCAGAAGCTGGACTTCGCGGCGGCGCCGATCGTATCCCTTGCGGTCCGGTCCGACACCCTCCCGCCGAGGGACCTCACCACCCTGGTGGAGAAAAAGGTGAAGCGGCGCTTCGAGAACATCCCCGGGGTGGGGAAGGTCGACCTCGTGGGGTCGTCGAAACGGGAGGTCAACGTCGACATCGACCAGGCGCGCCTCGAGGCGCTCGGGATGGGCGTGGACGAGGTGATCGCGGGGATCCGGTCCGAAAACGTCAACACCCCTCTCGGACGGCTGACGAGGAACGGGTCCGAATTCCCGTTGCGCGTTTCGGGGAAGCCGGGGGAGGTGTCCCGGTTCCCGTCGATGGTGATCGGACAGAGGAACGGGCGGCCCGTGCTGCTGGGCGAGGTGGCCGACGTGGTCGACGGGATCGAGGAGCCGCGGTCCCTCGCGCTGGTGAACGGCGTGCCCGCGGTCGCGCTTGACCTCCAGAAGCAGTCGGGGGCGAACACGGTCTCCGTGGTCGAGATGGTGAAGAAGGAGATCGCCCGGCTGCAGCCGGAGCTTCCCCCCGGGACGAGGATCGAGATCGTCCGGGACGCCTCGATCATGATCCGGGACTCCGTGGAGGACGTCCAGACGACCCTGATCCTCGGCGGGATCCTGACGGTCTTCATCGTCTTCTGCTTCCTCAACTCGTGGCGCTCCACGGTGATCACCGGACTCACCCTCCCGATCTCCGTCATCTCCTCCTTCATCGTCATGAACTTCATGGGAATGACGCTCAACGTGATGACGCTGATGGCGCTGTCCCTCGCCATCGGGCTCCTCATCGACGACGCGATCGTGGTCCGGGAGAACATCGTCCGGCACCTCGAGCACGGGGAGGACCATTTCGAGGCGGCCCGGGCCGGGACCGCGGAGATCGGGCTCGCGGTGCTCGCCACCACCTTCTCCATCGTCGCCGTCTTCGTGCCGGTGGCGTTCATGAAGGGGATCGTCGGGCGCTTCTTCTTCCAGTTCGGGATCACCGTGACCTTCGCGGTGCTCGTCTCCCTCTTCGTGTCGTTCACCCTCGACCCGATGCTCTCTTCAAGGTGGCACGACCCCGACATCGACCGGACGGGGAAGCGGCATCTCGTCGCCCGGATCCTCGACCGGTTCAACGGGTGGTTCGACCGGACGGCCGACCGGTACCGGTCGGTGATCACGTGGGCCCTCGGGCATCGCAAGACGATCCTCGCCCTCGCGACGCTGGCGTTCTTCGGCGGCGTCGGGGCGTTCGCCTCGCTGAAGACCGAGTTCTTCACGCCGGTGGACCGGGCCGAGTTCCAGATCAACTTCAAGTCCGCGCCGGACGCCTCCCTCGTCGAGACGCAGGACCGGGTCGGGGCCGTCCTTTCGTTCATCGAGCCGTTCTCGATCATGCTTTCGCTCCCCCTGTCCATCGTTGGGATGGCCGGGATGCTGCTGCTGACGGGGGACACGGTGAACATCATGTCCCTCATCGGCCTCATCATGCTGATGGGTCTGGTGACGAAGAACGCCATCCTGCTCGTGGATTACGCGAAGGTGTTGCAGACGCGGGGGATGGAGCGGGCCGAGGCGGTGGTCACGGCGGGCAGGACGAGGCTGCGGCCCATCCTGATGACGACGCTGGCGATGATCTTCGGGATGCTCCCCCTGGCGCTGGGGATCGGGGCGGGGGCGGAGGAGCGGGCGCCCATGGCGCGGGCCGTCGTCGGGGGGCTGGTCACGTCGACCTTCCTTACCCTGCTCGTCGTGCCGGTCGTCTACACGCTGCTGGACGACTTCGCCGCGTGGATGCGGCGGAGATGGGACGGGAAGAAGGCCGCGGCCGGGGCCGGTGCCGTCGTCGGCCTGCTGGTCCTGCTCCACGGGATCCCTTCCCTCGGGCCTCGGGCGGCCGTCGCCGCCGATTCCGCCGCCGTGGAGATCCTGACGCTCGACGAGGCCCTCCGGGCGGCCGTCGAGAGCAACCGGAACGTCGCCAAGGCGATGGAACTGCGGACCTCCCTCGAGGGGAAGTACGTCGAAGAGCGCGCGGCGGCCCTTCCTCAATTTCTCGCCACCGCGGAGGCGCTTCGCGCCAGGGACGAAAGCCAAATCCTCTTCGGCGCACCCCCGGGCAGCAACCGGTACGCCGCCCGGTTGGGCGTTTCGCAGCCCCTTTACTCTTCCGGGGCCGTGACCGCCGGGATCCGGGCGGCGGGCAAAGGCCTGGCGACGGCGGACGACCGGCTCCGGATCGCCCGGCACGCCGTCCTGCGCGAGGTCCACGCCGTCTTCCACGACATCCTCCTCGCGCGCGAGCTGAACCGGATCGCGGTCGAGGACACGGCGCAGAAGGCGCGGCACCTCGACGAGGCGAGGAAAAAATACGCGGTGGGGACGGGAACCGACTATGACGTTCTCGCGGCGGAGGTGGCGCTGCGAAACGCCGGCCCGGAGGTCGTGCGAACCGGGAACCTCGTCCGGGTCTCCCGCGAGCGGTTGCGCTTCCTCCTCGGACGCGACGGGAGGGCGGTGGACGCGAAAGGAGAGCTCTCGGCCGTCGTGGGCGACCCTCCGGAATACGACGAGGCGCTCGCGACGGCCGTGGACCATCGCCCGGAGCTGTCGGACCTGCGGAATCGCCAGGGAGTGGCGAAGGAACTGCAGGTGATCGCCCGGTCCGGGAACCGTCCCCGGCTCGACTTCCGCGGCGCTCTCGGCCGGCAGGAGATCGATTTCGGGGTCGTCGACCTCAACGGGAAAACGTGGTCCGCCGGCGTGTTCGCCTCCTGGCCTCTTTTCGACGGGTTCCGGACCCGCGGGCGTGTCGCGCAGGCCGGCAGCGACGTACGGACCCTTCGGATCGAAGAGGCCCAGCTCCTGGACGCCATCGCCCTCGAAGTGCGCGACGCGGTGAACGCGGTCCGGGAAGCGGGGGAGATCGCGAACGCCCTTGCCGGAACGGTCGGACAGGCGGAACGGTTGCTGGCGATGGCGGAGAAAGGGTACGAATACGGCGTGAAGACCCGCCTCGACGTCGACGACGCCCAGCTCAACCGCAGCCGGGCGCTCGGGAACCTTGCCCGTGCCCGGAGGGACTACCTTGTGGCCGGGGTGGCGCTGCGGCACGCCATGGGGACGCTCGGGGACGGGATCGTCCCGCCGACCGGGGGGGAGCCGGCGTTCCGGCCGGCGGGGTCTCCGGTGGAGCTGGTCGGCGAGGTGTTGAAAGGCCGTCCCATCCTGCCGTAGCGGGGGGAACCCGCCCGCGAGTCCTTGAACTACGTTCGTTGGGCGGGTTTGCGGCGGCCTTTCCGCGCGGCATCGGCGGCGTTGCGGGCTTCCTCCTCCCGGCGCTCCTCCGACTTGCGGCGGTCGAGCTGGACGCCGAAGAAGCCGATCCCGGCGATGCAGGCGGCGATCCCCGCGAGGTAGGAAAGCGTGATGAGCAGGGTGGTGGCTTTGGCGGTGTCGGCGCCCCCCTCGAAGTAGAGAAGGATCCCGTAGGCGGAAAGGCCGGTGAAGACGGCCATCGAGACGTTCAGGCCGTGGATGGCCATCCTTTTGGAAACCTGCAAGGCCGGACCTCTTCCTGGAAGCGGTCCGGACATCTTAGCACGAGCGGGCGATCCCTACCGGAAGTGACGGTTGATCTTCCCCTTCAGCCTCAAGACCGCCTGCGCGTGAAGCTGGCAGACGCGGGGCTCGCCCAGCCCGAAGATCCGGCTGATCTCCCGCAGGGTCAGGTCCTCCTGATAGTAGAAGGCGATCAGCTGCTGTTCGCGCTCGGGGAGCATGTCGATCGCCTTCCCGAGGAGGTCCTTCAGTTCCCGGGTGAGCTCCTCTTCCCGGCTTTCGTCCATCGCCGCCTCGGCCAGCACGTGACGCCACCCCGCGCCGGATTCCTCGTCCTCGTCCTGGAGCGCGTCGAGGGAGAACACGGTCATCCCCATGAACGTCGCCAGCTGCTTGCGAAGCTCGTCGACGGTGATCCCCAGGTTCTGCGCGACTTCTTTTTCCTCGGGGGCCCTTCCGAGGATGTTTTCGAGCCGGGTGTAGGTTTGCTGCAGCCGGGTCGAGTGCTGCCGCGCCGACCGTGGGAACCAGTCCATCTCGCGGAGGTAGTCGAGCATGGCCCCCCGGATCCGGAACTCGGCGTACGTCTTGAACTTGATCCCGCGGGAGTCGTCGTACCGGTTCAGCGCTTCCAGCAGCCCGACGACGCCGGAGCTGACGAGATCGTCGGTCTCGATGTGGGGAGGGATGCGCATCTTCAGGCGCGCGGCGTGAATGCGGATGCTTGGGAGGAACTCGTTGACGATCGCGTCCCGGTCGGGTTTGCGGGATTTCCGGGGGGATGCCTTTCGGATCCTGTCCTTGGAAAGCGCTGCCTGTCCCTGCACCATGGCGTTTGCCCTCGTCTATTGGGGTCCGTGACGAATCGTGACGCCCATGTAGGAGAGCAAACGGTGTGCCATTCGGTATGAACAGTTAAAAGGCTGATATTTATAGGTTTTTTATTCGAGGGAAAATGGAGGGGCGGGGGGGGGGCGTCAATACTCCCCGCAAACCGTCAATCTTTTGACGATTTGGCGTCGAGAACGGATCGCACCTTGCGGGCCAGCGTCTCCCGCTCGTACGGTTTCTGGAGGAAAGCGTCGAACCCGCCCGGAACGGCGCCGGAGGGCGCTCTCTCCGCTTCGGAGGTCCCGGAGCAGAGGATCGTCCGGAGGGTCGGACGGATGGCGCGGAGCCGCGCGAGGGACTCGACGCCGTCCATCCCCGGCATGATCCGGTCGACGATCACCAGGTCCACCTTTTCCGGTGCGTAGCGAAGGATCTCGATCCCCTCCTCGCCGGAGGCCGCGGGCAGGGTCGTGTATCCCAGGGAACGGAGCACGTCGCACAGGAGGTTCAGGGGGATCTCCTGGTCGTCGACGACGAGCACGGTCTCGGTTCCCCCGGGGATCTCCGTCGCGGGCTCGCGCGGATCGTCGGCATCCCCCGATGCTTCCATGACCGGGAGGAGGATCTGGAACGTCGTTCCCACGCCGACGCTGCTTGCGAGGCGCACGAATCCGCCGTGGGTGCGGACGCAGCTGTACACCATCGAGAGGCCGAGTCCCGTGCCCTCGCCCGGCGCCTTGGTCGTGAAGAAGGGGGCGAAGACCTCGTCGCGAATCTCCTCCGGGATGCCGCTTCCCGTGTCGGCCACGCAGATGGAGACGTACCGCCCCTCGGGAACGAGGACGTCGTTCAGGCAGGCCTCCCCGTCGGAAACGAAGGGGGAGGTGGAGAACGTCAGGTGCCCCCCGCCGGGCATGGCGTCGCAGGCGTTGACCCCGAGGTTCAGGAGCGCCTGCACGAGCGTCCCCGCGTCGCCCGACACGGATTCCTGCGGCTCGTGGAAATCGGTGCGGATCTCGACGTTCCTGTTCACGGAGCGGGAAAGGATCTCGATCGCCTCCCCGGTCACCCTCCGGAGATCCACCGGACGGAACGTCGGGGTCTCCCGCCGGGAATAGGCGAGCAGCTGCCGGGTCAGCTCGGAAGCGCGGCGGGCGGACCGTTCGATGTAGGCGGCGGCCTCGTACCCCTGGCCGTTTTCGGGAAGGAACGTCTTGAGGAGCGAGGAGTAGCCGAGAATCCCGGTCAGGAGGTTGTTGAAGTCGTGGGCGATCCCGCCGGTCAGCCGCCCGATCGCCTCCATCTTCTGCGCCTGCGCCAGCTGCTCCTCGGCCTGGCGGACGCGGGTCGAAAGCGCCTCGATCCGCTCGTCCCGCTCCGTGGCCCCGGCGCGCACCAAAGCGTCGAGACACGTTTCCAGCCGCCGGCGGATCTCCTTCCGCTGTTCCGCGGAAAGATCCATCCCGTCGACGATTTCCGCGATTCGGGATCCGAGCGAGGTCAACTCACGGGGCCGGGGGCGCAACCGGCGTCGAGGCTCTTCCGCTTCAGCATCTCCACGAGGGTCGTCCGCTTCAGGCCCAGCAGGGTGGCCGCGCGGTTCTTGTTCCCGCCGGAAAGGTGCAGCGCCTGGCGGATGAGGGCGTTCTCGAAGTCCTCGGTAGCGCTCTTGATGTCGAGGCCGGTCTCCCCCAGCACGGGGATGGCGTTCTCGAGGAACCGTTCCGCCCGCCGGATCTTTTCCGGGATGTCCGACGGCTCGAGCCATCCCGATCCCTTGAGGACGACGATCCGCTCCACGAGGTTCTCCAGTTCCCGGACGTTCCCCGGCCAGGTGTAGCGCCGCAGGATCTCGAGGGATTCGGGCCGAACCCCTTCCAGCGCGCGCCCCTTCTCCCGGTTGTACTTCCCGACGAAGTGTTCGACCAGCAGGGGGATGTCGTCACGCCGGTCCCGGAGCGGCGGAATCCGGATCGGGATCACGTTCAGACGGAAGTAGAGATCGGAGCGGAACCTCCCCTCGGAGACCTCCTCCTCGAGATCCTTGTTGGTCGCCGTGATGACGCGCGCGTCCACCTGGATCGGCCTGTTTCCCCCGACGGGGGTGACCGACTTCTCCTGCAGCACCCGGAGAAGCTTCGCCTGCAGCGGGGGACTCATCTCCGCGATCTCGTCGAGGAAGATCGTGCCGTTGTGGGCCGTCTCGAATTTTCCCGCCCGCGTGGCGTGGGCCCCCGTGAACGCCCCCTTCACGTGCCCGAAGAGCTCGCTCTCCAGCAGTTCGGCGGGGATGGCGGAGCAGTTGATGGGGACGAGCATCCGGTCGGCGCGCGGGGAAAGATAGTGAAGCGCCCGCGCGATCAGCTCCTTCCCCGTCCCGCTCTCCCCCGTGATCAGGACCGTGGAGTCGGTGTCGGCCACCTTCCGGACGAGGGAGAGGACCTCCTTCGTCGCGTCGCTCACGCCGATGAAGTTTTCCAGGCTCCCTCGCCCCCGGGCCAGGGAACGGAGGCTCACGTTTTCCCTGCGCACGCTGGTGAGCTCGAGGGCCCGGTCCACGAGCTGGGCGACCTCGTCGATATCGAACGGTTTCGTGATGTAGTGGAACGCGCCCAGCTTCATCGCCCGGACGGCGGATTCGATCGACGCGTGGCCCGTCATGAGGATCACCTCGGCCCCGGGACGGACCTTCCGGGCGTGGGCGAGCACGGAGAGCCCGTCCGTCCCCGGCATCTTGAGGTCGGTGAGGATCACGTCGACGGGGTGCTGATCGATGTGCTGAAGGGCTTCCTCCCCGGTCCGGGCCTCGTGGACCAGGAGGTCGGAGCGCCCGAACACGGTTCGAAGGAGGGCGAGCGTGACTTCCTCGTCCTCGGCGATCAGGAGCGATTTTTTCATCGGGTCCAGTGTACAGAATCGTCCCTCCCGGGTAAAGTTTCGGATCCTGCCCGTCGATAAGGAGACTGTGCGGCCATCGTGCCAGCGGTGGCGGAACGGAGGGGTATTGAAGGTTTCCGATCGGGGGAAGTGGGGCGCGCTGCTCGACGAGACGCGCCGGGCGGTCGACGTGCTGTCCGAGGGCCGGGCGCGACGGATCGAAGAGATCCGGTCGGCCCTCCGTACCGGTACGTACCGGGTCGACGGGAAACAGGTCGCCGGGAAGATGGTCTCCGACGCCGTCCGGGAACTCCGCGAACGCCCCCACTGACCCCCGCTTCCCGTCCCGCCCGATTTCCGTTGCCTGCCACCCGTCGTTGTCGTATCGTTTTCCCATGCGCTTGCGCATCGACGGCTGCGACGTTTCCCTGGACCTGTCGGCGGGATCGACCTTCGGCGCCGTTCTCGCCGAGGCGGGGCGCAGGGTCGCCTCGGAGGGTCGGGTCGTCTCCCGGAT
>ERZ1292630.3494-Hain-H41-02um-R3-3494-length-13764-cov-28_pt3 | contig 10237 bp, 7 predicted proteins | sample MGYA00564408_ERZ1292630 | MGnify/ENA primary metagenome ERZ1292630 (study PRJEB36523, sample SAMEA6512641) | groundwater metagenome | collected 2019-01-08 | study: AquaDiva: Metagenomics assemblies of 32 groundwater samples
TAATGAATCTGTGGCAACAATAAAATTTAAATCAACAATATAGCCATACCATGGACGCGGGTCATTGTGTTTTTCATTCACACCACTCGAATTTACATAAGCATCTACGAGAATGACTGTGATTTTCTTATAATCTTTTAATTGGTTTTTTTTATGCAGACTCCAAATTGCACGCTTGATGCTGGTGAGTCCCAGATTATCTGCATTTCCCCCATCAAACACATGTACATACTGATCATCGACGCAATGATTTTTTAATGTCATGAAATTAAACACACCGGGGAAAGTAGCCGATGCCATGACTCCTCGAGATAAATCGTACTCATCTATTGATGAACAGATCTTTTCAAAATCTTCAACGGAAAAAGTAAAAGCCTGTCCAAATGAATTTTCACTGAGTTGTTCTTGAGTAAAATTAGAACTTCCCTTGGTAGCGTTGATGATTAAATTTGGACGTGCGGGATTGAGCTCTGAGAATTTAAGATCTAGCCCATTGCTCTTCCTGTCATATAGATTATCGGCAAATGTTTGGGCCATGATGTCAGTACGATCATACGTCGAGAGCCAATAATGGAATATATTATCAGGCCAAAACCAATTTCCTATCCACGGCAGAATGTAATTCTTACTCATTAACTCGATAACGTTTTCTTTACTCCATTCCCGTCCGGAAACCGCTTTGTCGCATTCATTTTTAGCTTCTGGCTCTCCAGAGCTTGCATAATATGCCGCTGCCAATGATCCGCCGGAAACTGAGGATATTAAATCCACCTCTGACAAAATGTCATGACTGCTTCCATTGGCCTGGATATTCTTCATTTCGTCCATCGACAAACCCGATAGCAATGCCGCCCGAGAGCCGCCACCTGAGAGTGCTAATAGCACCAGATTTTTTTTATGCTGCTTGGGATTACAATCCACCTCAAGGCGCTCATTGCCTATTTTCTTGATACGCGCATTGCGTAATTCAAAGCTTGCTTGTAGTGTTGATTGTTCTTCTTCCAATAATTTACTGTTCGTGCTCGCCTTGTATGAAATACTTCCACATCCTGACAGGATGAATAACAGCATGGCTAATGAACCAAAACAAATTAAATTAGCATTCATTTCTCAATACTCACCAGATTCTTGAAAAGCGAATATAAGGCTACAACGATTCAAACACGCCAGCGGCACCCATGCCGCTTCCGATGCACATCGTCACCATGCCGTATTTTTTATGATGACGGCGCAAACCATGCAATAAAGTTGCCACTCGGATAGCACCCGTCGCACCCAATGGATGACCTAACGCAATTGCCCCTCCCAAAGGATTGACTTTTTCACGGTCTAACCCCAAATCATGAATAACCGCAAGGCTTTGTGCTGCAAACGCTTCATTCAGTTCGATCCAATCTAAATCATCCTGTTTAATGTTGGTTTGCGCCAGTACTTTAGGAATAGCTTTGATCGGGCCAACACCCATAATTTCAGGTGGCACGCCAGCCACTGAAAAACCAATAAAACGGGCCAAAGGTGATAAATTAAAACGTTGCATCGCTTTCTCGTTCATCAGTACAACCGCACCCGCACCATCGGACATTTGCGAACTGTTTCCTGCTGTCACCGAACCTTTGGCAGCAAAAACCGGCCGTAATTTCGCCAACACCTCAAGGCTGGTATCCGCACGTGGCCCTTCATCAGTATCTTTCAACGATACTTGCTCAAGAACTTTGTCAGCCTCTAAATCTGGCCTTTTTTCGACTACTTGATAAGGAGATATTTCCTGCTTAAATTCACCCGAATCGATGGCTTGCAATGCACGCTTGTGACTTGTCAAAGCAAATTCATCCTGGGCCTCGCGGGAGATATGCCATTGCTCCGCGACTTTTTCACCGGTCATACCCATACCATATGCAATTGCAACATGCTCTTGGTGTGCAAAAGTAGCCGGGTTAATGGCCACTTTATTGCCCATCATAGGTACCATGCTCATGCTTTCGGTACCGGCTGCGATCATGACATCGGCTTCTCCAAGGCGAATTCGATCCGCAGCCAAAGCCACCGATTGCAAACCTGAAGCACAGAATCGGTTAATGGTCATACCTGAAACACTATCCGGGAAACCAGCCAACAATAACGCAACACGCGCGACATTGATTCCTTGCTCAGCCTCCGGCATGGCGCAACCGACGATCACATCATCAATTGCAGCCGGATCGAGTCCTTCACATTGCTTCATGACTGCTTGCAACACATGCACCAGCATATCGTCCGGGCGTACATTTTTAAACATACCTCGCGGCGCTTTACCAACCGGCGTACGGGTAGCAGCTACGATATAGGCTTCTTCAGTCTGTTTGCTCATGAAAGTCTCCGTGAATCGGGAAGATGAATCAATTTCTTAATGGTTTACCGGTTTTGAGGGTATGTTCGATACGTTGCTGCGTTTTTTCGGTTGCTATCAACTCCATGAAGGCAGCACGCTCCAAATCGAGAAACCAATCCTCATCCACCAAGCTACCAGGCGTCAAATCACCGCCACACATGACCTGTGCAATTTTTTTACCGATCAAATAATCGTGTTCGGAAATAAACTGACCTTCGAGTAAGTTAACGAGCTGTGCTTGGATGGTTGCAATGCCGGTACTGCCTGCAACCGGAATTTCGCGTGCACGCAATGGTGGACGGTAGCCAGCTTCTGCCATTGCTGACGCTTGCGCTTTGGCGACATGTAGCAATTCAAAACGATTCATCACAATGATATCGGAGCGACGCAAATATTCGAGTTCTTTTGCTTGCTCCGCGCTTTTCGCCAATTCAGCCATCGCTACCGTTTGAAAATAGTGTTTTAACAGCGGAAAAGGGTCGCCATCTTTTGCGTTCCGCGCGGCCTTGAGGGCAAATTCCTTACATCCACCACCGGCTGGCAACAAACCGACGCCTGCCTCAACTAAGCCGACATAGCTTTCCATCGTTGCTACGGCATGGTCGCAATGCATGACAAATTCACAACCGCCTCCCAAAGCCAATCCATCAACGGCTGCAACGGTTGGGATCATAGAATAACGCAACGCTTGCGATGTTTGCTGGAACTGCTGAATCATATGATTGACTTCAGCCAGCTTACTGGCCATCAGTGCATCAGCCAGGTCTAGCTCACGCGCAGCTTTTAGTACCGTCGCCTGGGTGGTTTTCATGAATTTTCTGAGAAATTGCTGGAACACAGACGGCGGCGCAGGCCGGTGGCCTGATGGCTTCGGTTTTTCAGTCGCTTTTTGTAAATTAGCGCCCGCAGAAAACGGCGGCTCTGTTTGCCAGATCACTAAGGCACGCCAGTTCTGCTCGGCTTCTTGAATGGCTTGTTGCACACTTTGCAATACTTCAATGCCGATGGTATGCATTTTGGTGTTGAAACTCAGAATGGCGACTTGATCGTCATCATCCAGATGCCACATTCGAATCGCATCGTTTTCAAAAATTGTTTTACCGTACTCCGCGGTTTCCCCGATCAGGCGATCCGGAAAAAGCTGACGCCGATAAACCGGTAATCTTGAACGAGGCTGCAATTGATCGAAAGCCGGCGCATAAGAACCTTGCGGCGTATGTATGCTTTGCATGCTACTTTGCGCGATCTTATGCACCCATTGCGGTAACGGTGCAGAGCTCATGCTTTTGTCCGAAGCGATATCCTGCTCAATCCATTCAACAAGTTGCTTCCAACCTGCCGCTTGCCATATTTCAAAAGGCCCTTGGTTCCAACCAAATCCCCACTTCACCGCCAAATCAAGATCTCTAGCGTTGTCTGCGATATCTTCTAGTTGTACTGCACAATAGTGGAATAAATCCCGAAAAACCGCCCAGAGAAACTGAGCCTGTTGCTTCTCAGCAGTCCGTAACACAACAAATTTTTCTACCGGACCACTAAATTTCAATAAGTGTTTGATGTCTTCATCCACTTTGCCTTCCGACAATCGATAGCTTTGTGTGGCTAAATCAAGCACATGAATCTCACCGTTTATTTTTTGATAAACACCGCGTTTAACCTTTTCCCCCAGCGCACCGGAATCAATCAAACCTTGCATCCAGTCGGGCACTTTGAAATAACGGTGCCAAGGATCATGGGGTAACGTATCGCGCATGGTATTAACCACATGCGCCAAAGTATCGAGCCCAACCACATCAGCAGTGCGAAACGTAGCGCTTTTCGGTCGCCCAATCAAAGTACCGGTCAACGCATCCACTACATCGAAGCCAAAGCCAAATTCTTTCGCATGATGCATGGTCGCCAATAATGAAAACACACCAATGCGGTTAGCAATAAAATTAGGCGTATCTTTAGCGCGAACAATGCCTTTCCCGAGGTAAGTCACCAGAAAAGCTTCCAAATGATCCAGCATCAGGGCATCGCTCGACTGACACGGAATGAGTTCCACCAAATGCATATAACGCGGCGGATTAAAAAAATGCACGCCACAAAAACGATGTCGCAACGTTTCCGGAAAAGCTTCAGCCAATTGATTGATTGAAAGTCCCGAAGTGTTGGACGCAAAAATGGTTTGCTCGCCTAAATGGGGTGCGACTTTAGCATAAAGATCACGCTTCCAATCCATACGTTCGGCAATCGCTTCTATCACCAAATCGCACTCCTTAAGTAGCCCTAAATGTTGTTCATAATTGGCAGGGCGAATGAACGTTACTTTGCTTTTGATCGATAAAGGCGCGGGCTCTTGCTTGTTCAGTTTTTCTATCGCTTTGAGCACATTGGCGTTCGGGTTTTTTTCATCTCCCGGTAATTCAAACAATAGCGTTTCAATATTGGCATTAACCAAGTGTGCAGCGATTTGCGCGCCCATGACACCAGCGCCTAATACGGCCACCTTTCGGATAATAGAGCGTTGATTATTCAATTTCGCTTCTCCTGCTTGATTCGGTTATTGAACAAGCGGCTATTCTAGTCAAAACCAGCGAATAGCGCATTCTCCACACATACATACAGTGCATGTCGTCTTGCCGACAATGATCTTGATTAGGAATATAGCGTAAAGCGATCGATACTGCCAGTTGTGTTGGGGAAAAAAGTGCAGTTCTGTAGAATCAATACGCATTTTGCGTCTGCTTTAACGCCGCGTAATGACGCAGATGGCTTTCAATAGTCTATGAATCAGCATCACTTCAAGATAAACAAATTGAGTTTTTTGCAAACTATCTCATTTTTTGAAGTAAATACCATAAATAAGATAATTTATCATCTTTGACTCTCAAGTCGATTCTTCCCGTGCAAAAATCTCTTCGTATTTGACTGCTCTTTTATCCTCATATCACTTGGCTTGAGTAGAAAAGATGAAAACACATGCCGACGCAACCCCCATGAATCAGCAAAACGTACATGATTGATCCAACCCTGTATGCTGGCATCAAACCCTGCAAAAGAAATTTTCCCTGTACGATAGGCTTCATACCGATGATCCAAATGACGTGTGGCATATCTGACCTTACGGGCTTTTATTTTACGGAATCCAGGATAAATCATAAAACCCAACCAAGGAATACCATTTACCGAAGGTAACACTTGTGCTTTCTGATCATGAATAGTCAAACGTAGCGTAGCCAGTCGTGATTTTAATGCAGTCTTCCATTCCCAAAGTAATTCCTTGTTATCTGCGAACAGCGCAAAATCATCGACATAACGTAGATAAGCCTTGCAGCCCAGCTCACGTTTAACAAATAAATCAAAACTATGCAGGTAGCAATTCGACCAAAACTGCGATGTCAAATTACCAATCGGTAATCCACGTGGCCTGCAAACGGCAAGCAAATCATCACCCGGGAACCACACCATTTGGTACTCATCCGCCAAAGCATCGCAACCACCGGAAATTACTTTTTCGATTAACGCCACGATATCAGGTTCTGGGATAAGCTTGCGTAGACTTTCAAGCAATATGGCATGATCAATCGATGCAAAATGTTGGCGAATATCGCAGCGCAGGACATAGCGATATTTCCGAGCAAAATGCTGCAAGCGATCAATTGCACGATGAGTTCCTTTACCTATCCGATTGGCATAGCTATCTGGAATAAATACTTGTTCAAAACGCGGTTCAATAACACCACACAATGCATGATGCACCACCCGATCCCGGAATATGGCTGCGCTGATTTTACGTCGTTTCGGTTCATGAATATAAAAATGCGTATAAGGACCAGGAATATAGTTTCCTTTTTCCAGTTCTTCATGCAGTTGCAGCAAATGATCAATGAGCTGAAACTCAAACGCAGCAACATCAATCTTGTGACGTTTCCCCATCGCTGCCCGCTGAAATGCCTGCAACAGGTGCGGCAAGCTACACAATTTCTGAAAAGATTGACTACAATCGTGGAGATTATCGATGACACAAGACCTCATATTACTGACACGATTATTTGATTTATTGAGTTGGTTGTTACCAAAGGTAGAACATTTCCCCAAAGCATACCGGCAAAGCATAACATTACGCTTGATGAATGCTGCTTTGGATTGCCAGGAAGCGGTTTTTACGGCACAAAGCACTCGTGATGCCCGTCGCAATACCGCTTTACAGGATGCAGATGCCGCGCTAAATTGCCTCCGGCTGTATTTGCGACTCGCACATCAATGGCATTGGCTGAATGATGGTCAGTATATTCATGTCAGCACCCAGGTTGCAGAAATCGGAAAATTGTTGGGTGGTTGGATTAAACAAACCCGCCGCTAAGATAGGTGAGCGCCACGGGAGCGAATCCAGGTGACGCTCAGTTTTAATATGCACCCGATGCGATACTGCCACATGCGGACAGGATTCACCTGCGCCATCTATCCATCTCCCGCCTCGGCCAGCAAGCCGTAACCGGCTGGCAATTCCGGCAGCGGAGCAGATTTCGATGTGGGACGAACACAACACCCGAAAACCGATATTGTTGTTACGATTGTCCGGATGGTTGTTGTTACGCGCCGACGCACGCACGTTGTCTGGATTATTGTTCCAGGAACCACCGCGCAGCACGCGGACCTCATCTCAGGGAACCCCACAGAAAACTGCATTCTGCCAGTAAAGTATGCCAGCTTACTGAATGAGATGCAAAAAACAAAAGCGCCGCTACGCGGCGCACAGTGAACAACAAACCAGTGCTTCAGCGTTCAGCGCGCCAGCGATCCGCTATTCGATGGGGGACGAACACAACACCCGAAAACCGACAACGAAGTTACGATTGACCGGACGGGCGCCGCTACGCGCCGACGCACGCACGTAGCCTGGATACCCGTACCAGGAACCACCGCGCAGCACGCGGAATTGTTCGTCTGTCGTATCATCATTACAGTGTTGCTCACTGTCATCGAAACGATCCTGCCAGTTTGAACATGTCCACTCCCAAACGTTACCAGACATATCATACAAACCGAACGGATTTGCAGCAAAACTACCCACTGGTGCTGCTTCTTTATTGTCCCATGGGCTGTCGCAACCATTACAATTAGCCTTATTACTACCGACTTCATCGCCCCAGGAATAGGCCGTAGCCGTCCCCGCCCGGGCCGCATATTCCCATTCCGCTTCAGTCGGCAGGCGACATTGATTATTCGTCTGCCTACCAAGCCATTGCGCATATGCCGTTGCTTCAAGCCAACTCACATTGACTACCGGCCGATCACCACGCCCGCCTTTGGCCGAGTTCGGAAATGCAAGAGTGGTAGTGCCAGAACCCTGTTGTTGCCAAACATAATAATCATACTGCTCATAGGTCACTTCCGTTTTTCCCAGGTAAAAAGCCTGAGATATTTCGATCGGCTTACCTGGCACGCCAAAATGCTTTTCCAATTCACCCAAGCGTTCGACAAATGCTGCATCCTGCTCACCCATATTGAAAGAACCGGGTGGAATGGGTTTTTCTGTCAAAACAGGCAACGGTACATAGCCTAAACGAAAACGTTGCAGCGTCCCGATCATATCAAATGGCAGATCATGCTGCTGCAGCCAAACAATGGATTCTGCGGTATACGCAACGAACATTACCAGCAGGCCCATCAGCACAACTCTCGCACGTCGGCTCCATGCCAAGAAGCGGCTTTCGGTGGTATTGGGAGGAATGCGCAATGCACGATATTTTTTCAGATCGACATACCGCAAATGCCATAAACGCTTTAAGCCTGTGCTTTGCTGCCAGCGTTTACTTTCGTGTACAAGTTCTTGGCGATAAAGGTCGCGATCGCGATTTTTCTCGATGTAATCGTAGAGCGTTGGCCAATAACCGGTTAGTTTTTCCAGTTTTTGATCCTGCAGCGCACGCGCCCGAATCAGCGTTTCGTGAATCAAGTCGACATACTGTTGCTGATGCTCACCTTCTTGCTTGAGTGTAACTAACCGTAGCACGGGGTCGCGACTCTCGCTCGGAACATCCACAGCACGTTCACCCGACAGCATGCGTACCACTTGTTCACCCAGTTTGTCATCACCCTCCCCCGCAACGGCTATGGCTTCTTCACGGGTGATGCGCCGACGCGTGTTGCGGCCATCTGTATTGATACTTGTCAATGCCAGCAACAATTCCAGAGCCGCATGCTTGCCTTTGGGGTGCTTTTGCGCCACGCGTTCCAATAGCGCATCGGCTTGTTGGCTGAGCATGCCGGCAATGCCGTTTTGCTGACGATAGAAATCACCACTGAGCTTTTTACGGCCTGGCGAGTGATCTTGCAATTCTTTCCACAAGGTAAACAAACCATTTTCTACGAGTGGCAACGCCCCCACTTCATCCTTGGTATCCGCCAATATGGCGGTCGTCACATCACTGACATCCAATCCGGCTAAGCGAGCAGGTTGTTCAATAATTTCACGCAAACCTTGCTCGGAGATGAGTGGTAGAAAATAACGTTTACAGCGGTGATTGTAAATGGCTTGTAAGCGAGGTAGGTATTCAAACCGTTCCAGAAAATCGGCACGCACGGTGCTAATCAGAAACAACGGACATTCCGGGTCTTGAAGTGCATGCGCCAACAGTGCATCGAATTGCTTTCGTGCGGCATCTCCGGCAAAGGTAAACAACTCTTCAAACTGATCGACGACGAGCAAGAATGCGCCGCCTGGTTGCTTGAAATTCTTCAGGGTTGAAGCAAGCGCCGTTTCTTTTGCCGCCAGTCGTTCAAACCGTGTCCCCATATCCCGCTTGGCAGGGTCTTCGATCAACCCCTGTTCAAGGATCTCGGCCAATTTCTCGAGCGGATTCTGACCCGGCATCATCGGTCCCAGTATCCGCCAGTGCTCGATACCTGTGCATGACCACAGTGCGCCTTGTTCGATCATGGGCAACATACCGATTGACCAATGACGATTTTCCCGAACCGCTGTTGCCTTCGATTTGTAACCAACGAATATAGTTCGATCCACGAGGTTGGTGAGGGCTATCGGGATTGTTTAGCCGCTGATTACCCAAAGTAGCGAGAGCTTCAAGCGTCTCTTTGCGCCGCCCAAAAAATAACTTTGCATCCTGTTTACCGAAAGCGCTGAGCCCCAGGAAAGGACAACCTTCAAACAATGGTTGGTCATCAATGCAAATCGTGCGTGCTTTGATCGCTTCAATCAGCTTTGCAGATATCGGCGATTCGGGTGACCATTTTTCGGCCTGAAACAACGCCAGAAAAGGAGGCAGCGACTCGGGCTTGGCTTCATCCAATAAAATTGGAAAAATCGGCAGACGCAGTGCATCGTCATGCGGCGAAAAATACCGACTCAATGCAACCTGTGCTTCAGCACCGACCCAACGCTGAACGCCATCGCGCCCGATCAACAGCACAAACGCGCTGCATTGCTGCAATGTTTCTTCTAAGCGCGTAAACCATTGCTCGCCCACCCGGATTTGCTCTTCATCCTGAAACACATTCAAACCCGCCCCGGTTAATCCTTGGCGCAAGGCAATACAGGCTATGCGATCGGTACGGCTGTAACTGATGAATACAGGTTTGGTTACGCCAGATTCGGATGCACTAGATTTGGATACCGATAAACGATCGTGGCTATTTGCCATACGATAATTCCGCTTTTATAAAAGATTTATTGGGTGGGCAATGTAGATTCAAGATAATACTGCATTGCCTGTCACCGCCACGTCGCTAAAAATTGTTCCGCATTGAAACCTACCGTTGCACGCTTCCCATCCGTCAATAATGGCCGTTTGATCAAGCGGCCATTCATTTCTAACAGATTCAACATTTCTTGATGGGTCAATGTGGGAAGCAGTTGTTTAA
>ERZ1292630.5588-Hain-H41-02um-R3-5588-length-10237-cov-5_pt1 | contig 10237 bp, 4 predicted proteins | sample MGYA00564408_ERZ1292630 | MGnify/ENA primary metagenome ERZ1292630 (study PRJEB36523, sample SAMEA6512641) | groundwater metagenome | collected 2019-01-08 | study: AquaDiva: Metagenomics assemblies of 32 groundwater samples
CCGTCGGCACGCGGGTGTTGGGCAACTACATCGGCTTGGACGTGACCGGCACGCAAGACTTGGGCAACGGCTCTGCTGGCGTGCGGTTGCGCGGCGCGAGTTTCAACTCCATCGGTGATGGCACTCCTGCCGGCAGAAATATCATTTCCGGCAACAGCTACGGTGTGGAGTTGGAGTTCACCAGTCCCACGAACGTGATTGTCGGCAACTACATCGGCACGGATGTCACCGGCGCGTTGGATCGGGGTAACTTGTTTTATGGCGTATTCCTGGGCAGCGCGAGTTACAATCTTGTTCTCGGAAATGTCATCTCGGGCAACGACAGTGACGCGGTCTATGTTGCTGGCAATACTTCGCCCGGCAACCGGATTATTGGCAATCTCATCGGCGTCAGCGCTTCCGGCGAAAATGCGCTGGGCAATTCCGGTACGGGCATCATCATCGGCCAAAGCAGCACGCAGGTCGGCGGCACGAATGTGAACGAAGGCAATGTCATCGCCTTCAATGGCAACGATGGCGTGGTGATTACCTCGGGCGACGTCAGTTGTCCGGTGCTGGGCAACTCCATCTACGCGAATGGCGATCTTGGCATTGATCTCAACGGCAACAGCGTCACCCCGAACGACGCGGGCGACGTTGATGCGGGCGCTAATAATCTGCAAAACTATCCGGTGTTGGGAGAAGCTATCGGTTATCCGACGGAAACCATCGTCACCGCCACGCTCAACAGTTTGCCCGGCTCGGCGTATCGCATCGAGTTCTTCAACAACTCCACCAACGACTCGACCGGCTTCGGTGAAGGTCAGGCGTATCTCGGCTTCACCAATGTCACCACGGATGGCAGTGGGAATGTGGTGTTCGCCTTTGCCCATCCGGCAGCATTGACGGTGAATAATTATCTCACCGCCACAGCGACCGATACGAACAACAACACGAGCGAATTCTCAGGCGCGCAGCGCATCGTGTCTTATGACTCGGTGGACCTCGCGGTGAGCATCGCTGATTCCGCCGATCCCGCGCCGCACGCCACGAATTTCTTTTACACCATCACGCTCACCAACGCCGGGCCGACCAACGCCACGAGCGTCTTTGTCACCAACACGCTGCCCGCCACCACCACTTACGTGAGCAGCACCCCGTCGCAAGGTTCGACTTCGCATTCTTCCGGGATCGTGGTTTGGAATGTCGGCGCGGTACTCGACGGCGGCCACGCTTCGTTGGTCGTTCAGGTTTCGTCCATCATCACCGGCCAGGTCACAAATTCTGCCACGGTCGTCTCGGCCGAATCAGACCATACCCCGGCCAACAACACCGACACGGAAGGAACCTTCCTCGGTTTGACGGATATTGCGGTGACCATCCTGGATTCACCCGACCCGGTGACGGCAGGCCAGACCGTGACGTTCACAGTGACGGTGACCAACGCCGGGCCGGATGTGGCGACCTTCAGCACCTTGAGCTTCAGTGTGGATTCGGATTTCCACGTTACGGGCAGTTCTGTTTCGCAAGGCACGGTGACGACCGGGTTGGGTTATTACTACGCGGAGTTGGGCAACATTCCCGTGGGCGGCACGGCCACGCTGACGGGCACGGCGATTCCGATGATCGCGGGCGTATTTAATTCACACGCCGAGGCGTATCGCGCCGAAAGCGATCCAAACTTGGCCAACAACATTCTCAACGCCAGCACCACAGTGAATGCCGGCCCGGGCGTTTTTGAATTCACTGTTCCCTCGACCATTGTTAACGAAACCGCCGGCAACGCCACGCTCACGGTGCAACGCCTCGGCGGCAGCATCGGCACGGTGACGGTGAATTACGCCACGTCAAATCTCACGGCTGTTGCTAGCAGCGATTTCACCGCGACCACGGGCACGCTCACGTTCACCAACGGTGAGACGCTAAAAAGCATCCTTGTCCCGATCAACAACGACATCGCCGCCGAGTGCAATGAAACTTTCACCGCGCATCTGTTCAATCCGACGGGCGGCGCGATTGTGCTCCGCACGACCAACATCGCAGTGCTGATCTTCGACAATGAAGTTTCGCAAAGCGGCACGCTGGATCTGCTTTCCGCCACGGACGCCAATCTACCGCCCGAGGCGGGTGACGACAATTCCTTCGCCTCGTCGGTCAGTGCGGACGGCCGGTATGTGGTGTTCTCCAGCGATGCCAACAATCTGGTCAGCACGGATCAGAATTTTAACCGCGACGTGTTCGTGCGTGATCTGTTGATGCAGACCACCGCGCTCGTGAGCCGCCCCACGGGCAGCAGTTCCTCCGGTAACGGCCCGTCTGAAGGCGCGCTCATCAGCGGCAACGGGCGCTACGTCGTGTTCAGCAGCTACGCTTCAATTCTTGCCGATGATGATGACGATTTTACCCAGGATGTGTTCGTGCGGGATCTCGTCAGTTTGACCACGACGTTGGTCAGTCGGAATGTGGCCGGCACTGACAGTGGCGATGATGCCTCCTATACCTCCGAACCCAATCGCACGCTCATCAGCAGCAACGGGCAAAGCATTGTTTATGGAAGTTACGCCTCGGACCTGACCGCTGTGCCGGACAGCAATGTTGACAGTGACGTGTTTTTCTATGATCGCGTGGCCGCCACCAACCGGCTCATCAGCATGAATCTCACGGGAACTGGCACGGGCAACGGCTCCAGCGCCGATCCGGTTGTGAGTGCGAACGGTCTGGTGGTGGCGTTTGCCAGTACGGCTGACGATCTGGTGGCTTTCTCCGACTTCAATGGCGGCGAAGATGTATTTGTGCAGGACCTCGTCGCAGGGACAAATGAATTGATCTCGGTGAACCTTTCCGGGACGGGCGCAGCGAATGGGCTTTCGAGTGCGCCGTATCTCAGCGCGGATGGCCGCTATGTGGTCTTTCAAAGTTCCGCTTCCAACCTCGCGGCGAACGATTCCAACACCCGCACCGATGTGTTCCGGCGGGATCGTTTGACGGGCGTCACCGCACTCGCGAGCATCAACACCAATGGCGTCGCCGGAAATGGATATTCCACGGCGCGGGGCCTCAGCGCCGATGGGCGTTACGTGTTGTTCGCCAGCGGCTCGTTTGATCTGGTCGCCGGGGATTACAACTCCACCGAGGACGTTTTTGTGCGCGACATGGTGGCCAACGTCACCTTGCTGGTCAGCCGTACGCCTAGCGGCGATCCCGGGAATTCGACCTCGCGCAATCCCGTCATCAGCGGCGATGGCACGCATGTGGCGTTCGAGAGTTACGCCACCGATCTGACGGGCGCGACGAAGTTCGATTACTATACAGACATCTTCGTGCGCAACCTGACGAATAACACGATGCGGCTCGTCAGCTTCCGCAACGGCGGCACCAACGGACCGAACGGAGACTCGTTTGATGCGGCGATCAGTTACAAGGGTGGCGTGACGTCGTTCACCGGCGACGCCGAAGGCGGTGGGATCGGTGAGGGAATCATGGCCTTGAGCGGCAGTATCGAATTCTCCGATGTCTGGGCGCACACCTATGCTTCCAATACCACGGAACTGGTCAGCGTGGCGGCGCCCAGCACTTCCGGCAACGGCTACACTTACGATCACCAGATCAGCGCTTCCGGCGCGCACATCGTGTTTGCCAGCTACGCGGAAAATCTGACGGCAGACGACACCAACGAGAACAGCGATGTGTTCCTGTTCAACCTCACCAATGGCGTGGTTAGCATCGTCAGTATGGATTCCAGCAACACCGGCAGCGGCAACGGTTATTCCGATGTGCCGGACGTGAGCGCCGATGGCCGCTACGTGGCGTTTTACAGCACTGCGACCAATCTGGTGGCGGGCGATGCCAACGACGCGGGTGACATCTTCCGCCGCGATACTGTGGCGGGCACGACGGCGCTCGTCAGTGTGAACAGCAGCGGCAGTGGGCCCGGAAATAATGCTTCATACGATCCCGACATCACACCGGATGGGCGGTTCATCGTCTTTGAAACCACCGCCACCAATCTCGTGGCCAACGACCTTAACGGCTTCACTGATGACATCGTGCTGCGCGACATGACAAGCAACGTGGTCGAGTTGATCACAGTCAACGCCAGCGGCACAGGCACGGCGAACGACGTTTCGTACGATCCTGTCATCAGCGACAACGGACGCTTTGTGGCATATGAAAGCTTTGCCACCAATCTCGGCCCGACGGATGTGAACGACCGTTACGATGTTTATGTCCGCGACCGTCAGCTTGGAACAAACCTCCTGTGCAGTCGCAAACTCGCGGGCAGCGACGGCGGCAGCGAGGATTCCTACGATCCGATCATCAGCGGCAACGGTCAAATCATCGTGTTCTACAGCTACGCCACCAATCTGGTGGCCGCAGACACGAACGGCACGGGCGACATCTTTGCGTTCAACACCACGACGCACACCCGGCAACTGGTCAGCGTTGCGTTGGGCGGTGGTGTGGGGAACGATGATTCATTCAATCCCTCCATCAGCGCGGACGGGCGCTACGTCGCCTTCCAAAGTTACGCCACCAATTTAGTCGCCAATGACAGCAACGGCAACATCAGCGACATCTTCGTGCGCGACCTTATCGCCGCCACGACGACTTTGATCAGTGGCAACTGCAACGGTCTTGGCGGTGGCAATGACGGTTCTTATGCGCCGAGCATCAGTGGTGACGGTCGCTACATCACGTTCGCCAGTGTGGCAACCGATCTGGTAGGCGGATTTTATTCAGCGGGCGTCCAGAACATTTATCGCCATGACCGTCTCACCAGTGAAACCGTGTTGGTCAGCCAGAACCGTTTCATCACCGGCGGCGCAAACGCAGACTCTTATCAACCGCGCCTCAGCAGCAATGGTGGCGCAATCGCCTTTGTCAGCAGCGCCAACAATCTGGTCGCCGACGATAACAACAACAATGACGACCTCTTCGCGTGGCAGGGCAACCTCGTGGCTTCGGGCGTGGACCTGGTGTTGAACAAGGACGCTTCCACGAACACGGTCGCGCAATCCGGCGCGTTCAGCTACACCCTGACCGCGACCAATTATGGCTCGGCGGGCGCGACTGGAGTCATCGTCACAGACGCCTTGCCGCCGGAAGTGAGTTTCGTTTCCGCCAGCACTTCACAAGGCACGGTGACGAATTCCAGCGGCACGATCATTGCCACGGTTGGTAGTGTTGGAGTCAATGCTGGCGTCAGCATCACCATCAACGTGACGGCCGTCACGGCGGGCAGCATCAGCAACTTCGCCAGCGTGGCAGCCATCGAATCGGATGGGACGCCCGGGAATAACTCGGATTCTGCCATCGTGACCGTGACCGCCTTTGCGCCGCCGGTATTGGCGATTCAGCCGACGAACAGCACACAACTGCTCATCAGTTGGCCGTCAGCCACGCCCTCCGGCTTCATGCTCGAAACCACGACGAACCTGTCACCCGTGATCGTGTGGTCGCCCGTGACGAACGCGGTTTCGGTCAGCGGCACGAACAAGTTTGTGATTCTAAATCTTAATGCTGCCGAGCCGGAACGGTATTACCGGTTGAAGCAGTAATTGAATCCTTTAATTCGGAGTGCGCCCGTCTCGGGCGCAGCAACGTGTGCTGATAAGGGGTTGCAATTTTAACGGGCTCTTAGCGAACCACGATGCTGTGGCCGGGGACAGCCACACTCCTACTAACTTACTTCAGCTTAAGAAAATTTTGCAGAATCATCCGTCCGTTTTCCGTCAGGATGCTCTCGGGATGGAACTGCACGCCCCAGATGGGAAATTGCTTGTGCTTCACACCCATGATTTCGCCTTCCTCCGTCTCGGCGGTGATCTCCAGACAATCGGGCATGGAGTCGCGTTGAATGACGAGGGAATGATAACGCGTGGCCGGAAAGGGATTGGGCATCCCGGCGAACAAATCCTTGCCGTTGTGTTTAATCAACGAGGTTTTGCCGTGCATCATCCGGTAATTCACCACGACCTTCGCCCCGAAGGTGTGACCGATGCACTGATGCCCAAGGCAAACGCCAAGCGTGGGAATCTTCGGGCCGAACTCGCGCAGGATGTCGTTGGATAGGCCGGCTTCATTCGGTGAACACGGCCCGGGCGACACGAGCAATCGCTCCGGCTTGAGCGCGCGCACCTGTTCCACCGTGATCTGATCGTTACGCACGATCTGCATCGCGACGTTCATCTCGCCGAGATACTGCACGATGTTGTAGGTGAACGAATCGTAGTTGTCTATGACCAGCAACATATCAGTTGGCGGGCAGTGTAGCGGAGGGGCGATTGGTCAAAAGGATTTTCTCGCCGGGCGACCAGGGCCGCTCGACGCGATCAATGGTCATCGTGCGCGGCAGAATTTGGATTTCGTGGCCGAACACTTCACAAGTGACCGTGCCGGGCACATACAAAGTATCGAGGAAGATGCATCTGCCGAACGGCAGATCGAAGGGCGCGATTTGTCCGTGCTCAAAGCGGATGGTTTTCAACTCGTTGGTTGGCGCGGGCGCGTCCGGAAAAACCACGGTGATGTTGGTGAGTCCCAGCTTCGCGTGATTGATGAGCAGAGCAGGGGAGTTATCCAACTGCGTGAAGGTGATTTCCCACGGGCCGTTCTTACGTCGCTTGTTCTCCACCCAGGAGAATGCCGCGATGTAAACGACGAGCGTAACAAGGCCGACGGAGAGAAACATTTTCCACGGGGAAGATTTGGATGACATGGCTAAAATCTTTTCTTGGCAAAGGCGCGTCCGGATGCGGTTTTCAAATACCGCTCAAAGTTGCGGGCTTGCGGCTCGTTTGTAAATGCGATTGCGGTTTTGATCCGCCACGGACGAAGTTTGGAGGTGTGCGGAACTTCGCCGGCGTTGTGCTTTGCCAGCCGCGCTTTCAAATCTTCGGTTATGCCAACGTAGAAACTCTCGCAATCAGATTCGCTTTGGAGGATGTAAACGTAGAGGAAACTCATGAGGCCTTACTCCGAAGGCTGGCCTGCCGAGCCGTAGCTCGCAGCATTTGTTCAAAACGTATGAGGTGTGGCCCGCCTACGCTGCGCTACGGCGCGGTAGCCTTCGCTCTCCGCTTCCTTGATGATTGTTTTCAAAACATTGCTCATCGAAGGCTGGCCTGCCGAGCCGTAGCTCGCAGCGGAGCGGAGAGCGAAGGCTGGTGGAGCCTAGGAGGCTCGAACTCCTGACCTTCTCATTGCGAACGAGACGCTCTACCAACTGAGCTAAGACCCCATCCACCTGACCGCGTGTTATTTTTGACAGAAATGATTTCGGCGCGCAACAATAGATTCATCTGACGGAGGATTGTCTATGAGCCGATGATTGCCATTCAGGCGAAATCCCGCCAGTATGCTGCTGCAATTCGGCGGCGGACTTGAGCTTGTTTGGCCGAGTCCGCTTGCCGGTTGCATGCACCGATGAAATCTGAGACCAACAACGCGACGCGATTCTGGCAGTGTTTGCCGGCAGCGCGTTGGTTTGGCGCTCGCCACATTGACCAACCAACCTCCAAGTAATCCATGCCAGCCGCATTCCCGAAAATCTCCAAAATCAAATACGAAGGACCGAAGTCGAAAAACCCGCTCGCGTTCAAACATTACAACGCCAAGGAAATCGTCGCCGGCAAAACCATGCGCGATCATCTGCGGTTCGCGGTGGTGTATTGGCATACGTTCCGGGGCACGGGCAGCGATCCCTTCGGCGCGGGCACGATGCAACGTCCGTGGGATGATGGCTCCAACTCCGTCACCAACGCTCAGAACCGCGTGCGGGTGGCCTTCGAGTTCATCGAGAAACTTGGTGCGCCGTATTATTGCTGGCATGACCGCGATGTGGCCCCTGAAGGCAACACGCTCGCCGAATCCAACAAGAGCTTCGATGCCGTCGCGAAAATTCTGAAGGAAGAACAGAAGCGCACTGGCATCAAACTGCTCTGGGGCACCGCCAACGCCTTTTCCAATCCGCGCTACATGCACGGCGCGGGCACGAGCTGCAATGCTGATGTGTTTGCTTTCGCTGCGGCGCAGATCAAGAAGGCGATGGAAGTCACGCACGAGTTGAAAGGCGAAGGCTACACCTTCTGGGGTGGGCGCGAAGGTTACATGACGCTACTCAACACCGACATGAAGCGTGAACTTGATCATCTGGCCGCGCTGTTGCACATGGCGGTGGATTACAAGAAGAAGATCGGGTTCAAAGGCCAGTTCTACATCGAGCCGAAGCCGAAAGAGCCGACCAAGCATCAATACGATTCTGATTCCGCCGCCTGTCTGAACTTTCTGCGCGAACACGATCTGCTCCCGCATTTCAAGCTGAACATCGAGACCAACCACGCCACACTGGCCGGTCACACGATGCAACACGAACTCGAAGTCGCTGGCGCGGCGGGTGCGCTCGGCTCGATTGATGCGAACACCGGTGACGAGTTGCTCGGCTGGGACACGGATCAATTCCCGACGAACATTTACCTCACCACCTACTCAATGTTGTCCGTGCTAAAGTACGGCGGATTCAAGACTGGCGGCGTGAACTTCGACGCGAAGGTGCGGCGTGAAAGCTTCGAGCCGATTGATTTGTTCCACGCCCACATTGGCGGCATGGACGCGTTTGCGCGCGGCCTCAAGATCGCCGCAGCGATCCGCAAGGATGGCCGGCTGGAGAAGTTTGTGCAGCAGCGTTATGCATCTTGGGACAGCGGCATCGGCGCGAAGATTGAATCCGGTAAAGTCGGCTTCAAGGAGCTCGAAGCCTACATGCTCCAGAAGGGCGATGCTGCCGCCAACGCGAGCGGTCGTCAGGAATTCCTTGAGAACCTGATCAACGAATTCATCTGATCACTCACCCATGCTGGTGACGAAACTCGGGAGTCAGGCCTAAATCTGACTCCCGAGCCGCATTTTGGAGTTTCGTTGACGCTTTTTGGTGTTGAGAAAAGACACCACAGCGCAAATCATCTGTCCCGTAACCGTTGAAAATCATATTTCACATCCTGCCGTCGGTGCGACCAGCCGGCACATCAGTCGCATGGGCTGGAGCTTAATCAGAATCCGAAGTTAATTTCTCGCGCTTCAACATCGCCATCATTTACGTCATGAAAATCAATCTCAAGCAGCTCGAAGTCTGGTTCGTCACTGGCAGCCAGCATCTCTACGGTCCCGAAACTCTCAAAGCCGTCGCGAAACATTCACAGGAAATCGCCAAGACGCTCAATGACGCCTCCGCCATTCCGGTCAAAGTCGTCTTCAAGCCGGTGATGGTCTCGCCGGATGCGATCACCGAACTTTGCCAGGCCGCGAACAACGTCAAGAACTGCATCGGCCTCATCACGTGGTGTCACACGTTCTCGCCTTCGAAGATGTGGATCAACGGCCTCAAGCAATTGCGCAAGCCGATCTGCCACCTCCACACGCAATACAATCGCGATCTCCCGTGGGGCACGATTGACATGGATTTTATGAACATGAACCAGGCGGCGCACGGCGATCGCGAGCACGGCTTCATCATGACACGCCTGCGCATCGCGCGGAAGGTCGTCGTTGGTTTCTGGCAGGAAGAAGAGACGCAGGAGAAGATCGGCGCATGGACGCGCGCGGCGGCCGCGTGGAACGATTGGCAGGGCGGCAAATTCGTCCGCTTCGGCGACAACATGCGCGAAGTGGCCGTCACCGAAGGCGACAAGGTCGCCGCGCAACTCAAGTTCGGTTTCTCCGTGAACACCCACGGCGTCGGCGATCTGGTGAAAGTCGTGAACGCGCTCACCGAGAAGGAAGTGGACGCGCTGTGCAAGGAATACGAAGCAACTTACGAAATGTCTGCCGACCTCAAGAAGGGCGGCAAGCGGCACAAGTCCATCCGCGAGGCCGCGCGCATCGAGTTGGGTCTTAAATCATTTCTCACCGACGGCGGCTTCAAAGGTTATACCGACACGTTTGAAGATTTGCATGGTCTCGCGCAACTTCCGGGCGTCGGCTCGCAGCGTATGATGGCCGCGGGCGTCGGCTTCGGCGGTGAAGGCGATTGGAAAACGTCGGCGGTCGTCCGGGCGATGAAAGTCATGGCGGCGGGTCTCGAAGGCGGCACGTCGTTCATGGAGGATTACACCTATCACATGAGTCCCGACGGCAAGCTCGTGCTCGGTTCGCACATGCTGGAAATCTGCCCGACGATTGCGGACGGCAAAGCGTCGTTGCAAGTGCATCCACTCGGCATCGGCGGCAAGGCTGATCCCGCGCGGCTCGTGTTCAACACTCC
>ERZ1292630.5590-Hain-H41-02um-R3-5590-length-10232-cov-5_pt1 | contig 10232 bp, 7 predicted proteins | sample MGYA00564408_ERZ1292630 | MGnify/ENA primary metagenome ERZ1292630 (study PRJEB36523, sample SAMEA6512641) | groundwater metagenome | collected 2019-01-08 | study: AquaDiva: Metagenomics assemblies of 32 groundwater samples
AGCGAGCCACGTCGGCGAGGCGGCGTAGATCGGTGACCGAGGCGAGATGGTTCGCCCCCTGGCCGACGACGATCGCGATCGTGAATTCCACGGATTCCCCGGGAGGAAGCGTTAAGGGACCAGAGCCGAGGAGTATTCGCTTATCGAGTGAATGGTCATCCAGCCATCCGGAGCCTGCGACGGGATCCCCGTCGAAGCGGTAAGTCGTGACGGGCTCATTCTTGTTCCCGAGGGCGTGAAGTGGATCCCCCACGGCATCCTTGCCTTGGAGGTAAAGGTAGGACCGCTGGGCCGTCACGGGATAGTTCGTGTAGTCATTCGTGTTGTAGGTCTGAAAACTGCGGCAAGGAATGGTCACGTTGCCCGGGGCCGACCCGCCGAGCCAAACGACGCCCAGGGCAGGAGGAGTGGCCCCGAAGGCATTGTCGAACGTCGTGGAGTTGTACACGTATCCCATCTCCCGAGCCCGGTCGTACCCCGCGAGATCATCCGACGGATTTCCGATGTCGGGGTCAGCGAAGGCTCCCACATAGGTGCTCTCGATCGTGGCGGCCGAGCGGTTCGTCAGTCGGTAACGAACGATCGCCATGTTGGCCAGCGGCCCCGACCCTCCGTAGACGAAGGTCGATTGTCGCAGCTCGACGCCGAGCCCGTAACTGGGAGTCCAGTACTCGAAGACGCTCGCGCGGGGACCTAGGTTCATGTCATGGCCTACCGACCAGAGGAGCGATTTACCTTCGACCTTCGGAGTTCCGGTGGAGGTGATCGGCGCTCCATCGGCTATCGGCCAGGCCAAGTAGTCGGGACTCAAAACGTCGCCACGCTCAAGTCGGTAGTTTCGAAAGCGAGGTTCGAAGAGACTGTAGCGATCCCCGACGATCGTCCCGGGCGCGAATTCGGTGTCGCCACCGCCTCGTGACACCAGCCTCGTGGAGGAAACCCGCCCGCCGATCCACGGCCCCGCCCCGAATAGGATCGACGTCGTGGATTGGGGTGGGTAGAAGAGTCCGCCACGAGTGCTCCTCGATTCGAAGCCCGTCTGGCCTGAGTTCGAGACGAGCAGGTCGAACGCATTCGTGTGAAGCGTATCGGTATCGGTGATCGCGAGTTCGAGCCTCGTATTCGCGACACCGGACTCGACGCTGTCGGTAGCCCGGAATGTAAGCGCGAAACAGAGGCAACCCTCCACCGGCGCACCCGATACCGGCGGTATCCAGCTGAACGTTCCAGATTGGAAGGATGGATCGGTAACGAAAGTCGCGCCGGGCGGGTTCGCCGACGCCGGATCGAGTGTCAGGCTTGTGAGGGGAACCCCATCGGGAGATGTAGCCGAAACCGAGAACGTGACTTGGTTCAGAGGAATTCCCGCAACGGTCGATGGCGATGTCACGATCGGCCGAGCGCCATGGACCACGACATCGTAGCCTCGCGTCGTCGTCGCGCCCGAGGTGTCGGTCGCGCTGAAATGGAGCGGGTAGATCCCCTTCGTCGCCGGGGTCCAAAGAAGCAGCCCGTTCCGGTTCTCGTTCGACGTCGTGAAGGAACGCGTATCGCCGGGCGGAATTGCTGAGTCGTCGACAGTGAGCGTGACGATCGGATCGAGGTCAAGGTCGAGAACCTGCACGAGGACCCGACCTTCATCTCCGGCATACATCGCGTCAGCCTGGATGAGTACCGTGGGCGGAAGCGGACGGGGGAGTACGGTCACCAAGAAGGAGTCGGGTTGAGACTCGCGCTCTCCGATCACGGTGACCGCGACGAGGGCGGTTCCCACATCCGAGGCAAGCACGGGAAAGACCCGAAGGCTCTGTGGCCGGGAGGATCCGGCCGGATATGCCGAGACATATCGGGGGCCGGTATCGAGCCGGAGGTAGACCACTCCGCCGTCGGGGTCCGTCGTCGCCAGGGAAATCAGGGAGTCATGATGTTGCGCGATGAAGACGTCGGGGAAGGGGTAATAGATGAGCGCCTGGGGCACATCCGTCACCCGGATCGAGAACTCCCGCTGCCCGACGAGGACTCCGTCGCTTGCCTGCACGCGGCCGGTGTAACTCCCGGCATGGCTGAAGTTCGGTGCGAGCGTGATCGTTCCGGTGGCGGTGCCCGCACTCTGCCCTGAGGTCGCGACGGTCATGAACGAGGGGCCCGCCGCCTTCGAGAGTGCGATCGTGTCGCCGTCGGAGTCGGTCGCTCGGATGCTCTGGGAGACGGTGTCGCCCTCCGCGAGCGTCATGGAGGCGATCAGGTTGACTACGGGCGAAAAGCTGGTGGTGCCTACCGGGCCGAGCCCCTGGGTCTCAAACCAATCGAGTCCGAGTTTGAGCGTGTTGTCGAAGTCGATGCCCGGGCACCGCGAGCCAAATGAGGTGGAACCGACGGGGTGAATCGGCGTCGAGGCCGCGACGTGGATTACCGGCGACCCGCTCGATGGGGTAATCGTGAGCGATGCGAGGTGGTAGAGGCCCGGCGCGAGAATGGCGCCACTTCCGCGGCCCGCGTAGAAGTCGGTCTGACTCGAAGCTGTCCCGAAGACTGTCTCGAATCCCATGTGGTCGACAAACGAACCATAGGCCACCGTTCCGCCCGTCGCGCGAAGGATCAACTCGTACGAGTTGATCGTGAAGGAGGCTCCCGAATCCGCGCACTCCGCGGGGGCGCCTACCGCGTTGGCATCGGTTCGAAGCCATACGCCGACCGTGGTCGGGCCGGTCGAGGCGAGAGAATCGGCCGGCGTCCTGACCCCATCTCCGTTCGCGTCGAGATAGAGGTGCTGCGCCTGGCACGGGGAAGTTACGAGAAGCGCCCCCAGCAGAGGCAGAACCGCTCGAAATGGCGATGTGGTTCGCACGTGGACCCTCGTGGGACGGCTGAGAGACGCTTCGCGCGGAGGGGGTAAGACAAAGACTACACCCCGGGAGCGGCGGACGCCACAAATCCCACGGAACCCGGCATTCTTGCAGGGGGTTACCCCCTCTGGTAGGCTGAGGGCTCGGGGTAGGACCCCCCCACACCCAAGGTACGCACGGAGGACTTTAATGAAGCCGTTTCGGACAGTTGCCGCTGCGCTTGCTCTAGGATCCCTTTCGGTCGCGCTTCTCGCGCCGCTCTCCATCGCCCAGACTACTCCGGCTCCCGCCGCCACAGCGGCGCCAGCCGCACCGGCCGCACCTTCTGCTCCGGCCGCTCCGAAGGGCGTGACGACCGGCATCAAGACGATCTTCGGCGAAGTCGTCGATCCTGCCTGCTGGATCGTGAATGGCGCCAAGGGAGATACGCACAAGGAGTGCACGATCGCGTGCGCCAAGGCGGGCCAGGTGCTCGCGATCCTCGAGGCGAAGACCAACAAGCTCTACCTGATCGCCACCGAAAACCCGGGCGAGGATCCGAACAAGGGGGTCATCGACTTCGCGGGCATGAAGGTGACGGTCACCGGGAAGTTCTACACGCGCGGCGGTGTGACGGCGGTGAAGATCGCGTCGATCACCCCGGGTGGCGCCGCCAAGTAGTCGAGAAGATCCGTCCATCGCGATTCGTTGCACCGTACCAGGGCGCGTTAGGGGGAATTCATCATGAAGCGCAGCGTTGCCGTACTCACGGCCGCGTGCCTTGCTCTTACCGTCGTTGCGTTCCTGACGTTGCGGGCGGGCAACGCCTCGTCGCAGACCGCGACGGGTCACGAGGGGCACAATCACGGAGCCGACGCGGCCGCCAAGCCGGCCGATGCATCCACGAAGGCCGAGGAGCCACAGGGCACCGGCGACGGCAAGACGGCATCGCTACCTGGCGTCCCTCCCGGGAAACCGGCGATCGGCGGAGGCGTCACCACGACCATCACCGGAGAGGTGATGGACCCTGCCTGCTTCCTCGAGGCGGGCTCGAAGTCGATCGGCAAGGGGCACTTCCAGTGCGCCGTCGACTGCGCGAAGTCGGGGCAGACGCTGGCCATCTACGACCGCGCCATCGATCGGATCTACTTCATCGCCGGCGAACTCCCGGGACGCAATCCGAACGACCCCCTCATGAAGTACATCCACCAGAAGGTGGACGTCATCGGCACGGTCTATCACCGGAGCCAAGCATGGGGCATCGTGATCGTGAAGGTCTCGCCGCACAAGCCGAAGGCGGCCGAGGCGGTCAAGGGCACGGCTCCGAAGGCGACCACGAAGTAGTCCCGTTCCGCGGAGCGACTCGAGCGTGAACTCACTCGTCCTGCCGCTCGCCGCGATCGGCTTCTTCTCCTTCGCCTATCGCTACTACGGCGCCTTCCTGGCGGCCAAGGTCGCCCGCCTCGATCCGACTCGTCCGACGCCCGCCGTCACCCGGGGCGACGGGCGCGACTACGTGAAGACGAACCGCTTCGTCCTCTTCGGCCACCATTTCGCCGCCATCTCGGCCGCGGGACCGCTGATCGGGCCGGTGCTGGCGGCACAGTTCGGCTACCTGCCGGGTGCGCTCTGGATTCTCATCGGCGCGGCGCTCGGCGGCGCCGTGCACGATTTCATCATCCTCTTCGCGTCGGTGCGCCACGGCGCCGCGTCGCTTTCGGAGATGGCGCGCCGGGAGATCGGTCCCGTGGCCCATGCCGCCGCGACCGCCGCGATCCTCTTCATCATTATCCTCCTCCTGGCCGGGCTCGGGATCATCGTGGTGAACGCGCTGGCGCACTCGCCATGGGGGACCTTCACCGTGGCCATGACGATTCCCGCCGCGCTTCTCTTCGGTCTCTACATGTATCGCATCCGTCCGGGGCGCGTGGTGGAGGGGAGCCTGATCGGGGTGGCCATGATCCTGGCCGCCGTGCTTCTCGGTCCGTGGCTCATGGCGTCGCCCTACGCGGCGTGGTTTCGCCTGTCGCCGCTGGCGCTCCAGTGGATTCTCCCGATCTACGGGTTCATCGCGGCAACGCTCCCGGTCTGGCTCCTCCTTTGCCCGCGCGACTACCTCTCGACGTACATGAAGATTGGCACCATCGTCCTGCTGGTCGTCGGCGTGGCGATCGTCCGCCCCACGCTCCAGATGCCGGCCGTCACCAGCTTCATCGACGGATCGGGCCCCGTCCTCCCGGGGATGAAGATTTTCCCCTTCTGCTTCATCGTGATCGCCTGCGGCGCCATCAGCGGGTTCCACGCCCTGATCGGCTCCGGCACGACGCCGCGAATGATTCCCGACGAGGGGAGCATCCGCTTCATCGGCTACGGGGCCATGCTGACGGAGGGCGTGGTCGCCATCATGGCGCTGGTCGCCGCGACGACGCTGATGCCGGCCGACTACTACCTGATCAACGGAGTCCCGAAGGTCGTCGCAGCCATGGGGATTCAGCCCGTGCAACTGGCGGAATTGACCAGGATGGTGGGGGAGGAGTCGCTTCAGGGACGCACCGGCGGCGCCGTTTCGCTGGCGGTCGGAATGGCGAACATCCTCCGGCAGATCCCGGGCATGAGCGGGATGATGGCCTACTGGTATCACTTCGCCATCATGTTCGAGGCGGTCTTCATCCTCACCGCGCTCGACACCGGAACGCGCGTCGCGCGCTATCTATTCCAGGACGTGCTGGGTCGCGTCTGGGCGCCGCTCGGCTCAACCACGAACGTCTGGAGCGTCGCGTTCGTCGGCATCGTGGTCTGCTTCGCCTGGGGCTTCCTGCTGATGACCGGAACCGTCGACACGATCTGGCCGCTCTTCGGCGTCTCGAATCAGCTCCTCGGGGTCATCGCGCTGGCGGTCGGGACCACGTTTCTCCTTCGCACGCGCCCCGCGCGCTACGCCCTGACGACGTTCCTGCCCTGCGCCTTCCTCACGGTCACCACGATGACCGCGGGCGTGCTGAATACCCTCCGCTACCTCTCGCCTGCCTATATCGCCGAGAAGGGTCCGCTGATCGGCTACGTGGACGGGATCCTCTCCATCGTGCTCCTCCTCCTGGTCGCGGTGGTGCTCGTCGATTCCGGACGGCGCTGGCTCCGCATCCTCGGAGAACGCCGCCGCGGCGTTGTGGATATCGCCCTGGCGGCCCAGCCTCTCGACGGCAGCACGGTTCCGTCCTCGTAACCCCAAGGCCAACTAGTGGGTACGACGTCCGGACCATAGCGGCAGCGGCTCCCCCCTTCCGATAATCGGGGTGGAGTCATGAGACCAAACCGGATCATCTATCTGCTTGCCGTCGCGGCGGCCCTCCTGGCCGGAGGCGTGCGCGCGCAGGAGAGCAGCGAGTGCCTCGACTGCCACGAGGATCGCGAGCTAAGCGGCAAGCGGAACGGCCGGACGATCTCGGTCTTCGTGGATGCCGCCAAGCTCAAGTCCTCCATCCACGCCTCCGTCGATTGCCTCGATTGTCACGCCGACCTCGAGGGGAAGGAACTCCCGCACGACGACGAACTGAAGCGCGCGGCCTGCGGCGCCTGCCACGACGACATCCAGGCGCTGCACGCCAAGTCGCTCCATGGGCAGGCGATCGCCCGAAACGACCCGCTTGCGCCGCGCTGCCAGGATTGTCACGGTTCCCACGAGGTCGTCCGCGCCAAGGATGCCCGGTCGCCGGTGGCGCCGCTCCGCGTGCCGTTTCTCTGTGGCAAGTGCCACCAGGAGGGGGCGCCGGTGCAGCGGCAGCGGGCGATTCATCAGGGCAACATCCTCGAAAACTTCTCCGAGAGCATCCACGGCGAGGGCCTCTTGAAGAAGGGGCTTATCGTCGCGCCGAACTGCGCCTCCTGCCATACCGCGCACTCGATCTTGAAGCACACCGATCCCGCCTCCTCCATCGCCCGCGCGAACATCGCGAAGACATGCACCCAGTGCCACGCGGAGATCGAAGCGGTGCACCGGAAGGTGATCAAGGGCGAGCTCTGGGAGAAAGAATCCCACCGGCTTCCAGCCTGCGTAGACTGCCACCAGCCGCACAAGGTGCGAAAGGTCTTCTACGACCAGGGAATGGCCGACAAGGACTGTATGCGCTGTCACTCCGATGGCGCGTTGAAGGCCGCGGCGGACGGCCGGTCGCTGACGGTGCGGCCCGACGATCTCTCCCACTCCCGGCACGCGAAGGTCTCGTGCAGCCAATGCCATACGGGGGTGAGCCTGTCTCGCGTGCGGGCCTGCGTGACGATCGTTCAGAAGGTCGACTGCTCCTCCTGCCACGCGGAGGTCGGGCAGGTGTACCAGGCGAGCACGCACGGGCAGTTGACGGCGAAGAAGGACGCCAACGGCCCGACCTGCAAGGAGTGCCACGGCACGCACGCCATCTTGGGGAGGACGGAGAAGAACTCAGCCACCTTCCCGACGAACATTCCCCGGCTTTGCGCCAGTTGCCACCGCGAGGGAGAAAAGGCGGCGAAACGCTACAAGGGCACCCAGCACGACATCATCGAGCACTACACCGAGAGCACGCACGGGAAGGGCTTGATGAAGAGCGGGCTGACCGTGACGGCGACCTGCACGAATTGCCACACCGCGCACGGCGTCCTTCCGAAAAAGGACCCGGCCTCGAGCGTGAATCCGAAGAATATCGCCGGGACGTGCGGTCGCTGCCACTACGGGATCGAGGAGAAGTACGAGAAGAGCGTCCACGCGACGTTGGTGGGGAAGACGAAGAAGGAACTCCCGGTCTGTAACGACTGCCACTCCGCCCACACGATTCGCCGCGCCGACGACGTCGGCTTCAAGCTCGACATCATGACGAAGTGCGGACGCTGCCATGAGAAAATCGCCGACAGTTACTTCGACACCTACCACGGAAAGGTCTCGCAGCTTGGTTACACCAAGACCGCCAAGTGCTACGACTGCCACGGGTCGCACGATATTCTGCCCGCCGACGATCCAAAGTCCCACCTGAGCCGCGCGAACGTCTTGAAGACCTGTCAGAAGTGCCATCAGGGCGCGACGCGCCGTTTCGCCGGGTACTTGACGCACGCGACGCATCACGACCCAAAGAAGTATCCATTCCTCTTCTACACCTTCTGGGGAATGACCTCGCTGCTGATTGGGACATTCCTCGTGGGAGGACTCCACACGATTCTCTGGTTCCCCCGGGCGCTCCAGCTTCGCCGTGAGCGCGACAAGGCGGAACGGGAGGAGGAATCCGATGGCGCATGAGCCGAAGGGTGTGCACTTCGAGCGCTTCACGAGGCTCAACCGGGTGCTGCACATCGTGATGATCGTGAGCTTCCTGAGCCTTGCCTTGACCGGGATGACGCTCAAGTTCTCGTATACCGGCTGGGCGCGGTTCCTGGCGCGGTTCTTCGGCGGGTTCGAGTCGGCGGGCTACGTGCATCGAATGGCGGCGGTCCTCATGATCATCACCTTCGCCACCCATGTCACCGACCTCGTCAGGCGAAAGAACCGCGAGTTCGGCTCGTGGCGCGCCTTGATCTTCGGGCCCGACACGATGCTCTTCAACCGGAAGGATCTGAAGGAGTTCATCGGGAGCATCAAGTGGTTCCTCGGGAAGGGACCTCGTCCCCGGTATGGCCGATGGACGTACTGGGAGAAATTCGACTACTTCGCCGTCTTCTGGGGGATGCTGGTCATCGGTTCGACCGGGCTAATGCTCTGGTTCCCGGAGGTCTTCACGCGGGTCGTGCCGGGCTGGTTCATCAACGTCGCGACGATCATCCACAGCGACGAGGCGCTTCTGGCCGTCGGGTTCATCTTCACGGTACACTTCTTCAACACGCATCTGCGGCCGGAGAAATTTCCGATGGACTTGGTCATCTTCACCGGCAGGATGCCGCTGGAGGAGTTCAAGGCCGACAAGCCGGGGGAGTACGAGGATCTGGTGAAACGCGGAGAGCTGGAGAAACACCTGGTGGAGGCCTATCCGCCGATCGTCCTCCGAGGCATCCGTGCGTTCGGCTACACCGCCCTCACGATCGGATTCCTGATCGTCCTCTGGATCATCTACGCCATGCTGTTCGCCTACCGTTGACCGGACCGGCGCGGAAGGCCCCTCGCGCCCGGAAGCCGGTACTCTCGAAAACCTACCAGCGAATCTACGCCGCCGTTCGACGCATTCCCCGGGGCCGCGTCGCGACGTACGGCGACGTGGCGCGCCTGGCGGGAATGCCGCGTCAGCCGCGCCTGGTGGGCTACGCCCTTCATGCCACCCCGGAGGGGATCCGGCTTCCCTGGCACCGCGTCGTGAACGCGCAGGGGCGGATCAGCCTCGGCCGCGGTGTGGCAGGGGGGGAACTCCCGCAGCGCTTCCGCCTGGAGCGGGAAGGGGTTGAGTTCGGCCCCAACGGCCGAATCCCGCTCGACTCCTATCGATGGGATCCCTCCAAGCCTGTCCGTCGCTCCGCGAAGCCGCGCCGCCAATAGATTCGGCCCGCCACGCATCGCGCGTGACGGGCCGAGGGGATCGCGACCGACGAAGCGGTCAGTTCTGGATGTCGGCGTCGTTGAAGTTCGCGACCTGAACGGGAAGGCTGGCGCGCGCGGTGACTCCGTCACCGTTGTTTCCGCCGTTGATGTGATTGAACCCGGAAAGCGTGATGCGCGCCGTCGTGCTGGTCGCGATGAACGCGGAGAGCGCGGCCTTGTCGGCGATGTTGGTCAGCGCGATGGAGAATTCGGCAGTTTCGCCGGAGTTGACGACTCCGGTCACGCCGCCCGAAACCGCCGGGTAGACTCCGTTGTCGAACGTGACGGTGTAGCCCGTGATGATGATCTGCGAGAAGGGCGTGCCGGGCGCGAGGGCCGGGCCGCCGTCGTTCGGAATGTTGGTCACCTTGACGAGGACCTCGTCCGCGACGACAGAGCCCGAATCGGTCACCAGATCGCTATAGTAGACGAGACCATCATTGACGCTGACTACCTGTAAAATGTTGCGCGACGATTCGTCCGTGCAACCGTTCAGCGCCGCAAGCGCTCCCAGCGCCGCGAGCGCGAGTACGAACACCTTCACCGTCTTCATGTCGGTCTCCTTGGTTGTCGCGATCCCCATCGCGAACGGAATACGAATGGAAATGGAAAAACCCCTGGGGTGTAGAGCAAGGGCTATGCCGTGAGGGAGGGTATTGAGCGGGGCCGCTAAACGGCACCCCAATTGGAGTTTAAGAAGGGGCCGCGAGTGAGGGTCGCAAAAGAAGAGGCGGGGTCCGTGCATTTCGCACGGACACCCGCCGGACTGCAATCAAGCGCAGGACCGTTCCCGGCCGCCGCGCGGGGCCCTACTTGCGGGCCATGGCCATCTGGGAGGCCGCCAGGTAGCGGCGATTCACCTCGTCCCAGTTGATGTT
>ERZ1292630.1148-Hain-H41-02um-R3-1148-length-26643-cov-6_pt1 | contig 10229 bp, 7 predicted proteins | sample MGYA00564408_ERZ1292630 | MGnify/ENA primary metagenome ERZ1292630 (study PRJEB36523, sample SAMEA6512641) | groundwater metagenome | collected 2019-01-08 | study: AquaDiva: Metagenomics assemblies of 32 groundwater samples
ATGTCCTACATGAGCCCCGAGGAGCAACTGGTGCCGCCGTCGCTTGACGGGCAGACCAACTTCAACACCCGGATTCCACTTCGGCGGTCGCCAGAGCGAGTGGACACCGCACAGCCATCCAGCCGTGCAGCTCCATCGGACGGATCACAGCAGCAGCGGAGTTCCACGACGCGACGGGCGGCGGCAAATGTGCCTCCGCCGCCTTTGTTTGAGAACTTGCCGGCGGAACTCGTCGGTGTGCGTCGCGCCGCTCCACGTGACCACCGCAGCCCAACGGACAAGAACGGAGGGCCAAGCGCGGCAGCGCACCCGAGCGCGTGGGAGCAGCAGCTAGAAGAGTACCTGCGTGCCCGGGGCTCCATGGATCCCGCGCGCATGCGGCACAACTCGTCGGCCAAGTCGCCGTGGGACTCGATGCTGCAGCAAGCTCAGATGCAGGATGCCGATGGACGCGACGGGACCGCGTCCACACCGCCCACATCTCCGCACTCGTCACGCCGTCGCGCGATGACGCCTGGGAGCGACAGTCGGCGCCGACGTGGCGTCGCGGCCGGAGATGCCAGCGAGGATGCCATCGATTGGGTGACGGCCGCGCGGGAGCGGGAAATCCAACTTCGCAACATTCAGCGCTGGCAGCGGCCGACGGCGGCGTTCCAGCAGCTCTCGCCACCGTACAGTCACTGGTCGTCGTACGACCTCAAACGCTCGCACCCTGTCCCGGCGCCTTATAGCCACGGCGCCGCGGCAGTAGCAGGGGGCCCCTTGTCGCCACGCCTTGGCGCCCCGGGCGCCTCGCTTCACGCCATCTGCGCCTCTAGCGGTCCGGTTGACATTCCGCACGCGGAGTCGCCGAGCGCGATGCGACGGCGATTGTCCCCTCCTCGATCGCCCTCTCCTTCGTCGGTGCCGTTCCGAAGTAAAGGGGAGCGCTTTGTGCCACGTAGCGGTCGGCTGCTGAACCCCGGCCCAGGGCACTACATCGGCCCGACCGAGTCGAGCGCGTGGTTCACCGGGCCCAAGATTGGCATTCACGGCCCCGTTCGTCGCGTTGACAACAATAACGTGCCTGGCCCTGGCTCGTACGAAATCCCTTCGTCATTTCAACCCCCGCCGTATGGGCCACCGAGACTTGGGAAGCAGCGCGGCGGTATTCTCACCCGACGGTAACACACCCCACTGTTGCCTTCCGCAGTTCGATGTCGGTCCCCCCGCCGCCGGGGGAATGGTATCGTCGACCGGAAGAGAGGACCTGTTCGATCGACCGGTAAAAATGATAAGGCATCTCCTTGTGGGTCCCGTCCCGCGTGGACAAAGACTGTGTGAGTGGGGTCGCATGTTGCTTCATGTTTGGTCATTATTTGGCAATCACGAGAGAATCGCAATTTTTTTTTATCAGAGAGTAGTTCATCGATGAGATGGGCGGCTGGTGGAGTGTGGGGTCGAGGCGGTGCCGTTTTGGCCACCGGCGGCCATGCGAAGGGGATGAAGGGTGGGTGCCCCTTCTCGCAGGGAGGTGCTCGAAGTAGACGGCTTCACTGGCTGATGTCCCCGCCCTCCCAAGGCTCCGTCGGCAGGGCCCCTTGGTCGGTTGCCTTCTCATCGATCACGGACGTTGCCGCAACCGGCGACTCCTCTGGCAATGGCCGCGGCGCCACGTCCGCGATGGACGACGACGATGACGACAACGTCGTGGCGCTGCGTTTGGCCCTCGAGCGAGCGGATCAATCCACGTGCCCCGTCTGCGGCTGGGTCGCGCCGTCCACTTGGCCGCTACTTGGTGCCCGTGTTGAAGAACAGCAGCAGCAGTACGAGGAGGAGGCACAGCTCCTGATGGACACTCGTTTGCTAGCCCATGTCACCCTCCGACATCCAGTGGAAGCCACGGCATGTTTGGGTGCACCTCGCGTCGGGCAGCTTCTCGCCTCCTGGCTGAAGGTGGCAGCCCGCATTACAACGACTAACGACCTACGCTGCCAACGAGCAGCGGAGTTGGCCGCCCCATTGCGGGTCACCGTCGTGTCCGATTGGCCTCGATGCGACCGCTTCGCGCTTCTCCAAAGGCACACGTTGGACACCGTTGCGGCGAGGGCTATTGGACAGGGGGTCGAGGGGCAGTTGGTCCTCGGATTCTGCCATCCCGCGCGCATCGCGCAAGAAACGGATATCGTGAACACGTACGTGATGGAGCAGGGAGGTCCTTGCGCGGGGCTACGCTCCGCATGTGCGACGGCACTGCCCACCTTTTTGCTCATCCCCCCCTTCGGGCCGTACGTCGCGGATCATCTGGCGACCTCGCTGGTCGATGCGCTAACTAGAATCATCTACGAGTGGACCGACGATCCTTCCCCCTCGTCCGTGACACGACCCGTCACGTCGATGAACGACGCCCCTGTCGCCGCCTCCCGCCGCCGCGGTCTGCACCTACGACTGGTGGTCGTCGGGCAGCCGGGCCTCGCGTACGTTCTCCGCGGCATGTCGTTGTCTGGCCGCTTTTCCGCCGCGGCGTCGTTGGCGGCGGTTGGAGACGGTGGGACGACCGTCGCCTTAACCATCGATGAGGTGCCAAGTACGGCCGCGGAACCTTGATTCAGATGCGTTCCGCACAATGCGACCTCATTGGTTGAAGAGATCGTTGGGCTTGGAAAGTCGTGCGTTAACGCGTAGCGGTGGGACGCGCGTTTGCAGAGTGACTAGAGAGAGGTCTCAGTCGTCGCGATGCATGCCTCCCTTGCCTTCTCAAGGTTTCTCTTTTGGGTTGGTGCCAGCATACACGTGGGGAACGTTTCCAAAAGAAAACATAGCAGTGGATAGCTCTATTCACAACTCCCGCCCTGTGGAAATAGCGATATCATTAAAAGCACGGCTCTTCATCATCATGACGCTTACGTATAAGTCGATTTCAATCCTTGTTACGCAGCCCACATGTCACTCCGTCGCTTCGTCGCAGTCACCTTTCTTGATCACCGCCGCGTCGCGTCGTACTGCATCCTCGTGTGGCTCACCGTAGGCTTCGCGACGTCACTCGCCCGGGCGGCCGTCCTGGGGCACGTCTCCCCGCTGGAAATGTTGGCAAGCGTGATGGGACCGACCATTGCGATGCCGAGCACGATGGGCGGGGCGCTAGAATTCTACCTTGTCGCTGGGTTGCCCTCGGTGCCACTGCCTTCCGGGACCTCAGCTGTGACACGACGCACAGTGACGTTCCTGCCTGTGGAAGCAGGCCAGCCGATGTGCACCATCGATACCCGTGGACTAACAGCGTCGTGTGTTTCTCTTGCCGATGCAAACCTCGTTCCTGTCTTGGCCGGGGTGGAGACGTCCGTCACGGATCCCGTCGCGCCGTTGTTCATGGTATCTGAATCCACATTGGCACTTGTCGCCCGCAACGGTAGCACGCTAGTATCGCGGAGCCTGGCCGCCCTCCCCTTTCGAGATTTAACCCAAGTCGGGAAGGTGTGGCACGTCGACTTCAATGCGTCCGCGGCCGAGCTCACGGTGTACCACCACAGTGCCATGGCGCTTTTTGCCGACATTGTCCACGTGAACCTCGAAAACGCGACGTTCGACAATGCGGTCCGCCTCCTCTACTTCACGTCATCTTGGGAACTAGTAAACCGCATCAATCCCCAATATCGGAAGCGGCCGGTGCCTGGTCGGCTTCGAGAAACCGTCCCGTGCCGTGCCGAAAGTACCTCAGAAGTGCGCGTCAGCTTGTCTCGACTACTGCGTTTCGCCGTCGTCGACTCAGACTCGGGGCCGGGGGGGGATTGTATTTACACGATTCCAGAGCAATTACTTACAACCATCCCCCCTGGATCGTGCTCATCCGCCGCGCATCCTACGGGACTCTGCTCCATCTCTTTCCCGGTGGTCACGTGTGATGGCAGTGTTGCAGCGCGTCACTATAGAAATCCCGACAGTAGCGGCCATTACGACTCATATCTGGCCTCGACGACGGCTCCATCGATGTTCTACGACGGCCGCTTCTACGCAGGTTACCCGTTTCCTTTCGTCACATGGCACTCGCCGTCGCAGCTATTCGACGGGAGCGGCGAGTGCACCGATGGGAGAGCTATGATCCTGGACGTCAATGAAACGTACCGACTGACGACGGACTTCAACCGCCGCGCCCCGCTGCTACCGGACGCGCAACACGGGCTCGGTAAAATACTCGCCATCGTGCCGCTGACATGCGGCTCGTCGCAGGTGCTCGTGCTGCGGAGGCAGGCTGCTGCCGTCAACGCTGCGATCGTCAGCTTCGTCCCTCCGCCGCCGTCACCTTTTGCGTATTCAGTTTCGTCGGTGTCCAATTCAGAATCGCTCTTCATAAAAACGGATCTACATTCGGGAACACCTATGGTGGCCCTTTGCGGCACGACCAGCTGCACATCTATCGATCTAAAGTCGCTCGCCGTCACACCGGGAGGAGAGGCGACCGGGGACATAACCTACGGAAACAATGCGTCACTGGCGATATCGACCGTGGGCAAAGGCCTCCTCGACGGGGATCCTATCACGTCGCAGGGCGTCCCGGAAATAGTCGTTGCGGTACTGTTCCTTCCGCCGCTTCGTATGTTCATCGCCGTCGGCACTGACAATGCGACTGGTGCAGAGCATCGAATCTGCGTAATTCAGCCCGGAATCGTCACGTGCAGCCCGGTTCCGTGTATCACGACAGTTCACGAGTGGGTGTGGGTCCCGCCTTTTCCGGATACGGCTAGGAACGCGGAGAGCAACGCCGATATCCTGATCATCGGCGGCAATGCGACATGTCCTACCCAATTCTGCTATCTCCGGTTCACCGGACCAGCGGTCGTCACGCGGCAGCTGCTCGCGCCCTGTCGCCCTTTATCAATACCGGCCGTCGTCACATTGCGGCGGCCGTACATGATCGCGCACCCTTGGCTATCGGGAATCATTGAGTGCGCGGCCGTTAACGCGACACACATGCACGTGTTGGTGTTTAACTACGCCAACGACCTCGCGATATCGGATACGGTGACAGTCCACGACGAGGATGAGGCCATCGTGGCTCTCAACCCAAAGGCCGCTGTGGTCGTCGTCGTCCGACGGTTCGCTGCTGGCTCGGTGATCGGATTGGTGCCACTGCCCTGCGGTACGACGCTCATCCTCACGGCAAATGGCACGTTGGACTTAGCCGTGCCGCGTATCGTCGCTCCGTATGTGCCCACGTCTTCGGCCATCGCCAACGCAACGTGGTGCACAAGTTACGCGTCTGGCGGCACGACGACCGTTTCCTGCGTAGACCTCACTGCCTACGAGCCGTATATGGTGAGGTGCGAGGCAACCGCGGCATCACGGAACGCTCTGGTGTACCGGGACAAGCCCTTTTCATGTCAGGTTTACCTCGCGCCGTTCGCAACGGCACCAGCACCAATCACGACGGCATCCCAGCAGCAGTTGTATAACGTCAGCGCCGAGGAGGTCACGGTCACGGTCGCGACCAATCTCCTTGAGTTTCGCGGCACCGTGGGCCTCGATTACCGTAACACATTTTTTGATGTATCTTACTGTTTACAGCCCAGAGGCCTCTGGTCTTGCTACCGTGCGGTGATTAACGTCGGGAACATCGACGACTTACTGACGCCGTGGAATTCATCGGCATGGACAACAGCGACTCGTCTCATTTGCGATTTGCGACCTGCGACGGCGGCGGCTGCGGATTCGAGCACCACGATGGTCGTTGCGCAATCAGAGAGCGCAACCTTTCAAGCGCCGACGATCAACATGACCAGAATGACGACGGACTCGCTCGAACAGCTGCCGTCAGCGACATCCCGGAGTGTCAACTCTCCTCCTCCGTCGGCAACTAATGTGACCCTAACTTCGCCAGTGCTCACCGTCGCCTCATCGAGCGCACTGCGACAGCTCACAGCAACCGCGACGACCTCAGCGGCGTCGGCAACAACGGCGACAACGGCCACCGTAACGGCGCAAACATCGGAAATGCGCCCTCCGATAGCGCGCCCTCCAATGCCGACGACGCCGCAGCAAGCGGTGGTCGACGCCTCAGCGACAGCAGCGACTGTGGCACTAGGGGTCGTGACCGCGCCTCTAGCCGCTAACAAAGGTACGACAATGTCGCGGTTGCTCGCCGCCCGCGAATGCCGCTGGGCCACGCCCGTGCCGGAGCCAACGCAGTTCGTTTACGTCTTCGAGCTTGGTGGCACCGAGGCAGCCGGCGCGCTTGCCTCGACGCTCCCGGTGCAGGCGGTCGTCGCGGCGGCCGCCGCCATGTGCTCCCGTGCCCGCCGCTTCCCCCACGTTGCAGTGCTGCACCTCGCTTTGCTCAGTTACTACGGCCCCAACGTCGCTGCGCTCGCGACATCCGCGCTCACTGGGGGCGACGAAGGCGTCCTGGCCGTGGCGGGTCTCGTCGTCAACGCAGGGTTGTTCGGCGTCGCGGCCGCGTCGACCTGGGCGCTCGCCTTGCACCACCGAGTGCTCTGGAAGGACGCACGCGACCTGCGTTCGGGGCTCGTGCGAGTGTACGGCGCTGTCGACCTCATGTGCGCGTTTCTCATCGGCGCGCTTTCCGGTGCGCGTGGCCTCGTGTGTGCGACACGAGGATGGCTGATGTGCGCCGCCTGTTTCGTCAATCTTGCGCACGCTGGACTCGTACGGCCAGTTGCGGGGCGGCTCGACAACGCGCTCGCCGCAACGACGGCGCTGCTCGTCTTCGGCCTTTCACTGCTGAGCGTGGCCACGCCCCGCGAGCCCAAGTACGACGAGGCGGTACTAGCGCTGAGCATTGCCGTCACCGTGTGGATGTATCTGCTCCTTGCACTCGCTGTAGGTGGCAGTGTCCGTCACTTGCTTCATCGCCGCGCCACCAAACGGTAGGAGCTGCCTCGTTTGCAGCGCCGGTGGCCCGGTGGTCGTAGGAGGCGCGCGATCCCTTCTTCCATCTCGGGAGCTTTTGCGTTTCGTTTTACTGTGACTACTACGACCTTTTTGTAATTGACTTCACGCGAAGTTTCGATTGCATCTTCGATCGCGCTCTCCTGCACACAAAATTCATGGCGACTGAAGCAGCCGCCGCTGGGGGTTCCTCTGCTGCGGGTAGCAGCACATCGTCCAGCACCGCGTCGCGTTTCTCCAACCCACGTTGGACACCGCGGCGAGGGCAAGAGGGGCCCTTGTCGGCCTTGGGTAGTGGACAGGAGGTCGAGGGTCAGTTGGTCCTCGGATTCTGCCATCCGCGAGCATGCTGCAGCAGGGAGGTCCTTGCCGGGGCTACGCACCGACAGACCCCGCCTAAGCGAGGACTCCGGCAGGAGACCAACACCGGAGCGCGGGAATCGAAAAAAACCGAGACGCGGTTCTTTTCAAGACAACGAACGGCCTACAAGAGTCGCTAACCACATGCGGTCGCGAGCCTTGCCGCCAGAGGAGGAGCAATCAACGAGGACACGGCAGCTCGTCGCCGTCGGCGACGACTGGTGGTCGTCGGGCAGCCGAGCCTCACGTACGTCCTCCGCGGTGTTGGCTGGCCGCTCATCCGCCGCGGCGTCGTTGGCGACGGTTGGGGACGTTGGGACGACCGTCACCTTAATCCATCGATGAGGTGCCAAGTACGCCGCGGAGCGTTGATTGAGATGAGAGGGGCGCGACACACACCACTGGGGCACTGGGAGGTGTGCAGAAAGAAAGGATACTTGTTTTTTTACAGTTTGAGATGGGAGAGATGGAGAATGTTCTCAGCATCTGGAAGGTCGCGAGTCACGTTGGGGACACGCTTTTTTCGCGGTTTTGGCGAGACGGGGTCTTCTTCATGACGGCGGTAAACATATTGGTATATGGTTGTGGTTCGCCTGCTTTGAGTCGCTCCGTCCCCACACTCTTTCTTTTTCATTCGGTCTCTTGTCTGCTTTTCCGTCCCCGGTTTTTTTGCAGTCGCACTCTCCTCCGTCATGACGACTCAGGAAAACGCCGCTGCGGGCAGCAGCACGTCGTCCACCACCGCGTCTGCGGGAGCGACACGCCGCGTTGAAAACGAGGAGCCCAACTTCTTCGGTCGCAAGCACAAGGTGCCCAAGAATCGGCAAGGCCTCATCACGGGTCTGCGCAGCACGAACGCCCTGTTTCTGTTCGGCATGTCTTGCATGCTCTTTGGCGGTGTCCTGGGTCCGATGTACGTGAAGAAGTACTACAGCCCGGGCTTTCTTCAGAGATTGGAGGAGTCTGTGAAGTCCAAACGTATGTCCTTTTGGGAGAAGCGCAACACGGCGCAAGCCTACGTGACGCAGAAGGTCACGAGCTGGTACGACTGGCTTGGCTTCAAGTCGTACAACTTGAGGCCGTGAACCGCCGCGCGCGGAGAGGGACCTCTGCTGCCCACCAACATCGCGGCACATTGGGGTGGGTTTTTTGTTTGCAAGTCGTTGATGTGCGGCGAGAGACGGGAGGCGAAACCCGCCCGTACGCGGGAACTGGCGTTCAACCTCACAACAACCACGTCGGGAGAGATTTTTTGTCACAGCACTTATAATATTGGCACCCATCATGTCACTCCTTTATGTGTTGCTGTTTTGCTGCGGGAGGAGGGACGGCTGTATGCGCACCGCATACGCATAGCTTTTTTCGGAGAGTGGATGGGAGAGGGCAGCGTCTCTCGTGGACCGATCGCAGCCACGCCGCCATCGACAGTCTCGTCTTCGTCGTCGTCATCGGCGAAAGTTGTCGTTCCGCCATTGGCTGAGGGCGCGGTCATCCATGACGCGGCCGAACGGACCAAGTATGCGCGCGCGGTGATGCGCAACGCCAGGATTTACAATCTGCTGTTCGTGTCGTTGGCGGTCGTCCCCTTGGTGGGCGGGTACTTTATCGTTCAGTGGGCGCGGCGGAACCTTTGGCGCGATTACGTTGACCCTTACAGCGGCGCGGATTGCAACATGGCCATCCCGACCGCCGCGCAGCGACAGCAAGCTGGCTTGCCACCTTCTGCAGCTGCATCCGCCGTCGACACCTCGGTGGCCGTAGGGGGCGCCAGTGCGGCGGTGTCGACGGTGCCTTGGTTTCAACACGGCTCGTCACCAGGCGGCGGATACGCACAGGCGGCTAGGCTGTCTTTCGGCGCAGTACGGCGGCCGGCCGCGTCGAACGCGGATCGTTCATCGTAGGTTCCACCGCCCTCCCTCCCCCTCTTTGGATTGGAAGGGATGACGTGACAGGTGTGGTCCTTCGAAGAGAACATTGTGTTTCGGTTCGTGGTGCTTCCCTATGCACCCCCATGTTCGCAGGTAAATTTGTCAAACATCGATCGGCATCTTTTCGTTTCACGATGTCGGCGTCGCCTCGATCTCGGCAAGCGAAGGCCGACATCCTGGCAGCGTCGGCCTTCACCACCGTGTTCACGACGACGACGACGACACGTGCTTCATCCAAGCTCACTCCTTTCGCGGAGTGGGATTCGAACCCTCTGGCTGCCACGATGACGACCACTGGGGTGATGGCCGCTACCCCTTCTCGAAGGGCGTCGCGCCGACAGTCGAGCATGGGGCCGGTTCTGTCGCACAAGCTAGGCGACCCCCTCCTCGCCGCCGAGCAATCCGCGAGAGCGACCCTGGTGGACCTCTCATCTCGTGCCCGCGCTCAGGTCGACGAGGCCGTGATGCGACTGCTCGCGATGGAGCGCGTGACGAACACGTGCGATTGCTGCGGTCGATGGGTGAACGCCTGTGCGGCGTGGGAGGATGAGGCGGGCCGCGTCTACTGCGAGCCCGCGCCCGCTCCTCTCGCTGTTGCCGCCGCCGTCGACTCGGCAACAGGGGGGCAGGGGGCCGACGCGGAGGCCGAGGACGGATTGGTAGCGGCCCGTGATACCGCCGACGTTTCGGCGGCAGCCTATGTGGAAGACACAGTGGATCTGTTCGACGCTGCCGCCGAGGGGGCCCCTCCGCGCAAGCCATTTTGGTGGTTGTGTTGGGACTGCAGCGATGTTCCGTTTCTCTGCGCACGGTGCTTCCACACCACCCATGGCTATTACAACGAAGACGACGACGACAGCAAAGAAGTCGAGGACGAACCGGGACGATGCCGGGGGAGCACTAGGGGCCTCGTCCTTTGCCGGAGACATCGACCCGAAAAGATCCGCCTTTCGTGTCCGAAGCTAAAAATTCAGGCTCGAGTGAACCGAGTCGAGCGACGCTACTTATTGTCCACCATGGGTGACGAGACGACGCGGCCTCCCTCCGCCGCGGCCGTCG